>Ga0126369_10000009_pt1 | contig 111906 bp, 139 predicted proteins | sample PanSoiMetaPlot_1_FD_109646 | JGI IMG/M metagenome (GOLD analysis project Ga0126369, IMG submission 109646) | Tropical forest soil microbial communities from Panama - MetaG Plot_1 | ecosystem: Environmental > Terrestrial > Soil > Tropical forest > Bulk soil | place: Panama | collected 2016-02-17
ACGAGATTGTCCGGCTCTATTGGCAGCACAAGGTCCGGACGTTCAAGATCGTGGACGAGATGTTTGTCCTTAACGAGAAGCACTACACCGCGATCTGCAACGGTCTAATCGCCTCCGGGATTGCCAGCGAGCTAAACATTTGGGCCTACGCGCGGGTCGATACGGTTAAGCCCAATACGCTTGCCATGTTCCGCAAGGCCGGTTTCCGGTGGCTGGCGCTCGGGATCGAGAGCGGGTCGAAGCACGTCCGCGACGGTGCCGACAAGGCGTTTAGGAACGACGACATTATCGGGGTCGTGCGCGCGATCCAGGGCGCCGGCATTAACGTAATCGGCAACTACATCTTCGGGCTCCCGGACGATACCCTTGCGACCATGCAGGAGACCCTTACGCTGGCGGTCGCGGCGCAAACCGAGTTCGCCAACTTCTACTGTGCGATGGCGTACCCGGGGTCCCGGCTCTACACGGATGCCGTGGGGTCCGGTCGGGTAGACCTCCTGCCGAAGACCTGGGCGGGGTACTCGCAGCACAATGCCGAATGCACCCCGCTGGCGACCGAGACGCTAAGTGCTGCCGAGGTGCTCGCCTTCCGCGACGCGGCCTTTACGGCCTACTTCCAGCAGGAGGGCTACCGCATAACGATCCGGCGGAGGTTCGGGCAGGAGACGCTCGACCATGTCGACAAGATGACCACCTACCGGCTCCCGCGGAAGCTCCTACAGAATGCCGTGTAACCATCTCTACGCCCAATACCCGGTCGACCCACGGACCGGTAAGCGCCTCGACAGCAGGGGCATGGCCATGTTCGGAGTGTATTTCAATCTCCGTAGCTTCTGCATGAAATGCGGGGAGCCAAAACCGGAACCACCCGGACCGTCGGTCGAAGACCAACCATGACTTATCTTCCATCCGAATTCTCGGTCGGCAATTTTAACAAGATGACGTACGTCTGTTGGTTCCGGATACCCACGTCCTATGTAGCTCCGCCGCAGAACCCGGCTACTTTCTACGATCCACCGTTTGTCTATCCTTGTCTGCTAAGCTGGGGCGAGCAGAGCGCGCTGCATTTTATTGGGAATGACGCTGGCGATAACGAGGTATTTGCCAGCGACACCATCCGGAGCTGCATCGCGTTTACTTCGGCTTTGAATAATCTTGGCGTGTGGTTCGTTACGACCGACATGGGGCCGAACGTCCATACGGATACGATAGAGACGCTTCCGGCGACCGTCGCTGGTTCTGCTCCGCCGATTGGCGGCCCTGGACCGTTTGGTGGCAACAAGGACTGCGCAAACGGCGGAATAGGAGCCAGCATAGCTCCGGCGATTACGTTAGGCGAATGGAACGTGTTGTTCATATCGGCGGATTTATCCGCGGCAGACGCCGATCCAAATCCGATTAACAACCAGTACACCGGAAATAAGGTCATAAAGTTTGTATTCAACGGAGTTAACCACGGCCCCCTTGGTTATGCTGGCCAGTGTTACCTGCCTTTTACCGGTGGCGGCTTTGGCAATCCGCTGTGCAACCACAATGGCAATGTGGTTGGCGGTGTTATCGGCGTGCCGGATACGGTTACGAGCGTGGACGGCAACTACGTGCCACAGGCGTCGTCCCAGTTGGGATTAAGCGATGGGCAGTCGGCTCCGAACATTAACATTTCGGGAGTGCCGCAGCCGGAGATCGAGCTGGCTCTGGTACAGGTCTGGTTTGGCCAAGCCATCGATCCGACAGTTGGGAACCTAACCAATTTCTGGCGCATCGACAGCACGGTAAGCCCACCGAAAATCTACCCTGTGGGTGGGGTCGTGGCGGCCAAGGCTTTTGGGACCCCGGACATCTGGCTGGAGCGGGACAACGTAAGTGGTGTGTTCTTCGAAGAGAACCAAGGGACCGCCGGGAATTTTACGGTTGTTGGGACCGCTCCGCCGGACTACACCCCGGGACCGGAAGAAGGCATCGAGGTCGATTAGATGAATCTAAACCAGATAGCGAATGGGGTAATAACGGCGGTCTCGCCGAACATCCAGATATCGGTGCAGGTTAACACCAGCAACGCGATCTCCCCCGACGGGACCCGTGTGCCGTCCTACGCGCTGCCGGTCCAGGTCCCCGGGCAGGTCCAGCCGCTAAGCTTCCGCGACATTACGCAGGCTGACTCGATGAACCTCCAGGGGACGCGCAAGGCGATTTACATTAACGGCTTCGTCGACGGATTGTCGCGCCCATTCAATAAGGGCGGCGATCTAATAACGGTGCTCGAAGGGCCGGATGCCGGTCTCTACCTCGTCGCGCAGATCGAGGAGACGTGGATTAACGGGTGGTGCAAGGCGCTCTGCACTTTGCAGAACAACAGCTAATGTGGGACATCGTCGCAGGCGAGCAGGGTCTGCACGTCGTGCCAAGGGCAGATTGGCGCGAGCACGAGGCGTCCCCTGCCTGCTTCTGCCGGCCTACGAACGACGAAGGAGTGTGGGCGCACAACTCCGTGGACCGCCGCGAGCTTATGGAGTGTGGTGGGAAGCCAAGCTAGATGTCCGCTATTATCCCGGTCCCGGCACAAACCGACGTAAACACCGCGTTGCGAGCCTTCCTGCTGGCGATTATGCCGGCCGGGATGGCGATCGTACGCGGGCAGGTTAACCGCGTCCCCGAGCCTAACGGCCAGGACTTTATCGTCTTCTGGCCGCTCCACGCCAACCGCCTAACGACCAACATCGACCACAGCCAGGACACGGTCTTTACCGCATCGATTACGGGAACGGTAATGACCGTTACGGCCATGCAGGCCGGCTCCATCGTTCCCCCGGTCCAGCTCTTCGGCGTCGGGCTCTCCGGCGGCACGGCAACGTTCGTAACGGCGCAGCTTACCGGCTCGGTCGGTGCGGTCGGGACCTACACCGTAACCCCGAGCCAGACCGTCGGCTCGTCGACGATCTCGGCCGGGACGACGACCGTTACGCAGGAGACCGAGATCGTAATGCAGCTCGACGTCCATGGGCCTAGCTCGTGGAACAACGCGCAGGTTATCTCGACGCTCTTCCGCGATGCCTATGCGGTCGATTTCTTTAATGCGTCGTACCCGACGATAACGCCGCTCTATGCCGACGATCCGCGCCAGTCCCCGTTCGTAAATGCGGAGCAGCAGTACGAGGACCGCTGGATAATCGAGGCCCGCCTCCAAGCGAACCAGACCGTTCCGATCCCGCAGCAGTATGCCGGTGTTGTCGACATCGTTCTGGCGAGCGTCGAGGTCGGCGTTCCCATTTACATCTCGACCGAAGGCGGCGACAACTTCGTTATGGAAGACGGTCTAACGCTAATAGTTACGGAGGGAAGTCCGTGACTATACTGCACAAGCCGATAGCTGGTGGCAACAAGATCACGATAGCGACGTGGTTTAAGGTGCTAAACCCGATCGATCTAACTAAAGGGTGCGGAATTAGCCCTCCAGAGTGGCGCGGAGCTGGGCCGCCGCCGCCCTATCTAAACAGCAACGGTGCGGTTTCGTTGTTCGAATGGGGGTACGACCAGCGCAGCGACGGCTTTCCCCCCGGCGACGAGCTGGTCCAGTGTGCCAGCCACGTTTATGCACTGGCCAGTGGCGCCATAGGCATTGGCATCTTTGGTCCGTTCTATCCACTAATAGGAGAATTTCCGTTTCGACAGATTGAGGGGAACTGGGCTGGAGATTGGAATTACGCATCCCAAACGCTTACGACGGTCGTCGGTTGGGGGTTAGGACAATGGAACCAATTGCTGGTTTCGTACGATGGAAGCGTAGCCGATAGTTGGTCTTCTAACTGTCCATTCAATGGATTGCCGCAAACGCTTACACAAGGCTCTAAGATATGGGCGGTCGTTAACGGGGGGTTCGATACTGCTACGACCTATACCCATTTTTTCCCGGGAGGTCCTGGCTGTCCCGACCCAACATTCGTTCCATCGTTGCCAAATGGCCTTGGAGGCCAGTACGGCAGTTACGACAATCTCCTGGACACGGGTGGCGGATCGTTCGCAGCCAACTTTGGCCCGACGGTGCCGTGCGCTTTTATGGCCGGCGACTTCGGAATGCCATGCCTTTCGCTACAAGAGGGTAACGACAGTTATAATTACCAAGACCTTGCGTTTGGGGCTGCTACGCAGGTTTGGGTAGGAACATACGTCGATCCGTCGCCAGCCAATTTTGCCAAGTTCTACCGCACCGACCCCGATACGGGATTAATCTTCCCGATCGACGCAGGACAGGCGGCGGCTGCGGAATTTGGCGAACCGGATATTTGGCTACTGCGCGACAACGTTAGCGGCGTGTTGTTTAACGACCAAAACCTGGGATCGGCTGGCAATCTTAACGAGATCGGAACGATTAAGGACTTCGGTCCCGGACCCGAAATAGAAGGTGCTGCACCGTAACGGGAGCACGATGTGCCATTAGAACCGATCGAGAAATTCTCGGGCTTTACTCCGGCTACGCTGCCGCTGTCCGGCGGCGAGCTGGTCCCGCTCTTGCAGAACGGGGTAAACGTTGTCGCGCCGATTAACCAGATTATAATCCTCGCGAGCTTCTCGAAGAATGCACTGCCGGTGGCGACCCCGGCCGGGCAGCTTATCTACGTAAACGACGCGACCGGCGGCGCGGTGCCAGCCTTCTCCGACAATTTCGGCGCATGGCGCCGCGTAACGGATCGCTCCATTGTCAACTAAATTTTCCTCCCTTCCCCCCGCTACGCTGCCGCTTACCGGTAACGAGCAGTTGCCGATAGTAACCGGCGGGCAGAACCTGCGCGTTCCCGTTGCCGGTGCCCAGGTACTGCTCGGGCTTGGCGACCTCCCGACGAATGCGACAGTAGGGCAGCTAGCCTACGTCGCCGACGCGGCCGGCGGGCCGGTCCCGGTCTTCTGGAACGGCTCGGCATGGACACCTACGACCGGCAGTGGCGGTGGACCTAGCCCGGGTCCGCCACCGAAGCCGATGGGTCCGGGCATCTGGATACTTGCCATTGGTCCTTGTGTACCGGGAAGTAATGCGGCGGCGGCGCATCTTGATAGACAGGGTTTTATATTCACGTCGGACGATGGTTTTAACTGGAGTAGACCAGTTACAGTTCCTCTTATTCGTGGGGGTATAAGTGGGAGTGCTTATGCCAATGGCTGCTTCCTGGTTTACGGCCAAACCCAGGTACCGGATGTACCGGGTATACATTCGGCAATTGTCGCTACGACTTCCGATCCTCGTGTTTTCGATCTGACGGTAGCTAATCCTTGGGAGACTGGACAACCGTCTGGTTGGGATGTTGCGGTAGAGGGCTCGATTGCCCTGCCACCTACGAGCTACGACAACAATACCAACGAATTTAGCATGAACATAATTGGGGTTGGCCCCGTTACAATATTTAACCCGATAATAAGCGCGGTAACACCTACCGGCAATTGGCCGATAATAGGACAGCGGTCTCTCGGTGGGTTTCCTGTGTTGGGGATGGGTACCAAAGGGCTGGTGGAGGTGCGTCTAAACTCCCTTTTTGTGTCCGGTACTTCCTACCCAACCGATTTTGCCGAGGTTAGACCGTACGGCAGCAGCAACAGGAGTTGGCAAGCGGTTATTAGTCCCGACAATATTCTGCTTGCACCAACGTTCGCTGCCGGTCTTTTCCTTACTAGCTTGCTTTGGGGACCGGTAAAAGTCTCGGCGTCGCAGTTCCTTAAAGGCAGTAACTAGCAGCTTCCCCTATCCTACAGCTAGGTGAGAAACCATGACGACCATTCCGGCTTCTGCTATCGTCGACGTTACGCCTAGTGTGCTCGCGGCGGGCGGCGACGCTCTCGACCTCGTTGGTCTGCTCCTAACGACCTCCACACGCGTCCCGATCGGGACTGTGGAGAGCTTCGCCAATGCAGCCGCGGTTAGCTCCTTCTTCGGGCCGACTTCGGACGAGTTTAACATCGCGACGGAGTACTTTAACGGGTTCGACAACTCGTTGTCCAAGCCCGGGTCGGTCCTGTTCGCGCAGTACCCGACCACTGCGGTCTCGGCCTATCTGCAAGGCGGGAACATATCCGGGCTGTCGCTAACCCAGCTCCAGGCGCTCTCGGGGCAGTTAGGCGTTGTTATCGACGGGGTGCAAAAGACCGCCTCGATCTCGCTCGCCGCTGCGACCAGCTTCTCGAACGCCGCGTCCATTATCGGGCAGGCGCTTGGGATAACCGGTACGCTGGCCGGCTCGGGGGTCGGCTCGATTGCCGGTGGGACGATGACGGTGTCGTCGCTGGGGTCGGGAACGGTTGGGGCCACCGACGTCGTCTCCGGCACGGGCGTTACCGCCAACACCTACGTTACCGGCCAGCTTAGTGGCACGGTCGGCGGGGTGGGTACCTACGGCGTAACACCAACGCAGAACGCCCTAAGCGAGCCGCTTAACTTCTTTAACCCGGCCGTGGTCTACGACAGTATTTCCGGCGGGTTTATAATCCGCTCGGGTACGACCGGAGCCAGCTCGACGATAACGTTTGGGTCCGGACCGTTGGCGACCTCGCTGTCGCTAACGCAGACGCTCGGGGCGGTTACGTCGCAAGGGGCGATAGCGGCGACGCCGATAGCGTTTATGACCGCGCTTACCCAGATTACCCAGAACTGGGCCACGTTTATGACCCTCTTCAATCCGGACGCTGCCGGATTTGCCAACAAGCTCCTGTTCGCGCAGTGGACCAATTCGACGAACCAGCGCTACATGTACGTCGTGTGGGACCTCGACCTTTCGCCGTCGGTCTCCAATCCGGCCAGCGCCAGCTTCGGGCAGGCGATTATCGCGGCGAACTACTCGGGGACCTGCCCAGTCGGACAGGACGGGACCGGCGGCTCGCCACGGGATATCTGTGCCTTCGTCTGTGGTGCGGTGGCCTCGATCGACTTCGCTGCGGTTAACGGGCGGACCACGCTCGCGTTCCGCTCGCAGACCGGACTGCTGGCGACCGTTACGTCGCAGACCGCGGCGAACAATCTCGACGCCAACGGCTACAACTACTACGGCGCGTTCGCGACCGCCAACGAGCAATTCGTGTTCTTCTATCCGGGCTCGGTCTCCGGACCGTTCCTGTGGATCGACAGCTACATTAACCAAATCTGGCTAAACAACAACTTTCAGCTAGCGTTAATGAACCTGCTTACGACGGCGTTCTCGATCCCCTACAACGCTGCGGGCAAGACCCAGATTACCGCGGCGCTCGCCGATCCGATTAACGCCGGGCTTTTGTTCGGTGCCTTCCGCGCCGGCATAACCCTCTCGGCCGCGCAGAAGTCCGCGGTTAATGCCTCGGCCGGGCTCGACATCGCCAACACGCTCCAGAACGTCGGTTGGTACCTCTCGGTTGGCGACGCTACGCCGCAAGTCCGGGCGGCCCGCGGGTCGCCCCCGTGCACGTTCTGGTACGTCGACGGACAGTCCATCCAGCAGATCGATCTCGCCAGCATTGAGGTGCAATAATGGCCTCCATCACCGGCGCCAACGCCGTTATAATGATTACTGTTACGGGGTTGTTTCCAATCCCGCAGCAGCTCCAGGGCTTTGCGGCGGACGATGTCTTCGACACCGATCCGCTGGAAAGCGCCGAAGTGCTAATGGGGGTGGACCGCAAGCTGTCGGGCGGCTTCGTCGCCGTGCCGGTGCGGCAGAACTACCACCTCCAGGCGGACAGCGTGTCCATCGACATCTTCGACCAATGGTGGGCTGTGCAACAGCAGTTCGGCGAGGTCTTTACCGCCAACGGTATCGTCCTTATGCCGGCGGTGTCGAAGAAGTGGACCATGACGAAGGGCTTCCTTACCGCGTACAAGCCGATCCCCTCTACCAAGAAGCTCTTGCAGCCGCAGACTTTCGCGATAACCTGGGAGAGCATCCAACCCGCCGTCGTCTAGGGAGATATGAGTGCGTAAAACGAAGACCGTAGTTATCGGGCCGGACGGAGGTCGCGACGCCGGCAAGGTGTTCCTGCTAACCGAGATGCCCGCCCGCCAGGCCGAGAGGTGGGCGCAGCACGCGCTCCTCCTGGTCGCCAGCTCGGGGGCCGATGTCGGAAATGTCCGCGGGGGGATGGCAGGCGTTGCCGTAATGGGCATCCAGGCGCTAATGGGCGGCGCCGTAAAGTTCGCGGAGGTCGAGCCACTGCTCGACGAGATGATGCGGTGCGTGCAGATCGTCCCGGACCCGCGCAACACGTCGGTTATCCGCCCGCTAAACGATCGCGGTGTCGAAGGCGACGACATCGAAGAAGTAATGACCCGGGTAAAGCTGCGCGCGGAGGTACTCGATCTCCACTTGGGTTTTTCGCTCGCCGACGCCCTCTCGACCTTGGCCGCGTCGGCATCGCAGCCCACGGACTTGCCGACTACGTTAACGTCCCCGACACCATCGGCGTCGTAATATCGCTTCGGTTAGCTACGATGGCCGAACTCGACTCGGTGCTTTCGGTCGAGGATGTCTACGACTTGTTGGAGGTGTCCGAGGTGGATGCACACAATCGCCGCATACTAAGTAAGCGTGCGGAGTAGTCTTGTGGCTACCGTCGTCGACGAACTCGTTATAACGCTTGGCCTCGACCCGACCAAGTTTACGGCGGGCCAGCGCCGGGCGTTGGAAGAATTTAAGAAGACCCAGGAAGAGGCGTCGAAGCGGGCATCCCGGTTCGAGGAAGCTGCTCGACGCTCCCAGCTTGTATTTTCTCGAATACGCAACGAGGCAGTTGGCTTGTTTGGCGTGCTGGCCGGCGCTTATGGCATAAAGCAATTTATCGGCAACATGGTCCAGTCCGACGCAGCAGTGGGTCGGTTTTCGCGTATTACGGGGATTGCGGTTAGGGACGTTTCCGCTTTCGACAAGGCGGTCGAGCTGGCCGGCGGACGTGTGGGGGCGGGTGCCGAGGCTCTGGGCAATCTAAATTCGCAGATGGAGCAATTCAATTTAGGTACCGAACAAGGCGCGCAGTTTATGGCAAGTCTGCGCGCTCTAATGGGCCAAGGCCAATTTCAAATCCCCACTGGTCCAAATGTTACACGGGTACAGCAGATGCTTGCAATTGGAGAAAATCTAAGGAGAGTTGCCGAGCGTTTTGGCGCTGGACGCGCACTTCAATTGGGTCGGTTGTTGGGACTAAACGATGATACTATTAATCTTTTGATACAGGGACGCGAACGTATACGGGAGCTATTCGACGAGGCTGTTAAGCTGGGAGCGGCCACAGACGCTAATGCAAAAGCTGCCGAACAGTTCTGGAATGCCTGGGCCAAGCTGTCTACCGTTATCCAGAACCAGGCACGTCCTGCGATCGAAGGTCTTTACAATTTTATGAAGGAGAAGGGGCTCGATACCGAAGGCGGACTTATGAGCTTCCTGTTTGGTAAGCCGGAAGAGCAAAACGCCCTTACGAAGAAATTCTTGGGTGCGCTCGGTTTGGGACCGGGGCTGGCACCGGGGGAAAGTGCCTTGCCGCCGTGGATGTCGAGCTTTGTTAATTTTCTGCGGTCGGATTTTACTCCCGCCACTCTATTTGGAGGTCCTGCTGCGCGTAATCGGACTGGTACGGTTCCCTGGGAAACTCCTCCTCCAGCTTTGCCCCCAACGGGGGCGGGGGCAGGTGGTAGCATAACAGGCGGTCTTGGTTATAATATCATTGGCTTCGAGCCTAGTGCAGGCACCGCCGCATCGTCCTTCGTTCATAACCGTTCCATCGATGCCTCTATTAACATTAACAGTGTTACCGTAAGCGGAATGAACTCGACCGAGGCCGCGGATAATCTGCGCGAGGCGCTTAGCAAGTTGGCTACCGCTCGGCGTAACGCAGCACTAGCCAACAGCAACTAATGCCCGACTTCCCCAATGTTCCGAATGTGCCTGGGGTTCCCGCGGTAAACCGCTCCAGCGCTAATGTGCCCGGGGCGGTGTTATCGTTGTTGGTAAGTGACCTAATAGGCTCCGCACTAAACAATCTGTTTGGTCCACAGTGGGGCGTGTTCGACAAGAACGGTAACGCAGTTATCGTTGCCGACAGCGTTATCTCGGTCGATTACCGACGGGACTGGGCGATCTCTACGTTCCCGATCGAAAGCGGTGGCTTTAAGGCGTACGACAAGGTCCAGCAGCCATTCGACGTCCGTCTAAGGTTTTCGGCCGCAGGCGCCAGCACCAACACGGTCCTGGGTGCGGTCGCGGCATTCGCTGCGAACGTCTCGCTGTTTGGGGGTGCACAGAAAGTAGGACGCCAAGCGTTGTTGGACTCGGTCGAGTCGGTTGCCAACTCGTTCGACCTGTTCGATGCGGTTACTCCAGACAAGATTTACACGGACATCTCGCTAGAGCACATCGACTACAAGCGAAGTGCCCAAAACGGACTGGACCTTATCGTGGCGGACGTGTGGGCCAAGGAAGTCCGGATAATAAGCACCCAATCGTTTACGCAGTCTCCCGCTTCTGCCGATCCTTCGAGCACGGGCACCGTACAGCCGCAGACGCCTACGGCGGCCGAGTCAAATGGTACGGGGTTGTAGATGCTGGTTATCCCTACCGCCGCGGTGCCCTCGCAGGTGTTGGCGGTAACGCTGGCCAACCAGGCTTGCCGGATTAACGTGTACCAGAAGACGACTGGTCTCTATCTGGATTTGTACATAAGCGATACGCTCATTCTTGGCGGTGTGCTGTGCGAGAACCTAAACCGGATCGTACGCGACGCCTACTTCGGGTTTATCGGCGATCTCGCCTTTAACGACACCCAAGGCACCGACGATCCGGTGTACACCGGGCTCGGAACGCGGTGGGTGTTGCTTTATCTGGAGGCTGCGGACCTGGTTAGTTGGGAAGGGCAATGAGCGATATAGTCCAACGATTAATTAATGTTCAATTCCACATGGACCAGCAGTTGCTTTCCGGAGGAGCTGCCCAGCCCCGTTCGTTCTCCAAGGGGGGCGATACCCTAACGGTTAGCGGGTTGCGGACTTCGGCGGAGATTACCAAGGCAGGTACACCGGCCGGTGCTCGACTAACCATGCGTATCTATGGCCTAACGCTCGACGTTATGAACGATCTTGCGACGCTCGGGATGGTCTACAACCAGATGCGTCGGAACACCGTAACCGTTCTGGCCGGGGATGCTGTAGCCGGGGTGCACATGGTGTTCTATGGATCGATCCAGCAAGCCTGGACCGATTTCTCCAGCATGCCAGATGTTTCGTTTAACGTCGAAGCCCAGACGCTGGGAACCGAAGCGGTTATTCTGGCCGACTCGACTAGCATTTCGGGGGCGGTGGATGTTGCGGCACAGATGGAGAAGTTCGCAAAGGCGCTAAATCTGGATTTCGAGAACAATGGGATAACGACCAAGACGCCTCCCGTAAATCTTTGGGGGTCTATCGTGTCCCAGGCTGCGCAGTTGGCCAAGACTGCGGATATTAACTGGTTCGTGGACAACAGGACCCTTGCCATCTGGCCGAAAGGAAACGCCGGTTCTCGGGGTGGCACAGTCCCGATAATTTCCAAGGACAGCGGTTTGGTCGGCTACCCCGGATTTACGGCTTATGGCATTTCCCTAAAGATGCTGTTCAATCCGGACATCAAGTTTGGCGGCCGGATAAAAGTGGAGAGCGACTTGTCGCAATTGCTGTCCACCATAAACTCCAAGGGGTTCTGGCAGGTCTACTTTATCGACCACCACATTGAATCAAATCTGCCCCACGGGCAGTGGTTTACCACGATTACCTGCTTTAATCCGGATTTCCCGAGCCAGTTGGGGGTACGATGAGTCCGAACGTCGGCAATGGTCCGATGGTTCCGACGGACACCACGTCCGAATTTAATGCCATGTCTTTCATTATCGACCAGGCCCTGGCGCGGGTCCGGACGATGGTATTGGTTAAAGTAGTGGCTGTCTCTAACAATGGTGGGCTCGCTCCCGTTGGTACTGTGGACGTCCAGCCGATGGTTAACATGCTGGACGGCTCTGGCAACTCGCAGGTCCATGGACTACTAACCGGATTGCCGTACACCCGCATCCAAGGCGGCAAGAACGCGATAATCCTCGACCCGGAGGTTGGGGACATCGGGTGGGCGGCAGTTTCCGACCACGACATTTCTGCCGTAAAATCCCAAAAGAAGATTTCCAACCCCGGCAGTATGCGTGTGTTCGACATGATGGATGCTGTCTACATTGGGGGAATTCTAAACGGTACCCCCAACCAATACGTCCAGGTTAACGACACCGGGATTACATTAGCCGACAACTTCGGTAACAAGGTCCAGATGGAGAACGGTGGGATGGTCTTTACCGGGCCGTGCTTCTTTCTCAATACCGTGGAGTTTGCTGGTAGCGTGCAGGCCGATGCCAGCGTTACAGTGAATGGTGCTGCGCACGTTCTGGGAAGCTTGCAGGTGGACACCAATGCGACTGTTAATGGGACCATGACCATTCTTGGTCTTCTATCCGGTGCTGTGGCGTCGTTTAGCGGAGCATTAAGTGCGCTAAGCGCGGCGATTACCAACGCGATTACGGGCGACTCGGTCCAGGCGGTTACGACCGTAAAGTCGAATGCCGGCGCGCACTCCCTCGGCACCCACGTCCACGGCTACTCCGCTCCGACGGGTGGCTCGACGCCCGCCAATACTGCTGGCCCAACCGGGTAGGTGGAATGCAGACACTGCTTCTCGATCTTACCAATTGGGACTTGGTCGTGGACGCCAACGACAACATTGCCGTGGCGTCCAATCCGTATTCGCTTGCGCAGGATGCAGCTTCCGCGATCCGGTTGTTCGCAGGGGAGCTATGGTACGATACGTCCAAGGGCATTCCGTATTTTACAGATATCCTTGGCAAGCTTCCTCCGCTCTCGCTGCTTAAACAGCGGCTTATTACGGCCGCACTTACTGTTCCAGAAGTTACCGCTGCAAGAGTGTTTATAACTTCAATTGAAGGTAGAACGCTTCATGGACAGGTCCAGACCACCGATGTTACTGGCACTACCTCGGCAGCGAGCTTCTAAATGACTACCAACGTCCCCCAGCCGACGTTTGGTCCGAATGGATTTGTCCCGCCGCCAGAAAGCCAGATACTGGCTGGCGTGCAGGCGGACATTAATGCTGCGTTTGGTGGCAATCTAAATCCAGCCCTGGAAACGCCGCAGGGCCAACTGGCTTCCAGCGAAGCGTCCATTATTGGCAATGTCTACGACCTGTTCGTAAATCTAACCAACCAGATGGACCCGGCCTTTGCTGCGGGGCGGATGCAGGACGCTCTTGGACGCATCTATTTTATCGAGCGCATCCCTTCGGCGTCCACTGTTCTTACCGTGGTGTGCTCAGGACTGGAGAAGGTAATAATCCCGGTTGGAGCGCAGATTATCGATACCGGGCAGAACATCTACCAGTGCACCGGTTCCGGTTCCATAACCAACGGTACGGTAACTCTGGAGTTCGCGGCCCTCGTCCCCGGACCTACCGCGGTGCCAAGCACCAACGGCGTCTCGATCTACAACGCGCTTCCGGGATGGGATGGGGTGGTGTGCCTCGGAGGCGTGGTCGGTAACGATACCGAAAGCCGCTCGCAGTTTGAAGCACGGCGGGAAGCGACGGTCGCCGCCAATGCCGCGGGTACGATACCCGCCATACAAGGGTCTGTAATAAATGTCCCAGGGGTGCTGGATGCCTACGTAACGGACAACTCGTCCGGGACCGGACCGGTTGTTGTTAACGGAACCACGCTGGTTAAGAACTCGCTCTATGTTGCGGCGGTGGGTGGTTTGGACAGCGATGTTGCGACGGCGATCTGGCGGAAGAAGCAGCCGGGGTGCGACTATAACGGCAACACGACAGTCGTGGTCCAGGACACCCAGGGATACTCACCCCCATTCCCGTCGTACAACGTTAAGTTCATGCGTCCCGCGCCGCTGCCGATCCTGTTCTCGGTTTCCCTTGTAAACAGTCCCCAGGTTCCGTCCGACGCGGTTACCCAGATTCAAAATGCCCTGCTCTCGGCCTTTGCCGGCGGGGATGGAGGTCCTCGGGCACGCATCGGTTCGACGCTCTACGCCACGCGATACGTCGCGCCTGTCCAGGCACTGGGAGCCTGGGCACAGATTACGATCCTTACGATAGGCTCCAGGCACACTCCCTCCGCAGTGGTTACCGGCTCGTGCGGCGGTACGGCGCTAAATATTACGGGTGTTACCAGCGGATCGTTAAGCGTTGGAGTGACGCTCGAAAGCTCCGGCACCGGTGGCTTTGTTCCCGGTACCAAGATTACACAGTTCGTATCCGGGGTTGGGGGCACTGGGACCTACACGATTAATATCCCACAGACGATCGGGACAGGAACGATATTCGCGGTCTCGCCAGGATTTATATCGGTCGGTGTACAGATAAATGAATCCCCAACGTTGGCAGCACCAGACATAGCTGTGGTGCTGGTATGAGCGGTCCTACCTATCCAAAGATACTGGTCCCCAATGCTATCGGTACGTTTGTCATTGGTGGCAGCCCGATCGGGACGATCCCGTCGTTCGATGTGTTTGTTACGATAATCTCGCAGTACGCCAACAGCCCGCGGCTGGTCCAACTGCTACAGGACTTCGCTTCGTATCTCGATCCCGGGGTACTAATCGACAGCTTCTACGACAATATGTGGAACATCATTACCGCCCAGGGCTACGGGCTGGATGTGTGGGGGCGTATTGTAGGAGTGTCGCGCGTCGTCCCCGTTCCGAACCTCAATACATTTATTGGATTTGACGAACAGACCACCGTGACCTCCGACACCTTCGGTCCTGGCGGACAGTCCCCGTTCTTCCAGGGCAATCCGCTTACCAACAATGTGTCGCTGACGGATTTTGCCTTTCGAACATTAATCCTGGCCAAGGCGCTGGCCAACATTACCGATGGTTCCATCGCAAGCCTTAACCAGCTATTGCTGTCGCTGTTCCCGGGACGTGGCAATGCCTACGTTACCGACGGCAACAATATGACGATGACTTATACGTTTCTGTTCGCTCTTACGCCAGCCGAGCTTTCGATCGTGCTAAACTCCGGAGTTCTTCCTCGGCCGCCGGGGGTTGCTGTGACCATAATCCATCCGTAGGAAATCCGAGAAATGCTGGTCTCCTCGATCCCCATTAAGATGCCTACATACTGGTCGGCAGGTGCTGTCGCGCCATATGTAGCCACTGTTCCTATCCCATCCCAAATCGGGGTTACCCCGGGGCGCGCCTCGTTCAACGATGGCTTCCCGCCGCTTAACTTTACCGCGGTTTCCGGCGGTGGCATCCCCCTGTTTGGGGAGGATATGAATGGTGTCCTCCAGGCCATTACCCAATGGCTGCGCTGGGCACAAGCCGGGGCACCGATAACATATGATTCGTCGTTCCAGACTTCGGTCGGCGGCTATCCCAATGGCGCGCTTATCTGGTCGGCGACGACCGCGGGGTTAATGTGGCGGTCCACGGCCGATAACAATACGACCAACCCGGATAGCGGCGGGGCAAACTGGGTACCCTTCGCGATCAGCCAGAACCCGACCTACACCCAACTGCTATCGGGGTCCGGTACCTATAATCCGCAGGCCAACGCTCCAGCGGGCTTCGTGTGTCGGCGCATACACGCGCTGATGGTTGGGGGTGGCGGTAGTGGTGGCGCTCTGCAAGCTAGCGGTACGGCAGTTAACGGTAATAATGGGACGGTGACCTCGCTGGGTGGCTGGACGGTTAATCCCGGCAGTGCTGGCGGGGGTGGCGGTTTCGTAACGGCAAGCGGTGCCCCCCACGCCTCCAACGGAGGTGCTGGCGGCACAGGGGGTTCTAATGGCACGGGGCGATTGGTACGGCGGCTTAACGGTGGGGCAGGTGCAACGGGTGCGGAGTTCCTGCACAATACCGGTACGCTTGGTGCTGCCCTTACCTACATAGGCGGTGGCGTTGGGGGTACGAACCCCTTTGGCGGGGAGAATACACCATCGCCTAATAGCGGTGCAGGGTCCCCTGGTGTAGGCGCTATAGGGGTAACGAATGGTCTCCAAGGCCAGCTCCCAGGTGGTGGGGGTGGTGGCGAGTTCGTGGAGTTCGAGATCGACGTTACCCCATCCCAGACACTTTCCTACGCAGTTGGTAGCGGTGGTTCCGGTGTAACGACCGGCTCCAGCACGAGTGCTAATGGCGCTACGGGTGCCCTCTTCATTCAGGAGATTTACTAGATGCGAGCCGTGTTAGCGTTCTTAGCAAGTCTAATCGCTGCGACGACAGCTTGGGGCCAATCTAGTCCCGGATGGCCGACGGGCAAGGTCCCGACGGCGGCCGAATGGGCGGCTGCATTTTCGGGCAAGATGGACTACCACGGCTTCCCGGCGCTTACGTCGTCGAGCCTGCTGGGCGCCACCCCGATCGTAGTATCGTCCGGTGGCGGTGTCGTTAACATTACGTGTCCAACCTGTACCACGACGGGGGGTAGTGGTGCAGTAAATATAACAGCGTACGGTGCGACCTGCTCGACAGGTGCCGGTCCAGACAATGCTGTCGCTATCCAGAACGCGATCAATGCCACCCCGACAGGCGGTACTCTTTACATTCCTGCGTGTCCTAACAGTACCCCCGTTTACAACGTCATAGGCTCCGGCTCGTGCATCTTTACCCGTACGCTGCCAATCAATATCGTCGGGGACGGTCGTACCGGGTCGATTATTTCCATCGGCGCTACGGTCCCGAATACGCGCGACGTGTTCTGTATGAACCCACTATCGACCACATTCGGTTGGGGGTTCAGCGATTTTAGCGTAACACAGGCTGGTGGAGTAGGCTCCGCCGCCCGCCACGTTATCTATTTTAATGTTCCGCTAGGAAGCTTTGCTTTCAATAGCTCCATCCGGAGGATGACAATTGCCGGTACTGCTGGCGGCAATTCCATCCGTGTCGTCAACGATCCGTCTACGACTTCTGGTGGGATAGCCTATTCGCGAATTGCCGAGAGCAACCTTGAAAGCATCTACTTTGATACAGTGGGGGATGGTCTTAACGTCGAGGATAACGTCATCGGCGCGGCTGGTGCGAACATAGGCGTGCGGGTCTCCTTCGTGGCTGGTGCGGGGGGCTTCTTCCTCCACAACAACGTAATAACTGCTTTGTCCTGCATCGTCTGCATCGTTAACGGTAACGGTGTCGTTCTCTCGCAGAACTATCTTGAGACCCCAGCGGGACAGACCAATACCTACGGCTTCGTAATGGATATCAATACCGGCGGCGGTACGATGCTGTCGCCGCAGTTGGTAGGCAACCAGATATCGGTAATTACCGGTACCGGCAATCCGATCCCGGTACGCATCCGCACCGGTGTAGACAATGCCCGCCTAGCCGATAAGCACTATGTAAACGCGACGGGTACCCATGTTCAGGTTGACAGCGGCGCGGCGAACACCAGGTTTGATCGTAACACCGAGTGTTTAACCAATAACATCGTCGTGGCCTGTTCGGTCTCCGATAGTGGAACGACCAGCGGCTGGGTTAATTGGATTGCGAACGGTACGGTGTCGGCACCGAGCATTGGCTTCTTGTCGGCTACCAATACGGGCATCTTCCTCGACAGTGCCAAGCTTGCCATCGCTGTTACCGGCACCGAGATCGGCACCTTTAGCTCCGCCGGTCTCCAGCTAATAACTGGCGGGGTGGTTGGCGGGACGGGGGCAGGGTCTTCGCTAGCGCTCCAGGCGACCTCCGGTGTCGGTGTCGGCGCGGAGTTCGTCGATATCCTGGGGGGCAACAACGGTGGCCAGCGGTTGGGCCGCTTTACCAATACTATTAACGGCCAAGCTTCTGGGCTTAGCATCGGTACCACCGCCACTGCCGTAAACGGCATCCAGTTGGCGGCAACTGCGGTTAACAGCCTAAAGGGTAACATCGCCATCGACCGCACGGTTACCGCCGCCACGGCCGGGACAGACCTTTCGCTTACGGCAGGCGCAGCCGTGTCCGGCGGGACGGACATTGCGGGTGGAAATGTCATTATATCCAGCGGTATCGGTACCGGTGCTTCCGGTTCTAACATTCAATTCAATATTTCCCCAGCCGCCACGTCTGGTACAAGCGACAATGCTGTTGTCCAGGCTTTAATCCTCAACAACAACGGCGGCCGGTTTATAAGTACTGTTGCCCCGCCATCCGGGGGCAGTACAGGCGTTGGCATCAAGATATCCTCAACCAGCAACCTCGGCATCTTCTTCGGCTCTGGCGCACCGACGCTAAGCGCGGCCCAAGGCTCGATCTATATACGTACGGAAGGCACGCAAAATAACAGATTGTATATCAATACCAATGGCTCGACCGGGTGGACAGCGTTCAACACGACATCGTAGGGTATGGCCTGTCTTATGAGAACGTTGGTAACCCTTCTTGCGCTGGCGGGAACAGCACTGGCACAACCCCAGCCGCAACAGACGCTGTTTGAACAGCAGATAAAGGCCCAGCTCGGAGAGCTTATGTTTACCAACTCCGTATTAATATCGCAGGTACGCACTCTTACGGAGGAGAACACCCGGCTTAAGATCGAGATTGAAAGATTAAAGTCCGAAGGGAAACAGGAAGGGAAGTAAGCGCCGGTATGGATCGTTACGTCGCAACGTTCAATTTAGGAGAGACTTATGGCCATGTTCGGATCGAAAGACGAGAAGCGGCAGCCCGACGGCAGGAATGGCACCCCAAAGATGGGCAAGATGGAAGGCTTGCCGCCTGCCCTGCGACCGCGCGACCTTAGCGTGGAACCCCAGTTCGCAATGCGCCCCCCGGAGCCCCCGCCGATGTCCGAGAGCTATGCCAAGGCGATGGACGAGTGGAACGACATGAAGGCCCGGCTGGCCGAAGCCATTAAGTACGGCAACGACCTCGCGGCGTCCTGCACCGTCCTTAAGCGCGAGAACGACCGGCTCCACGCCCAGGTCGAGCGGCTGGAAGAGGCCCGCGACACCTACCGGCGCCGGGTCTGGGAGATGGAGAGCCGGATGGACGACCTCGCGGCCATCGCCATGCGGATTATCGACACCCGGATGGCGCCGAAGGGTCCGCCGCCCGCGGAGGTCCCGGGCGAGGTCGAAGGGTCGTTCGAGCGGGTTACCGTCGCTTCCGCGCCGGCCGGTACGGTCTCGCCAACGGCGGTCTCCCCGTCGGCAGAGGACACCGCGCCGGCCCAATAGGAGCCCCGCCGGCACGATTTCCAGGCTCCCCCGCTAGGGTGGCCTGGGTACCCCGCTAAAAGTTCGCCTATGGTCCTCCCTAGGCGGGTATCCAGAGGGTGCCTACTACGGTCTAATCGGCCGTAGGGGGTTTCCTTCTAGGATACGGAACTTGGACCCCGGGCACCCGCCCGGGGTCTTTTTGTTTACCCGAGCGCGCCTGCTTCCCTGTCGAGGTCGGTGTAGTGGCGCTTGCCGTCGGCGTCGATCCAGCTAATCTGGCCGCGCAGGTAGCTCCCAACGTCGGGTAGATGGATGTGCTCGTCCAAGGCTTCGAGCTTCCATCGCAGGGCTCTCGGCTCGCCGATAATCTTGCCCTCGGGATGCGCGACCCAGCGGATAACCCCGCCGAAGCAGTTTAGCCAGAACTGCTGCACTCGCTCCTCGCCGCGGTAGAAGTAGAAGCCAACCCGGCTGGACCGGGTATCGACCCCGCTTATCCAGACCTCGTCGACTGCCGCGGGCACCCGCAGTATCTTGGGGGTATTGACCTCGTAGTACTGCGTAAAGGCGGCGATCTGGGGTGGGCCTGCTGCCGCGCCGGCTGCGATTAACGCGATAAACTTAACGAACTCCCGACGGTCCATGGCCATGGCTGGTCCTCCTGGCAATCCGGATAAAATACCGTAACCCGGATGGAGTTACTTGTAGTCCATCTTCCACAATTTCGATATAGCCTTTTTGCGCCAGCCAGCGTCGCGACCCCGGCAACAGGTTGCCGATAATCTTTAGCAGCGTCCGGTTGTTGGCCGGTCGGGTGTTGTATTCGACGGACATCCCCTAACCCATACCGAAGGAGTAGAGCAATGAAAGTAGCGATTAGCTCGGGTCATGGCAAATACATCCGCGGCGCGAGCGGCAAGTCGTGCGGCTCGTGGGGGCTCGACGAGGTCGACGAGGCACGGCGTGTCGTCGACCAGCTAGCAAATGATTTACGGAGTGTCGGCGTTACGGTCTACGGACCGTTTAACGACGACATCTCGACCTCGCAAAGCGAGAACCTTAATCGGATTACGAACTGGCACAACAACCAGCCGGCCCACGACCTCGACGTCTCGGTTCATTTTAACGCCTACCAATGCACGACCAACCCGATGGGGACCGAGACGCTGTACGTTACCCAGCAGTCGCTCGCCGCCAAGGTTGCGGCGGCCATCGCGACCACCTCGGGACTAATAAATCGCGGTGCCAAGAAGCGTACGGATTTGGCGTTCTTGAACAATACCAGGGCGCCCGCGATCCTCGAAGAGGTCTGTTTCGTCGACAGCAGGGCGGACGCCGATATCTACCGGGCACAATTCTCCAACATCTGTTCGGCGTTCGCGCAGGCGCTGTCCGGGCAGGAAGTCCAGCCGCAGCCGCCCGAGCCCCCGCAGCCGGGCGAGCCCCCGGTCCCGCCGGCCGGCACGCGGCCGACGATTAGCAAGGGATCGTTCGGGCCAAACGTGGTCTACGCCCAGCAGCAGCTTAACAGCGACTACAACGCAGGCTTGGATGTGGATGGCGATTTCGGCAGCAGGACCGACAGCGCGACGCGCGGTTTCCAGGCGTCCCGCGCTCTGGCCGCCGACGGGATCATTGGCCCGCAGACCTGGGACGCGCTGGAGAATGACAAGCCCCCCTACGTCCCGCCGGGGCTGCCACCGGTCCTGTCCGATGCCGACATCGAGAACATTACGCAGATCGCAATGAACTCCCCGATCGCCCGGTACAATTGGCGCGATCGGGGCATGGCCCCTCCCGGCTATACGAAAGGGTTCGCGTTAAGCTTTGCCAATGTCTACCGCAAGCTTAAGGTCGGCCACGCCCCCTCGATCGAGATGGCAAAGGCCAAGACCACCAACAGCAAGGACGTGCTCGTGGTCTACGCCGCCGAGTTCGCAGCGCTGGGAATGGACAACAACACCGCGGGCGCCGATACGCTGCGCCACCTCTACGCTCTCCAGTTGGGCCTTGGAATGCGCGAGAGCAGCGGGCGACATTGCGAGGGTCGCGATATGAGCGCCTCGAACGTAACTTCAGATACCGCAGAGGCAGGGCTGTACCAGACTTCGTACAATGCCCGTAGCTGTAGCCCGACATTCGGGCAGGAGTTTAACGAGTACGGTCCGGCCACCGGCAATCCGCAGGGCTTCTTGAACGTCTTCGCCGAAGGGGTCTACTGCAATGCGTCGAGCTGGCAGAACTACGGCAGCGGCGACGGCGCCAAGTTCCAGCGGATGTGCAAGGAGCAGCCGGCCTTCGCGGTCGAGACCTGCGCCATCGTGCTAAGGAACCTCTGTAATCATTATGGCCCAATAAACCGCAAGGAAGCCCAGCTTCGGCAGGACGCGGCCGACATGCTTATGGCCGTGCAGAACTACATCGACGCGCAGGCGGCGATTGCCTAGGCGGTTAGCTCCAGACGGGAACCATCCTTGTCCTTAATGACGGTTAGGACGGATGTAAACCGGACCGAGTCGACGCTTTGGTGGTCGCAGTAGAACACCATGCGGCCGAGCGTCTGCGCCCGCTCGACCAGCAAGTCCCCAAGGTCCTCGATGCCTTGGGGCGAGAGATGCTGGGTCGGCTCGTCGAGTATCTCCATCGACGGTTCGACCCCGGCCCGGGCGAGCAGGACCTCGGAAAGCGCCATCGCCCCGACCAGCCGGAGCCGCTGCTTCTCCCCACCGGACCAGCACTCCCACCGCACCGACTCCTTGTCGTGCGGACCCATAACGAAGACGTTTACCTTGCGCTGGATCGTCCCGGTCTTGGTCTCGCGCTCGACTGCGTAGGCGATCTTCCAGCCGAGCAGGCCGACGGCGTCGAGCGTCGCCGCGGTCGTTAGCTCCAGCTCGCCCAGGAAGTCTTCCAGCTCCAGCAGCTTGACCTCTTGGAAGCCCTTTACCCAGAACTTGGTGCACTCGATCTCTTCCCGGATGGCGGTTAGCTTCTTGGCGAAGACGGCAAGCTCCTTCGCCAGCGTGGACTTCTTGGACCTGTGTTCATTAACCTGGTCCGCATAGGGGTTCTTGGTCCGCGCCTGTTCCGCAAGATTGGTCTTTATCTGCTCGATCTCCGCGGTAAGCCGGGCGATCGTCGGCGTTAGCCGGTCGCGGGCATCGCGGGCATCGTTGGCCTTCTTCTGGAATGCGGTCTTGTGCTTACGGTTCGCTTCGAGGGCGGCCAGTTCGCGGTTAATCTTTTCGGTAGCTGTACTGCGCTCGGCGTCCAGCTTCGTCCAGAGGTCCTTGGTAATCTTTATCTTCTTGCGCAACTCGGTCCGGTAGGCGCTTAGGTCCGTTCCGATTAGCGACTGTCCACAGAGCGGGCAGTCGTCGGCCTCGCCGATCGTCTTTAGCTCTGTGGTTAGCTGGGCCTCGGTTTCTTTGTGGGACGCCATCTTGGTTAGGATACTTGCCCGCTCGGACTGGGACTTCGCCGTCGCCGTTACTAGGCGCTCCTCCTCGATAGCCAACACTTTGTGCTCGGTGCAGGCACCGTCGTATTCGAGGTCGAGGCCACCGCGCCGCTGCTCGCACCGCTCCCGATCGCCTTCCAGCCCGGCTTGCTTGGCCTTGCTGGCCTCGACCCACTTCTCCTGGTCCCCCTTCCACCGTCGCCAGTTGGCCAGCGCGTCCGCGAGCAGCTTCTCGGTGCTAACCAATAACTGTTCATTTACCTCGGCGCCCCGGGCCAGCTCGGTCTCCACGTCCTCCAAGGTTTCGACGACCGACGCTGCATGGGACGAGTGCTCGTCCCACCGGTCGAGGCGCAGCGTAGGCCCGAGCAGTTCCAGCTTCCGGGCCGGCTCCAGGTCGAAGAACAACGGCCGGCCTTGGCCTAGGAGCACCGTATTTGTGAACACATCGAAGCTAAGCCCGATAAGGGCTTCGATGTCGTCGTTGCCGACGTCCTTCCCGTTAACGCTTAGCCGATTGGGATTTGTGGATCGGGTAACGACCTGTCGCTTGCCGTCGATCGAGAGCGTAAGCGTAACCAGCGCGCCGCGCTGGCCGAACCGCGCCTTAATGTCGGGGTTGCGCAGCCCATCCGGCGTCCGCCCGTAGAGGCACCAGCACGGCGCGTCCGCGAAGAACGTGGTCTTGCCGGTCCCGTTCGCTTCCAGCCGGGGCTCGTCCTGGTTCTCGCCCCTAACGAAGTGGACCCCTGGACCGAAGGTGCTTAGGACCAGCTCGTGGGGTGCACCGACAAAGCTCTTAAAGTGGTCGACCAATTGGCTAAGAAATTCTATTTTCACGTTGTGCCTTCTCGATAACGGCCTCGAACCGGGCTATAAGCGCCTCGAATGCTATCTCGCGTTGCTCCAGGTCCTTTTCCTTGTCCTTAAGCCTACCATACCGAGAATGAATACCAGCAGCGTCCAGCCGACGTACAGGACACCCTTAACCGTCCAGCCCAGGAATACGATTGCGTCCATATTATTCGTCCGGCTCGATCGTAATTAGGACGCGCTGCCCCACGGTAAAATCTGGTTTGTCCATCCCCATGAAGAACTTGGTCCAGGTCCCCTCGAAGGCGACGTGCCATCCCAGGTCTTGGTAGGTGTCGATCGTCTTATCTTTGTCGGCCGGGTCCTTTTCGGAGCGTAACAATTTGCGCTCGTAGGTTATCGCCATTATCCGGCTTCGGAAGTGCCGTGGTTTCATTTTTCCTTTCCTCCTTCCATGCCGCGCTCTCCCATGCCACGTTTCCACACCTATTCCATTTCTGGATCGGTAGGATTTGGACTGTTATGGGGGCTCTCGGTTTCATTTTGTTTCCCTTCCATTTCGGCACGGAGCAGGTTCCAGGCGTGGAGCACCAGAATGCCCCACGAATGCAATCCTTCCTCCCGTTCCTGTAGGATGCGGAGCAGCCGCTCGGTCGCTGCGATTTTCCGGTCCAGGCTGGCGCTCATTTGCCTTTCCTCATTAGCTCCAGCCCGGTCTTAAGCGTCTTCTCGCCAATCCCCCGGGCCTTCCCATAAATCCTAACCAGCTCCTCGTCGGTGCGGACCTCGGTCCGCCGCCGGGCGGTAGCTTTGCCGCCGACGACGATAACCCGCGGCCGGACGTCGTACATCCACCAGCCGTGCTGCGCACCGAAGCTGCGGATTTTCGCTTGCAGCTCGGGCCACAGTGCATGGTCATTCGTCTCGATATCCATACGGACCTTAACGATATCGCCGTCGTTGGCCATCTCGGGATCGAGATCGTAAATCTGGTTTATTTCAATTAACCGCTTCTGCCGTCCCGGGACCGGGATCGAGTCGACGCGGTCGTGGTCGTGGGCGAGCAGAACCCGGGGACTGTAGTCGTCGCCGAAATCGATCGTATACGGCGCTCCGGCATAGATGATTGCTCCGCCAATGTTCTGGGGGATGTGGACGTCGCCACTTATGACAGTAGTCCCCGGTCCGAAGACGGACCTCGGGATACCCTCGGTATGGGGTCCTACTCCCTTGGCGCCTTCGAACGTCTGGTGGGCGAACACAAGCTTGGCGGATTGTAGATTTAGGCCCTTCCAGTCGCGTTGGTAGTTATGGGTGTGGGGAAGGAAGAAGGTCCCGTTGGTTCCGAGCGGCTTGTTTATCCACGATACGTTCTCGACGGAGGACAAGAAGCCGAAGAAGGGATGGTCGGGGTCGGTGTAGTCGTGGTTGCCTTTTAGGACACAGACCGGAACGATAAGCGCTAGCCTGTGGATATGGGCGACGATCCGATTAACCAGTCGCGCGCCGTGGTAGTCCTTCTCGTCCGTTAGATCGCCGAGAATAACCAGCTCGTTGGGCTTGTGTCTGTGCACAAGCTCGGGGAGTGTCTTCTCCATAAACGTATGGCGGTACTCGTCCCGCGGGTTGGAGTTTAGGTGGATGTCCGCTGTTACGAGACGCTTCATTTTAGCTTCCGGTGCTTGTACTTGTCCTTAATCGTTTTGGAGAACTGGGAGCCGATGGACGCCGCGCGGATTAGCGCGGCATGCGCTTCTGCGGGGACCCCGTCGTAGGCGTAGAGGCTACCGCCGCGGAACTCGACCTGTAGCTCCTTGCTCTCCTCGTCGTAACCGACTTTGGAGATGTTCGACGACTTTACCGGTTTGAGGTCCATTTCTTACCGCTCCTTGTCGACCATAGCCAGGGCAGCGAGCACGAACCCGAGTATAAACCAGAACCACCATGGGACGTCGCCGCCCGGCCAGACCTTTTCCGTTGCCAGTCCACATACCCAGCCGCTAATCCACCAAAGCTGCGCGTTCGGCCGCACCAGCTTGCCTAGCCAACCCCAAAGCATGTTCATTCCTTGTGTTCCCATCCCTTCGTCGGCCAGCGATGCTCCATCTCCCAAGGTGGCGGCATCTGCTCTTCCGGCGTCGGCGTCGGCGGCGGTGGCGGTGGCGGCAACTCCGTCTTCCAGCGCAGATCGCTCTTTGGCTGGTCCCGGCCGCGGTGCTGGCCTTGCTGCGCAGGAAACCAGCAACGACGCCCATCGATCTCGCGCCACAGCCAGCGTCGGCCGATCGTGTCGCCGGGCGAGGCGCTGCACTCGATTACGCCGCCGTGGCTTGGGACCGCGAGCAGCACCAATATTGCGATGCAGATCGCTATAACAGCGAGCGGCCAACCAACCCACACGAACCATTCAAATTTGCTCATCATCACCCCGATTGTCCCGCCTTCCTCCTCGCTATGAACGGTTCGTTTATATGGCAGCGCGTCTTTAGCATCGTCCCGAACAGCCCGATAACAGCATACTTGTTCCGGATTACCGGATACATGTTCATGTGGTTAATGCACTCGGTTACGACCAGTGCCGGCCGGCGGTTGCTCTTTACGATCATAATCGGCTGCTTCCCATACTTGGCAGCCTCGCGAAGGGTCTTGGTCCACCACGTCCGGAGCGGACCTTTGTTAAACAGCAGGAAGCTTTCCAGCCCGTAGTCGCGACGAAACTTAATCTCCACGAAGTAACGATCGGTAAGGGCAAAGCCTTCGGGGGAGATCGCGACGATGTCGCCGGCATGGCGGTCGAGCTTTATCCCGCGGCCGAAGGCAACCGTCGCCCGTCCTCCGGACATGGCGCTGCGCCAGAACACGTCCCGGCGTGGACCTGCTGCGCTCCAATGGGTTACCCACAGCGACAGCTTTACGCAGACCTCGCGCTCGAATTTCTGCCCCTTGTCGGTCATGCTCTAAGTTCCCGCGCGATAACGGACCGGGTCTTCCTCTGCCCCATCGCCGCCGACGAGCTAACAACGACCATTCGCTTGGTGCCTTGCGGGGTGGTAAATCTTATCTGGACGTGGTTGCCGTGCGTAGTCTTGCACGATATGTCGAGCGCACCCCCGGCACGAAGCATTGCCACGGCACGCTCGACCTGTTCTCGTTCGCGATGCATCCTACCCACGATTATTCTCCCGTTTCCTGCTATCCTGGCATTGCTCCAAACTGTCTTTCTCCAGGCGCAAGGACGAAACGACAAGTTCCGCACCGCCGTGGTCGCAAAGAACCGAAATGCAGGTGTTAAGTCCATGGACCATGGCAGCCAATTCGCCATCCGTTACCGGTTCGCCACTACTCCATCGCGCAAACGCATCTTTACGGTTCACAAGTTCAAGTTGGGCCATACGTATTCTCCTGCTATTGGAGCGTCCCCGACCTCCATTACGGATTGTTTCTGTTCTTTATTTGCTGCACGACCTTATCGGCTACATCCAGTTGTGTGGCAGCGAGAGAGATTGCTTCCGGGTGCCCGGACGCAAGCTGGCCCGAGCCCAATAGCGTAAGGATCGCGGCTTGACCGGACAGTACCTGTGCCAGCAGCATCTTTATCTGGTTTAGATCGTCGGTCATCTAGCAGCGCCTTCCAGAAGGATTAGCATGTTAACCGCCTCATGGCCGGGATCTAACTCCTCCAACCATGTGCGCGCGACATCGGTCTGCCAGTCGAAGCCTAGTGCCTCTGTTAGCATCTGCATCGCTTCGGGCGAGGGCACCTTGCCCCGCTTGGGGGAGGACATCGAGACGTGCAGCAGGAAGCCGGCCGGCTGCTCCTCGCAGGAGATCGCCACCCGCCAGTTGAACGGCAGGATTATTGTCTCGATCCATTTCTCGATCTTGGGCAGCCCGGCACGCTCGTCGAGCATTACGGTGTCGGTATCCTGGTTGGGCGCCAGACCTTCCTTGAGCGTCGCCCAGGGGGTTGGCTTTGCTCGGGCTCTTGCGACGGCGGCACGCAACGCGGTTACCGTCTCGGATGGGAGCAAGAAGATCGTCATCGTTTGCTTCCAAAGATTTCGTCGAGGACGCGGTCGCGCTCCTCGTAGGAAGTAGCGCGGGCGTAGCGGTGCGCGATATCGGCGGCACGTTGCATATTGCGGCGCTTGGCGTGGCGCACCGTTGCGTTGTGCTGGCGCAGCGCGTCGGCGCTGGCGTAGCCCAAGGCGAGCGCGCCCACGTTCTCGAATGCCTCCTCCGGCGTGCTGCCGATGGCGGTGTGCCCCCCGATCCGACCATGCCACGTACCGACCGTGGCGTGGCACCATACGCGGCCGACCCACTTGCGGCCCTGGGTAATCTTCCAGTAGGTCTCGCTGCCGCCCGGCGGTCTAAGCGTTAACCTCATCGGATTACCCGATAGACGCCGCGCCGCGTCTGCTTAAGCACCTTGGCGGCCAAAAGCTTGGCGATATAGTGCGAGTACGAGGGTTCGTGTAGACCGATCGTCGGAAGCAGCTCCCGTATCTTGGCGGTGGTTAGCGTCTCGCTATTGGTCTCGCGAAGAAGCGTGGCCAGTTGTCTTCTGCCACGGATGGACGCATGCCGCGTCGTACGGCCCGCACTATCGACCTCGGCCGCGGCCTCGCTGTTATCGGTAAGTGGTCGCGTAGCGCGGGGAAGGTCTGGAAGTTTAGCCGTTGGAATGACCTTGCCGTCCACGGCCGGCTCGACGTCCACGGCCCGCTGGCTAAAGTCGTAGACCTTTAGATCGCCCAATGCGCGGACGACGCGGCCCAGGTCGCGTTCGGTAACTTTGAATTGAACTTGGATCATGAGAGTACTCCTTCGAGAGAAGTTATGGTGGGCAGGCTCGCTTCAACGCCACTCGGCAAATGGCTCCACTGTCCCTGCTTACGCTACCACCATTGCGGGGCCTCTGGCCCGGAGAGCAGTTGTTTGCCGGGGACCACCCGGCTTCGTCGTCTGGGATGCCAGCCCTTGGACTAGCCGCTGGTTAGGCGGCGCGTTCCTACTTCTCCGGTTTGCTGCGCTTTATCTCCATGGCCTCGTCTTGCTTCCAGATGCGCCCCTGGTGCGTTAGCGAGTAGCTCCCGTTCATCGTGTCATGGGTAACATACCCGTTCCGCTCCAACATGGTAAGGGTGCCGGATGCGGTCGAGCGCTTAAACCCGAAGTCCTGCTCCAGGAATGCGCCCACCTCGTCGTGGTACCACTGGCCGGAAGCATTGCGCTGCATAATCGTAATTACGCATTGGTGCGCGGGCAGGCCGGCGACCCGCACCTTGGGGGTCGAGTGGCCGTTGCGGAATTCCTTGGCCTTCGCCAGCGCGGCCTCGTGGTCGTCGATCCGTTGCTCGACCATCTCGCTTACGACCTTGGAGACAACGCCGTCCTCCTGTAGCCGGAGGATGCAGCCGTAGTTGTGGCTGTCGATAACAAAGCTAACCCGCATTTTCATCGGATTTTCCTCCCGTTCCAGCGGGTGGAGCGGGTCGGCGTGCAGACCTTGGCCTTCTTGGCGGGGGCGCGCGCCTTGCGCGCCTTGCTTTTCCGTTGGTGCCGGATCGGCTCGACGCTAATCGGATTGGCGAGCACATCCTGCCAAGGCTCGATGTCGCGCTTGGACAGGACACCGCTGTCGTAGCTGGCGGCAATCGCCGCGCTCTTGGGCGGTGTCGGGAAGATGTAGCGGTTGGATTTGTACGTGAACCTAGTCTCGGTCTTGTCGACCGAGATGCGCTCGGTGCCGGGAATGCTGTACATGATCGCCAGGGCGAAGATGCACCAGTGGAGGCTGTTCCGTTCCGAATTGTCGATGCTCTCGCGCGTCGCGTAAATCCGGAACGTGGTTCGTTTCCTGCGGCTGGCCATACGTTATCTCCCGACGGGGTTTTATCTACATATACTCATGCTGATAAAAAGAAAAGGGGCAGAGGTTTCCCTCCGCCCCTTTTGTCTGTTACGCCACTGCGTCCAGGATCGTCTTGGCGACCAGCTCCTGGGCCAGCCGATTGTCGGTGTTCGGCAGGTCCCGGGCATCGGCCGTAATGGCCTGGGCGAAGTCCCAGGCGGTCCGCGGCGGCTCGCCCTCCTCCTTAAGCCCGCGGTCGAGGATTGCCCGGGCGCGGGTCGGATTGAACTTCCGCTTCTTCAGGAAGTCCATGGCCTCGTCGTCGTCGGCGGCCAGCTTGGCCTCCTTCGCCGCCTGGACCCCGGCCAGAAGCTTGGTGGTCGATCCGTTGGCGTAGGCCCGAAGTGCGGGCTGCGCCTGCTGGAGCCAGCGCGACGGTGCCAGTCGCGTGTGCCGGATCGAAATGTCCTCGAACCCCTCGACGCCCCAGAGGTTGCGGTTCATGCAGACCCCGCGCAGGTAGAACACCGCCAATTTTAGCGTGCGCGCTCCCATCTCGGAATTCTGCACGTAGAACCCGCGGAACACCAAGTCGGGCGAGCCGTCCTTAAGCTTGCCGACCTCGATCGGGTTGCGATCGTCGACGAGGAAGACGAAGAGATCGCGGTCCGAAGCGTAGAGCGTGGTGCTGTCCTTAGTGACCGGGGCCTCGGGGTTGTAGAGGTTGGTCCGCCAGTCGAGGACCCCCGGGACCTTCCAGCGCTTGGACCCGCGGCCATCGCCGGCCACCTCCTGCACGGCCGCGACCACCTCGTAGTCGGGGATGCGCCCGTAGTCCGGACCGGTGGCGGCGTGCATCTGCACCGTGTCGCCGTAGATTTTGATCTCCTCGGCCTCGCGGTTGCGCCGGATGCACCAGTTAACGGTGTCCGCCACCAACTGCGACGGCAGGTCGCGCATGAAGTAGGCGGGCACCCCGGAGAGCGAGCAGAGCTGTCCGAAGGCGTGGTGGGTCGGGGCGATCTCCATGGTCTTCTGGACCGTCGGGGTGTCGATGGTAAAGCCGACGGAGAGATCGTGCGTCGAGACCTCGATATCCGGTGCGAGGAACTCGATGTCCTTGGGGAGCTTGCGCGCCTGGAAGGACCCCTCCCAGAACCGCTTCTTGTAGGCGAACAACTCGTCCAGCGACAGGAAGCGCTGGTCGTGGGGGCGGGACATCCACTGCCGGCTAACGGAGCCGTCGTGGCCGCCTTTCGAGGGGTCGACCTGGTAGGGCGACACCGGAGCGGAAACGCCGGACTGCTGTACGGTATCCATTCTCTAGTCTCCTAGGTTGGTACACAGCCATAACGCTGGCTGCAAGGCGACGGGAATGGCAGGCTTGTAGGGTGTTAACTAGCAAAAAGACCCAGGACCCTACGCGCAGCCTGCCTTTGTGTTACGTGCATCGATCTCCCGACGGACCGACTAAGGGGCTCCCGGGTCCTTAGTCCTAAGCTTGGTAGTTAGCGTCTCGTTGAAATAAATCAAGGGGGCATAATTCAAATATCCCGGCCGCAGCTACCGCAGCGGTGGCCGCCCTCGGGACGGATTAGGATGTCGCAGCGTTGGCATACCTCGCCCTCCTCCTCCTCCGGTTCGAACTCGTCCCAGTAATCGTCCTCGGGGTTGTGGGCCTTCCAGGCGTCATAGGTTCTAAACATTAGTGCTTCTCCCGTTGGAGGCGGGCCTCCTCGATCTGTTCCTCGGTAGGCCATACGACCCCCTCGCCATACTTCCACTCGAAGACGATACAATCGCCGCCGTCCGTAATGATTACACGCTGGACGTAGCCATACGAAGCAGCGACAGAAAGGGTGTAGTGCCGCGCCGCGTCCATCGCCTCGACGGCCGAGACGTAGCGGCGAACGTATTCGTAGGAGCCGTCCTCGAAAAACTGGCAGACCGAAAACTCCTTGGTTAGCTTGTCGGTGTCGTCCATTCTTTAGTCCTCCATAACCGTACGTAACACAACGTTACTAATGAATGCGGTGCGTCCCCTCCCGCGGGCGCCGCCGTCGTCCCAGCGGACCTCCGAGACTTCCGGACCGGAGGCCACGATTGTCCCCCGCCGGGTCCGGTCGTACGTTACGGTAACCCGGGTCCCGCGGGGGTGCTGCTCGCCCACTGGGCGCAATCGTACGCGCTTAACCATTGTTCAATTCTTCCGGATAGTCTGGACGAAATCGTAGATCGCCTGCCCCAGCATGGGGTCGTCGATCTGCGGATTGGCCGCGATAGCAGCGTGGCCGGCGCGGAACACCTTGGAGATGTCCATTATGTTGATCTGGATGCCACTGCATCGTTGGTAGTAGAGCCGTTCGATCCGCTTGTCGGTCTTGGCGGCAGCGCGATTTAGTTTAGGCATGTTTCCCTCCTAGTAATTCTCCGGCATGTAGTCCCAATTGTCGAAGTCGGGCGGAACCCAGACGGGGGCGAGCGTGTCGGTATCGTCGGGGTCGCGGCCCAGCAGCTCCTTGAACTTCTCCGGCGAGGAGAAGAACAAGTCCCCGCCGGCTATGCCGGGGTACCCGACGGTGTAGGGATGGGCTGGAAAGACCCACACCCAGGCTTTCTTGACGTTGGCCTTGCAGGTCTTTTTCTGCTCCTCGTTACACTCGCAGCAGCGCGAATTAAGACAAAAGGTGGTCATATTCTGCTCCTTTCCTAAAGTGCAACTCCACTGCACCCGGGGGGTTCGGGTGCAGCAGGCTTGCGCTCTATGCTACTTCATATTGTGGTTTCTCCTTTCCACGGCTCCGGTTAGCGAGACCGGTTAGCCGACGTTTTCGAGCAGGCCGACGACCTCCTCGACGCTCTCCTTAACAGGGACCGCGCCTCCGTTCGGGAACTCGACGCGGGTGCCGTTGCCCTCGGTCCGCGGCCGGACCGAGCGGATCGCGCCCGGGACGACGTAGAACGGCCGGGTAACCTCGGGCACCTCGGCCTCGACGATCGTGGTAACCATCCGATCGTCCTCGCCCTCCTCGGTGGTGGTAACCGCGGCGCGAGCGTCGGACACGATCTGGGTAAGCTTAACGAACTTCATAAGATGCTCCTTGCATCTTCGGCGTCGGACAGGCCCGATCGCCGGGTGGGAACGCCACCGCGAGCCGGACCGTGTAGGTCCGGCCTCCGGTAGGGTCCGCCTAGTCCTCCTTTGCCCAGATAAGGCTCGGGTCGCGCATTATGTCGGCGGCCGTCGGAGCAGCCTTTCTAGTCCCTTTGGTGGCCTCTTCCTTACGCGCGGCATTGTCGGCCGCTCGTTTTAGTGTGCGGCCGATGGCCTTATAGAGGCGGTGCTCTGACTTTTCCGAGCGTCGCCGTGGTTTCTTGTATTTCATGTCAATACTCCATTCCTCGTTCGGCGCGCTCGGCGCAGGAATTGCAGATGCCGTAGTCGGGGCGCAGCTTTACGCGCCGTCCGCACGACCCGCACTTCTTCCACACGCTCTCGCGCTGGACCTGCTTGTAGAAGTCGATGTCGTCCTGGTCCTCGATCTCGTACCAGCCGTAGTTGTCGTCGTAGAAACCGGGCATCTTAGTCTCCATATTCGATCATAGCTTTACGCCAAGCGGCATTGCCTGGCGTAACAAGCTTCTGCTTCTGCTCCTCCCACCACCGCTCCTGGGCCAGCTTGCGCCACTGCTCGCGCTGTTTCGCAAGCCCCTCCTCCCGGTCCTTGCTCTTGCCCTTCTTGGGTTTGGGCTTCTGGGGAAGCTCCGCCATGGCGTCCAGCTTCGCCATCGCGACCGACATCGGCATGGCCCCGCGGGCCAGTTCGTGCTGGCCACCGTTTTTCTGCCGTCCCCGCCGTTCGATCTCGCGGTGGCTGGGGTTCTTGTGCTCCCACGAATGTTCGATCGCCGCGTCGAGGAACCGCTCGTCCAGGCCGTGGTCGCGGTAGCCCTTGCGGATACGATCGGCGTAGACCTTGGACGGCGGCATAATCCCCGGCGAGGTCATAAGGTAGATTAGCGCCGGCCGACGCGCACCCTTCCACAGCAGGAGGATGTCCTCGGACTTGAAATAGAAACCGCCTGCGATCCCTTCGAACCGGTCCAGTTCCTGCTCGTCGCGGGCCGAGATTTCGTACAGCGCGCACGGGACCTCGGAGCCTGGGCAGAATTCCAGGTCCGCCACGCCGCGGAATACGAGCTTGGCGTTGGTTAGCATAAACTTGCCAAGCGACTTCGCGTCCGGGCAACGGCGGCGCATCGACGCCTTGTCGAGGTTGCCGCCGTAGGCGATGTAGAGCTTAGTCGGCTTCATTTCGTTCCTCGTTGAAGTACTCGGACAGAGCCTTAAAGTCGTCCGGGCCGATGCGGCCGAGATCGAACAGCACCTCGGCGAGGCCATCGTAGTCGCAGTCGTACACCCGCTTCATTTCGATGTACGTCTTGGGCTCGACGATCGTGCTGTTGTTGACGATTAACTGCCCGAGATTGCCATCGCGCTGCAACACCGGCTCGGTAACGCTATAATGGTGGGCCTGTCCCGCTCGGGTGTTTGCGGAACGCAGCCAGTCGTAGTCGCGGCCCTCGTGCCACGTAAACCGCTGGCCCTTGGTAAGCACCGGGACCTTGTTCCAGTCTTTGGACCGGCGATCGGCCTGCGGGTTGGCGACGTCGCAGGTTAGTTCGAGAACTTTCGTAGTCATAGTTGCACCTTTCGTTGGTTGGATACTGGTTCTCCGGTTAGTTGGTCGAAGCGCCACTGGCGGGGCGCGACCAGCACCCCGTCCTTCGGTGCGACCCGATGGCCCCACGGCCGGTTGGAGAGATAGACCCAGGCCGTAACCGGAAGCTGGATGTCGGCCTCGGCGATGTCGACCCGGAACGAGCGGCGCATCCGTTTGTAGAACCGCGGATGGCCTTCGAGCCGGTCGAGCGCGGCGAACGTCTCGCCGTCGACCTGCCAGATTTCTCCGGCGACGCGCCCGGACCCCAGTGCCAGCACAAATGGTGTATTGATCTTTGCGTGGAGCGAAGTGGGGTTGTACAAGAACGGAATTCCGCCGTTATCCGCAGAGGTCGTCATGCCATAGTTGGCGCCGTTCGACAGCGCGGTGCCGACGTACTTCGCCCCCTTAAGCAGATGGGAATTCCCTTCGCCGCGGCGAAGGGTCCCATACACGAATACGAGGTGGTTCATTTTTTCTCCTTTAACAATCCGATCTCGACCAGCCGAGCGATAAACCCGGCTTGGCTGCCTGTCCGCACGCGCTTCCCGGTTAGCCGGTAGGCGCGCACGGCCAGCTCGTTTACGAACATGTCGAGTGTCCGCTCCGGAGAGCGGGACTTGGCGCGCCAGAACTTAAGGACCGAGCGCGCCGTGGTCCCACTAATCCGGGTGCCGTCTGGCGTAAGATACGTGCGCTTCATCGGGGGTTCCTCCTTATGGGGGGATTGGGGCGGACAATGTCGGTCCCCGGGTAGTACCGGTTACGCGCCGGATCGGTCCGCTCCAACGGGACCCGCTCCGCGGCTTCCGCCGCGGCGCGAGCCCGTCCGGCCTCGTCCTGGTGCGACGCGACCCGCGCCTTCCAGTACGCGCGATCCGCCTCGACCATTTCCAGCTTGGTCGCCAGACCATCGAGCGTAATTTCGAGCGGCAGCGCCTCGCCGGCATTAACCGTCGCCCGCCAGACCATTCGGCCGCCACGCCGCAGGCCGGGAACCGGCGCCGCCGCGACCCCCATCTGCCGGAGCAGAGCAGGGAACGACGACCGGGTACCGCGGCCCAACTCGATCCGCAGTTCCTCGCCGGTTACGCCTTCCGGACGGGTAAACATCCGGTAGGCGGTGCGGTAGGTCTGGCGCGCGAATTGGGGCTCGACCACCGGGGTTAACCCGGCCTCGACGTCCTTTTTCGCCGTCGCCATTAACGCATGGCAGAAGTGGACCCAGGCGACGATCTTCTTGGCGTCGGTCGTACCGCTATGGTGGCGAAACTCGATCGTGCCGTGGTCGAGGTACGCCTTCCAGTTAAGCTTTACGAACCGGTCGACCCCGCCGCCGCCGCCTCGTTGCGGCATGGCCGCAATGATGTCGTTAACGGTCGTGGCCCGACGCAGCCGGGCGATGTCCACACCCTGGACGGTCTTGCAGTAGCCATTGCCGGCCATCGGTCCACGCCTGCTCGGGGGCATGAACGTGTCCATAACCGGCTCGTACGCGATAAACAGTTCGGTTAGACGCCGCAGCGTCGCCACGCTCTGGTTCCGCGCATAGACATGGCAGTGCAGCCCGCACGTCCGGTTCGCGGTCGCACCCAGGCTGTTAAGCACCTCGCAGACGCGGTAGATGTCGTCGACCGCATGGAGCGGCGGGGACACGACCTCGTGGCTGGTGCGGCCCGCACCCGACACCGAGACGTCGGAGACCACCTTCCACTGGTTGCTGCGCTGGTGCGAGTAGCCGGCGTAAAAGCACGGGATGCCGGCGCCGTTAATAACGCTCGCGAGCCGGTCCCCGGTCATTATCCGACCGGCATTCGACGGCAGCAGACACTCGATCTCCACGCCAAAGTCGAGCGGGATCGTCATGTGTAAACTCCCCTTTCCCTAAACCATACGAGCAGACAAAAGGCCCGCGCCACCAGACCGGACAGCGCCTATGCGCCGCGTGCAGGTTTCGCGCGCGGGCCAAGTAGGATTGCAGTGGTATGCTAGGTCTTTCGCCGTAGGCGGTCGCAGCGGGGGCGTTAACAGTTATCGCTGCGACCGGGGGCACTGTACCTCGCCCACCCCCTCGGGATTGGTAGATCGGTCGATCGCTCGACCCTGTACCCTCTCCCACGCCTACGGCGGAAGACCTTGCAAATAGACAAACGGCTGTGCGCAACAGTGGTCGTTGGCTTTCGCTGCCACACTACGTGCCATCCGCCCTTCCCCCGTCGAGACGCTGCTCGATATTCGCTTTACCAGCGGGACTAAACGGATGCTCTCTTACGCCGCACAGCCAATCCTATGTCAGTTAATAGCAGTTCCGGGGACCAGCCACACCGAGCCAGTCGCGCCCGTATAGGTAACCCATATTCCGTTAACGGAGTAGGCCAAGAATATCCACCCCGCAACCCGCGTCGCAGCCTTCCAGCACGTCATGCCAACACCACCTTTCGTTCGTTGTGTTTAAGAACAAAGGCGACCGCGCCGATCGCGGCGGCCAAGCCGGCCACCATGACATCCGACGCGAAGACGCTTTCGTGCAGGTTGGGAACGCATCCCATGCAATCGCCAAGCTTTACGCTGGCGTAGCTGGCCAACAGATATTTCATGACGAACCCCCCTAAGCGGCCTTTCGTTCGGTATCGTACAGCGCGTCGAAGCGGGCCTTGCGGACCGCGTCGGCGGCGAGCGCCAGATGGTGGGCGGTGTCGCCGACCAGTGTCCAATCCCGGTACGCCAGCGTCTTGTCGGCGTAGGGGTCGCGGACCTTCCACGTAATGCCGAGCCCCTCCAGCTCTTTCAGTTCGATTACGAGATTAGGTAACGTCGTCATAACATCCCCCGTTTAGGCGCCGTAGTAGTGGTCGGCGTAGTCCGGCTCCTCCTCCGCGAGGCGCGGCGCGCGCCGTGGATGGACCGGTTCGCCCAGCAGCTTGTGGAAATCCTCGAACCCGAAGTCCTCGGGCATTACGCCCAGGAACTGTGGGCCACCTTCGTCGAACAGAAAGACGTTCATTTTACCCTCCTGCAATAAACAAACGAGCCCGGGGGATCGAACCCCGGCCACATTCCAGCTAGCCTTCGCAGGGGGCCAACCCCGCTCGTGCTGCTGTGGCCGAATGGAGGACACCAGTCGCTCTGTAGGCTAAGTTGCGAGGACCCGGGCGAACCCGGGTCCTAACGATTTAGCCGGCGGTCTTTAACCACTTGCCGTCGCCGCGCTTGCGGTAGCGCTGGCCGCGGCCGAGACCGAGACCCATCCCGTAGCGGTAGTAGGACGGCGGTGCCATGAACCCCCAGGGTCCCATCTTGGTCTTGCCGTCCACGAACTCGTTATCGATCGGGGCGCCGAAATCGTCGGTTGCCGGGACCGTTCCGAGCCAGAACTTTTCGACCTTTGCCTTTGCCATTTGAAGCTCCCTTTCTGTTAGTACTCGTCGGTCGTGGCCCCGACGAACATGGCCGTAACAGCGAACACCGCAGCCAGGACCACAGCGACGCCAAGCATCGTGAACATTTGCTTCCCCAAGATCGGGGCGTTTCGCTTGGCCCCGTCGCGCGCTTGGCAAGCTCCGCTGCCAAGTCCGGCCGGCGGTTATCTCCGCCGGGTCCGCAGCACATCGTCTAGTGGGACTACCTTCGCGGCGATCCCACCAAGCTTTGTGTTGTTAGTCTGTGGAGTGTTGTCCCCGCCCAGCGGGTGGCCCAGGCTAACCCAAGCCACCGCCCCCTCCGGCCATTAACCGGTGTAGGGTCGCGGGGTTATTCGAGCGATCGGGGCACCGCTGCCCCCGGCCGCGTCCCCTCGACGCACTAGCCGACCTGCCGGTCGACCCCAGCCCTGCTAGTCGTACGCAAGGGATGGCTGGCGGATGTGGAGAGTACGCGGTCGGTTCGACCGCTTATCCATTTCCGGGGGACGATCGACAGAGCTTGCTAGGCTCGCAGGACCGTCCGTCGGTGCGCTTCCGGGCTTGCTTCGGGGTATCCTCTCCACCTGTCCCCGCTCCCGGGCGCTTCTTGCCTTTTTCCCCGTCGTACCTCGGGGGAGGGAGCTTTCCTGCCGGAGACCGCCGTACTGGCGACCCCTCGGGGGGAGGCGCTGGAGAGGGTTCCGGCCCTCTGGCGCGTCGGGCGCTTCCGGGTTTCCGAAGTCTTCTTCTTGTTTCTCCGACTTCCCGACACCCGTAATATAGGCCCTCCTGACTAATATTCAAGAGGTCCAGGGGTGTTATTGATAATTATTTTAGTCAATGTTTCCAATGGGTTACGATGGCCGCACAGGTGTCGATTAATTCCCCAGCCTAGCATATTTTAGGATTAGATTCAAGAGCTTGCGCGAACCGGCCCGGGCGCCGGGAGGCCGTAGGAAGCCCGCTGGCGCGCCGGCTTTGCGACATTGGTATGTCGGATTGGCGACGTCCATAAAATCTACCGGTGGGCTTCCCTAGGGCCGGGGAGCCCTATATAAGGCGTTGCCATTCCCGGAGGGGAGCTTGCCTTCTGGCCTCGCAACCTTTGGCAGCCCCCATTTAACGACCCTGGTCCCGACGGACCGGGGTCGTTTTGTTTTCGGTCCCCGGTCCGGGGTGGTCCGGGTGGTCCCCCGTTTCCGGCGCATCTGGCTGGCTTCCGGCGCTATCTGGAAAGGGGGCCTTATCTACGCTTCTAAGTACTTGTAATCGTTTCCGAATTCGTAGAATCCCGGCGGGAAACCTCATTTTGCAGTTTCCGTACGGGAAATGCAGATGTGTAATCCCGGACGCCTGCTAAGCCATTGGAAACATTAGGATGTGGCGGTGTGGCGGTTTGTGGAGGGTATGTGGAGAATGATGCGTTTCGGCCCAATTGCCCGCCTGGCGTCGCTTCGCTACGGGGATTGCGGGGATAACCCGAGGGGGCTTTACAAAAACAGAATTGTGGGAGTAACCTAAAAAAGTTGGTCCCGACGACGCGCTAACGTCTCGGGACCCGGTTCGATCGAAATTCGTTGAGGACGCCCGACGATCGAACAGCGCAGAATATAACGACTTCCCCTGCGCAAGGCAATGGGCGCGGCCCGGACTTAAGGTCCGACAGAGCCGAGAGTTACGTGCCTTAGCAGCCTGGGGGAGGTCGGTGCCCTCCTAAACAACAGCACCCGGAAGGCCGGTTCCGACACAAGGACACCGGCAGTACCTGCGGGTTCTTTACCGTCGCGGGCTGGATTAGTGGGTGCAGCATTCCCCGCCAGCTCCTGGGTTGGAACAGGGTTAAATCCCCACCAGCCCAACGGGTTTCCGACCTCGTTGTCCAATAGGGAGTAGGGCATCGATAATCCCACTAACATCGTCCCCCAAGAGAGTACGGGTATGGTTCCTGTACGGAGGGCACCGGAGTACGGTCTTCGATACCAAAACGTGGGATAAAGCAGGTTTGCACTCTCTTGCCTTGGTTTTTCCGGTTTCTTTCAAGTTGGTCTAGCTTTGCCTTGGCTTTCCTTGCCTTGGCCTAGCCCAGCGGGAGGGGAGGGCAACGGAAAGGATAGGCTATGCAAGGATAGGTACCGCGCGAGGGAAACACCTATGAACCAAGATGAAACAATACGAAAGCACTACGAGCTACAGCAGACAGCGCTAAACGAGATATCGGAGCTAATAGCGCTACAGGACGAGAAAGGCTTAAGCAGTGGAGAGCTTGTCGAAGCAATCGATTTAATTACCGGATACGCTGCACAAGTGGACCTATTCAATCCCCACACCAAGCCCGAGGACCTCCAATTCCTCTCGACGTATAACCCCAACGTCGACGTGCTAATCCAGGCCAGGGAGAAGTTCCGTGACCGAAGATGACATCGTGAAGGCCGTGTGCGCGAAGTTCCCGCATTTTGGCGGGGGCAACGACACTGCAAGGACCCCTATCGCCGAAGCCTTTAAGGACGGGCCGCCCGTATTTGCCTTTGGGGTTAATGTTAAGGAGGTGGTCCACTTCGTTGTTGGACAAATGTTCGAAGTTGTCCGGGAGTATGCAAATGAGCGGGATACGCACAGTCCTAAACCTGCTGCCGACGCTCGACCGGCCGGCGCTGGAGAAGGTTAAGCAGCGCCTCGACCTCCTGCTCGGAGAGGCCGCCCCCGCCCCGCCGGTCGATGCCGTCGATAGCTGGCTTCTCGACGCGATCGAGAACCTGCTCGTGGCCCGCGGTATGCTTAAGGCGGGTACGCTGCGGCTCGTCGTGGCCGGCCCCAAGTTCGACCGGGCACGCCGAATGGCACAGCTCCAGCAGGACTTCCTAACCGAGAAGTTCCCCGTGCGGCTAACCCGGGCGCAAAAGGACGTTCTGGGATACTGGGCCGCGGTTGCCATGGCGGCTCTTATTACGGAATTTAACGCACCGGTGGCGGTGCGCACGATGCTAGTCAATCTGGATAAGGTGCCGGAGGCGATGGAGTGCTCGTTCCCTGGCTACTTGGCCTCCCAGTCGCGGTACCTGCTAATTCGGGAAAGGGAGGTAAGGAATGGACGAGCAGCTTCCGAGTTCGTTGCAGGAGAGCATCCTCGCGGTACTGGCCTTTGACGCGGGACCTTTCGCTGCCAAGGTGGTGAACTCGGTCGACGGCCGCGAGTACTTCGACGAGCCGTACCAGAAATTTGCCACGGCATTTCTGGACTACCGGCGCCAATATGGGAAGCCGGTAGGCCCGGCGCACCTCGACGACGTCTTCGGCTTCGAACTCCAGAGTGGCGATAGTTCCGCTCGGGTCCGCCGCCTGCTTACCGATCTTAGCACGCTGTGGGAGAGCGGCGTTAACTCGCAGTACGTCGCCGGCCGCGCGGGCGACCACACCCGGGCGCAAATCCTTAAGCAGGCCATTATGCAGGCCGGCGAAATCTATCGGATGGGCGGCGGTGCCGACAACATCGCCGAGATCGAGGCGGTGCTCCACACCGCACTGCGCCATCGTGTCGAGACGCTCGACTCCGGCAAATTTCTTAGCGACACGAGCTTCCAATTCCTAAAGCGTGCCTCCGCGCAATTCCGTACCGGGATCGATGTGCTGGACGACCGCGACATCGGTCCAATGGTTGGGGACATCCTGCTATACATCGCACCAAAAAACACCGGCAAGAGCTGGTTCTGTGTTCATATGGGGAAACAGGGCCTAATGCAGCACGAGAAGGTCGTGCACATCTCGTTGGAGATGTCCGAGGACGCGGTCCTGGGTCGCTATATGCAATCGCTCTTTTCGGTGGCCTGGAAGAAAGAACCCTACGATGTATCCGAGCTACTGCTCGACGCCAAAAAGAAGGCTATTGGCTGGAAGAAGGAGGACCCGAAGCCGCATCCGCAGCTTAGCTTCGACCAGCCCGACATTAAGCAGGTCTTGCGGAAGAAAATCGGCGATTGGGGCATCCGGTTTAACAACGTCGTCATAAAGCAGTTTCCCGGTGGGTGGCTAACGGTCCCCCGGCTGGAGACCTATCTCGACCACCTGGAGGCCGCCGAGAAGTTTATCCCGACGGTGCTAATTGTCGACTATCCGTACCTTATGAAACTAGATGCCAATAACCAACGGATCGATCTCGGGCGGACGATCGTGGACCTGCGGGGATTATGCACCAAGCGCGGGATGTCGGGCATCTTTCCGGCGCAGGGGCAGCGCGAGGCGATGAAAGCCAAGCGGGTGCGTTCGACGCACGCCGCCGAAGACATTACGCAGGTCTGGACATCCGATACGGTCCTTACCTACAGCCAGACAATCGAGGGCGAGTACCCGCTCGGACTGGCCCGGCTGTATGTCGACCATGCCCGCGAGCGGCAGAAAGGATTTGAAATGGTGATTACCCAGGCGTATGCCATAGGGCAGTACTGTACATCGTCGGCGTTGCATACCGCCGAGTACAAGGAAAAGATGGACGCACAAGAGGCCACGAGTGCTACCAACAGCAGCAATCCAGCAGTTCCTAACAGCGCCGCGGGACGACCACAGGTGGATGAAGAAGCTAACCGTCGAGCAGCTAGACGCCGCGTTGGATCGAATGGTTCCACGCCCGCGTCCAGAAATTAAGACGCTCCGCAAGCACCAGAAGGTCTCGTTTCTGTTAGGCGTCGCCTATCCGCAGTTTGCCTTCTGGCTCGATCTCGGCACCGGCAAGACCCGGGTCGCGCTGGAGCTACTGCGCTATTGGTGGGATACGAAGCATATTACCCGGGCGCTGGTGCTAGTCAAAACGGACAAGGCATTCCGGACGTGGACGACCCAGATCGAGCGGTGGGGGATCGACCTGCCCTGCATGGAGCTGCCAAAGGGCACTTCGCAGGACAAGTGGTCCCGGTTCGACGGGTTCGGCGACGGGATTATATTGGCGGCCTATCCCGGCTTCGTCCGGATGCTAACCCGCATGGGGCAGGTTAAGCGGCGCAGGAAGTCTGTCCAAGTTCTAAAGATCGTTCCCAGTTGGGTCGAGCAGTTCTGCGAGGGCATCGGCGCCGTCGTGCTCGACGAGTCGACCGTGTGCGGGTACCAAGACAGTCGGACGACGCAGCTATGCGCGCGGCTGCGCCAGCGTGCGCAGTTCTTTTATCTGCTCGCCGGCCGGCCATTCGGCCGCGATCCGAAGCTGTTGTGGTCGCAGAACTACATCCTCGACGGCGGCCAGTCGCTCGGCGAAACGCTCGAACTGTTCTATGGCACGTTCTACACCAAGAAGCCCCATCGTTGGAGCAACAACCCGTACCACCACGAGTACGTGTTTAAGCAGCGCATGAAGCCGCAGCTTATGCAGATGGCGCAACACCGCTCGATCTCCTACGCCGAGGAGGAGTGCGGCGACGTCCCGCAGTTCAACTCGATTATCGAGGAGGTCGCGCTCCCGGTCGAGGCCCGCGGTTACTACGAGCGCACGGTCCAGCAGATTATTGCCGCGCGCGGAAACCTTAGCGCCATGGAGAACGCCTTCGTTCGGATGCGCCAGCTATCGAGTGGCTTCCTGGCCATGCGCAAGGACGGTGGCGGGCGGGTCGAGATCGCATTCGACGAGAACCCCAAGCTGGAGCTGCAACTGGAGCTGCTCGACAGCATTAGCCCGGGGCACAAGGCGATCGTGTTTTACGATTTTACATGGAGCGGCCGTGCGCTGTTCTCGAAGCTAAGGGAGATCGACCGCGAGGGCATCTGGCTGTGGGCTGGGACCAAGGACCCGGCGGGCGACCAGGAGCGGTTTGCTAGCGACCCGAGGTGCACCGTTGCGATATTGAACAGTAAAGTTGGGGCGTACTCGATCGACGGTTTGCAGGACGTGGCGAACTACTGCTTTTTCTACGAGAGCCCGGTGCCGGTAATCGACCGCGAGCAGGCCGAGAAGCGGCTGCGGCGCACGGGCCAGAAGCTGCGCGTATTTCAATATGACTTGGTGGTCCGCGGCACGATGGACCGGCGTATTCTGGAGTTCCACAAGGAGGGGGACGACCTCCTGGCAGCGCTTCGCGCCAACCCAAAAGAATTGTTGCAAGGGCTGTAAAACCCGCTTGCCTTTTCCAGCGGGGGGTTTACCTTAGCCTGCACAGGTTGCGAGTTTTCTCTTCAACTAACACCACCCGGTGCGCGCCGCGAGGCGCGTAGCAGAGCTTCTACCGTGTTCGACTGGCCCCGCTTCCTAAGAGCGCGCGGGATTGCCTTTGTCACGCGGGGACCCAACGTCGGCGCAGGGCACGTCGGCGTTCGCTGTCCTTGGTGCGGCGCGGCGGACCCGTCCCAGCACCTCTCGATCTCCCTGCGCGGGAGTTCCTACCATTGTTGGCGGAACTCGCGGGCGCATTCGGGGTCCAGCCGGGCGTGGCTAATCCAGGCGCTGCTGCGCTGCTCCCCCGAGGAGGCCCGCCAGATCGCCGGGGAGGATGCGGTTACCGCTACCCCGAGGGATGCGGACCTCTCGGCCCTTCTTGCAAGCCTCCTGGCCGGCCCTAGGGAGCCCGTACGCGCGATTTCCCTCGAATTAGGTCCCGAGCTACGGCCGCTCCGGCAAAACGTCGGGGTGGCCTCTATTTTCTGGGGCTACCTGCTCGACCGGGGCTTCGAGGAGCGGGACCTGCGGTGGGTTGCGGAGGCGTATGACCTCCGGTTTGCGATAAAGGGGGTCGACCGTTATCGGGTCGTTATCCCGGTTTATGGCGCCGACGGCCGGCTCGCGACGTGGACCGGGCGCTCGGTGCTCGTGGACGAGCGGCTACGCTATCGGACGCTGCCGATGCGTCCCCCGTTCCCCGGCTATTCCGGCCCGCTCGCGCGGCTTCCCACGACGGACCTGCTCCTGGGGATGCAGGTTCTCCAGCGCGTTGCCAATCCCGAGACATTAGTCGTCGCCGAAGGACCGCTCGACGCGCTTAAGGTTTCCGCGCTCGGTCGGACCCGCGGCATCTACGGGACATGCCTGTTTGGACTTAACATGAGCGAGGCGCAAGCCTTGCAGATCGAACGGATAGCGACGAGGTTCCGGCGCGTCGTTGTCCTGCTGGACCCGGATGCACAGACGCTAAATTTGCGAGTGGCGTCGCGTACCATGTGCCCGATGTCCGTTGGCAAACTGCCGGATGGCGTCGAGGACCCGGGAGCACTAACGCGGAGGAGCTTCGACAAGTTTGTGGAGCTAAGTTATGGGTAATGAGGCACAGGGAAAGTATCTGGACGATGCAGTGCGGGGCTACATCGTAAACTTCGCCCGCAAGCATTTCTGGCGGGTGTCGTCGTGGTACGAGTTCGACGATCTTGTTCAGGATGGCTACCTGGTCTACGCGAAGTGCCGCAAGGGGTTTACCCCGGGCGACGCGCCGGAGACCGAGCACCAACGGATGTTCATGGCCTACTTTAAGGGGGCGCTGCAAAACCACATAACCGACTTGCAGCAGGACCCCCGCTCGCAGCGCATCGAGGTCGCGGTCGCCGATCTTGCCGAGGGCACCAGCCTCGACGGCGAGCAGGACCTCGAAGAGGCGGTGGCCACGATTATCGCCCGGGCACCGTCGGAGATCGTCGACCTGCTTAAGCGCATCTTCGTCGATGGGGCGACCGAGGTGCCTTTTCTGGTACGGACGAGGATGGTGAAACAGCACTTGCCGGGGGCCGCCGTAGCGCGTATAACGCGCTCGCGTTGTCCTATTCGGGAGACCAATATCCAGCGGATCGACCGCTGTCTCGGAGCAGGCTCTGCGGCTAAGTTGCGCCAGTTTCTTAATGAGAGTGCCGGTTTAGTATGATTTAACGCAACCCCCCGCAGAAGGAACGATCCCATGCCCGAGACAATGGAATTTAAGGATGGCATCTTTACCGCGACCACCCTCGACCCGAACGGCGAGACCGTGGTTTCGACGGCGTCCGCGGAGGATGTCCAGAAGGTGCTTATCGAAGCGGCCAAGGTTAAGCGCAAGCCCGGCGAGACAGCGGAAGAGTTTACGACCCGACTGGTCCTAAAGCTTAACAGGATGGTGGATGAGTCGAAGGACCTCTGGGCCAGTCTCGGCACGGTGGCACAGTTCTGGATGAACGAGAATGTTGGTCCGCTGGACGATCCGCCGCAGCCGGTTCTGTATTTGTTGAGTGTCGGGGAGGCCGAGGCCGAGCCCGAGCCCGAAGTGCAGGAGGAGACAGTGGAAGCATCTACCCACACGAATGGCGTAAAGCGCGCGAAGCCGGGCAGACCCAAGGCCGCCGCCAAGAAGGTACAGCCGGTTGTCCAGGCCGCCAAGAAGGCCAAGAAGGCCGCGCCGCCCAAAGCCAAGGCCAAGTCGATTAAGGCCAAGCTGGGCAGGCCGGCCAAGGTCGCCACCAAGAAGGCGGTGGATAACCGTGGCCGCGCGGCGACTTACGGTCTCGACCAGAAGATAAAGATGCTGGTTAAGAAGAACCCGCACCGGGAGGGCTCCGGCCGCTACAAGCGGTGGCCGAAGTACCGGGATGGGATGACGGTCGGGGAGGCGCTAAAGGCCGGCTTTATCCGCCAGAACCTGTACTGGTCGATCCAAGACGGCCACATCCAGATCAAATAACGTGGTCGTCGAGGGAACCCCGCTAGAGGACTATCTCGTCGAGTACGGTTTGGTTGTGAAGCGGGAGGACCTGTGCTGCCCCGACGGGCCACGGTTCTCGAAGGCGCGCGGCGTCTACGCACACATTAAGAAGCAGCCGACAAAGTCGATCGCCGTGCTCGACACCCTCCATTCGCGTGGAGGGTGGGCGGTCGCGCAGGCTTGTGCGCTGCTCGGCAAGCGCTGCCAAGTCTTCTTTCCGGTTCGGAAGTATGCCGACGCCGTCCCTGGCCTGTACCAGCGCGCCGCGGCGAAGTTCGGTGCGGAGCTATGCCCTGTTCCGGCCGTACGCTCGGCGATCCTCTATTCGCAGGTACGGAAGACGCTCGGGGCCGACGTTTACCTAATGCCCAATGCGCTTAAGCTCGACGAGAGCATTTCCGAGACGGCAAGCGAAGTGCTGCGGACGAAGCTCCCGCCGGGGATATCCACCATGCTGGTCTCGGTGTCGTCGGGGACGATCGCGGCGGGGGTTATCTGTGGGCTGCGATCGGCGGGCTGGCGTGGGAACATACTTATTCATTTAGGCTACTCCCGTTCGAAGGCGGGGTTGCTAAACTATATTCGGTCTCGACAGCCGTGGGGCGGCTATCCGCCGACAACAGCGATCGACGAGGGGTATGCTTATTCGGACGTAGCCCGGTCCGGCCAGACGCCACCGTTCCCGTGCGACCAGTACTATGATTTGAAGGCGTTTCGGTGGTGGGATGCGGTGGGCCGGGAGCGCTACAAGAGGGCCATATTCTGGAATATTGGCTAATATGGCAACCAAGCATAAATATTCTTGTACTGATACTCATTGGACCTACGGCGCCGAGTTCGAGCTGGACGACTGGCCGCGAAACGAGCCGTTGCCGGATGGGATGCACATCGATTACGACTGGTCGCTGGTAAATTCCAACGGCGTGGCGGTCGACGGACCGGGCGAGCTGTACCATCTGGGCGGCGAAATCCTGGCCCGTCCGTCCAATACGGTTAGCGGGGTCGCCGACCAGCTTGCGACGATTATGCACAAGTGGCCGCAGATTACGATTAACCACCGGACCGGGGTCCACATTCATATTAGGGTGCCCGGGCTGCGCGACGACCTGGAGAAGCTAAAAACGCTCCAGCGCAATATCCACGCCTGGATGCCGATACTGCTCCCGCTGGTCGAGCCGATCCCGCTTCCCCGGCCGGGGTGCGGCCCGGTGTGGAAGGGGGAGATTTGGTGCTACAAGAGGTGGAAGAAGCAGCACCAATATCTGCTGGAACCGTGGCGGGTAGCGCGCCAGATGGCGGCGCGAACCCCGCGGGAATTCTTCGAGGCCGAGGCGCTCCACGTTCCGTCCGGGCGGGTGCCCTGGGCGACCCGCCCGCGAGCTTGCGTAAACCTCCGCCAACTCCTGCAAACCGATACGATCGAGTTCCGGCACTTCCCGGGCAGTACGTCTCCTCACATTGTGAAGAACTGGGGGCTGTGGTGCCAGTTATTTTTGGAGCTTGCTTTGGAGCTTGTTCTGGGCGAGGACATTCCGTATGATTTGACGGAATTCCTAAAAGGCTGGCAGACGCCGAAGTTCCCTCCGTACGACCATTGGTTGGAGACCGGTTATCGGTTTACCTCGCGGCGCTACCATTCGAAGGACGAGGTCCGGGCGAACATAAAGACGTGGTTGGGAAGGAAGCGACCATGAAGCGGTTGGCGATCGTTACCGGGGCGGCTGGGGGCATTGGCAAGGCCGTTTGCGATAAGTTCCGGCAAGATGGTTGGGATGTCGTTGGCGTCGATATCGAGACCGACTGCGGGATTGGGAGATACGATGTGTCCGATCCGGGTGCAGTGCGCGAGCTTTTCCAAAAGATTAAAGGGGGCCGGAGCGAGAGGAAGGCGTTGGTAAACTGTGCGGGAGCGATCGAGTTCAATTCGATCCCCGACACTACTCTCCAAGACTGGAACCTTATGCTCCAGCATAATCTAACGACGGCGTTCGTTATGACCCGCGAGTTTGCCAAGTTCGGGTTGGGGACGATTGTAAATGTTAGCTCGGTTAACGCGACCCTTTCGAGCGAGCACCGGGTAGGCTATGCGGCGGCGAAGGGCGGCATCGAGGCGTTTACCCGCATTTCGGCAACCCAGCTCGGCCCTAATATCCGGGTTAATTGCGTGGCGCTGGGGCCGATCCAGACCCGACAGGCAAACGGCCTGTCGCGACGGAATGTGCTGGGCCGGATCGGCTTGCCGGTCGAGGCGGCGGACCCGATCGTGTGGCTCTGTGGCGATGGAGCGTCGTACATTACCGGAGCAACGCTGGCAGTGGATGGGGGCTACGGGCTTATTTAGGAGGGCCGAATGGTGGTGTCTGCTCGGTGGGCAAATCGAGAGGATGCTCAACTAGATGGATACGGTATATTCTGGTGCGATGGGAAATCGCATCGTGCCCATCGTTGGATTTTTGAGAGGTGTGTTCGTAAGCTTAAGCCTTATGAGCAGGTTCTACATAAATTCGATAACACATGCTGCGTTAATTTAGACTGTTTGTATGTGGGAACCCACGCGGATAACATGCGGGACCTTCGCGAGCGGGGTAATGCTAAGGGCATTCCAAAGAGTGAGGAATGGAAGCGAAAAGCTCGTGCTGTCCCACAAGAAGTCCGCCGTCGTGCGGCTTTATTGGCTTGGAGACGTCGCCATGCAAAGCGAACTTGATTGGATTAACCAGGACACCGCTAAGGAAACGTACAATTACTACATGCGTACCGACCCGTCTATGCGCGAGATACTCGGCCCTATCGAGGAAGTATACGATGAGCACACAGGTCGGAAAATGCGTAGGCGGTTAGCAAAAGTGGCGATGATCCGAGGCTCAAAAGACGGTAAGGAAACTATAATCTATCTAGACCCGCTGCCACATGTTAGACTTGACAAGGCCAAGGATTTGCAAGGTTGGTACAGTGGAAAAACAGACGGTGCTACTCGTGGGCAAAGAGACCGTCCTTGTATGACGGATGCTATCCTTACCCAACCCTATGGGGGCACTTGCGAGGTCCAATGTGGGTTTTGCTACGTGAATTCTGGGTTTAGAGGATATCGCGGAGCTGGATTGACTACAGTTCCAATGGGATATGGAACGCATGTGCGCGCGCAGCTTAGTTCTATGAAGGTTGCTACGGCTGGATATTTTACGAGCTTTCACGATCCTTTCAACAGTTTGGAGGAGTACTACCACAACACCCAGCAGGGAGCCCAGGCATTTGTTGATTATGACCTTCCAATATTCTTCCTATCGCGGCTGTCCTATCCGGAGTGGGCGATAAACCTGCTACGTACTAACCCTTACAGCTACGCGCAGAAATCGATCAATACGCCGGACCCCGAGGATTGGAAGAAGCTAAGCCCGGGTGCGCTGCCGCTCGCCGACCACTTCGCGGAGATTGCCAAGCTGCGCGCGGCCGGCATCTACGTGTCGATCCAGGTTAACCCCGTCGTCCCCGGCATTACGACCCACGAGGAGGTGGAGCAGCTATTCGAGAAGCTCGCCGCGGCCGGTGCCAACCACGTAATCGTTAAGTTCGTCGAGGCGAGCCACGCCTGGGTCGGCGCGATGGTGGAGCGGATGGCTACCCGGTTCGGCGCCAACCGGGCGGCGCATTTCCGCGAGCTGTTCGTCGAGAATTCCTGCGGCGGGCAGAAGACCATAGCCGAGGAGTACCGGCGCGAGGGCCATACGCGGTACCGTAAGCGGGCTACTGAATTGGGGATGACCTATGCGTTGTGCTACGAGTACACGCGCACGCCCGACGGCTGGAAGTCGATGGGACCGGAGTTTCTAACGTCGGAGCAGTGCCACGGCCACCGGGTGCCGATGCATGTGCGACGAATGGGCAGATTTAGTCCGCTCTCGGTATGTCCTCCATCGGGGTGCCTGTCGTGCGCCGACGAGAGCGGGAAAGGAAAATGCGGTTCGACCCTGCTCGGAGCGGCGAAGGCACTACGGATATCCGATTTGCGCAAGGATTGGGATGGAGACCCGGAGCATGTTAGGACCCGCCGAGTTCGGGCGCCAGCTAATTAAGACCGGAGACCTCGATCCGGTCTACATCGCCATTAACGGTGCAAAGCTCCCCCACAAGCAACTGGCCAAGCTCCTGTTCGCCTATTGGTGTTTCTACCATCTGGGCCTCGCGGCGTGGCTATCCGAGCAGAAACACTATTGGCGATCGATGCGGACCGCGGCGGAGAACGTAACCGAGACCCCGTACGGCGGTCCCTGGCCGCGCGGTACGGAGCGTCGCCACTTCCGCGGTTACCTGGCGGTGCGTGCGGTGGACATCCTGTCGAGGAAGTCCCCCGAGGCGTATGTCGAGGCTCTGTTGAAGATGCGGACCGTGGCGGAGATTATGGGCGCTACCAGCCAATGGCCGCTGTTTGGACCGTGGATCGGCTACAAGATTGCGGATATGGTCGATCGGTGTCTTGGCTCTCCGGTCGAGTTTACCCCGGACGTCTGCCTGCTCTACAAGGAGCCCCGGGCCGCACTCGATCTTATCCCCGGGGCGGTTTCGGCCGAGCAGAAGCTGGTCGATTTGCTGGGCGAGCTGGACGACCAGAAAGCCCCGCCAACGGGCGACCGGGCGCTGGGCTTCGCCGAGGTCGAGACCGTGCTGTGTAAGTGGAAGTCCTACCGTAGCAAGCATTATTTCATTGGGAAGGACATCTACGAGGTGCGCCACCACTTGGCCCATTGGGGTGCGGGCACGATGCTAAAGGCCATGCCGGCGGTGCCGTTCATATTCCGGGGGCGGATGCCATGATCGTTAATGTGCGCGGCGGGAGCGGAAGTGGCAAGACCCATGTGGTGCGCGAGCTAATGAATGGCGGCAGGCCGGTCTCGCTCTATGGGGTGCTAGGGATAAAGTATCCCGAAGCCTATCGGGTCTCGCTCCCAGGCGTAACGCAGCCCCTGCACATTATCGGACCCTACACGACGAACGTCGGGGGATGCGACAGGCTGTCCTACGATAAGATCATTCCTCTGCTGGAGAAGTACGAGAAGCGGGGCCACGTCCTGTTCGAAGGTCTGCTCGTATCGGACAACTACGGCATTATCGGAGAGTGGCTTACCAAGCGCGGCCACAACGCGCTTATCGTGTTCCTGGATACTTCGCTGGCAGTATGTCTGGAACGGCTGCGCATCCGTTCGGGCTACGATGCAGACTTGCGGAAGCCGCTAACGACGGTGGCCATGCGGTACGAGACCATAAAGCGCGCGAAGGCAAAGTTCGAGAAGGAAGCCAAGGTTAGCCTGCTCGAAGTTTCCTCGACAAGCGCGGCGGACCAGATACACCAATGGATAATTGACAATGATAGATGAACAACTGCATTGGTTTACGCACTGGGTATCCGAGCGCGAGAAGGTTCGGATCGCCAAGCTGGGCGGCGCCCGGCCGCCGTGGACGAACGACCCGATTATCGCCAAGTACCGGTTCTGTAACGTCCGGCGGAAGGACGATCGCGTCTCGCGCTGGTTAATCAAGAATGTCCTTACCGCGGAAATCTTCCACCGTGTCGGCCCCAAGGCGTTTATGGAGTTTACCGCGTTCTGCCGGTGGAACAATTGGCCGCCGTCGATCGGTGCGGTCTTAGAGCGCGATCTTTTGCGGCCTAGCATCGATTGGGGTGCCGTCGTGCGGGTCCTGCAAGATCGCAAGCGGCGCGGGGAGAAGGTGTGGACGGGTGCCTACGTGGTCTATGCCGATGCCAAGACCGACAAGGCGGAATACGTGGCCAGTGTCGCGCGGGCCGTCGGCGAGATGTGGGACCGGCTACAGACCGATACCCGGATTGGATATCGCCAGCGGGTGTGGGAGACGCTAACCGATATCCGTGGCATGGGCTCGTTCATGGCTGGGCAGATCGTCGACGATTGGACGTGGACACCGTTGCTGTGGCTATCGCGCGATCTCTACGAATGGGCGCCGCAAGGCCCGGGGTCGCTGCGGGGGCTAAACCGGATTATCGGCCACCCGCTTACCCAGAGCATAATTATGAACGACTGGATGGCCCATCTTAACGCTTGCCGCAGGCACATAATCGAGACGCTTGGCAAGGACTATCGCAACCTTACGGCGCACGATGTGCAGAATTGCCTGTGCGAGTTCGACAAGTACATGCGGGTTAAGAACGGGGAAGGCAAGCCGCGGTCGACGTACCAGCCGGAGACGGGGTATGTGGTATGAGTAAGAAACCTGTCGGCTACTTCGTCTGGACCCGCCGTAATGGCAGGCTGTCCCCCCGGAAGTATGGCGAGGACTTCCACCGTGCCGGTCGCAAGGATGGCACAGAATACGACCACGATGCCCCACCGGCTTATCCACTAACCGAAGCCGAGTGGGGTATGTCTTTGGACGAGCTGGCAAGGAGATATCCGCATGGGTAGCCAAGCAGGACGCAAAGTACAGAGCTGGGTTAGCACCCCGCAGGGCTGTTTTCTTAAGGGGCTCCTGCATGCTCTTGGGAACCGGGGATGGATGGACATGGGGCTGCGTGGAAGTGCCTATAACGAATACGTCTACAGGCATTACGCTCGCCTCGTGCCTTACCACCAGGATTATTGGGAACGTCCGCGGACCAAAAAGAGCATTGTGGGTCGCGCTATGACCACGACAAGATCGCACCATGCTTCGAGGGAGAATGCATTCGAAAATGACTATACTGCGCCATACATGGGATTGGTCTTTAATCTGTTGGAGCGCGACAAGCCCTGGGAACGTGCGGAGCTGGACGCGCGTATCGCGCGTATCGCTGCGATAGCAGCGAGGGCGGCATGACCCCGTTGGAGCGCGTAATTGCGATCCGGACCGGCGGCGGCACCGAGCGCGCCCACGGCATTCGCCACCATGGCTCCTATTCGGTCGCCAGCCATACATGGGGCGTTCTAACGCTGGTCTACGTGCTGTGGGGACCCGAGTTCTTTGCCCGGGTCGCCGCCGCGGTAACGTTCCACGACGTTCCCGAGGCTTGGGTCGGCGACATCCCGGCGCCGACGAAGCGTTACAATATGTCGGTTAAGCTCGCGGTCGACCAGATGGACCAAGCCGTGCTTAAGCGGCTCGATCTGCTTACGCCGTACGTGGGTCTTAGCTTAGAGGACAAGGCCAGGATTAAGGCCGCGGACATGCTGGAGCTGTATCTGTGGGCGGCGGAGGAAGTCGCGGGGGGCAACAGGCACGCCGCCTGTCTTATGCGGGAGCTAATACGCTATTTCGGCGAGCAGAGGATGCCGGACGAGTTCTACCCGATATGGACGGAGCTTGCCACCGGCGGCAGCGTAGAGCACGCGAGCGACGGCCTTATCTACGAGATAAACAAGAAAGCGGAATAGATGATTACACTTATGGTGGGTTCGGTGGACGAGGCGCTCTGTCGGGGCGTCGCGCTCCTGCGCAAGGTCGGCGTAAAGCAGACGTCCCGGGCCGGCGATGTGTGGGTCGCACCCAGCCCGGTTACGACGATCTTCCACGATCCGGTAAAGCGGGTGCTGTTTAATGCGCATCGCGATGCCAATCCGTTCTTCCATCTGTTCGAAAGCCTGTGGCTGCTGGCCGGTCGCGACGATGCTACGTGGCTGGACCAGTTTGTCGGCGACTTCTCTTCGCGCTTCGCCGAGAGCGACGGAGTGCTCCATGGTTCCTACGGCCACCGGTGGCGGGAGGCGCTCGGCCTCGACCAGCTATTTGAGGTCGTGGAGAAGCTAAAGGCCAACCCCGACGATCGGCAATGCGTCCTCCAGATGTGGGACGCGCGGGACGACTGGCACGCGGATGGAGAGTATTCCGCGCACTCCGGATGCAACGATTTGCTAGGCAATTGGAAGGATCGGCCGTGTTTGGCGGGGGATACCGTTGTGTGGTCGCCCGAGGGGGACCTTCCTATTGCTGCGTTGGCGGAAAAGTTTGCGGCTGGTGTAAAACGTTGGCCCGTTTATTCCGTGAACGAGATGTCCAAGAAGTTGGAGATAAGGTGGGCTACAAATTGCTGGAGAAGCGGACGAAGGCGTACTGTAGTTCTAACTTTTGATGATGGTACGTCAATTCGAGCAACAGCGGACCACGTATTTTACGTATATCCTAAGAGGATTGGTAGAAATGGGAAGGTAAGCGCCTTGGCGGCAAAACCGTGTCGGGTAGATAAGCTGCGGCCGGGGGATCGGGTATTAGCAACACAGCGGTTTTCCGGCAAGAAGGGCCACGAGGTAATTAAAAAGTGTTTGGCCGGGAATACGGCCTTTCGCAATATGCAGCAGACGCACAATGCGTATTATCGTCTTGTGTATGGCTCAATTCCAGAAGATTGTGAGCTTCATCATGTAGACGAAGTTAAGCGTAACAATAAGATCGCCAATTTGGAGCCACTCGATCCAGGAGAACATAGCCGATTGCACAAAGTTGGGGATCGAAATCCGATGAGAAACATGACGGCTGCGCAGCACCGAGCGCGTGGTCGTAAGCAGTCGGTGTCGCTAAAGGCTGCTTGGGCTAAGCTTACTCCGATGCAGCGTGTTGCGAGATCGAAGGGTCTCCCCATAACCAACCACAGGATTGTTAGTATCGGTCCGGGACCGATCGAGGATGTATACGATTTTACGGTTCCCGGTTTCCACACTGCAATAGTTGGTACTGGTGTGGTAACTCATAATTGCAACACCCATGCCTACCTTCGGGTTCGGGATGGGCTCTTGGACCTTACGGTGTGCTGCCGGTCGAACGATATTATCTGGGGCGCATACGGTGCCAATGCTGTGCAATTTTCCATGCTGCAAGAGTACCTCGCGGCGCGGATCGGCGTCGGCGTCGGCATCTATTACCAGATTAGCAACAACTACCACGCTTACGACAATGTTATCGACTGGAGCTTGGGCGAGAAGAACGCGCTAACGGATTGGGGGTGGTCGTACCGGGACTTCTGTGTCGAGCCGCTTGCGTTGGTTACCAATCCGGAGACGTTCGACCGGGAGCTGTCGTGCTTCTTTAAGCGGCCGGAGAGTTTTCTTCCGCTCGATCCCGTCCTTGCCCTGCGCACAGGTGGGCGGAACGAGTACGAGAACTTGTTCTTCCCTCGGGTAGCTGTCCCGCTTTACCGCGCCATTCGGACGTGGAAGGACAAAGCGGTAGAGGACCGGAAGAAATTGGCAATACAGGAGTTGGATAGCGCACCAGCCGAGAACGACTGGAAGCTGGCCGCCCAGCAGTGGATGCAGAAGAGGATTAAATGACAAACTATGTCGCGCAGGTCGGTGGCGACCACTACAAGTCGGCGTACGCGCATTGGGACCTCGCGATCGATATTCGTTGGGGCTATCTCGACGGTTCCGCGGCGAAGTACATATCGCGGTGGCGCAAGAAGGGTGGGGTCCAAGACCTGCGCAAGGCGCTAAGCTACATCGACAAGCTAATTGGGACGTTGGCGACCGAGAAACAGCAGCTTCCGCCGGCTGTTGCAAACACTCTCCAATTGGAACGGTTTTGCGATGCGCATGGCTTCGTTAAGGGTTCGCTGGAGCGGACTGCAATAATTTATCTGGGGTCGTGGGCGTTTCGCAGCGACCTCGAAGTCGCGCGGGTAGCAGTGGTGGAGCTTATCGCCGAAAACGAGGTCCCGACGACCGACAGTAACAAGCACGCCAAGCAGGAGGAGCAATGCTAGTAAAGCGGGAAGCGTTAAAGGCGTCGCTGGACCGGGTTAGGCCGGCAATCGCCACCGGGGACAAGGCACACGAGCCGCTAAAGCATGTGTGGTGGGATGCCGGTTATCTCTACGGGTTCAATGGTGGTCTCGGCATCCGGACGATATGGGAGATGGGACTGCCGCCGGCCGGGGTCCTGGCTACAGTGCGAAACGGTGTGGTCGGGAGCACGGCCGCGGAGGAGCTGGATATCGCGGTCGAGGGCGACCAGATGACCGTAAAGGTCGGACGGTCGAAGACCAAGCTGGCGACGCTGCCGCCTAGCAGTTTCCCGTGGCCGCCCGAGTACAGCGCCGACATTGGCGGTGCGCAGTGCTCGATCGATCTTAACAAGGACGTGGCCATGGCGATCCGGCACGCGGGCGCGATCCGGGCCAAGAACCCGCATCGCGTCGAGCACCATGGAGTATCGCTATTCCCGTTCGCAGACTTTATCTCGCTGTACTCGACCGATGCGCAGACCCTCGCCGAGGTTCGGCTAAAGGGAAGGTACTCCAAGGACCTAACGAAGATGGTGCTGCCCCACGACTTCGTGCGGCAGATTATGACGCTCGACCTGCCGTCCAAGGTCCACTTTATGCCGAGTGCGATTATTGCCGAGGCGACCGGCGTGCGGGTGTGTGCCAACCTGCTCGACAACAGCGAAGTGTGGGACCTGCCCAAGCTAATGGACGAGTCGATCCCGAGCGAAGACCCAACGATAATTCCGAAGGGCTGGGACGAGGCTATCCGGCGGGCGCGGGTGCTTACGAAGGGCGATGACGATCCGTTCCTTACGCTTAGCGTAAGTCCGAAGGCCAAAGAGCTTATTATCGAAGGCAAGCTCCGGTATGGCTTGTTGGAGGAACGTTTCGCGCTTACCGGCCCCCTAACGGAAGCCAAGGTCGCCGTGGGGCTGGGCTACCTGGAGACGATCGGGCGCGAGGCCCGGGAGTTCAACATTGTAACCGACACGTCGCTGGTGCTCGTCGGCAAGAATGCCGAGACGTTTGTTATCGGTTCGCACGAGGCAAAGACCGAGGAGTAGGGAAGTGTGGACCATGTGGGTTGCATTAGCCACCGGAATGTTGCTCGGAGTGGTAATCGTTGTCGTCGTCGTCGCGAGCCTACCAAGGCAGAGTTGAGTAGCTTGGGCGTCGGCGCATAGCGCTGGCGAAATCTGCTCTGGACCGTAGCACCCCAAACACGGTCGTTTGCGGAACGGAGGACGGATGGAAAGTCAGGGGCTCGTAGCAGCCGTTTTCGGCGGAGAGACGCCAAGGCCGTCAAGTTCTCCAAAGCTCCAAACCGAAAGCTGGGTGTGCCGGTTCGATCCCAGCAGCGCCCCTCTTGCTCCGTTCTGCAATTAAACACCGAGGAGGTCTTTAGATGTTGGTATGGGTCCTGTGGGTTACGCTCGTTACCGGCGAGCGGGTCGAGGCCGGTATGTACCAGACCGAGGGCTGGTGTTATGCGGGCGCGGCGAGACAGCGCGGCTACTTCCTTAAGCACCAGCCACGGCCGGTGCGGATGTCCTGCGAGCAGGAAACGGTAACGTGGACGCCTAACAAGGGAAACGGCTAGATGGGGTTGTTGTATGCGGCCCAGGCTACAGTCGATGTTAGGGCGCGCCAGGAAGCCGTGCTCTACCAACGGATGGGCTGCAATATGTGCCCGCTTAACGATGTGCAGCCGGGGCGCGCCAATGCGACGGGTTCGGAGCATCCGCTAATATTATTCATAGGCGAAGCCCCCGGCAAGGAGGAGCAACGGACCGGCGAGCAGTTCGTCGGCGAGTCCGGGCAACTTCTGCGCCCGCGCATCCCGGAGGAATGGCTGCCGGATATTCGATGGACCAATACTGTTCATTGTCGTCCCTCGTATGGCAACGGCCACAATCGGACCCCCGAGCACGACGAGATCGAGTGCTGCCGGCCGCGGTGGGTTGCCGACATCGAACGGACCAAGCCGAAGGCGATCTTTGCTTTCGGTAACGTCCCACTCCTGGCGATTACCAACTTTACCGGCATAACGCTGTGGCGCGGGAGGCGGCTGCCGGTAAGGATCGGGTCGCACGTCTGCTGGCTCTATCCCATGCTCCATCCGGCCCACATCCTGCGCCAGCGGCGGGACGAGGATCGTGGCAAGGATGCCAGGTTTGTTGGCTCCGAAGAGGAGCGGATGTTCGAGTTCGATCTCTACAAGGCATTGGACGAGGTCGACGCCGGACTGCCACGGCCGATCGTCCACGACGAGAAGGAAGCCCGCCGCGGCGTCGAGATTGTAACCGAGGGCGGGCGGGAAGGGCTGCACCGGATCGAGGCCGCGCTTAGGTGGGCGTCCGCGCAGGACGATATCGGGTTCGACTACGAGACGCTGGGGCTACGGCCGTATGGTGCCAATGCCAAGATACTTACGGTCGCGGTCGCGACTGCGGACCGTGCGATTGCGTTTCCGATCCACCATCGCGAAGCCCGGTTCTCCGACAAGGAGCGCAAGACAATCGAGGATTTGGTCTGCAATTTCCTGTGCCAGTCCGGGCGTGTGTGGGTGCATAATCTGTCCTTCGAGATGGAATGGACGGCGGTTAAGTTCGGCCGCGACCTGCTGTACGCTACGCAGTGGCAGGACACGGCGACGCAGGCTTCCATTATTGACGAGCGGAAAGGCAATACCAAGCCGGGATGCTTTTCCCTCGAATGGCTCGTAATGCAGTACTTCGGCTTTAACCTTAAGAAGCTGTCCCCGCTAAACAAAGCTAATCTCGACCGCGAGCCGCTGCCAAAGGTGCTCGCCTATAATGCGATGGACGCCAAGTACCATCTGCGGCTTGGGCTGGAGCAGCAGGTAGTCATAAAGCAGCAGGGTCTGCAATCGGTCTACGAGCTGTCGTTGCGGCGGGTGCCGGCGGTCGTTACGTCGCAGGTCCTGGGCGTGCCGGTCGACCAGGACGAGAACGAGCGTCTGCACGCCAAGTACGCCAAGCGGGTCGCCAGCCTGGAGGCCGAAATCCAGCAGGTGCCGTTAATCCAGGGGTACAACAGCGACAACGCCGAGCCGTTTAACCCCGGCTCGAACCCGCAGTGCGTCGACGTTTTCTATCGGCGGCTAAAGCGCAAGGAGTGTCTGGTCGTCGACAAGTTCTCCAAGCGGGAGCGGCTGTCCTGCAATGAAGACGTACTAACCAAGATCGAGCACCCGCTGTCGAAGCTAATCGTCCGCTGGCGCAAGGCGAAGCGGCAGGACTCGACCTACATCCAAGCATTGGCCCCGGGGACCGAGAATTCGGCGCTGTGGCCCGACGGTCTTCTGCATAGTACGTTCAACACTTACTGGGTCGAGACCGGCCGGCTAAGCTGCTCGGCCCCTTGGACCGAGGTTAAGACCAGTCGTGGTGTGGTCCAGATCAAGGACGTTATTGCAGGCGATTTGGTGTGGACCCACAGACAACGCTGGCGTTTAGTTACGCGGGCTTGGAGCAAAGGCTTCGAACAGATGTTCGACGTTGTATTGTCTAATGGGAAAGTTTTGACTTGCACCAAAAACCACCGTCTGCTATCCAAGGCCAGTGGCTGGATAACGGTTGGAGAGTTGTATGACGTATTCCAAGAGATGGGTCGAGACGCCGGGGAATATAAAGCGCGTACTGGCGCTTTATCGCAGCAAGGAGTTGGTTCCAACAGAGCAGATAGCCAAGACGTTGGGCACATCGGTACCAAACGTCTACGAGGCTATCAAACGGAACATGCCATTGGTCGAGAAGCAGGCTCTATCATCTGTTCGCTATTCGGCATCGAAGCTGGGCACAAAAAATCCGATGCTGGGGCGAACTGGAGATCGGCATCCGAATTGGAAGGGGGAATGTTTGGATGGTCATGGTGGTTATTTGACCATAAAGGTTGGAAAGCGTCGTATTTTTCTCCACCACCACTTGCTTATGCAGGCATTGGGTCTACCAGAAGTCCCACGCGGTTGGATGGTACACCATATCGATGGCGACCCGTTGAACAACGACGTGGACAATTTGGCTTTGGTGACGGCTCGCGGACACAAAGCTATCCACTACAGACAGTTGGAGACCAAGACGTTGCGATTAAAGAAATCAAAGCTGGCGGAAGCTTTGAAGTATTTGATCTAACAGTAGAGGAGGACGCCAGCTATGAGACCTGTGGAGTATTTTCGCACAATAGCGAATTTCCAAACCTTCAGAATTTCCCGAAGCGCGACGGCGAGGCCGTCGAGGTCCGCCGGCAGGTCCAGGCCGCCCCTGGATATAGTATCATATCTCTGGACCTGGGCCAGATCGAAGCCCGTGTCGTCGCGATGTTTACCAAGGACCCGGTCTATGTAAAGCAATTGTGGGACAAGTTCGACATCCACAAGGATTGGGCCGAGCGGATCGCTTTCGCCTATCCGGATCGGATCGGCGGGTCGAAGAACCTAAAAGACCCGAAGGTAATGAAGACCTTTCGCAGTGACATAAAGAACCAGTGGACCTTCCCTCTGCTCTACGGTGCATCGTGCAAGTCGGTGGCTGGTTCTCTAAGCATTCCCGAGGACAAGCTAACGCCGCTGTACGACCAGTTCTGGAGCGAGTTCTCGACGGTAAAGAAATGGCAGGAGGACCAGCTAAGGTTCTACCGTCGGCACGGCTATGTGGAATGCCTAACCGGCCGTCGGCGCCACGGTCCGCTGTCCCTTAACAAGGTCTACAACACCCCGGTCCAGGGCACCGCAGCCGAGATAATCATGGACCGTATGTGTTACATGGTCGAGAGCGGCGATCCCGAGCTGCTGCCCGAGCTGCAAATCCACGACGATCTAACCTTCCTGCGGGTGCGGGAGGAACGGGCCGAGGAAGTCGCGGGGAAGATATTGGACATTATGCTGGACCTGCGGCACTTCCCATGGGTGAACGTGCCGATATCCGTCGAGGTGGCAACCGGCTTTAACTGGATGCCTTGGGACAAGGACAACAACCCGGAAGGGCTAAGGGCGATGCCGGAAAGCTATTTCTCGAACGAGTGGCTAAAGGCGAGAGGAATAACATGAAAGCGAAAAAGAAACTTGTGCATCTCCTTATAACTGTCGATCTAACACCAGAGGTGCGGATGCATTCCTATGTCATCTGCCCCAAAGAACGCGAGCGGGCAGTAATGGAGGGAGTTATAGACACGATGTTTAAGAAGGCCGAAAAAATGGGTGTTACACCTTGGCCAGCAATTGTTCTGTGTACCAAGCTAGGTACTGGTGTTGCCATCGTTCGTGGAGTTTTGTCCGAGAAATATCCAGAATCAATTCCGAAATACGACGAGGTAAAAGACTTTCATTGCACGGTATGGGCCATGGCAGCAAGCCATCCGGCCGACAAAAAACTTATGGAGCTGCACTAGGTATGGAGCGCTATCGAGACGAGGGAGACAGATGCGCCGTATGCAAGTTCTTTGCCTCTACCGGCGGTGCCATGGGCGAGTGCCACAGGCGCTCGCCACGGAGCACGGCAAGTCGCCTGCGGCGGTATGGCCTAATGTGTCGGGGGACCATTGGTGCGGAGAGTTCGAGAAGGGGAGCGAGGAGGAGGAATGAGCCTGCTTATAAAGTATCGCCCTAGCTCCTGGGACGAAGTTCTCGGCCAGGACCGTGTGCTCGACTCGCTGGAGACGGTCGTTAGCAAGCGGCAGACCCATTCTTTCCTGCTGGTCGGTCCGTCGGGCTGTGGGAAGACGACGCTGGCCCGGCTTATCGCCAAGAACCTGGGATGTAGTGAGCTAAACCTTATCGAGACCGATCCGGCGACCCACCCGGGGGTCGAGGATATCCGCGAGGTTATCTCGACGCTTAATACCCGGCCGCCCGGCGGCGGGACGCGGGTCGTTATCGTCGACGAGTGCCAGTTGTATTCGAAGAACGTCTGGACGGCGTTGCTAAAGATATCCGAGGACCCGCCGTCCTGGGTCTACTGGGTGTTCTGCACGACCGATGCGGGTAAGGTTCCGAGCGCAATGAAGACCCGGGCGGCGAGCTACGAGCTTCGCCCGGTAGCGCGCGCGGACCTCGAAGACATCGTTGTGTTTATCGCCCGATCCGAGAAGATGGACGTTCGCGCCGACGTTATGGCGCTGTGCGCAGACGAAGCCGGCGGTTCGCCGCGACAGGCGATCTCCAATCTTGTGGTGTGCGCCGGTGCGAAATCGAGGGCGGAAGCGATCGAGTTGCTAAAGAACGGTTACGCGGAGGACGAGGCCGGCGCATTCGAGCTGGCGCAGGTGCTCTACAAGACCGGCGGAGCATCGTGGGAGGAGATGCGAAGCGTGCTGGCGAAGTTGCACGAGGCCGGCGCCAATCCCGAGGGCGTGCGGCAAGTCGTCCGGGCCTACGGCACCAAGATGCTGCTGGGCAATCCCAAAAGTCCGCAGTCGGTGTGTGCAGTCCTAAATGCCTTTTCTACTCCGTTCAATTCTGCCGACAAGGTAACGCCGGTCTTGCTGGCGTGTGCCAATTTGTGCTTTGGAGATTAGGGTAGGTTAGGTGGTGTAGGGCAAGGTGAGGTAGGGTTTGGTTCGGTAGGATGCGGTCTGGTACGGTTAGGTCGGGTCCGGTGCGGTCAGGTAAGGTAAGGCGCGGTGGGGTTAGGTCCGGTGGGGTAGGGTCGTGTCGGGTTGGGTTCGGTGAGGTCTGGCGAGGTCAGGTTGGGTTGGTTGGGGTATGGTTTGGTAAGGTAAGGGTAATAGCATGGTCGAGCGCAGACGATCCCAACCGGCGGAAACGCCAATCGATCCCCAGCCGCGGATGTCGATCGAGCAGCTACGCGAGAGCATGGAAATCCGCCAGGAGGGCCAGGCGCTCGACGCCTGCCTGGGCGAGCAGCCCGATCTGTTCTTCCATGCCGCGGACGGTTACCGGCTGGCGGTCGCGGCCCGCGATGCGCTCGATCTCGATCTCGATTTTCTAAAGGCCGATCTGGCCGAAAGCTTCCGCGACGAAGCCTTGCAGAACGAAGAGAAGATTACCGAGGCGGCGATAACCCGCAAGCTGGCGCTTAACGATGTGGTGCAGGACATGGAGCGCGACCTGCTCCGCCTGCGTGGCGAGGTCGACCACTGGGCGGCGATTAAGGACGGCTATACCCAGCGATCGTTCATGTTGCGCGAGCTGGTTCGGCTAATCACTGCCCGTATGGCTAACCTGCATCTGGAGCGTTCCGTCGCCGGCTCGCAGGAGGACCTCGTGGAGGCGCGACGGCGGGCGGCGAGAGCGGCAGGCCAATAATGGAGCTGGTCCTCTACGGCGTTGCCCTGCTGCTGTTTATCGCCGTCGCCTGCTACGTGGGCGCCCGGGCGATCGGTATAGCTTGGTATCGCACCAAGCTGGAGTACATGCGATCTGTGTTCCGAGAAGGAGACCAAAATGGCAAATAAGCCGAAGCTAAGATACTATGGTGCCAACCGTACGGTCGAGGACGTAATGCGGACGCAATACGTCCCGTCCGGGAATTACGACGCCATTATCCAGGAGGGCTTCCCGGTATTCAAGCCGAAGGACGGCGAGAACGTTATCCGGCTTATGCAGGCGAGCTGGCCGGAGGAGGAAATTCCGAAATGGGGCACGGACTGGGCGATCCTCATTTCGGTCCACAACAATGTCGGCGACCGCGGCACCTTCCTGTGTCTCGATGCCATGTATGGCGAGCCTTGCCCGGTCTGCGAGGCGGCCATGGAGGAGCCCGACAAGGACATTCGCTTCGAGCTGGAGGCCAACAAGCGCGCGCTGGCGTGGCTTATTAACCGGAAAGACCCGAGCGTCGGACCGCAGGCATGGTCGATGCCGTTAAAGAAAGTCTGGAAGGTTATTAATGCCCGCTCGCGCGACCGCAAGACCGGTGCGTTGCTGCACATTGACGATCCGGAGGCAGGGTACGACGTGGTCTTTACCGGCGAGAATACCGGCAAGAAGACCGCCGACTACCAGGGGATCGAGATCGAGCGCGAGGCCACCATGCTAGGCCCCGACGACGCGACGCAGCAGAAGTGGATCGACTACATTGTGGAGAACCCGCTGCCGTCGATCCTAAACATCCCGGACCCCGAGTACATTCGTAAGCGCCTGTTCGGGAGGGTAAGCCGCGCCCGCCCGGCCGACGCTGTGGAGGAGGCGACCGGTGCGATGCCCGCGCGGCGGCGACCGGTAGCCCGGTCCGACGACGGTGTGCCGACCGAGCGGGACCCTACAGAGCCCGCCGACGCCGCGGCCGATACCCCGGCCACGGATGGCCGCGTACCGCGTCGTACGGCCCGCGCTGTGGCACCGGAGGAGCCTCCATTCGAACCCGACCCCTCCGCTGCTGCCGATCCGGGCGAGAGCGACCACGACCCCGAGACCGGAGAGGTAATGGACGGCACCGCGCCGCCGGTCCGTCCGGGGCGCCGTCCACCCCGGGACCCCGCGCCCGCGCCCGCGGAGACGCCGGCCCCGTCCCGCGCCACGCGGCAAGCCCTCGATCGCGTGCGGCCAAGTGCCCGCAGGTAGGCGAGTGTTGGTAAGGCGGGTGCTGCCATCGCAGGTTGGAGCCCGCGCGGTAACCCCCGCGCGGGTAGCAACCGACTACTTCCCGGACGAGGAACTGGCGCTCGTACCGTCGGGCTGCACGGTGCTCGACTGCGGGGCGACCGGAGGCGGCCAGCGTTCGCTCGAAGGGGCTTGGCCGCTGGGCAGGATAGTCAATATTGTCGGCGACAAGAGCGTCGGCAAGACCTTAATTGCGATCGAGGCGTGTGCGAATTTCGCCAGGAAGTACCCGCGCGGCCGTATCCGCTATCGCGAGGCCGAGGCGGCCTTTGACGTTAACTATGCGGCATCCCTGGGACTGCCGGTAGACCGGGTTAACTTCGGTCCCAAGGGCATTAAGACCTACTGGAGCACGGTCGAGGACATCTTCGAGGACCTGCGCGCGGCGGTCATTGCGGACCAGAGGAGCAAGGTCCCATCGCTCTATATCGTTGACTCGCTCGACGCGCTGGGCTCGCGCGACCTTATCGGCCGCGACCTCGACAAAGGCACGTATTTTACCGCCAAAGCCAAGCTTATGTCCGAGATGCTGCAAGAGCTGGCGAGCGAGTTTAACGCCGCCAACATGCTGCTTATATTCATATCCCAGATACGCGACAAGATCGGCGTAACGTTCGGTTCGAAGGTGGCCCGCGCGGGCGGCCACGCGCTCGACTTCTATGCCTCCCACATCGTGTTCCTGCGGCATGTCGCGTGGCTGGTCGAGACCGTAAAGGGGGTCGAGCGCACGACCGGCGTGCGCATCGGGTTTAATTTCCAGAAGAACAAGATCGCAGTGCCGGCGCGCAAGGGCGAATTCGTGCTCCGGTTCGGCTACGGGATCGACGATCTGGCGGCGTGCGTTAACTGGATGCAGTCCGAGGCCAAGGACTGGCTGCCCGAGATCGGCCTAAAGGCGACAGCGACCATGGCCGAAGTGGCTAAGTTCCTTGTTCGACAGGAGATGCTGGAAGATGCCGCGTACAAGACGCTTGCCAAGGACGTCCGCAGGATTACCACGGAGGCGTGGGTCGACGTCGAGAACGGCTTTAGGCCGAAGCGGCAGAAGTACGGCTAGCTAGGTCTGGTGTCGCCTTTCCGACCTACCCCCTTGCCTTTGGGGCCAAAATCGCAGTAAGGTCGCCCAAATCGGTCCATGCGAGGCAAAATAGGACCATTTTCCGGGACATGCAGCCGTGGCATCGGGTTGGGTCGTAGCACGCGCGAAGACGAACCAGGAGCAGAAAGCGGCCGAGCACGTCACAAACCAACTTCCCCTCTACGGCGGTGGCGAGTTCTACTACCCGAAGGTGCTGGTTAAGGTCCGCCACATGTTCTGCACCAAGCCGCTGTTCGGCGGCTATTTCTTTGTCCGCACGGTTTCGGGAGCGTGGCACTTCCTTGGCAATACCTTTGGCGTCCAGGGCGTCGTCCGGTTCGGCGAGAACGTCGCGACGATAGCCGACGAGCAGATACGGAATATCCGCGCCCGCGAGGTCGACAGCATTGTCGTCCTGCCACCCCCGCCGGTCCCCGAGCTGCGCTGGAAGCGGGGCACCATGCTGCGGGTAAAGGGCGGCGTGTTTTCTGGGAATACCGGTATCTACCAGGGCATGGGCACGCGGCAACGCGAACAGTTGCTCATGGACTTTCTAGGTCGCAAGACCGTCATTTTGCTACAATCGGAGCTGCTGGAAGCTGCGTAGAACGTGTCGTTGGTGTGCCACGTTGGAGGTCGTATCGTGCAACCCAGAAGAGCCGTACATCGGTCGACACAAACGGGGCTCGCCACGAGCGACCGTAACGGCGGTAGCGTATCTGTGGTCGATATTATTCCCTGGTAGGAGGCCACGAAAATGCCCAGACCGCCGCACCCGCCGCGCCCGCCCCGCAGAGCACCCCCACACCCGGCCTGGATTAGGCGGGTCGATCTGCACACCCTGCTGCAATGGAGCTACAACATGAGCACCGCAACGCTTACCTGGACCCTGCCCACGACCCGCGTCGACAACACCCCGCTCGCCCCTGGCGACATCGCCCAGGTCGATATCTACGACACCTCGTCGCCTACCCCCGATGTCCCGATCTTTTCCTTGGCTGGAGGTGGCACATCGTACACCACGGATGTCCTGGCTGTCGGCGTGCATAATTTCTGGGTCGCCGTCCAGGACACGACCGGCCATCGCTCTGCGCCATCCAACATGGCGACCGTTACCGTCCCGGCTGTCCTTGCCAATCCGTCTGCCGTAACCGATCTCGCCGCTACGCTAAACTCGTAGGTTTTACCGTAGCCATGCTTCGGTAGTCCAACAGACGTGGGTCTGTTGGCTCACAAACGGAGTCGAGAAGCCAACCGGTGTCGGGACCCGTTCCGTTACCCGAGCACGAAAAACGACGATCCTGGAAGCCAACTCTGGGCGTGGCGTCGAAAGGGTCTTCGGGGGCTGGCCTCGCCTGGACGTACAGGCTTTGCCCTACCATTATAGTCAATTCAAGTGAAGGTCTAAGTAGCGTTTGGGAAATGCGATGCCTGGCGAACATCTGTTTAAGAAGGGCAACAAGCTCGGTGTCGTTGGTCGTCCCAAGGGCGTACCAAATAGACAAACGCGGCTTATCCGACAGGATATTCTCGACTCCGGCGACGAGCTGGGCTTTCCAAGATGGGACGAGGAAAACGAATGCTGGGTCGCCACTGGCGAAGCTGGTGGAGGCCGCAAGGGCTATCTGGTCTGGCTGGGGCTGTACGAGCCTAAAGCCTATGCCACGCTAATGGGCCGCGTGCTCCCGCTCCAGATTACCGGTGCCGATGGTGGACCGGTGCGCATCTTCGATGCGACGATGCCGTCGGCGGTGGTGGCGAATATGTATGCTGAATCCCTTAAGGCCGCGCCGCCGCCAATGCTCGACATTACACCCCAGAAGGAAACCAAGAAGCTGCCGATAAAGGCAGCATTGCCGCCAATAGCGCGGAGACAGCCAACAAGGGGTTAAATGAACTATGTCGATCGAACGTGTGCAAGGCCGGGTAAAGTGGTACGATCCCCGCAAGGGCTTCGGGTTCGCTACGCCGCAGGTGGATGGGATGGACGTCTTTATCGCTGCCGCCAGCCTGCCGCCGGGCGTTAACAAGCTTAACGAGGACCAGACCATAAGCTACATCGTCGAGACATCGCGTAAAGGTCCGAGGGCTGCTTGCGTACAGGTCTAGCCGAAGAACGTGCACATTGGCCGCCGGATTACAACGCGCATTTCGCGTGGCGTACCCGCCAGCGGGCTTGGCTGTGCGAAGACCCCCGCCGGATTGAAAGCGCGTTGGAGTACTACCGCACTAGGCCGGTGGCTTTTATCGAGCATTGGGGCATAACCTTCGATCCGCGCAATCTGGGTCGCGAGGATCGCGCGGCCTATATGCCGTTCATTATGTTCGAACGCCAGCGGCAGCTAATCGAGTTCCTAACCGAATGTGTCCGGGACCAGCAATCCGGTCTGGTCGAGAAGGCCCGCGACATGGGTGCGACGTGGACCTGCTGCGCCTTTAGCGTCCACCAGTGGCTGTTCGTTCCCGGGGCGGCGATCGGCTGGGGCTCGCGGTTGCTCGATCTGGTGGACCGGGTTGGCATTAAGGATAGCATCTTCGAGAAGATTAGGGACTTCATTCGCTGGATGCCCCCCGAGTTCTGGCCCAAAGGCTTCTGGCCCGAGGAGCACATGCCGTTCCTGCGGATTATTAATCCCGAGAACGGCGCCACGATTGCCGGCGAAGGCGGCGACAACATGGGCCGCGGTGGCCGCAAGACGATGTACTTCAAGGATGAAAGTGCACACTACGCCAGGCCCGACCTGGTCGAGGCCGCACTGACGTCCAATACCGCGGTGCAAATCGACATCTCCTCGGTGCATGGTCTGGGCGGGGCGTTCCAGCGCCGTCGCGAGGCCGGCCAGGAGTGGGAGCCCGGCCGTACCATAGCGCCCGGCATTACCCGGGTCTTCGTTATGGACTGGCGCCACAATCCGGCCAAGACGCAGGACTGGTACGACCGCGAAAAGCGCCGATACATTAATGAAGGCAACGCCCACATCTGGGCGCAGGAGGTCGACCGCAACTACGCCGCCAGCGTTATCGGCACGATTATCCCGCGGGAGTGGGTGGTTGCTGCGGTCGATGCCCACAAGAAGCTGGGCTTTGGCGACGATGGCGCGTGGGGCGGGGCGCTCGACGTCGCCGATGGTGGGGCCGATACCAACGCAATCGCCATTCGCAAGGGCAACGTGCTTAAGCACGTCGAGGAATGGGTCGCCCCCGATGCGGCCGTTACCGCGCGCCGGGCTATTGGATTGTGCCGTCCCCATATGCCCGATCCACCGTTTGTTACGGCGTTCGAGCTGCAATACGACTGCATCGGCGTGGGCTCGACCGTTAAGGCGGAAGGCAATCGGCTGCATGAAGAAAGGTTGCTGCCGCGGGGCTTCGTGCTCGCACCGTGGAATGCCGGCGATAGTCCGCTAAATGCCGACAAGCCGATAATCCCCGGCGATCGGCAGTCCCCATTGAACGGCGATTTCTACGCCAATCTAAAGGCCCAGGGGTGGTGGCAGCTACGCGGGCGTTTCGAGCGGACATGGCGCGCGGTTACCCACAAGGAGCTAACCGAGCTGGCGACGCTTACCGATCGTACGCTCGACCAGCAACGCAGGTTCCAGGCGCTCAAGGAGGCATTGTCCGGTGCGCTTGAAGACCCGCTGGGCGATTACACCTACGACGACGAGGACCTAATCGCGATCGATGCGGAGGCGATCCCGCTGGCCACCCGGCTAAAGCTCGAAAAGGAGTTAAGCCAGCCGACCATCGGCTATAGCTCGAAGCTTAAGCTGTTAGTCAATAAGCAACCCGACGGCACCAAATCCCCGAATCTGGCGGATAGCGTTATGATGGCCTTCTGGCCGGTACCCACGCGGCGTATGGGTTACATTAGCCCGCAGGTTCTGGCGCGGGCGGGAACCAGAGGATAACGGTTCGGTGTGGCGAGGTGGGGTGAGGCAGGTCTGGTGAGGTTAGGTGGGATAGGGCGAGGTAAGGTCTGGTGGGGTGAGGTATGGTCCGGTACGGTGAGGCTGGGTAGGGTACGGTGAGGTTAGGTGGGATAGGGCGAGGTAGGGTTGGGTGCGGTATGGTGAGGCGAGGTTAGGTCCGGTCAGGTTCGGTGTGGTCCGGTAGGGTAAGGTTTGGTATGCCGAATTTAGAGCCAAAGAACCTCCCGGCCGATTGGGTATATGAGCCAGAGACCAATTGCGTAATTTGCGGGGGATGTGCCTTTCGCTACGGGGCGGAACATCCGGACGGGGACGGGAACTGGACTTGCCCAAACTGTGGTGCCGGCAATGGTAGCGACCAGAAACGCCTAGAAGGATCGTAATGACGCTGGCCGAATTGCAAGAGCTAATGCCGAAGGGCTCGCTGGTTATTTGCGAGTGCCACTATCCGGCCAAGGACGAGTACGGGAACGATTGCCCGCAGCATGGTATGGTCTACACGATCCGGGATTACGTCGAGGAGCCGAGCCTGCCCGACATCCTGGGTATCTTCCTAAACGAAATCCACAACAAGCCGTTGCCAACTCGACCCGATGGCCGGTTGCTGGAGCGCGCCTTCCTCGCGAGCTTCTTCCGTCCGGTATCGCGCAAGGACCTAAACTAATGGCTGTTTACGTCGACGACATGCGGGCACCGTACAAGCCAAGCCACGCTCCCGGACGGCGTTACGTTATGTGCCACATGGTTGCCGATAGCGAAAACGAACTGCACGCGATGGCCGATCGGATCGGCGTAGCCCGTAAGTGGTACCAAGGCGACCACTACGACATCGCGCTGTCGAAACGTGCCTTGGCCGTCGCTGCCGGTGCCAAGGAGATAACAAGACGCGAACTCGCGCGGATTGTTATGGATCGTCGTCGTGCGGCAGCGGAAGCAATACGGGCCAAGGGGCAATGACCGATCCGGAGAAAGCGGCCATCGGCGATGGGTGCTGTTAATCCTAATCGGACTTGCCCTGTTCGCCATCTGGATGGGGTATTATGGACCATGACCCAAACGCAGTTTAACTACGCTGCCAACTTTGTCTTCGTGTCGATCTTGGCGGCGGCATTGCTGGCTTCGCTCCATTTGGTTGGGACCAACCCGTGGGTGGGCGGATTTATTGCCGGAGCGTGGTGGATGCATACGTTTAGGTATATGAACAATGAGTAGGCCAGACGAAGAAATCGAGAAAATCGCTCGTGCTGTGGTCCGCGAGCAGGAGATGGAAGCGCTGCGTACAGCGCGCCGGGAGTGCATTAGCGAAGACCAAGTCGCCGAGCGCATGCGCATCTGGCGCGAGAAAAAATGAGAACCCGCACGGTTACGCTCTGGCGGGGATTGCAGATGGCGATTATCCATCGCCGCGAAGCTGCCCGGAGGAACCCCCATGCCATTACCCGAGAGCCCCGTGCCGCGGCGCCGGCAGTGGTTCCACCTAATAACCCCGGAACTGTTAGAGCGCGCTGGCCCGAGCCGCCGCGCCTTACGGGGAAGTGATGTCTACGCAGGGCAGCCCGCCGAGCAGCCGCAGACCGGCGTAACGGTCGACAAGTACGACCTGGCCGAGCACCAGGTTGGCCGCAAATGATTGCGACGGTAATCGGATCACGCACGGGGCGAAAATGATAGAACGGATACGCCCCGGCAAGAAAACGACCCCGCCTAAGAAGGCGGTTAACTGGTCGAATGCCCTGCTTACGTCGGCCGCGGTGCGCCGCCGGATGCCAAATACCGAGCCGTTTACCGTCCGGCCCGATCTGCATCCGCCCAATGCGCGGCCGAATGGCCATATGGCCATGGACACGGCGCCGACGACCGTGGTCTCCACGGCCTGGGCCAATGCGGTTATCTCGACTTCGTTTTCCGAGGGTCTGCAATTCCTGGGCTATCCCTTCCTCGCAGAGCTGGCGCAACGGCCCGAGTACCGGGTTATCTCGCAGACGATTGCAGAGGAGATGACGCGGAAGTGGGGCAAGTTCGAAGCCAAGGGCGAGGCCGAGCGGCAGAAGGAAACCCACCTTACGCCCGAGGCCGAGCAGGCCCAGCATCCCGAGGACCCCGAGGCGGCGGTCGAGGCCGAGCAGGAGGAGCGCGAGGAAGAGGAGGCGTCCGCGGTCTCCGAGGAGAAGCAGGACCGCATCGACGAACTCGAAGAGATGTTCAAAGAACTGCACATTCGCGAGTGCTGCAAGGACCTCGTCGAGCAGGACGGCTATTTCGGCCGCGCCCATCTCTATCTCGACACTGGCGATACCGACAATCGCGACGAGCTGCGGCAGTCGATCGGATCGGGCAAGGACAGTTTGTCGAAGGTTAAGGTCTCGCCGCAGAAGCCATTGCAGCGGGTAAAGACCGTCGAGGCGGTGTGGTGCTATCCGACGACGTATGAATCCGTCGATCCGCTTAAGTCCGACTGGTACGCGCCGACGCAATGGTACGTTATGGGCAAGGAGATACATGCCTCGCGTCTCTTAAAGATTGTCGGCAATCCGGTCCCCGATCTGCTTAAGCCGGCGTACAGCTTCGGCGGACTGTCGATGTCGCAGATGGCACAGCCCTATGTCGACAACTGGCTGCGGACCCGACAATCTGTGAACGACCTAATCCAGGCATTCGTGGTATGGGGGTTAAAGACCAATCTCCAGGAGACGCTTAGTCTCCAGGGCGACCAGTTGTTTGCCCGCCTGGAATTGTTTAATCGCCTGCGCAACAACCGCGGCGTTATGGCGATCGACAAGGACGCGGAGGAGTTCTTTAACGTTACGGCGCCTCTTAGCGGTCTGGAGAGCCTGCAAGCCCAGAGCCAGGAGCACATGGCCGCGGTATCCCGCATCCCACTTGTCAAGTTGCTCGGCATACAACCCACGGGTCTTAATGCGTCTTCCGAAGGGGAAATCCGTGTTTTCTACGACACGATACGTGGCCGGCAAGAGTGGATACTTACGCCTATAGTGACTAGGCTTATGCACTTCTGTATGCTTAGCAAGTGGGGCGAGATCGACCCCGACATCCAGTTTAATTGGGAGCCGTTGTGGGCGCTCGACGAGAAGCAGCAGGCCGAGGTCGACGAGGTTAATGCGCGCACAGCCCAGATACGGATCGATACCGGTGTTATCGACAAGATGGAAGAGCGGCGCCGCGTGGCGAACGACCACCAGACCCCGTACCCGGGCATCGATCCGGATTACGAGCCCGAGCTGGCGGCCGAGGAGGAGGAGGGGCTTATCCCGAAGGGTGCCGGCGCTGGGCTTCGGGCCATTATGGGGACCGGAGGCGGAGCCGCAGCGCCGGGCCTACAGGAGCCGGACAACCCGACCCCTAGCGAGGGTAGCGGGGAGCCCGGGGAAGACGCTGTGGAGGCTTCCCTGGCCGATCTGCCGCCTATGCCGGCGGACACCGGAGGGCGCAAGGTCTTCGTAGCGGCGAGGAGACGGTAAAGGGATACGTAATCGTGCTAATCCCGGTTAACGACCTGCTCGACCTCCATTGTGGCGACTGCCTCGACGTGTTGCCAACATTACAGCCGGACAGCGTGGACGCCTGCATTACCGACCCGCCCTATGGGCTGGAGTTTATGGGCAAGGAATGGGACGCATTTGGCAAGGAAGCAAACCATCGAAGTTTCGAACGTAGTGGTTTTGGGCTTTCAAGATTTGGGGCATGGACACCAACTGCGTCTATGGACGGTGTAGCCAAGGTTCGGCGTGGAAATCTTGGTTTTCAAGAATTCTCCAAGAGATGGGCGACAGAAGTTTATCGTGTGCTCCGGCCCGGCGCGCACCTCGCGGCATTCGGCGGAACCCGAACCTACCATCGCATGGCGTGCGCGATCGAGGATGCCGGCTTCGAGATACGCGATTGCTTAATGTGGTTGTACGGGACGGGATTTCCGAAAAGCCACGATATTAGCAAGGCGATCGATGCGGCGGCCGGGGCGCAAAGGGAGATCGTAGGTCAACGCAAGAAGCTCGAAAGCTATGGACCAAACGAGGTTTATGGCGACGGCCCGGACCACGGTGGTATTCAATTAATAACCGCTCCCGCAACCGATGCCGTTCGCCAATGGGAAGGCTGGGGCACCGCTCTTAAGCCCGCAGTGGAGCCGATCGTGCTCGCCCGGAAGCCATTGAGCGAGCCAACCGTAGCAGCAAACGTCCTGCGGTGGGGAACGGGGGCGCTGAATATTGATGAATGCCGCATTGCAACTAATTGGGCCACCGATCCGACAAGACGTGGATGGCAAGGATGCGATGAGGCGGGAACAAATCAGGTTAATGGATTGGGATTCAAAAATCCGAATAATTTAGGCCGCTGGCCCGCCAACGTTGTCCACGACGGCAGCGAGGAAGTGGTAGGGATGTTTCCGAGTACGAAAGGGGGTGTAGCTGTTAGACGTAATGGCGGGGGCGGCAAGATAGGCGGAAGAGGAATATATGGCGGCGCTGCCGGCGATCCTGATGATGATATCGGTTATGGCGACTCCGGCTCCGCCGCCCGCTTCTTCTATTCCGCCAAGGCCGATGCAGACGACCGGCTCGACTCGAAGCACCCGACCGTAAAGCCGATCGACCTGTTGCGATGGCTCGTGCGCTTGGTTACCCCGCCGGGAGGATTGGTAATCGATCCGTTTGCCGGCACCGGCACGACGGCGTCGGCGTGCTTGCGGGAAGGCTGTTGCTGCATCTTAATCGAACGCGAGCAGGAATACGTGGCGGACATTAAGTACAGGTTTACCGGGTTGGGCAAGCTGCGCCGCGGCACGCCCAACGAGACGGCCATGGACAACCTGCGCGACGTGCGACTGTCTCGGTATTCACAGACTTAATTGGGGTGCCGGCGCCCACCACCGGCGATGTCGGAGACTGTCCCCCGCCGTTTAGCACGGCATATGGCACACACAACCCACATAGCGGAGAAGAGGGGGACCGTAGTACGACGGTCCCCCAACTATTTTATAGAACCGGAGGATTTCCCATGGCACAAGGTTTCCCGTTCCGCAGCGAAGGCTTCGACCGTGTTGGCCAGCTTGTCGGTCATATCGGTGGGCGCCTTGTCGCGCAGGGCCTCGCGCTCGACAGCGGTCTCGGCTTTGTCCAGCTTGGAAATGAATGGCGCCGGTTCGATACGATCGCCGAAGCGAAGGATTACGCCGCCGAGTTGGCGCAGGACGATCTCCCTGGTTACACCTCGCAGGACGAGGACATGCCGGGCTATGCCATGGACCCGCTTACGGCCAAGGGCGAGAAGATAAAGTCTGCCATGGAAGACCAGTACGGCAGCAAGAAGGGCGAGCAGGTCTTCTATGCGTCGCGCAATGCCGGCAAGATTAAAGGGGTCGACCACGAAGGTCCGCCGTCGGTGGCCGAGCTTAGCGGCGAAGCTCCCATTCCGTCAAGAGACGCCGAACGCAACACCGCGACGGGTGCACCTTGGGACTACGGCCCGACGAAGGGTTTTGGCACCCGAGCGGTGCCATCCAATCCGCATCCTGACTCTCCGATGGGTCGGCGCATGACTTCCAAGGGCGAAGGTCCACAGCTACAGCTTTTTGGCGACCCTAAGCATCCCGTGGAAGGCATGGAGGAGGACGCGGGGTTTAACTCTTTCGAGATGTGGCGACGGGCCGCCGAAGCCAAGGGCTACGAGGTCTTTGCCATGCCCGAGTTCGGCCGCTCCGGAAGCCCCGAGCCCGGCGAAGGTGCCTGGCAGGCGTACTCCAACGGCCAGCGCAAGGGCGAATGGGATGGCGGCATGGCCCACGGCAATGTTAGCTTCCCGGGCCGCGGTACGGTCGATGCGGAGGCGATGTCGGAATTGAAGGAGCCGCCCGAGGAGATGGTGCCCGAGGCCGAGGACATCCCGCTCCCAGAGTATGCCTCGCCCGATCTGGAGAAGGCCGCGGAAGAGGCCAAGACCATGGCGCAGAACCGCATGCTCGACCGTACGGTCCTTAACAAGATCGCGCAGAAGTACCGGATCGATCCGGGAGTTCTGGAGCGCTATCTAACTTGAGGCGGCCATGGCTACCTCCACCGACGCCTTTATGCAGACCTATATCGACTTGACGCAGTCGGAGAATTACAACGCTGGCGTCCAGTCGTGCATCGAGGCGTATATTCGTAACGGGCGCGTTGTCGTCGCGTACGCCGATGCGGCCAATCGTTTTAGCGCGTTCCCCTCTTCCACCGGGTTTACCGATTGGAAGAATGGCTATAATCACGTAGCAGGACTTATAAGCGGATGACGATGACGATCCAGGGTTGGGTGGTGCTGGCTGTTCTTAGTGGCATACCGCTCGGCAGCGAGCGGTTCGACAGTCGGGAAGCCTGCGTGGCGGCGCTCGCCAAGCTGCCACCCGATGCATATTATTGCAGTCCGAAGTTTGGATTGCGGGGCGATTTCGATCCGGAAAAGATTAAGTAATGCAGACGGAATTGAATGCACTGTTCGACAGCAACTACGCGCTTAACCGCAAGCTAAAGACGGCCAGAGCGGCCGTGCTCGCCAAGGATGCCCAGCTAAATGCGCTCGCCAGCGAGAACGCACGGCTAAAGACGCGGCTTGCGCTCGATGCCCGCAAGAAGCCGAAGCTGTTGCGTCCCGTCCATGCGTCCGCGGGACTGGAGGCCGAGTACCGCCGCCGGCTCGACGCGCTAATCTGCAAGATGTGCGAGTCGGTTAATTACTGGATACGCTCCAACTACCGGGCCAACGAGCCGCGGCTTAGCGAGCTAAAGGACACGGACGTCGAGCTTGCGCTCGATGTGGTCCCGGCTAATGAACTAAGGCGCGTGGTGCGCCGGCTGGCACGGCGCTGGCAGAAGAATTTCGCCATTGCCGCCAATCGCCTTGCACGCTGGTTCGCACAATCCAATCGCAATCGTTCGGTCGAGCAGCTCCACCGCATCCTGCGCGAGGGCGGATGGAGCGTTAACGTCCCGCTAACGCAGGCGCAGCGCGATATCCTGGCGGCCACTGTCCACGAGAATGTCTCGCTTATCCGCTCGATCCCGAGCCGTTACTTTACCGAGATCGAAGGCATGGTTATGCGATCGGTCCAGACCGGCCGCGATCTCGGCCAGCTAACGAAGGACCTGCAACGGCAATACGGTGTTACGCGCAAGCGGGCGACGCTTATCGCGCGCGACCAGAACAACAAGGCGACGGGTGCCTTCCATCGCACCCACCAGTTGGAGCTGGGCATAACCGAGGCCATTTGGGTCCACTCCCATGCCGGCAAGACTTGGCGCCGGACCCACATTGCGAACGACGGCAAGAAGTACGATGTCCGCCGCGGGTGGTTCGATCCGGACCCCAAGGTGCGCAAATACATCCAGCCCGGCGAGCTTATAAACTGCCGCTGCTTTAGCCGTTCAATTATCCCGGGGTTCTAGGTGCACGCGGTCCCCTACCTCGCAGTCGCCATAGCCGAATACGCCCCTTGGGGGCAGATAGTCGTTTTCTACATTCTTAGCGGCTTCGCCGTCGGCGCTGTTATCGGAATAATCCAGATACTAAGCGGGCGTTAGTGCAGGACGCCGATCCGGCTAAGGCCACCAAATATCTCGGCGGCGATCCACAGCGCGACGCCCAATGGCAGCATCTGCCACGAGCCGACCGTCGGTATGCGCACTGCGATGCAGGTTATAACGAAGGCGAACGCCAGCAGAACCAGTCCCAGGTTGGCCATGGTGTCTCTCCTCCAAAGCCGCGGCCATAAAACGCCCGGCCCCAAATAAAGTTCCCCCTGCGATAACGTCGAGAACCGCCCTCCAACCCCGTTCTCGATGTTTGGCCGTCCGGGCAACGCTTCCCTCCCCGGACGGCCTTCCTAATGGGGAGTTTTTCCAATGCAGAAACTCTGGACGTCCGAAGAGGACAAAATCCTCTTAGAGCAGCGCCGCGTCCACGGCCCTGCCTGGCGGGTGTACTACGACCCGATGATGACCGGGCAGCGGCGTTCGATCGACGCCTGCGAGCGGCGCCTTAACTTTCTGCGCCGCCGGCACCGCCCGGTGCGCCCTACGCCCGACGGCGAACCCTTGCGGGTGGGCGACGACCGCCTGCTCCAGCTCCTGCGCCAGCACCACGTCCTTGTAGAAAGGTAAGAGACTATGATCTTTTCGAAACGGTCCCACGAAGGCTGTCTTATGATCGACCATCGGGCCTCGCCGGGCATTCCCCGCGCGAAGGCGATCGAGATGGGGATGGACCCCGCTCTGGTCGGCGAGGGCAAGCTGTTCGAAACGGTTACGCTAGGGTGTAACCATTGTGGTGGTTGCTGGGTTAAGAACCCCGATCGCCAACGCGATCGGCACCACTGCGTAAAATGCGATCGGTATCTGTGTGACTGGTGTCACGCGGAAACCACGAAACCAGACTACGTACATCGGTCGTTCCAGGAACTTGTCGATATAGTGCGCAGCGGCAAGTTCATTATTGCTGGTGGTTACGCGCACGCTCCACTCCTCATCCCTTCTAATGGAGGATAGCAAATGTCCAAGCGTGTATACGCCACTGGCGGGCAGACGTTCACTGCTGCGGCGACCGGTGGTGCGATTGCGAACAACACCTACATGGCGTTGTTCGGTGCGGCTTCGACCCAGCTAATCGACGTGCTCGAAGTCCTCGTATCCGGAATGGCGACCGCCTCGACGGTGGCGGCGATGCGGCTTGGTCGAGCTTCGACCATCCACTCGTCCGCGACTGCGCTGGCCTCGCCTTCTTCGGACGGCTTCGAATTCCCCAATGCGTCGGCGCTGTCGTCGTCGGTGGTGTCGTTCAACTCCGCCGTTACCGGCCCGACCCCGTCGGCGACCGTTACCGATGCGGGATTGAATCTGGGACTGAATCTTTTCGGTGGCATCCTGCGCTGGAACGCTGCGCCAACCCAGCAATGGCAAGTCATCGGCAACACCGCCCCTGGCGGCGAGAGCGTTCTGTGGAACTCCTCGACCCATGGCGGTTCGTCGGGCCTCGCCAACGCCCACCTGCTCTACGAGCCGTATTAGGACCGGTGGACTAACTGTCGGGGGAGCAGTCCTCCGACAGTTAACGTTTAGGGAAGCGTACCATGCGACTAACCATGGTTATTGCGACGCGGGGGCGCCCTGCGCTGCTCGCCGAGACCGTGCGCCATACCGTACTCAACATGTCCAGGTCCTCGTCGGCGATGCTAATCTGTATCGACGACGACGACGGACCGACGCTCGACAGTATTAGGTTATTGCCAAAGGACGATCGCATAGTCGTATCGGTTAAGCCGCGCGAGGACAGCCGCGGCGAGAAATACGACCGGGCGCTAACGGAAGCGCCGGCCGATGTCTACCTGCCGGCGGTCGATTGTGCGCCGATCCTAACACCGGCCTTCGACCAGATTATTATCAATGCCGCTCGCATCTTCCCGGATGGGATCGGGTGCGTCTATACCCCGATGGCGAACCAGTTCTTCCCCGGGCTCCAGGCGATAACGGCGCGCATGGTGCAGCACCTGGGGCATATCTACAGCCACGACTATCCGTTCTGGTTCGTCGACCACGAGCTGGACGATATCGCGCGCATGGTCGGGCGCTACTGCGTCTGCCCTAATATTCATGTTGCCAGTGCTGGGCTGCGCCCGGCCAAGACGATCCGGATGCGCGACCTTGCATTCTGGGCGAGCTACTTCGATACTGCGACGCTCGCGCGCCGCACCGCGGCCAGCCAAATCCTTAATGCCCCCGACTTCGAGGAGACGGAGTGGCGCAAGGTAGTTATGGCGAATTGGTTCCATGTTGTCGAAGCCCGCACCCATGGCATAATCGCGAACCTGCACCAGAACGCCAAAGCGATCGAAGCCGAGCGCGGCGAGAGCGGCCCTCCGGACGAAGGCTATCTCCGCATTAAGGCGCTGGCCGAGACGAAGATGGAGGGGATGCTGGCCGTCCAGAAGGTCGTCCGGGGTATGGATGGTGCATGAAGGTAATGTTCGCTACGCCGTGCTATGGGTCGCAGGTAGGAATGAACTACCTGGCATCGATGTTTAGCCTGGCGCTCGACGCCCAACTCGAAGGTCTCGACTGCGTGCTCTATACGCATAGCGAGAGCCTAATAACGCGTGCCCGCAACCGGATGCTGGCGACGTTCCTGGAGCGCAAGGATTGCACCCATCTGTTCTGGATCGACGCCGACGTCTCGTTCCGCCCGCGCAATGTGTTTAAGCTGTTGGCATACAATCTCGACGTCGTTGCCGCCGTTCCGCCGCTAAAGGCGCCGGGCGATACCCAGTACCCGGTAAAGCTGGTCGGCCCGCGGGTCGGCGATCTGGTCGAGGCTATCGAAGCCCCGACGGGCTTTATGGCGATAAAGCGCGACGTGTTCGATAAGATGGCCGAAGCGTATCCCGGGCTTGGTAGTTGGGTCGAGGAGCCGGACGGCAGCAAGCGTGGGATTTGGCGCTTCTTCGATACGATGGTCGAGCCGGACCCAAAGTCCCCGCACTTTTCCCGCTACCTTTCCGAGGACTATGCATTCTGTCGGCGCTGGCGCGATGCTGGGGGCAAGATATATGTTGACGTCGAATGTCGGTTGGGGCATCTAGGCCAGCGTATGTACGAAGGCGAGTTGGGGGATAGCCTGCGTGGCGACTAACATCCCATCCGTTGCCGAGCGCGCCAAGCTGTTCCGGATTTGGGAAGCCTACGACCAGTCGCTCCCGCCGTTTGCTCCGACCAAGAAGATGGTCGTCGGTTATCTGCGCCTTCCGTCGGATGCCGCCGCTATCGTCGAGCGCGCGCCGGAAGTCCGGTTTGTGTCGGGCCTAACCCTGCCTGGATGGGTAACGGTGGAATTTAATGCGGACGAGGAAAGGGTATTCAACGATACCAGCACCTTCCGCATAATTAACGGACCGCTCGAAGACCTGCTAACCGAATGCGTGCGGCAACTGCGCGATCCGGTTACGGCCTATCTGGAGAGCTGCTGGCGTATATTGAACGTCCGGGTGTGGACGACCCCGCCGCATTCGACGATTTCGCAGATGTACAGTTGGCACATGGACGGAATGCCGGACCAGATATTTAAGATTATGGTCTACTTTACGCCGATGGACGCGGCCCACGGTGGCCTGGAGACGCTTAAGGGTCCGCTGCTCGGCCCGGCCGGGACGTGGGTGCTGTTCTGGAATTCCAAGATCGACCACCGAGGCAAGGCCGGCGCCAGCCGTATCCGGGCTTCGGCCGAGATTACCCTGTGCCGATCTGTGCGGTACGATCTCGTGCTGCACCAGCCCGGAATTAATGCCCACTGGCCCGAGAGACCATGATCCATTCGCTAAACATAGGCGGCGGCCCGGGATTTAGAGCCGACGGCTGGCTTAACCTCGACGAGATGCAGAATGTCGCAGGCGAGGGTTTTATATTCGACGCTACTTGCATCGTACCGCTCGCCGACAAATCGGTGCGGTTGGTCTACAGCTCCCATACGCTGGAGCATCTAGACGATCCCACGGTTGCACGCTTGCTGGAGGAGAGCCACCGTGTCCTTGCACCGGATGGCACATTGGTCATAAAGATACCCGACTTCGACGCACTGCTGGCGGCGTATCGCAATGATGACTTCGCCTATTTGGACCTGCCGCTGTGGAACATGCCCGCGGTGGTTAACACGCTGGCCAATCGTGGCATGGTCGACTCGATCGCGACGCGGACGGCGTGGCTGTTCTGTGGCTGGTGGAACCGGGAATTCGGCCATCTGTTCGGCAATTACAGTCCGTACCGGCCCGGGGCCTACAATGGGCCACCCGTGCTAACCCAGGACAGGCTAAAGGGCATTCTCGCAATGTATTCGCCACACGACATCGCCGCGCGATTGCGGGAGCATGTCGTGGCCAAAGAGAAGCACTATACGTTTAACCACCAGAATGCCTGGAGCCGCAAGGAGTTTATAACGTTGTTGCAGGACCACGACTTTATCTGGACCTGCGACGACAAGGACTGGGTAATCGCGAGCCAGAGCGCCATCCCCGGGATCGAGGAAATGCGTAACATAAGCTACTACGTACAAGCGAGGAAAGGTCATGGGTGAGTTAATAGGACTGGTTGGTAAGCCGCCGTCGCTGCGGAACGTCTACGGCAATGCCGAGGTAATTGAGTTCCTGGAGAAATGGCTAAAGGCCGCGAAGCTCGGCAACATTAACTACGTTGCGCTAACTGCGACCTTGCCCCCCGATATTGCAATTAACGACTTTGCCGGCTCGATCGAGGGCGAGGAGAACGTCCTCGAAGCCATTATCGAGGGTCTGGTCCCGTTAATCCGGGAGTCACTTGCCAAGAAGGAACCGCCCCCGCAGGACGACGAGCTAAATGCCAGCTATCTAAGCTATCCGGTAACCAAGCTCTCGGTCGGCTTCGACTTTATCTTTAGCCTCGTTGCGCAGAAGATGGTCTGCAAGCGGGAAGGCATTGCCGGTCCGGTACGGATCGGCTTCTGGGCCGGCAAGTCCGGCACGATGGGGGTCGAGGGCGGTTACCGCAAGGGAATGTTCGACAACGTGGTTAAGCCGCTGCTGCCGATGTTCGGTGTGCTGGAGGACGAGCGCGCGATCTACGGCCACCGCTTCCACAAGTACGACTTCCGGCTGCGGGAGATCGTCGAGGCGTCGCTGGCCGGCGAGAAGGTGCCGACCTATATCCCGTCCGCGGCAGCTATGAACGCCGTTAACGAGACCGTCGGGCCGGAAGACCCGATCGTCATAACGCTGCGCGAGAGCGATGCTTGGTCCCACCGCAATACGAACAACGATGCCTGGATTGCGTTTGCCAAAGACCGCGAGCGCGAGGGCTACCCGGTCGTCTTCGTGCGCGATACCGCGAAGTACTCCGAGCCATTGGCCAACATGGCGACCTACCCCGCGGCTTCGCTGTCGCTGCCGATCCGCGCTGCACTCTACGAGCGCGCCCGGGTTAACTTCTTCGTCGGCAACGGTCCTTGCGATCTCGCCCTGTTTGGCTCGCGTCCCTGGATACGCATCCAGCGCTACGACAAGGGGAGCCAGCACGAGGTCGAGAACGAGCGGTGGTGGAAGGCGATCGGGCTGGAGCCGGGGACCCAGATGCCCTGGTGCTCGGACGAGCAGAGGATTATCCTTGGCACCGACGACTACCGGACGATCTCGCAGGCTTGGGAAGAGCTAACCCGGCCGCGCATTCTCTCTTAGAGAGGCTGGAGCAGGGAGGCAATGCCATGGCGGCCACATTTTCCCAACTGGGCGAGATCGCCGGCCATCCAGATTTTATACGGCGTGTTAACGTCGCTATGAACAATGCTGCGCTCAATGTCTACAACGAGTCGAGTACCACACCTGGGCACCAGGCACGCGCGTCGTTTGCGACTAAGGTCGTCAATGGCCAGTATAATCTGGAAGCCGCAGTTTATGGCATTTTAACCGGAACCGCGATTATTAACGAGGCCAATCCAGCCATTCCTGGGGACGGCATCGCGGACGCCGACATATCGACCGAAGTCGCGGCAGCCTGGAACGTGTTCGCGGGAGCATAAGCCGTGGCAAATATCGGCAAATGGAATGCACCTAGTGCTACCCTTACGGTGCTCTCGACCGGGCTTAATTCGCTCGCCAACAATACCATGTCGGCGGCTTCCTCGAACATTGCAAACCAGACCAATCTCGACATCTATGTGGACATCGAAATTGCTCTTGCCTCGTTGTCGCCGACCTCCGGTGCATATGTGGCGCTTTACATTCTAGAGGCGGTAGATGGTTCCAACTTTCCGGCACAGTCCGACGCCGATCTCCGACTAACCGGCACGCAGTTGTTGTGTGTTGTGCCAATAGGCACAACTGCCAGCACGGCGCAGCGGGTTGCCGTGCGCAACGTCGTAATCCCGCCCGGCCTGTTCCAGATTAAGCTCGATAACCAGACTGGCGTGTCGCTTAACGCCAGCACCAATACAGTTAAGTTTAACGCCTACAACGTAAACCTCAATGGCTAGAAATTTCAACGGCACGAGCGACGTTATCGATATCGGCACGCCAGCTCCGCTGAACATCTCTGCCAACTCCCAGATCGCTGTTTCGGTGTGGATGAATCCGACAGCCCAGCCTTCGTCGGGCTCCGATGCTGACATTTCTGGCAAGGGGTTTGATGGGACCACCACATCCTATGAAATGAAAATTTCGGGTTCTGGGGCAGGAAACCTTATTTTCTTCGGTTCATTTTCTGGTGGCGGTCACGGCGCAGGCAGTGGTGGTCTCGCTACAACAAATGGGGTTTGGACCCATCTCTACGGTGATTACGATGGCGCCACTTGGCATCTGTATGTCAATGGCATCTTGCAAGGCAGTTCGACCGACGCCATCGGCCCGCAGAACAATACGATGCGCAGCAGTATCGGCGCGCTGTGGCTGAACGGCTCGTTTGGCAACTGGTTCAATGGTCGTGTTGCACATCGCTGCGAGTGGAACCAGGCGCTGACCGCACCGGAAGTCAAGCAACTCGCGCTCGGGCGTTCGCCGTTGACGATCCGCCCAGGTCGTATACTCGGCTACTGGCCGCTGTCCATGGGATATGGACAGCCGGCGATCGACCGCGGTCCGTTCAATCTTGGTAGTGGTACCATTACTGGAACCAAGCTCGCGCCTGATCCGCCGCTCACTACAATTAGTCAGATTAACTTGCTCGATTTGGAAGCACCATTTCCATTTGTTATGGTAGCGCCACCGGCGCTTTTGATGGCCCAAATCGTGCTCTAACGTGGCCAACATATTTAGAGGTCCACTTTATGTAAAAACCTGGTGGCCGGAGCTACAACCACCAGACAATAGCCTGCGCACATGGACGGCTAATTATACATTGGCGCTGTTCGCGCCTCCTCCCCCGGTCGTCAGTCCGCAAACTGTCCGCGCCCCGCTGTACATAAAGGTTCGCTGGCCGGAGTACGAAGATAATCTGCGGTCTTGGACGTGGAAGTACATTCCGGAACTTATTGGCAGGGATAGGCTGCCGACCGGCAAGCAAGTCTACGATCTCCCGCCGGTCGCCAAGTACACGCGACAAGTTGATCTAAATACCTGGACTTGGAAATACAACAATCTTCTAATTGGCAGGGATAGGCTGCCGACCGGAAAGCAGTCTTATGAGCTGCCGCCGGTCGCCAAGTACACGCGACAAGTTGATCTAAATACCTGGACTTGGACATACAACAATCTTCTAATTGGCAGGGATAGGCTCCCGACCGGAAAGCAGTACACCGACCGTCCGCCGCCGGTTTATTGGTACCAGACCTGGACCCTAAACCTGCTGCAAGGCACGTTGTCGATTACGCCGGTCTTCCCGTTTGTACAAACCGATTGGCCACTACCCCGTGCTCCACAACAAGCTGCGCCGTCCTGGACTTGGTCCTACAACTTAAATCTGGTTGGTAAAGACCAGCTTCCGGTTGGCGACCAGTTCTTCGACACTGCGAAAGGTCCAATACAGCCCGATCGCGGCTTTACGTTTACATTCCCGCGCGAGCTTATCGGGCAAGACCAGCTTCCACCCGGCGAGAACGTCTTCGATCCGCCGCCACCGCCACCGCCGATACCCACACTAAGGACGTGGGTCTATTCGGCGCTTCTGCTCCTTACGGCGGTCGGCCTGCCCCCGGGACAGCAAAGCACCGATCGGCCGCAGATTGCGCCGCCATGGCGTCCGGAAACGGTCCAGCAGAACGTTCTCCAGAGCGTTCTCGCTCCGCTGCCCCCCGGCAAGCAGAGTGTCGATCTCCCGCCACGCGACCCACGCGAGGTGCGGACCTGGACGTGGTCCTATCCGCTGGAGCTAATCGGGCAAGACCAGCTTCCGGTTGGGGAAAATGTATTCGATCTAACGCCGACAGGGCCTCCAAAGGAGTGGCCGAGATATTGGAGTTGGAGCTATAACTTAAATCTAGTCGGCCAGGACCGGTTCCCGGCCGGTAAGGCGGTCTACGACCGCCCGCCGATCGGTCCAGTCCCGATCCCGCAGAGCTGGACGTGGTCCTATTCGCTGGAGCTAATAGGGCAGGACAAATTCCCGCCCGGCGAAAATCTATTTGACCTTACAGCGTCGCCGCTACGTCCGGGGTTAACGTGGACCGCTAGCCTTAACGTAGCTGCGCAGCCTGCGATCCCGCCCGGCGAGAACGTCTTCGACCAAACCCCGGTCGGCCCCGTCCCGATCCCGCAATCGTGGGCGCAGTCCTATCTTTTAACCCTTATTGGGCAGGACCGGCTACCGGTTGGCGAGAATGTCTTCGAGCTTCCCCCGCGGGACCCGCGCGAAGTCCGCTCGTGGACTTGGTCGTTTAATCTAAATCTTATCGGTAGGGACAGGCTTACCGCGGGCGCCCAGGTCTACGATCGGCCGCCGGTCGGACCCGTCCCGATCCCGCAAAGCTGGACGTGGTCATATAACCTAAACTTAGTCGGCAAAGACCAGCTACCACCCGGCGAGAATGCTTTCGACCTATGGCCGGCCGGACCGCGACAGCCGGCGATTACGTGGACCTCCTTCGTTGCCGAAGGCGTCGAGGTCCAGCCGATCGGCAAGGCATCTTATGACCTTGCTCCGCGCGGCTATCCGCCCCAGGTCCCATCGTGGGCTTGGTGGTATTCGCTAGAGCTAACCGGGCAAGACAAGCTTCCGGTCGGCAAGGCGATCTACGACCTAACGCCGAAGGGTCCACAGCCGCTACTCCAGGTCTGGACCGTAAGCGTTAATCTGGCCGAGACGATCGGCGCCCAAATCCCGCCCGGCGGGATAATCTACGACCTCGCTCGCGGACCGCCTCCACTCGTTCCGTCCTGGGCGTGGTGGTACGCGCTGGAGCTAATCGGCCAGGACCAGCTTCCGGCCGGCAAGGCGGTCTACGATCTCCCGCCGCGCGCCGAAGACCCCTTCCCACGCTCGCTGCGATCGTGGACGTGGTCGTACCTGTTAGAGCTAATTGGACAAGACGTCCTGCCCCCGGGTGAGAACGTCTTCGATCTAACGCCGAAAGGCCCGGCGCCGCTTCTACAGGTCTGGACGCAGAGCCTTTACGTCGTAGCGGTAACGCCGCCGCCACTCCCGCCCGGCGCAAATGTCTACGACCTCGCCCGTGGCCCGGCCCCGCTAGTCCCATCGTGGACTTGGTCTTATTCATTAGAGCTAATCGGAAAGGACCAGCTACCCGCCGGCAAGGCGATCTACGACCTAGCGCGCGGCTATCCGCCCCAGGTCCCATCGTGGACTTGGTCCTATTCGTTGGTTCTCGTTGGCAAAGACCAGCTACCCACAGGTAAGCAGGTCTACGATCTCGCGCCGCGAGGCTACCCGCCACAAGTTCCGTCGTGGACGTGGTGGTACCCGCTAGAGCTAATCGGCAAGGACCGGCTACCCGCGGGTATGCAGGTCTACGACCTCGCTCCGGTCGGACCGTTCCAGCCTGCTCGTGGCTATGCCGCGTTCTTCCCGCGCGTCCTTATCGGACAGGACCAGCTTCCACCCGGCGAAGACGTCTTCGATCTCGCCCGTGGACCACCTCCACTCGTTCCGTCGTGGACGTGGTTTAGTACCCAGGCCGCGGCTGTCGTCGCTCCGGTCGGCGTTGCGGTAACAGACCTCCCGCGGGCACCGCAGCAGCCGGCGCTCGGGCAGACCTCGTCGTTCCCGCTCGAATTGGTCGGGCAAGACCAGCTACCGGTTGGCAAGAACGTCTTTGATCTTACTCCGGCAGGTCCACGACAGCCGGCACCGTCTTGGACCCAGAGCTTCCCGCTGGAGACGTTCCAGCAGCTTCCCCCCGGCGTCCAATCGACCGATCTCGCCCGCGGCCCGATCCAACCAGACCGGGGCTTTACCGCTTTCTTCCCACGGGTCCTTAGTGGCCAGGACCAGCGCGCGACGGGTACCCAGGTCTACGACCGCGCCCCGGTCGGACCGTTCCAGCCCGATCGCAGCTTTACATTCACATTCCCGCGCGTCCTTATCGGGCAAGACAAGCTACCGCCCGGTGCGCAATCGACCGATCTCGCCCGCGGCCCGATCCAACCGGACCGAGGATTTACCGCTTCCTTCCCGCGCGTCCTTATCGGGCAGGACCAGCTTCCGCCCGGCCAGGACGTCTTCGATCTCGCGCCTGCGGGACCCCGCCAGCCGACGACGATCTTTGCGGCGGCGCCAAGCCTCGCGCTAACGTCGGCGGTTCTCGCCCCGCCCGGTGCGGCGATCTACGATCTGGCGAAAGGCCCACCCCCGCAAGTTCCGTCGTGGACGTGGTGGTACCCGCTAGAGCTAATCGGCAAGGACCAGTTCCCGCCCGGCAAGGTCCTGTACGACCGCACGCCGATCGGTCCGCAGCCGCTTCTGCAAGTCTGGACGTACTACACTCCGCTTACGATCGCTCCGGTTATCCGTCCGTTCGTCCAGACGGACTGGCCGCCACCGCCCAGCGGCCCGATCCAGCCCAATCGTGGCTTTGCGTTCACATTCCCTCGCGAGCTTATCGGTCAGGATAGGTTCCCGCCCGGCAAGCAGGTTTGGGACCCGGGCGTTGGCATTCCGTTAACCTCGTGGCCGCGGTTCTACAGCTTCTCGTTCCCGCTGGAGCTTATCGGCCGGGACAGGCTGCCGCCCGGCCGGCAGACGACAGAGCTAACCGGCCGGTATCCGTTCCCGACGGCGACGTTCTGGACCTGGAGCTTTAACCTTAATCTCCGCGGTCGCGACCAGCTCCTCGTCGGCGTCCAGCTTTACGATCTAACGCCACGCGACCCGCGCGGATTTGGGCTTACCTGGACGCAGCGTTTCGGGCTAAAGACCCTCCAAGGCCCGACGCCGTTTGCGCAATACGATTGGCCGTTAACACCCGCCGCGTTCCAGTTCAATCGTGGGTCTGCCTTTACATTCCCACGCGAGCTAATTGGCAAGGACAAATTCCCGCCCGGCGTCCAGACCACCGACAGAACGCCGCGCGGCCCGCAGCCGCTGCTCCAGACTTGGTACTACACCGAGCCGATCCCGAACTACCCGATAATCGGCCGGATAAAGCATATCTGCATGACGATAGCGGCGCAGACGACGACGACCGTCGTTGTTAAGGCGCTGCCGCCGAGTGTTACAGTAGCGGCACAGACGACGGCGACCGTCGTTATTAAGTCGCTGCCGCCGAGCGTTAGCGTGGCTCCGACGATTAATGTGGGAGTAACCATCGATGCCCCGGACGACAAATGCTCCTAAGCGGCGTTAACTCCCAAATCCGCGGCAATTCGATTGGCTTTACCGTGACGTTCACGGATGCCAACAACTTGCCGGTTTCGCCAGTAAGCGTAAACCTAACGCTGGCGTATATGAACTACGCGGCGCCAAACCCTCCTCCGGCGACGTGTGGAACCACCATTCCGGAGATCGTGCGGCAGACCCTGCCAATGACGCTTACGGGTCCGGGGACGTTTTTCGTCGCGTGGGACAGTTCCGTTGCCGGTCCAGGCAAGGTATCGTGGGTCGTGCAGTCGCAAGGCCCCGAGGCGGCGTGGGAAGGGTTCTTCCTGCTCGAAGCAAATCTGGCGAATGTAGCATGAACGGCATTTTCGTATGCGTCCCGGTCTGGGGCGAGAACCACGTAAACCGGCTGCTCGACGTCGCGATCCCATGCTTGTTGGCGGAAGGTAATCTGCCGACGCTCGCCCGCATCTACCGGGTCGCGATGGTTATCTACACCAACGAGTACGACGCCGAGGTGCTGCGGGCTTCGAGCAGAATGAAGGCGCTCGAAGCGGTTATCGACGTGGTCTACGAGACCTACGGGCACAATCCCGCCGAGATGGTCCAGATACTCCACCCGGGTTTCGGACACGGTGGGACCGTAATGAAGATATGCCATAACTACGGCATCGTCCGGGCCTGGAAGGCCGGCTTCGGGCTATGCCCGATCGTGGCGGACGAGTTCTTCTCGAATGCCTGGGGCGAGACGATCCTGTACTGCCTTAAGACCGGCCGGCGCGCCGTTATGGAGGTCGGCTACGCGCTTCCCAACACATTCCTGGAAGTCCTCGACCGGCACCGCAAGGGCGATGTTATCTCGATCTCGCCACGGGATGCCTCTCGCGAGATGATTAAGCTTATTAATCCGCCTTCGATCGCCGAGCACGACGATCGCCAATGGCGGTTGCTCTGGGGGGCGCTCTCGGGCCACGGCTTCCTAATGCGCCCGCACCACATCCCGGTCGACTTTATCTGGCCGACGAAGGGACCGGTGTGGTGCAATCGGAGCCAGGACAATGACTTTGCACACCAGGCGCTCGATACGCCCAACGATGTTCTGCTAATTACCTCCTCGCTCCAGTCCGTTAACGGTGGCATCGAGGGCATGGGCAACTCCGCACCCCCAAAGCCGACATCGTGGGACGCTGCGCGGGCCGCTTGCGTTAACGCCGAGCTACAGGCGGTTTGGCTTAAGCACGCCTGCAACGATTGGCACAAGCAATGGATGTCGACGAATTTCTGGTGCGAGGATGGCGAGCTGGGCACGGACGAGCGCAAGTATATTGAAGACCATGCCGCCGCGGTTGTCGCCGAATGTTTCGTGCAATACGATAATCTAATGGCTGGCCGTGGACGTGCCGAGATGCATGCGGCCGATCGCGAGATTAGCACTTGGTGGTGAACACACATGGCGCTGCCTAGCTTTTCCAGCAACAAGGGCTGCTATGTAAATGGTAGGTGGCAGAGCGAGTGCGACCGGCAGGCTCGTGAATGGCTGCAAAAGCAAGGAGCTAAACAGCGCGAGGCATCGGTTACCAAGAACGTAACTCTTGCTAATGGCAAGGTGCTGCCTAACAGAACGCTAAAGGACACGGTGTGGGACCTCCCGAGTGGCCAGACGGTTAAGCTTGAGTCCCATCCCGGAAGTTTTGGTAACCTAGCGGCTCCGAGAAGTGCCAGCACCCGCATTGTGGAAGCACCGCGCCATTTTTGGCGTGGAGGGGGCGACGAGATGGCTCCTAAAGAGGAAGCAGAGGACCTTGGCATCGGGGAGCTTTCCTCCACCGATATGGCGAAGTTTTCTGCGCTTCCGCGTGCGAAGAAGGCGCAGGTCGCCGAGCTTATGACCCAAGCGCGCAAGTGGAAGGACCGCGGCCAGGAGGCTCGCGCCAACACCTACATTCGCCAAGCCGAGGCGATCCTGGGACAGGACGGCTGGGCGCAGGATATCCCGTACCAGGTAACCCAGGGCAAAGAGGCCAAGGCCGCCGGCAAGTCCGAGGCCGACAATCCCTATCCGAAAGGCTCCAACCCTGCGCGCTTCTGGCGCGACGGCTTCCGCGATACCTGGGAAGCCCCCTATTCGCCCGGTGCCATGCCGGGCGGACGGGACGAAGAGCGCCCCGACGAGCTAAGGCACGCCGCGGGCGTAATGTTCATAGACCCCGAAGGCCAAGTCCTTCTTATGCGCCGGGCGGGCAATAGCGACCATAGCGGCGAATGGTCCTGGCCCGCGGGCGGGATGGAGGAGGGCGAAGGCCCCGAGGAGACTGCGTACCGCGAGGCCGGCGAAGAGACTGGATACCTCCCCGAGAATTTGAGCTTTATCCACCAGGAGACCTCGCCCGATAACGTCGACTTCGTTACGTTTGGCTCGCAGGTCGATGCCCCGTTTAGGCCCGAGCTAAACGACGAGCACGACGAGCACGGCTGGTTTCCGCTCGACCAGCTTCCCGAGAATGTGCACCCGGGCGTGCGTTCGCTGTTCGATGGGGATGCCGATCCCATGGCCGAATGGCAGAAGAAGAACCAGCCATGGAAGCTGCGCGAGCAGGAGCACGAGCTTCCGCCCGGGGGCGATCCCGAGGCGGAGGAGCGCGTTAACGAATACGCGCGCGCCGGCACGCCGAGGAAGGCGAACGACGCGCCTACTATGAGCAAGGAAGAGGCCGGCTACATCGACGCGGCTCCCGGTCCGAGGTTCTGCCAGGATTGCACGATGTTCCGGGAGGGCGGCGCTTGCACGCTGGTCGAGGGCGATATCGCACCGAAGGGTTGTTGCGACCACTTCGAGGCCAAAGGGGCGAACGACGAAGAGCCGGAGATTATCGTCGACGACGACTATGCGGATATTGAGGTCGACTCGGACCACGATGGCCCTTGGATGTCTTGCATGTCCAAGGACGGGACGAAGATGTACGTTAATTCCAATCTCCCCGACGAGGTCGATATCCTTGGCACCAAGGTCGACCCGGTTAACGTTCTGCTCCGGCACGAAGCCCCCGAGTGGCAGGACCTGCGGGAGCGGATCGAGGAGTTTAAGCTGGAGCACGGCCGCGAGCCGAAGACGTCCGAGCGCGAGCAGATTTATCTAAAGGCACACAACGCCGCCGGAACGCCGAACGAGCGCGCCTACTGCAAAGAGCAGGGCATTGATTGGGATGCCTGGTCGGCTTGGTGCCGCGGCCAGGAGTCGAAAATCGAGAATATGGAGCCGAAGAACATGCCGGCCGACGCCGATGTCTGGCCGGTCCGGCACTACCATGGCGACCTCGAAGTAACGATGGACAGCTACGTTACGGTCGATATGGAGGAGGAGGACTTGGAGGAGGCCGAGGACTTGCCGCTCGGCCAGCACCAACAGGAGACCGACTTCCTTAGAAAGTACCGCGCTGGAAAGCGCGGGGTCGAGGGACTTAGCATTCTTGGCCGCAGGCCCCCGCCGCCACCCGAAAGATTGCACCATACGCAGAAGCACATAGAACATAGTGGCCATCTTGAGCGAAAGGGGGCGTACCGGTTCGATCCGCTGTTTGCCGGCGATGCTGGCGAGGACACATTTATTACGGTTATGGGCGGCGACTTGTCGATGGTCGATGCCACGACCGGGCGTGCGCTGGGTACGCTCTCGCGCGTTGGCGTATGGAAGTACGATCCGTCCAGTGGACAACATCGGGTGGTCGAGGTCTCCAACGATCTCGGCGCAATGCAGCACAAGTATGGAGTACCGGACCAGAACGTACACCACCAGGGATCGGACGAGGCGATCGATGAATTCCGCGAGGAAGAGCACAAGCGCGACCAGGGTGGGAAGTTTAGCTCTACAGGTGGCGGTGGCGGTGGCGCAGTGGCTGGCGGCCCACCCAAGCAAAACAAGGCGGGATTTAAGCGTGCTGCCGGGTATGGAGCGCCAACCCAAAAGCCCGCGGCCCCATCGCCCGCGAAGGCCGAACAAAAGGCACCCGAGGTAGCGGCGCCCAAGAAGATTTCCGAGAAGGTTAAGGCGGCCCCCAAGCAGGTTGCGCAGAAAGCCGCCACCGCGATTAAGCAGAAGAAGGAGAAGGTTAAAACCTTATTGAATAGCAAAGAGGCGCGCAAGGAATTGCGCAGCCATTTAACACATGAATCGCTGCACCATGTGGGCAAGATCGCCGAGGGCATGGCCTACAAGGCGGCGGTTGTCCCCGCTGTCCATCTGGCCATGGAGCACATCCTTCCGCACCTGGGGCTGCATGGCTCGGGGGCGATGTTTACGGCGGTTGGGGTGGGTGCCTACGCCGTCCACCATCTTATGGACAAGCTGCACATCGACAGCCACGGCGCCACGAAGCTTCTAGTCGCTGGCGCGAAAGGACTGGTTAAGGCGATCCAAGGTCTCCGCGAAGTTTCCGGCGAAGCCCATTCCCAGGCGCGGGCCAAGGTGCCGTACTCGCACGACGCGGCGGACGATTACGCCGACATTCTCCAGTCCTTGCAGGAGCTAATTAAGCTGCTCGAAGACGATCCCGACGAGGTTATTAACGCCGAGCCGGCCGATCTCGACGAGGAGGAGGAACCCGGGGAGGATAGCCTGGGGCATGACTCGGCGCTCGCAATGGACCGCATCCCGGACCGCCACAAGTCGCTCTTCCTTGCGCGACGGGTCGGTATCCAATTTGCTTTCGACGATAACGAGAGCCAGCGTTCGCTCGACAAGGACGGCCGGCTCCACGTCGCGATATCGCCGATTAGCAAGGCCAACATCTGCCCCTATATCGGCCACGAGATACCGGGCTACCAAGAGCTGGGGCTGGAGGCCGACAAGGTCTACAAGCTGCTGCGCGATCCGCGCGAGCTGGCCAAGGCGGTTCCGACCTTTAACGGAATTCAAATCCTGCAAAAGCACATCCCGGTAAACTCCGAGGACCACCAGCCCTACGACGTTATCGGCGCGACCGGGACCGACGCCAACTTCGCGCACCCGTACCTAACGAACTCGCTGCACATCTGGCCGCAGTTTGCCATTAACGATATCGACAAGAAGGTAAAGCACCAGCTTAGTTCCGCCTATCGGTATACGCCGGACATGACCCCTGGGACGTACGAGGGCGAGCCGTACGATGGCGTTATGCGGGACATCGTCGGCAACCACGTCGCACTGGTCGAGGAAGGCCGGGCCGGCGACGACGTTGCGGTTAGCGATGCGCTGCCCGACGAGCTGCGCATGCTGGAGTTCGATGTTAACGCCTACGAATACGGTCGTGGGCTGCGGATGGCGCTCGACGAGGCGACGTTCCGCGAGGAAGACCATAAGCGGGACCAGGGTGGCAAGTTCTCCTCGACCGGTGCCGGCGGTGGGGCGGCGGCGAAGACCGAGGCCAAGACCGAAACCAAGACCGCGGAGAAGCCGGCCGAGAAGGCCGGGGGCGAGGCGCCCACAGCCCAGAAGTCGAATGGCGCCGCCAAGGAAGCAAGTACCGAGCCCGAGACCAGGGGCGAGCAGCTTCGTAAGAAATACAAGACCGAGGCGAACACGCCTAAATCCGCTGGCAAGGCGGGAACGCACCCCGGCAAGGGCTATTCGAAGAACGCCAAGATCGACGACTACGGCACCATCCAGACCGACAATGTCGACGATGCGGCGCGTGCCTTGTGGGAGAACAAGAAAGTCGAGCTTACCCAGGTAAAGCAGGTTAGCACGCTAATCGACAAGCTCGGCAAGATCGCAGCCCAATGGGAGAAGCACACCGGTTCGAAGAAGAAGTTCAATTTGTGCAACGTTAGCGTTAAGGGCACCAACCTGTTCTGCGCCGAGAGCCAGGGCATCCCGCGCGTTCGCATGCCGCAGTTTAAGGACAATGCCCACGCGCTGGCGTTCGTCGACTATCTAAAAGCCAAGGGCATAAAGACTGACGCCGGCACCGAGGTCGCCGCCAATCTTAAGGCAACGCAGGACGAGCTGGGCGCCACCAACGTTGCCGGGATTATGAAGGTCCTGCGCTCCGGCAACGATCCCACCGATCTGGCGGGACGGCCGCTTGTTATCTCGCGCGACGGCTATGTCGTAGACGGCCACCACACCTGGGCCGCGAAGCTCGGGATCGATGTGGCAGATGGCAAAACGGTCGATGGCAAGAAGATGAACGTAGAGCGTATTAATCTGCCGATTATTGAAATCCTGTACGAGGCCAACAAGTTTACCGGCAAGTCCGGCCGCAAGGCGATGGACAGGAGGCGGTACCTATGAGGGTCGATCCGATTGCATATGGGCTTGGCCTCGCGCTTGCGATGGACCGGAAGGTTTGCAACATCTTCGGGGAATGTGTCGAGCAGAGCGAGGAGGCGGGCCGCAAAGAGGTCCAGCAGGCCAGGAAGGGGGAAAAGCAGCGGGAGAAGGAAGCCACGAAATATTTGAAGGGCAGGGACGCTCTCGCCCCCGAGCAGCAAAAGCCATTGGTAACGTGGAAGGTCGGCGACCCCGAGGATACCGAGCGCGTCGCGCGCGAAGTCGGAGTGCCCCCCGAGAAGCTCCACGAGATGGCGCGCAACTTCCACAACTACAAGGCCCACGATGCCGAGGAGACCGTCGTGCCCGCAGGCGGTGCCAATGCCGAGACCCATGGCGCCGCCCATGCGACCGAGCGTGCCGAGATCGCCGGCAAGACCGGCATTACCGGCGGTCCGCCGACGCGCCATCCGACCGACGGCGGCGGTGCGGGTCTTACGGCGACGGGGCACATGAAAGTCCCGGACAACATCGATTGGCCGAGCAAGGATGCGGAGCCGGACCCACACGAAGAAGAGAAAGCCGGGATCGCCGCCGAGTGGCGGCGAAACAAGCGGGCCGCGGCGGATCGCGAGAGCGAGCTGTTGCGCGAGCCGGGTGAGGACCAGCGTCGGGAGCTAACGCACAACGAGTTGGCCGAGCTGTACAATCTTTACCATCTCGCTCGCACGGCGTTGGCGGGGGAAAGCCCATCCCAGTACGATCGTAAGCTCTGGGCCACCAAGGAGTTTGCAAAACTCCACCCGGATATCCCTTCCAAATGGATATATCTCGGGTTCGAACAATCCGGGCCGGGCAGGGACAGCATTGCTGGGGACGCCAAAGCGTTTCCTTCCTGGAAGGAGGCGCATACGGCTGCGGTCCAGTTAGCACGGCAATTGGGACGCGAAGTTGGTATCGAGCGGACCAAGGAATATGGCAAAGAGGTTTATTTGGTGCACCATCTGCCAAATCCTGGTAATCGCTACGGGTTCGAATTAAGGGTCGAGGTGGTAAAGCCAACCGACCCCCTTTGAGAATTAGCAAATAGCTACTGCCACAAGGCAGAGCAATCTATCCGTTCCAGTTGGAAGCCTAACGTCAAGCCGCCGCTATCTATGGTCGTCGGCTAGTTCCACCATCATGGAGGTATGCACATGGCGTCAAAGCACGTCGTGCTGACTCGGAAGGCGGCCATGACCCTTGGCGCGCTTCACGGCTTCATCAAGCCGAAGTTGGCACAGGACGCAAAGCTCCCCAATCTGGTTCCCATTTTGGCGAAGCTTACGTCCAAGAACTTTACGCAGCAGAAGCCCATCCTGCTTAAGGGTGTTACCGCTGCGCTCGACGGCAAGCTCGCCCAGGACGCTTCCGCGGAGGGCCTCGCGGCGCTCCTCGACGCGCTCGAAAGCGAGAAAGCCATGGACGATCCGCTCCCGCTGCAAACCGAGCCGAACGCCGGCATGCCCGCGGGACTGGAGGACAAGTCCATGGACGACGACGGTCCCGACGCTTCTTCCCACGAGGCCATCAAAGCGTTTTTGCAGGACAAGTTGTCCCCCGAGGACATGGCCTCGATCGAGCAAATCCTTTCTGGCGAGGTAGGCGATGCCGAGCCCGAGGATGTTCCCGAGGCATCGCCAGGAAGCAAGAAGGCTTCCGAGGAAGGAGAGGACGAAGACATGGACGAGAAGGACAAGAAGACTGCGAAGGATCGCCGCGGTGGTGCGAAGGACGAGCCGCCGCCCTTTAAGGGCAAGCCCGAGGTTGGCGGCGGGATGTCGCAGGACAGCGTAAACGCAGCGATCCGCAAGGCAGTGGAGGCCGAGCGCGCGAGCGCGAAAGCCATCCGCGAGGCCGAGCGGTTCGTGCAGCCGTGGGTCGGCCAGATCGCCATCGCGTGCGATACCGCCGAGGAGGTGTATGCCTCTGCGCTAAAGGCGTGCGGGATGACGGACCTTAAGGGGCTGCATCCGTCCGGCTACAAGGCGCTCCTGGAGCGGCTGCCGGTTCCCGGCTCGCAGAAGCCGGCCGCGCAGGCCATGGACAGCGCTTCGGTTTCCGACTTCGCGAAGCGGTTCCCCGAGGCCGCCCGCATCAAAGTTTACTAGGCCCCTCGCCTAGTCCGCCTTTCCAACCCATTCCAGACACGGAGGATTGCCCACATGAAGGGTAATATCCACAACTTCCTCATGCTTACCGGCGCCATTATCGACCACGAGGATGCCGATCGGTTGCGCTGGTGCTACGTCGGGGGCTTCCAGTCCCAGGTTAACGTCCAGCCCACTCCCGGCATCGAAGGCGACTTCGCCGGCTACGGGCCGCGGCGCATGGTCCTGGCAGGCCCCGGTGGCCTTACCGCGGGTCCGGCGGGATGCACCGTCGGGCGCTTCGCGTGGTGGGGCGGTGCCACCGATCCGGACGGTACGCCGTCCGATATCCAGTCGTCGTTCTGGGGCCAGCAGTTCCTGGGCGCGGCCACCCCGAACCAGCCCGTGGGCTTTATCCATCGCGAGCAGCAGGCGCTTATTACCACGTTCCTGGCCGATGCTTCGATGGTTATCCCGCCGGGTCTCGGGGTTACCGCAATGAACGAAGGGGACTTCTGGGTCCTTAACCGCGGCGTCGTTACGGCTATTCCGGGAATGAAAGCCTATGCCCGGTTTACCGACGGTGCCGTCCAGTTCAACAACCCCGGCACCCCGATTACGGCCGCCTCGATCTCGCAGGCGACCATTACCCCGGCGCTGGCGACGTTTACCGGCTCGATCGCCGGCAACATCCTAACCGTAACGGCGCTTACGTCCGGCACGTTAACGCCGGGCATGACGCTATCCGGCTCGGGTGGCTCGGCGACGATCGCGACCAACACGACCATTACCTCCCAGGTCTCCGGCTCGGCGGGTGCGGTCGGCGTCTACACGGTTAACATCGCCGGCCAGACCGTTCCCGGCTCGACCGGTACCGGACCGATTACGATCAATGGATCGGTAGGTCTCCTAAACGTCACTGGTCTTGCGTCCGGAACGTTGGGTGTCGGGCAGATACTCTCCGGAACGGGCGGTGGCGGTGTCGCCGCCAACACGACGATTACCGCGTCCAACACCAACAACCCCGGTCTCGGTCTTACCGGCGCGGGTGGAACGGGTACCTACTACGTTAACCCGTCGAGCACTGTTACGGCTGCGTCGATGTCGGCGCAGGGCAACATCGAGACCAAGTGGTTCGCGGCATCCACTGGAGCTGTGGGCGAGCCTGTCAAGATGACCTCGCAGCCCTACGGCTAGCCCGGCAAGCTAACCGTTCCCAATCCCCCAATAGGGTGCCGTTGGAGAACGGCACCCAACAAGGAGAGAGAAATGAATCTGCAAGAGTCAATTGCCCAGTGGCGTGCCGACCGGCCGCACCTGGAGGCCCGTGGCCTTAGCTTCGTTCCCGGAGCCGAGGTTGTCCGTTACATGCCGGACGAGTGGAAGCTTAATGCGGCCCTGGCGATGGATGCCATTCCGTTGCTGACGACCGATCCGAACGCCGGCATCCCCGTTATGCTTACGACCTCGATCGATCCCGAGGTCGTCCGCATCTTGTTCACTCCGAACAAGGCCGCCATTATCTTCGGCGAGCGCAGGTCCGGGACTTGGCTCGACCAGACCCGCATCTTCCCGGTCGTCGAGCACGCTGGCGAGGTCTCCACCTACGGCGACTACTCCGGCAACGGCGAGGCCCAGGTTAACACCGACTTCCCCAATCGCCAGGCATACCTGTTCCAGACCATTAAGGAGTACGGCGAGCTGGAGCTGGAGCGCATGGGCCTCGCGAAGCTTAACTGGGTCTCGGAGAAGGACCAGGCGGCGGCGCTTGTTATGAACAAGTACCTAAACCTGACCTACTTCTTCGGGGTCTCGGGGTTGCAGAACTACGGGCTGCTAAACGACCCCAACCTTAACGCCTCCATTACCCCCGCGACCAAGGCGTATGGCGGGACGAAGTGGATCGTGTCGGGCGTCGTGCAGGCCACCGCCAACGAGATATTTACCGACATCCAGTCCCTGTACCTTAAGCTGGTGCAGCAGACCAACGGTCTCGTGGCGGCCGACTCGGCCCTGGTGCTCGCGATGTCTCCGCAGTCGGAGGTCGCGCTAACCACGACCAACACCTTCAACGTCAACGTGCACGACCTGCTTAAGAAGAACTTCCCGAAGTTGAAGGTCGAGACTGCGATCCAGTACGGTGCGATTAGCGCCTCCAACCCGCAGGGCATCGCGGCGGGCGAGTTCGCACAGCTTATCGCTGCCGACATCGAGGGGCAGTCCACCGGCTGGTGCGCATTTAACGAGAAGATGCGCGCGCACCCGATTATTCGGGACCTCTCGTCGTTCCGCCAGAAGGTTACCGGCGGGACGTGGGGCACGATTATCCGCCAGCCGTTCGCGATCTCCAGCATTCTCGGTCTGTAGACGCCCACTGCGCAAAAGGGTAGGGTCCGCCCTACCCTTTCGTGTCTTTGGAGGAGTAACCATGGTCGAGCGTCTTAGTTCCGTGCGCCAGAACGTCTCCACGGTCTGCGTTGGCTGTAACCTGCCGAATGGCCTGGAGCTGCAATTGTTTGCCGAGCAGTCCGGAAGCGAGATGACCCCCCAAGGGCCGCGGGCTGTTAAAGTCTTCCGCAAGCACGGCGATCCGATTACGCTTAAGGGCGTGGCCTATCCCTTTGGCAAGATGCCCGAGCACCAGATAATCTCCGGCTACGCCGTAACGATGGTCCCGAAGGAATTCTGGGACAAGTGGTGCGCGCAGTTCCACGACCACGACGCGCTTAAGAACAAGTCGTTAATCGCCGCGGCCGACTTAAGCGATCTCCAGGCCAAGGTGCGCGAAGCCCGGCAGGCGAAGGTCCGCTCCGGTATGGAGGCTATCGACCCGAAGAACCCGCCGCCGGTCGGCGGCAGGGTAACGCCGGCAACGACGGGCAATGCTTAGTACGGTGTGGTTCGGTTTGGTCGGGTAAGGTCCGGTGTGGCGAGGTGTGGTCAGGTCGGGTGCGGTACGGCTAGGTGTGGTAAGGTAAGGTCTGGTTGGGTATGGTCAGGTCGGGTCCGGTGGGGTCGGTTCAGGTAAGGTGGGATGCGGTATGGTTCGGTTTGGTAAGGTAGGGTGCGGCATGGTTCGGTCCGGTCGGGTTAGGTACGGTCCGGTAGTGTGAGGTGGGGTGTGGCATGGTTCGGTAGTGTTGGGTATGGTTCGGTTTTGTTAGGTTGGGCATGGTTGGGTCTGGTTAGGCGTGGTTCGGTTTGGTCCGGTTTGGTCGGGTCGGGTAAGGTCTGGTTAGGTGTGGTACGCCGTGGTACGGTGCGGTCCGGTGGGGTAGGGTATGGTGTTTAATCTCGGTAGGGATATCCTAATCGGGTTTGCAATCGGAGGGGCGGTCGGCATCTTCCAGCTTCTAATGTTCGGAGTTTAGCCATGGGTGTAATCGCATCGTTTAGCTACGACACCTTTATCGCGCTATTCCCCCAATTCAACTATCTTAGCGGAGCCCAGGTCCAGTTCTACTGGAACATGGCGACGGGCTTCCACCGCAACGATGGTGGTGGTCCGGTTACCAACGTGTGCATGCAGGAGGAAATGCTCCAGCTTGTTACGGCGCACGTTATCCAGCTTTTCGCTCCCAAGCGCGATGGCCAGGGTCCGTCCGAGCTGGTCGGTCGGATTAACAACGCGAGCCAGGGTTCGGTCTCGGTCGGCTCCGAGATGCCGGGCGCTACGGCGTCGTCGGCATGGTGGCAGCAGACGCAGTACGGCGCCGCCTACTGGGAGCTTAGCAAGCCGTTCCGCACGATGCGCTACATCCCCGGTCCGCCGCGGCCGACGGCGCCTTGGCCGATCGCCGGCACGACGTTTATCGGCGACGGACCGTGGGGATGGGGACGCTAGGAGGACACCATGGACTACGATGCAGAGTGGATTAAGGTTCGCCAACGGCTGTCCGCTTTGGAAGCCACGTTGGGCGCGTTGGGCGCGTCCGTCCCGGCGATGGCTCTCCGGGACGAGGCTCCGGCCCCGGCTTCGGGAGACCCAGCGCCAAGCACTTTGGTGGCGGCGTACGACCGGCTCGACTACCTTACCGGACAGGTTGGGGACCTAAAAAGCCAGATCGACCGGCTGGAGGGGCGCGTTGCCGCCCTAGCGGCGCCCGCCCAGACGCCTTCCCCGGTTCCCGGGGACCCTACGGCCCCGGTAGCCTAGAAAACGCGCCTACGGGCCTCCTATGGCGACGGTGTCGGGAGGTAGGCGGTTAGAGCAGGCCCTTCTCGACATCGCCTACCGGCTCGGGAGCAATCCGCAGACCCTTAAGGTCGGGTTCCTGCAAGGCGCGACCTACCCGGACGGGACCCCGGTCGCGCTTATCGCTGCCATCCACAACTACGGCGCCCCGCGGGCCAACATCCCGCCGCGGCCGTTCTTCTCGAATATGATTAGAGAGAACGCCCACAAGTGGCCGGATGCGGTCTCGAAGAACCTTAAAGCCACCAATTACAGTGTCGACCGGACCCTCCACCGGCTGGGCGAAGGAATTAAGGGCCAGCTCCAGCAGGCCATCCGCGATTTCGCCGAGGTCCCGCTTAAGCCGGCGACGATCCGGCGCAAGGGCTTCGACAAGCAGCTAATCGATACCGGGCACATGCTGCGGTCGGTGGCCTACAAGGTGGAGGACTAATGCGCTTCCTCGTTAATATGTGCAACCATTCCTCGTTGGGCCAGACCTCCTTGGAGGACGTTATTGGCATCTTTGGCCACCAGCTTCGCGCGCTCGGCCACCAGATCGTCTGGGACCCGAAAAATCTAAGCTTCCTAAATACCATGAAAATGGAAGGGATGAACATAATCGTCGAGGGGTTTACCCGGCCGGTAATCGATCTAATAGCGAATGCCTACTCGCAGGGTGCCCGGTTTATAATAATAGCTACGGAAGAGCCGACCCCGCAGGGCTTTAACCACGGGACCCAGTTGGAGATGGTCCGCCGGCAGGAGATGTTCCCGCAGGCCGCCAAGTTCTGCGAAGGGATTATCTGTCTCGTCCCCGGCAAGCACGTAACCGATTGGTACGGACAGTGGGCGCCGACGGCCTGGACCGAGCTGGGGTGGGCGCCGACGCTGGTGCGTTATACCAACCATGTCCCAACCCACGACTTCGGCTTCTACGGCTCGCTCTCGACCCGCCGCCACAAGATCGTAAAGCGGCTCGCGAAACGGTCCGGATCGGTAAAGGGCGTGCGGCTTATCGCCGACTTCCCGTCGCAGATCGAGCGCGACAATGCAATGCGCGACGCCAAGGTTATCGTCCAGATACGCAAGTTCGACCAGATGGGCTTGGTCTCCTCCTCGCGCTGCAATACGGCGCTGTGCCTGGGGCGGCCGGTGGTCGCGGAGCCACATGACTTATCGAAACCGTGGGACGAGATCGTACGGTTTACCGATACGATCGAGCAGTTCTACGATACCTGCCTGTTCGTTCGGTCGTTGTGGAGGGATATCCATCGCCAGCAGATGGAGGCGTTCCGGACCAAGCTGTCGCCCGAGAACTGCGTAGGACGGGCGTTTCGCGAGATCGGGTTGTTCAAATCGGAGGCGGCGTAATGGACGGCAAAACTGGTGGGGACGGTAGCTATGTGGGTTTGGCCCTGGGCGATACCGTTAGTTTTACAGGCGGAGCCGGTGGGACCTCCACGAACATCGTGGTCCCGGCCCCGGCCCAGCGCAAGTACCTTCCGACGCTCGCCGATCTCGTGGATCGGTTGACGATCGTCCAGCTAAAGGCGATCTTCCTGCCGGAGCACACCGAGGAATACGTCCAGGAGCGTGCCGATATCGAGCACGACATCGACCTAATTATCGAGGAGAAGGACATCCGGTTTACGGCCGCGGATGTGCATGCCATATGCATGATTATGCTTACCAACCGGTTTATCTGGGAAAACGAGTCCAAGGCCCGGGCCGGCGGCGACGAGCAGGACAAGCTGCTTAAGACCACCCATTCAATAAACGGCGTCCGCAACACCGCGAAGAACGCGCTGTCGCGGGCCGACAGTGGCCGTCGGGACTACAAAATTGACTCGCTGGCGGCCGACCTTCCTTCTGAATTCGGAAATTGGAGGGTGTTCGGGGTATAGCTTGGTTGTTGCGGTCCGGTCCGGTGGGGTGTGGTGGGGTCTGGTCCGGTTTGGTAAGGTGGCGTGGGGTGGGGTAGGGTTCGGTTCGGTATGGTTTGGTGAGGTGCGGTAAGGTAGGGCTTTATTTGTAGATTTTCTGCGGTGGGGTATGGTTCGGTCTGGTGAGGCGAGGTGCGGTAAGGTCGGGTGATGTGCGGTGGGGTATGGTCGGGTGGGGTCTGGTCCGGTATGGTAGGGCTTTATTTGTAGATTTTCTGCGGTCGGGTTAGGTGAGGTACGGTATGGTGCGGTCCGGTAAGGTTGGGTGTGGTCGGGTATGGTCGGGTGCCGTTCGGTGAGGTGTGGTGGAGTCGGGTTAGGTTGGGTCCGGTAAGGTGCGGTCTGGTAGGGCTTTATTTGTAGATTTTCTGCGGTGCGGTCTGGTACGGCGAGGTAAGGCGAGGTAGGGTGCGGTCAGGTGACGTCGGGTGCGGTTCGGTCAGGTGCGGTAAGGTTTGGTCAGGTGCGGTATGGTGCGGTGCGGTGTTGTGAGGTAAGGTGTGGTAAGGTCCTTAAAGGAGACGTAACGTGGTAACTGTCTACGTACATATTGTTGGTACCACACCATTGCTGCACCGCCGGTTCGACGATTTCTTCCCATCCAATTGGATTATCGGTGCGATCCGCGAGGCCGCCTCGAACCACAAGCTCCGCGGCTCGCGCAAATTGGCGAAGCTCTTGGTTCCGGTTGCGGTCCATGTTCCCACCGAGAACATCCAGCTCCTTACCGGTGATGGCAAATCGCACATTAAGGACTGTAATGTCGAGGTACTTATAGCGTATCGGCAGGGCCGACGGATTGTATTTTGGTCCGGTGTGTTAAGGGGTGGTCCGGCATGGTCGGGTTGGGTCGGGTAAGTTTGTTCAGGTTGGGTATGGCTCTTAAGTCAGTGTAAAGCAACGTAAGCAACGTAAACGCAAACTAAGGAGACGTAACGTGCTAACTATCGACATCCAGCTTCTTGGTACCACTGCAATGCTGCACCACAAGTTCGAGGCGGAGGCGGAGAACCCGAAGGCGACGAGGAACGTCGTCGTCGACCACGGCACCCCCCGCGAGCAGGCCGAGAAGGTCGTCTACCGCGACGACAATGGTCTGTTCTACTTCCCGTCCAGTTGGATTACCGGTTCGATCCGGGAGGCCGGCTCGAACCACAAGCTCCGCGGCTCGCGCAAGTCCACCAAGTTCGTGGTCCCGGCGGCGATCCGCGTCGTCTCGCCGGACATCCCGCTCCTTAACGGCGACGGCAAGTCGCGCATTAAGGACTACGAGGTCGACAGCCGCCCGGTTACGATCCCGGCGACCAAGGGCCGGATTATGCGGCACCGCCCCCGGTTCGATTGCTGGTCGGCGAAGTTCCCCTTGGTTATTAACGACGACCTGCTGCCGGAGGAGTTCGTCCAGCAGTTGCTTACCGAGGCCGGCCAGTCGCAGGGCATCGGCGATTTCCGCCCCAACACCCGCGGCCCCTTCGGCTGCTTCCGGGTCGTTTCCTGGGCCAAGGCGAAGTAACGCGGCGGGCCTGTGCATTTAATAGGCCAGCAGAGGGCGGGGACTGTGTCCCCGCCTTCCCTCCATTCTGTTTTTGGTCCGGTGTGGTCGGGTCCGGTGCGGTTGGGTTGGGTACGGTCTGGTTCGGTATGGTCAGGTCCGGTTGGGTACGGTATGGTTTGGTAAGGTTTGGTGCGGTAAGGTTCGGTTGGGTGCGGTCTGGTAGGGTCGGGTCCGGTATGGTCCGGTTCGGTGGGGTCCGGTTCGGTGGGGTAGGGTTCGGTGGGGTCCGGTTCGGTGGGGTAGGGTTTGGTTTGGTGAGGTTTGGCCGTGGCTTCCGGTATTTGGCGACAGATAATTGTCTTTGTGGTTATCCAATCGGTTCCGATCGCGCTCGCGTTGGTGCTAATCGGAATGTTGCGGTAGGGTCGGGTAAGGTGCGGTCGGGTCAGGTTTGGTCTGGTGCGGCGAGGTGGGGTATGCCGAGGTCCGGTATGGCGAGGTTAGGTCGGGTAAGGTAGGGTTTATGGCTGATAAAACTCCGTACTTCCTCGCACTGTGCGAGGCGATGCGTCTGTTAAGCATGGACCCACGTACGTTCTTCGTCGGCCAGGGCGTCGGATGCGCGGGCACGTTTATGACCGACACGCTGCGCGACGTCCCGAAAGAGAAGCTTCTCGAATTCCCGGTGGCCGAGGACTTGCAGCTCGGGTTTTGTACCGGGCTGTCGCTTAAGGGCTTCGTCCCGGTTAGCATCTTCCCGCGCTGGAACTTCCTCGTCTGCGCGGCGAACCAGTTGGTAAACCATCTCGACAAGCTGCCGTTGTTCTCGGACTACCATCCGAAGGTTATAATCCGGACCGCGGCGCCGTCGTCGGTACCGATCGACCCCGGTCCCCAGCACATGGGGAACTACTCGGTGGCGTTCCGGTCGATGCTGGAGACGGTCGACATCGTCGACCTGTACATGGCCGAGAGTATCGTCCCGGCCTATGCCGCGGCGCTCGCGTCCCGACGCTCGACGATCCTGGTGGAAAGCATGGCGGCCTATGGGTGGTCTACCCCGCCGTCGGGGGTTTCGCGATGACCTCCGCGAGTAAGGACTATACCGCGGAACGGCTGCTGCGGTTCGAGCAGCAAATCGCCGACGAGTTCGAGACCGGAGCGATCCGGGCGCCTATCCATCTCGGCGGTGGGAACGAGGCGCAGCTTATCGACTACTTTAACACCAGCGTACAGGACTGGGACTGGGTACTCTGCTCGTGGCGGTCGCACTACCACTGCCTGCTTAAGGGCGTTCCGCCGGACGTGCTGCGCGCGGCTATTCGTGCCGGACGGTCGGTCTCCCTGTGCTTCCCGGACCAGCGGATACTGTCGTCTGGCATTGTCGGCGGGACCGCTCCGATTGCGCTCGGGCTGGCATGGCCTGGGAACTACACAGCGCCTACGCCTACACCGATCCGGGTGCACTGCTTTATAGGGGACATGACCGAGAAGGCGGGCATCGTGCGCGAGGCGATGGAGTACGGTGCGCGCCACGGTCTTAGCATCGTCTGGATCGTCGAGGACAACGGGCTATCGGTCTGCACACCGACGGATGTGTCGTGGGGACTTGGGAAAACGCCTGTTAACAGGCTGTCGTACAAGTACGAGCTTTCGCGGCCCCATGCCGGAACCGGCCGGTGGGTCGATTTTAGCAGAGGAAGCGCGAGCAAAACGGGGTTTTGAACGGTTCGGTGCGGTGTGGTACGGTAGGGTATGGTGCGGTTGGGTACGGTGCGGTAGGCTGCGGTAAGGTAAGGCTTTGTTTGTACCGTTTTAAGTTTTGGTCGGTTTTGGTCGGGTTCGGTAGGGTATGGTAAGGTCGGGTAAGGTCCGGTTAGGTCTGGTCAGGTGGGGTGGGGTTTGGTCCGGCGAGGTGAGGTGCGGTAAGGTAAGGCTTTAGTTTGTTTGCGTACGGTAAGGTGCGGTTTGGTTAGGTCTGGTAGGGTTGGGTAAGGTATGGTTTGGTTGTGTGTGGTTCGGTTCGGTAAGGTAGGGTGTGGTTCGGTCCGGTTAGGTAAGGCTTTAGTTGTTGCGTTCTCCATTCCCGGTTTCGCGTTTTGGAGATTTATCTGCCCTTAACGGCGGCTAAGGGTGCGCGTCCGAGCCCGATCCTGCCTGCTAAGGGTTTTACACAGACACGGACGGTCGCAGCCGGGGCCACAGCGCCCCGGCAGCTTCGTTAAGGTTGGGCGAGGTAAGGTGGGGTGGGGTAGTGTGTGGTCAGGTGTTGTTGGGTAGGGTACGGTTCGGTTTGGTAAGGTAGGTACGATCGTGCATCCACCATAAGGGAGATGCCAAATGAATCCGGGGCTTACCGAAGAAGGTGCGAAGGCCGCAGTCGGCATTATCGACGCCTTAAAGACGCAGCCGGCCACATTGGCTATGATCGTGGTATCGTTTGGCTTGCTCGGGTATACGTTCTACGAGGGCCACACATTCAACGCGCAGCGCGGAGAGATGTTCGGAAAGTTTCTTGAGCAGCAGAAAGAGATGCAGGTGCTCCTGTCGAAATGCGTGGTCCCCGGGCAGACGTTCCGACGGCCGACACTTCTACCCAAGCCGGCCATCGAGCGTATTCCAGAGCCTAAGCCAGAGACTAAGCCATGATTGTGTTGCACAAGGGCACGTTCGAGTATCTTAACCCGACCGAGATGCAGAAGACCAGGATGTCGGTCATGCGAGTCAACTTCCGGAACATGGCCGATGCCATTGCCGACAACGTTCCACCCGGCGCCGATCGCGATTATGCCCTGCGCCTGCTGCGCTCGGCGGCCAGTTGGGTTAACATTGCAATTACCCGGAAGGACGACGGAACTCCACGGGAATAGTTAGGTGTGTGGGGTGGGGTTAGGTATGGTCAGGTCGGGTATGGTTGGGTTCGGTAAGGTAAGGTAGGGTTGGGTTTGGTTAGGTTAGGTCAGGTAGGGTTCGGTGCGGTTGGTTTTGGTGCGGTTTGGTCTGGTGGGGTCCGGTTCGGTTAGGTCAGGTAAGGTGTGGGGGCTGCTGTGTCAAAGTCGTGGTGGTATCCGACGGCGTTTAGCTTATGGGGCGACGAGGAATACGAGGCAATCGGTCGGGTCGTACAGACGGATCGCTTTACGATGGGCGAAGAGGTCGCGGCTTTCGAGCGCGAGTTCGCCGACTACCACGGCATGAAACATGGGATTATGGTTAACTCTGGCTCTTCGGCCAATTTAATCATGGTCGCGGCACTGTTCGCTCTCGGCCGGTTACAGCGTGGCGACAAGGTGCTGGTCCCGGCGCTGGCTTGGTCGACGACCTACGCTCCCCTTATCCAGCATGGGCTCGATCTGGAGCTGGTCGACTGCGACGGGACGTGGTGCGCGTTCGACCCCGAGCCGCTCGACCACGAAGACATAAAGCTTATCGTCTCGGTCCCCATTCTCGGTGCGCCCCAGGTCTACGCCAATACGCAGCGGATGGTCGCGGATACGTGGTGTATCCCGATGGTCGAGGACAACTGCGAGGCGCTTGGAGCTTCCGTCCATGGCCACCCGTGCGGGACGCGCGGGTTGATGAACTCCTTTAGCTTCTTCTACTCGCACCAGCTTAGCGCAATCGAAGGCGGGATGGTCCTAACCGACGACGACGACTGCGCCCGGATGTGTCGTATCCTGCGGGCGCACGGCTGGACCCGGGATGTCGAGGCCCCGAAGTCGTTCGACGAGGAATACAACTTTACGCACTTCGGATACAACGTCCGGCCGGTCGAGATGCACGCCGCGATAGCCCGCTGCCAGCTTAGGAAGCTAAAGGACTTCGTCGATGCCCGGCGCGCCAACCTTAAGTTCTTCCACTCCCGGCGAGACTACTATGGCCTCCCCATTAAGCTCCAGCAGGTTAAGGGTCTCTACACCTCCCCGTTCGCCCTTCCATTCATGGTGGAGACGTCCGAGCTACGGAACAAGGTGGTGGTGGCGCTCCGCGCCGCCGATATCGACTGTCGCCTGCCGACTGGCGGCTGTTTCCAGATGCATCCGTACGGTGCTCCTTGGCGCGACCAAGCGACGCCCAATGCGCGTCGGGTCCACGAGACCGGACTATTCCTAGGCAATGCGCCGTTCGCAATCGAGGACAAGATCGACCGCGCCTGCCAGATTATCCAAGCAGCGTTAACCGGAACACGTAGGGAAAGTGTATCGTGAAAATCCTTGTAACAGGTGGCGCCGGATATCTGGGATCGGTTCTGGTCGAAGAGCTGTTGCGAACGGATCGGCTGTCGATCGACAAGGTTGTCGTGCTCGACAACTTCATGTACGGGCAGACCTCGCTCTCCCATCTGTGCTGGGACGACGTTCTGGAGATCGTCCGCGGCGACGCCCGACGGATTACCAGGGACTTTGTCTCGGAGTTCGATGTCGTAATCCCGCTCGCGGCGATCGTCGGTGCACCGGCTTGCGATGCCAATATTACCGCGGCAATCTCGACCAATGCGGACGCTATCGAAGCGCTCGTCTGTAACATGAACCTCGACCAGCGGCTAATAATCCCGATCTCCAATTCCGGCTATGGGGTCGGGGAGAAGGGAGTGCTGCTAACGGAAAAGGCCCCGCTTAATCCGGTCTCGCTCTATGGCAAGAACAAGGTCTTCGCCGAGACAGCAGCGATGGAGCATGGCAACACGATTAGCCTCCGACTTGCCACCGTGTTTGGCATGTCGCCGCGGATGCGCATGGACCTGCTCGTTAACGATTTCGTCTGGCGTGCGGTCCACGATAAGGCGGTGGTGCTGTTCGAGGCAGACTTCCGGCGCAACTACATCCACATCCGCGACGTCGCCCGCACCGTAATCCACTCCCTATTCTATTGGCAGGAGATGAAGAACAATATCTACAACGTCGGCCTGTCGTCCGCCAATCTATCGAAGCGGCAGCTTTGCCAGGAGATAAAGAAGCAGGTCGAGGGCTTTGTCTTTGTGGAGGCGGAGGTCGGCGAGGACCCGGACAAGCGGGACTACGTCGTCTCCAATGCGAAGCTGGAAGCGACCGGATGGTCCCCAAGATGGAGCCTTTCCGCCGGCATCGCGGAGCTTGTTAAGGGCTACCGAATGTTTCGGAAGGTCCAGTACGGCAACATCTAGGAGAAAATTATGGTGCTTCCACTCCACCTCGACGCCGACACGCTTCCGATCATTTTGGCCAGGATCGGTACGCCGCTTAAGGGCGATGCCCAGCTTAACATGCTGGCCGACATGGGGGCGCGTCCGATGGACATTCTGTCCAATGCCGTCGTTAGCGCGGCAGCGACGGGCGGTGGATTGTCGGCGAGCGACGCTACCGCTATTACCAACGAATTGACCAAGCGCAGGCACGGCAAGTAAAAGGTATAATTTAAGGCGAGGTCTGGTACGGTCGGGTCGGGTAAGGTCAGGTGGGGTAAGGTAGGGTAGGGTGCGGTAAGGTGGTGTCCGGTGGGGTAGGGTCGGGTAAGGTGGGGTTTGGTAAGGTTAGGTGTGGTCTGGTGGGGTCGGGTCCGGTGCGGTGATGTAGGGTTCGGTTGGGTAGGGTGAGGTTAGGTCGGGTGAGGTATGGACCTTCTAATTATCAATCCAGGTGCCGTCCATGGGATTTACGGTCCGCTCGGGGATACGCTGGTCGCGGTCGAGCCCCCGCTGTGGTGCCGGTTAATCGCCGGCTATGTCCGTGCCCGGGGCTGCGACGTTCGTATCCACGACATGGAGGCCCACCGTACGTCGCCGGCCGCGGTCGCCCGGCTAGTCCAGCTTTCCAGCCCGACGCTCGTCTGCGTCGCGGTCTACGGCCACCAGCCTTCCGCCTCGACCCAGCAGATGGTCGGGGCCGGCGCGGTCTGCAAGGCGATTAAGAAGCTGCTTCCGAGCCAGCCGATCGTTATGGTTGGCGGCCATCCGTCGGCGCTTCCGGAGTACACGCTCCAGACCGAGGCGGTCGACTACGTTTGCGCGGGCGAGGGTCCGGCAACCGTTCTGGGGCTGCTCGATACCGATAACAACGAAGCAATCCCCGGATTGGTCTGGCGCCGCGGGACTACGATCGTAAAGAACCCGCCCGCGCCGCTAATCGAGGACCTGGGAGAACTGCATGGCGAGGCTTGGGACCTCCTGCCGATGCACCTCTATCGTCCGCACAATTGGCAGTGCTTTGGCGATATGGCTCGTCGGGACCAGCCTTACGCTTCGATCTACACCTCCCTTAGCTGTCCCTATCGGTGTCTCGAAGGCAACGTAAAGGTCAATACGATCTATGGAAATATTCCGATCAAGACGCTGGCCGAATGTTTTGGCGATGCGGGCGTTCCCATTTACACTTACGATCCGGCGAGCGGCCGGGCATTTATCGCCGATGGCGTTAAGATTAGGAAGTACGGTAACAAGGAACAGCTCGTCCGTGTGCATTTCGACGATGGTAGCCACATCGACTGTACCCCCGACCATCGGTTCTTGCAATTTAAGTGGAGCAACGGTAGGTCGAACAGTTCCGAATGGGAGTGCGAGGCGCAACATCTCGCCCCCGGATCGCACGTACGCGCACTGCGGACGGAGCAACATCTGCTAGGTCGTTACTATATATCTTGGTCTCGTATGGGCAGAGCCTTTCGCTCCAGAATGGTTGCCGAGTATCTGTTGGGTCGAAGACTTAGACGGACAGAGCCGGTACACCACTTAGACCACGATATATCGAACGACCATCCGAGCAATCTACAGATTTGCGGATCGGCAAAGGAGCATTTTAGGCTCCATCCTGAAATATCTGCACGGATGCGTTCCGATAATCCAACCAAGAATGGCATGTCGGCCAAGTGGCGCGAGAGTATAGTGCGGGCCAATCGTGGCAAAGTACGGTCGCCCGAGGCGCGTATGCGTTATCGGTTATCCAAATTAGGCAAGAAAAATCCCAATTATCGACACGGTCGTCGAACCGGCGGGTCGTCCCGTCTAGAGGTCAACCATCGTGTAGCGTACGTCGAGCCGCTGGCCGAGCGCGGGGATGTCTATTGTTTGACTGTGCCGGAAACTGGTTGGTTCTATGCCAATAATGTTCTCGTTAAGAATTGCAACTTCTGCTGCATCGCTGCGCCCTTCCTGGGAAGCAATCGGTATCGAATGCGAAGCCCGGTTGCGGTTGTGGACGAGATTGTCCGGCTCTATTGGCAGCACAAGGTCCGGACGTTCAAGATCGTGGACGAGATGTTTGTCCTTAACGAGAAGCACTACACCGCGATCTGCAACGGTCTAATCGCCTCCGGGATTG
>Ga0126369_10000010_pt1 | contig 111369 bp, 90 predicted proteins | sample PanSoiMetaPlot_1_FD_109646 | JGI IMG/M metagenome (GOLD analysis project Ga0126369, IMG submission 109646) | Tropical forest soil microbial communities from Panama - MetaG Plot_1 | ecosystem: Environmental > Terrestrial > Soil > Tropical forest > Bulk soil | place: Panama | collected 2016-02-17
CAGATCGCCGATACTTTCGATTCGCTGGTTGATGTCGCAGCAATCCGCACGAGAGCTGAAGCTCTTGCGGAAGAAAGAGCCGTACGCGAAGCCGCGAAGCACGAACAAAATGAGTTTAAGGAGGAATTTCAGCTCTGCTCAGATATCGTTGCGCGCCTCCTGACTCCTCCGGACAATCCCGACAATCGCCTTCACTCCGACCAGGAGCTGCAATCCCAGATTGTGCATCTGCAACAGAATGCGGCGCAGGAAAAACGCCCAGAAAGAGCCCGCGTTTTCAAACGCGCGCTGGGCGACGTTTTCGTCACAGCGATGCAGACCGGCGATTCGCTGCTGGAGCAGAAGAAGTTCCAAAACGCCATTCGTAACTACGAGTTCGCCGCTCGGGCTATGCCCGATTCGGCATGGGCCTGGGGGCAGCTTGCCCTGGCTCGCGTGTGTGCGGGAATGAAGAAAGAAGCGCTGTCGTCCCTTCGGAGAGCCTACGACCTGGCGAACGACAAACCCTCCTTCTCGCAATGGCTCCAAACAGAACCGCTTCTTGCCCCGCTTCGTTCCGTGCCCGAATTTCAGAGTCTCGCCGGGACTAAAGTCAGCCGACCGTGACCTTTTCTGGAGCAACCGGATCGGGTTCCCTCACGGGGGACGCCGCTCGCTTCTCTGCAGGCCTCTGCGGGGTGTCAGAGGTGAGCTTGGGTACGTCCCGATACCGAAGCACCGGAAGGATGGTAAGGAAACGGACAAAGACAGCGACGCCGACGGAAAACCAACCGGCGCCTGGCGACGAAAACGCGTGATGAATCGCGACTCGCGCATAGAAGGAACCGAATGCGGAAGCGAGGAGATACGGCACAAGATGGAATGGCAGGCCGCACAAAATAGCGCCGGCCCCGGCCAAGATCGCCGTCCACAGAAGTTCTTTGAATAGCTTCTTGGGTTTCCATCGTTCGCCTGGAATGTGACTAGTAACCGCGCGAACTTCCGGGGAAGTGAGTTCGGCCAGTTGCGGCGGCAAAGGTCGTGTGACCGGAGGGGTCTTCCACCACGCGCGGAGCCGCCGTTCGAGTTCCGTATTGAGCTTGTTGGCATGGAGCGCGGAATTTGGGTTGCCGCAGACGATGTTGAAAACGCCGCAGGAGCCGCGCCCGTTGTCCTTCCAGGCAATGTAAATGCGTTTGTGGGGGATCAGGGCAGGCAGGCCGCCGGCCAGTTTGATCGCGCTGATTTGATCCTGGCGTAAGGCGAATCTGGCCTCCTCGCCGCAATAGCAAAGACGATCGGAGCGCAAGAATAGTTGGCCGATGTCCCAGTTAGCCGTGCCGGAATAAATGCGCGGCGCGGCCGCGGGAGCGAAGCCCACAAAAGTACCGCTCCACGCCGCAGCTTGAATTCCTTGGTCCGCCAGTTTCTTGTTGAGAGCCGAGATGAGCTTGCCGCGAGTGAGAAGTGGCCAGTAGTTGGAGAGGAGAAGCACGGAAAGCAGAGTCGCAGGGCCTGCGGCCGCAAAGAAAATCCATTTCACCGGCGGGGCGAAATGCATGGCCGCGAGACAGAACAGCGACGGCACAAAGGCCAGCAGGCCGATGAGCGCAAAACTCAACTTCATAGTCAGACTCTTCGTGCGCTGCGTGGAATGCACTTTGTCTCCAGGGGCTGCGCCGGCGGGTACGGCGTAGCTGTGAGTCTCCGCTGCGCCTTCGCGGGCAATGGCTGGAATTTCCTCGGAGGGAATCCCGGCTTTCTTTGCAATGGCCCGCGCCCGGCGTAGCGAGGAAGGATGGGTGAGCCACTTTTCGCTCCATTTGCTCCAGTGGATAGGCATCATGTTGAGCTCAGAGAGCTTGAAGAGCGCAGAGATCGCAGCCCGCGGATCACCTGTCGTGGCGACGGCGCCCGCATCCGCAGAATACTCAAACCGGCGGGACCAGAAGTACGGGAAGATCGAAATGATGACAAGCATCAAGCCGTAGTTTGCAACAAAGGAGCCGTGGAGAAGAGGTGTGGACGCGCCTACGGCGAGCATGCCCAGGAGCAAGCCTCCCAAATAAGCGTAACCGAGCTTGGCGGGATGCTTGAGCTTGAGGTGTGTGAGCTCGTGGGCCATGACATAGTCAACTTCGCGCTGCGACATCCGCTTGAGAAGGAAGTCCGTGAAGGAAATGGTGTTATTCGTCCGCGCAAAGGCATTGGCCATTTGGCCTTTTCCCGATGGAATCAGATAGACCTGCTGGAGCTTTACGCCGAGGCGCTCAGCCATGCGGAACGCGCGGTCGCGAAGATCTCCGGAAGAGAGTGCTTGGGGCTGCATGCCGGTGATCTTGAGCAAGGCTTGCGCGGCAACAACGCGAAGAAGGAAAGCGCCAACCCACCAAAACATGGCGGAGCGAAAGCCACCCGTGCCCATGACGCGGAGCCCGGTTAGAAACAGGGCAAACGGGAAGAGTCCGGCAAGCGCGGAGTAGAGCGCTTGCAGAGTGAGTTCGCGCTTGGTCCAGTGGAGACCGCGAAGTTTTTGCTGCACGGGATGGGAAATGCGGAAGCAGAGCAGCCACAGAATTGCCGGAGGAACCCAACTGAGAGCTTCGTAAGCCGCCGGATGAGTGCCTAGCGCGGCGAAGCGCGTGCCGGAAGAGAAAAACCGGAGCAGAGGCTCGGCATGGCAATATTCGAGAGCGACCCACCAAGCGATGAGAGATGCATTGAGAATCCACCGAAGGGAACGCATATAACTGAACCAAACAACGGCTTTGTTGTTCGTGTCGGCAGAGAGCGCTTTGTGGCCAAGCCAGAGGAACAAGACCAGCGGAGAAAGCAGCACGAGCAAGAGAATCGCGGCACTCTGCCGGAGAGTAGAGGAGGCATAGCCATAGCGATAGACGATTTGCGGAGGCAGCGGCTTTTCCGGCGAGCTCGCGTAGTAGAAATGGGAGCCAAAGTAGCGTCGGACCGCGGCGGATCTCTTGACCGAGACTGCGGAATTCTGATGAAGATTGGGGATGGTTTCCAGAATGTCCGAGTCAGGGAGCTGAAGCTGAACCGATGTGGATGTGATGGAGTGGCGGCGCGAGAAGTCCGCGAGCGACGCCGTGGAAATGCTTCCTTGGTGGAGAAGTCCTTGGACGGAGGAATCGACGGTACAGGAGCCCGAATAAAAGCCAGGCCTGGGGGGAACGCCGGCAGAATCCTTCAGCGTGCAGCCGAGAGCGGATTGCAAAGCGCCCTTGATTTCAGAAGGAGGGAGATTGGATTTGTCGACCAGGTGATAGAAACCCTGAACGTCGGCCTTTCGGTTTGCGTCCAGGGTAACGGCGACGGTCAAGAACGAGACGGGTTTGTCGTCATCGTCCGGGTTGGAGTCCGTGGGCGCACTGGCAGGGCTTTGCGCAAGAAGCGAGTGAAGCGGCCACGGCGTGAGCGCCAGGGTCAGCAGGAACGCAACGGGCAGAAAAAGCGATCTCCAGGGATTGCGCATGGGAAGGCGCCTTTCTGGCGTCCATGTCAAGGGAACGTGGGGACGCCCCATTAGGACATACATCCAGTCTAAGGAAGGAATGAAGAGGAGCCTCGTGGGGCCTACGTGGCGCCACCAATCCGATACCATGTGTATGAAGTCAACAAAACTGTACCCAGGGCCTATTGACACCTGCAGGGACTACAAATGGGAAGCCTGGAAAGCCGCGTTCCCGTTGCCTTACGGTACGATGGGGACCATTAGCGCCGAAGGATGCGCTTTGTCGTGGTAAATCACGTTGGTGGCTTTGACCATGCGCGTCGCGCGTGCCTGCTCTTCGCCGGTGTTCAAGTTGCGGTCGAAGCGCGGGAAATTGCTGCTGGACACTTCCAGGCGCAGCTTGTGTCCGGCCACAAACACGTTGCTGGTGGCCCACAAATCCAGGGCGATGTGACACGTCTCGCGAGGATTCGCGAGCTCCGGCTTCTCCTGCGAATTGCGGTAGCGCAGGCGCAAGATTCCTTCGGTCAGATTCTGCGCGAACCCGTCGGGCCACACGTCCACGAGCTTTCCGGTAAAGTCCGTGTCTACCGCCGAGCTGCTTACATATAGGTCCAGAGAAACCGGACCGGTGACTTCCGTATCTTTCGCGAACGCCGCCGCCGTGTACACCAGAACGTCAGACCGCTCTTCGGCCGGCCGTTGGTCCTGCGGACCAATTCCCGTGGGCAGCCGCTGGCAGCAGAGGGGCCCTCCAATCGTTGGGACCGCGTCCGCCGGATCGTAAACGAATTGATCAGGCTTCTCTTCCGCAGGTGCGGTCGTATGGAGGGCACCATTCCCGCCTAAACCGTTCGCGGAGCCGCCCGAATGCAGGAAATAACGAGTGTTCTTCGCGCGCGCGAGCGGCCAATCCTCCTCGTCTCGCCACTCGTTTTTCCCCATCACAAAAATCCTGACCGGCTTCTCTTTCTCGGCGCCATTCGCTTCGCCCTTCAGCACCCAGTCGTACCACCGCAGCATCACCCCGTCTTCGTCAATCGGCAGCTTCTCTCCAAAATCCACTCCGCCCACCTTTCTGCTTGATGACCCTCCGGCGTGCCCGCCGACATAGACCACCAGCCGCTGCCCTTTCCGCGCCGCTTCCGACCCGGCCTCTTTCTTGAGCCCCACGTAATTCTTTAGCGAACCGCCAAGAAAAATGTCGTACCATGCGGCGAAACTAAGCGTTGGCACCTGAATATCTGCATAATGGTCTTCAATCGAAATCTGCTTCCAATAACTGTCGTAGTTCGGATGCGCCAGCCAATCGGCGAAGTACGGCGCGATACCGGCCGCCGAAGGCGCCTCCAGCAAAGGGTAGGAAACCAGAGGCAAGATTTTGCTTCCCTCCAACGGGTTCATGCCCTTTTCCGAACGCCGCCGGATGGTATCCAGCGCAAGGCCGCTGGACCAGGACTCGTTGAACCACTGTTCGAACGCGCCGCCCTGATACGTCCATCCGTCATGATAATTCGAGGCCGTCACCGTGGGACAAATTCCCGCCAGATGGGGCGGTTTGGCAATCGCGGCAAGGTACTGCGTCGCCCCGACGTAGGACCCGCCGAACATCCCCACTTTTCCGTTCGAATACGGCAGCGCCGCCGCCCACTCCACGGTGTCGTACCCGTCGGGCGACTCATTCTTGAAGGGATACCACTCTCCTTCCGAGGTGAACCTTCCCCGCACATCCTGCGAAATCACCACATAGCCGCGCGCGGCCGCTCGCAGGCCAAAGTTCATGTTTCCTGTTTTGTCGTAAGGGGTTCGCACGAGCAGGACCGGGAATTTGCCGTCGGCCTTCGGGCGGTAGATGTCCGCGCGCAGCGTGACGCCATCGCGCATTTTCGCTCCAACGCCGTGCTCCACCGTAACTTCATATTTCTCCTGCGCCGCCGGGGTTGCTGCCGCGAACTGCGGCGCACCGATAGTGAAAAGGAAAGCGCCGAGAACGCCTTGCCCTGCTTTTCTTGAGACTGTTCGGCTTGTCCTGTTCATGATTCGCTCCCTGAGTATCTGGCAATCCCGCCTGGGAGTTTCGCAGCCTAGGTCTTCAGTCTCACTCTGTCAAGCCGCACCATCACGCACTTCGCATGTTCACAAAGACCGCTAAATTTAACAAAGTTACTGCGCACCTCGAAGCCCAGAAAAGGGCCTGTTTCCGCGGCTTCGCAACAGTTGTCTCTTGATGTCCCACTGAGAATCTTTCTAGAAAAGTTTAAGGTGATTCTTTTCGCGAGGTTTCGTCTTCCCTAGCAGTCCCGGATCGAGGTTCAACCGCTTCTTGAGCGGCCTCCGGTTGACGGCCATCAGGCGGCCCGCTCAGAACGGTCTGTGGTGCGTTATGCGTCCGGGCGGGAGATCCCGATGTACGCCGTTCGCAGGAGCCTTCAGGCCGTCGTTGCTCTTTTCTTGTCTGCCGTCCTAAGCGTGCCTACATTTTCACAGTCCTCTTCACAGTCGTCGGTGTTTCTGAGTGCCGAAGCCCGCGCGGTCCGGCTTCTTGGGCCTTCCTTGCCCGCTCAGCCTTGTTCTCCCCATGCAGACTCTCCCTCGACGGCGCTGATGGGCGACATCCCCGCACCTGGCAGCTCGCTTTCTTCATGCAACCTTTCGACGCCGGCTGCCGATCATCCTTCGCCGACAGCTCCCTGTCATCTGGCAACGCAAGCCACCCAGCCCTGCCCGGCTTCCCGTGATGTCGTGCGCGATGACCTCACCAGCATGGGAAAGCGGGGCCAGGCCATCCTTCGCGCCCGCGACAAAATCCTCGAGATTCTGCAAGCGGAGAACGCCTGCTCCGATTGGTATCGCACCAAGGACCCCTTCCCGGCCGCCACTTTTCGAACGCTGGCTTTCGCTCTCGACCGCGACGGCGACCTCTATGTCCGTACAAGCAATGAATCGAGCGGAATACAGCTCATTCGAAATCCATACGTTGCCAAAGTCCTGCAGGGTGAAGGACCGAACGCCACCGTGACCATCAACGTAAACGGCGCCTTTTTCTTCTCCATCGGCACTCTGGTTGACGATCGGCTCGAAGGCGGACCTTTAAGTTTTCGCGGGGTACGGGCTATGCAAGTCGGACCGTATACCGGCGGCTCGTTCCGTGCGCAGGTCCTGGCCCTTCTCCATGAGTTCGGCCACGTGATCGACCTTCTGCCGACGGACCATGACGACTATGAAGGGAAATCGCAGCAAAACACCGCGGACGTTTTGCGCGCTTGCCGCGCTCAAGTGGAATCAAAGGAAACGCCACGCACCTTCCAGGCTTCGCGTTGATTTGGGGCACTGACCCGTAGGCCGCAATCTACTCAGTACCGAATCACGGTTGAACCTTCGCGCGCTGCTCTTCCGGCCGCTGTCGTTCGAAACGATTCCGAGCTGCGCGTCACCATTTTCACAGACCACAACCCACCGGAACGGGCGCCGTTAGCAACCCCGTGCCTCTGGCCCTTGTTCCCATGAGTTCGCGGGTCTATGGGCGGAGGCTTCCCTTGGAAAGTCTCCGCCCGTCCATTCGTTGTTATTCAAATATCTGCAAATCAGCATAGCTTCGGGTGGGCCGCCGCCCGTAAAGCGGGCAAGATCAGCGGCCCTCTGCCCGGCGGCGCCGGGTGAGCAGGTATGCGAGCAGGGCAAACACTCCGTAATAAAAAATCCCGTTGCCAAGAATGGCAATCCTCAGGAACCACCCAAAGGTCCAAGCGAGGGAGCCGTGCGTGTCGGGCATAATCAGTTCCGCGATTTTCAAACCGGGAGATAGCAGAGCGAGCAGCGGCGCCGGGACTTGTGGCTCGAGCGGCACGGCCACGGCGAGCGCGAGGAATCCCGCTACCAGGCCCAGCCCTGCGAGAAAGAGGTTGCGAATGAGCGGGTGTCGCGCCATCACGTTTCATTCTAGGATTGTTTCCACTTGCTTCCCTTTTGCGAGCCCCAGAGAGTTGTCTTACATCGAAACTCCAAAATCCAGTCTGATCTCGTGAACGTAAGAACGCCCGCGGCGGAGGCCCGGCGATCCCCCGCCCACGGTAACGGCTTTGTGGTTTGATAAGTCTAACCATGGTGACGAAAGGAACTTCATGAGCCCCCGCACACTTCTCCTTGCCCTAACACTTTCCGCCGTGATTTTTGGTCTCTTGCTGGCCCGCACATGGGCTGGCGCCGCCCAGCAGGACTCGAAGAAATACTCGCAAACGCCGACCATCGAGGAGTATCAGCCCGAATCCACACTGGTGACCAAAGAGCATAAGATCGAGCGCGCGAAGTTTCCGTTCATTGACATTCATAGCCACCATTGGAACCCCACGGCCGACGAGGTGAACCGCGTCGTCCGCGAAATGGACATCATCAACTTGCGCGTGATGGTGAACCTGAGCGGCGGCACCGGCGAACAGTTGCGGCGCACGGTTGCGACGATGAAAGGAGGCCATCCCGATCGCTTTGTGGTGTTCGCCAACTTGAGCTACGACGATATCAATACGCCCGGATACGGAAAGCGCGCAGCGGCGCGACTCGAACAAGATTTGAAAAATGGCGCCCAGGGACTGAAAATCTTCAAGAATTTCGGAATGGATGTGAAGTACGCGAACGGCGAGCGCGTCCACGTGGATGATCCGGAATTCGATCCGGTGTGGGACAAGTGCGCGGAACTTGGGCTTCCAGTCCTGATTCACATTGCGGAGCCTTCGCCGTTTTTCGATCCGTGGGACTATCACAACGAGCGCTGGCTCGAATTGAAGCAATTTCCGCAGCGGGCGCGGCCTCCGGAAAAGTATCCGCCGTTTGAGACGCTGATTGCCGAACGCAATCACCTGTTCGCCAAGCATCCGAAAACGAATTTCATCGCTGCGCATCTGGCGTTCCACGGAAACGATCTCGAGCGGCTCGGTAAGACCCTCGACTCCCTGCCGAATATGTACGTGGATATTGCCGCGGTGCTCGCCGAACTCGGCCGCCAGCCGTATTCCGCGCACGATTTCCTGGTGAAATATCAGGACCGCGTGCTGATGGGCAAAGACATTTATGACGTGAACGAATATAAATGGTATTTCCGGGCGCTCGAAACGCGCGACGAATATTTTGAGTATTACCGCCCGCGGCACGCTTTCTGGCGCATCTACGGCTTCCAAGTGCCCGACGAAGTGTTGAAAAAAGTCTATTCCAAGAACGCACTGAAGCTCGTCCCCGGCATCGACGCGAAGGCCTTTCCTGAGTAAATGTTGGACAAACTGGCGAGGGAGGAATAGCAGGCAAGTGCAGAACGGCCGCTTTCGAAATAAGACTTAGGATTTGCTCATGGTTAGGAGCCATCAGGACCCGGAAGCGTTCGTCAGCATGGTGCGATTGGGCAACTTGTGCGCGGGAGGCCATAGCCACTGGCGCGAGACTGGCCACAGGGACCGCGGGGAAGCCCGAAGTTCTCAAGGGGAAGCCTCGAGGAGAGAGTATAACCCGCCGTTTCACAAGGCAGGCGGGTGTGCTAGACTAACGCAGTTCCGCAGGGTTTGCGGTTCACCGAAAGATTCCGCACTGGTGTCGTTTCCTTTGCGCGACCGTGAATGGGCGGCTTTGTGCGACGCCGTTGCGGCGCGAAATTACAACCAATCGATGGCCCAGGCCAGAGCCGGGCCAAGCGAAACGAGGAACGGTCATGTCCGGGCATTCAAAATGGGCCACGATTAAGCACAAAAAAGCGGCTACCGACGCGAAGCGCGGCCGCGTGTTCACCAGAATCATCCGGGAAATCTCGATTGCCGCGCGCATCGGCGGAGGCGATGCGAACTCGAACCCGCGCTTGCGCATGGCAATTGCGGCGGCAAAAAACGAAAACATGCCGAACGACAACATCGAGCGCGCTATTTTGCGCGGGACGGGGCAGCTCGAAGGCGAGCAGTATGAAGAAGTGACCTTTGAGGGCTACGGGCCGGGCGGCGTGGGCGTGTTGATTCTGGCGGTGACGACGAATCGCAACCGCGTGGTGGGCGAATTCCGCCACTTGATGAGCAAGAACGGCGGGAACCTGGCGGAAGCGGGTGCGGTGGGTTGGATGTTTCACCGCAAAGGCGAGATTTCCGTGCCCAAGGATGCCGCCAGCGAAGACAAGTTGCTGGATCTGGTACTCGATGCCGGCGCGGAAGACTTGAAGGACGATGGCTCGTCCTGGTACATCGTGACGCCGCCGGAAGCGCTCGAAAAAGTAAAGGATGCGCTCACAAAGGCAGGCATCACGCCGGCTTCCGCGGAAGTTGCAATGGTGCCGCAAAATTACATCAAGCTGACCGGGCCGCAGGCGGTGCAGATGGTGAGGCTGGTGGAAGCGCTGGAAGAACACGACGACGTGCAACACGTGTACGCCAACTTTGACATTGACGAGTCGGAAATCCAGGCCGCGGTGGGCGCGAACTAACCGACACGGAAAATCTCGAGACCAATTGAGTTGCGGCGGCCATTGCGAAACGCAGTGGCCGTTTTATTTTGATGGGACGGCGATTCATCTAAGGTTGCATGTTCGTTGCGTGGTCGGCAATACGTACGAGGCAGCCGTGAGTTAAAATTGTGGCGAGAGAGACGCGTTCGCCGTAAAATTACAGCGATGAACCCAGCCATCACTTCGCGCGAAACCGGAACAACAAAAGGGTGCATGCGCGTCCTGGGTGTTGATCCGGCGGCCGCGGGACCCACCGGCTACGGAATCGTGGAAAGCGACGGACGGCAGTGCCGGACGCTGCACTACGGAGCGCTGAAAATCGCCGTCAAGAAACAGAGGGCCGGCCAAGGTGCGGCGCTACAGGAAGTCCACGCTTTGCTGTGCGGATTGATTCAGGAATTTGCTCCCGATGTGATGGCGGTGGAAAGCATTTTTTCGGCACTGAACGTGAGAACGGCGCTGCGGCTCGCGGAAGTGCGCGGCGTAGTTTTGCTTGCTGCGGCACAGCACGGAGTGAAAGTTCACAGTTACGCGCCACGGGAAGTAAAAGCCGCCATCGCCGGGCATGGACACGCAGACAAGCGACAAATGCAAATTATGGTGCGCGCGATCCTCTCGATGAACGCCACTCCCGAGCCGCCCGATGCCGCGGACGCTTTGGCGGTCGCGCTGTGTCATTTGCAAATGGAGCAGGCGCGGAGGCGGTTTGGGCTGCCGGCGGAAAAAGAGCTTGCAAGACCGAGGCCCCTTGCGGCGGTCGGAATTCTGGGAAGCACGGCGAGCGGCCATCGAATGAACCGCGCAACGTGCACCGGGCCGCCGCGCATCTTAACGGCGTGAGCGATTTGCAGACGAGATGAAGAGCACTTTTTTCCTGCGATTGTTTTTGGCGAGTGCGGTAGCTTGCCTGCTGGCCGGCGACGCGCTTCCCGCTCCCACGCCCTGTGCAGCGAAACTGACGTTCCGCCGCGTTTTCAAGGGCAGTTCCCCGGAATTTATCGAAATCAGCGTGCGAGAGGACTCGGACGTTGCCGGTTACGAAATCCGCCAATTGGATGAAGACCCCGGTGCTTCGCCGTTTCAAGTTGGCGCAGCGTTGCGCACAAAAATGTTTGACCTCGCCGCGGAGTTAAAACATTTCCAAGGACAGGACCTCGATGTCCATCGCAAGATCGCGTATCTGGGAGCAAAGACGTTTCATTGGGACTGCGGCGGGGAAGTGCATGACGCGAAATTCAATTACACGATGAATCCCGCGGCATCGCAGCTCTTGCAGATTTTTGAGGGCCTGGCGCGCCAGCAGGAAAACGCCGACCTGATTTCGCGTCGCATGAAGTACGACCGGCTGGGCGTCAACGATGCCTTGCTGCAATTCGAATCGGATTTGAACCGCAGCCTGCTTCCGGAGCCGAAGCGGCTGCTGCCCATGCTGGAGCAGATCGCGGGCGACCCAAAGTTTGTTGATATCGCGCGGCAGCGCGCCCGTTCGCTAGCCGAACGCATCCGCCACCAAGGATAACCCGGCCCGCGGGTCGCCTCTCTTCCCTTGAAGCGCAAACCTCAATCACGAACCTGCTACCAAGCCTACCTTTCGGCTACCTACATTTCCCCGCCCAGAAAGTTCACGCGGCTTGTCAGCCCGAGGCATCCTGCATAGACTTTTACGACCGTCCGATGAGCTTCAGCGTGCCAGGGCCATGAGGGAAGAGGGATTTCAACCCGGCGGTGACCGTTTCCCGCCGACGCGACGGTCTGTGATCGAAGCCGTGGGCAGCATTGACGCGGAAGAGCGGGAACGTGCGCTCGAATCGCTTTGCGCGGCGTACTGGCGGCCCATCTACAAATACATCCGCTTGCGTTGGAACCGCCCTGCCGAGGAAGCGCAGGACCTGACGCAGGGCTTTTTTGTCGAAGTGCTCGAACGCGAGCTTCTTGGAAAGTTCGACGCGAAGAAAGGCCGTCTGCGGACTTATCTGCGCGTTTGCGTGGACAGTTTTGTTTCGAACGAGGACAAAGCCGGTCGGCGGCAAAAGCGCGGCGGAAATATAGCGCACGTGGCTTTGGACTTTGCGGCCGCTGAGGAGGAACTGCGCGGAGCGGTGATGGATCCCGCGGCCATCCCTTCCCAAGAATCGCTCGAGGAATTCTTTGAGAAGGAGTGGCTGCGCAGCTTGTTCAGCCTGGCCGTGGAAGAGTTGCGGGACCTCTGCAGTACCCGCGGACGCGAACGAACCTTCCGCCTGTTCGAAGCCTACGACCTCGAAGGCCACGACAAAATCTCCTACGAGCAATTGGCAAAGGAGTATGCCATTGCGGCGACCGATGTGACGAACGCGTTGGCATGGGCCCGCCGCGAATTCCGAAGAATCGCGCTCGAGCGCTTGCGCGAACTTTGCGGCAGCGAGGAAGAATTCCAAAGGGAAGCTCGCGCCACATTCGGCCGGAATCCCCGATGAAATTCCTTCCCGACAAGGCGGTGGAACGCTTGCGCGAAGCGGCGGAAATCCCCGACCTGGCCGGCACGCGCTATCGTTTGCTGGAGCGCGTGGCCCGCGGCGGCATGGGCGTGGTGTACGCCGCCGAAGACGAAAAACTGCGGCGCCGCGTCGCCCTCAAAGTTCTGGACGCGCCCAGTGAAGACGGCGATCTGGCAAACCGCTTGATCCGTGAAGCGCTGGTGCTCGCTCGGCTCGAACATCCCGGCATCGTGCCCGTTCACGATGTGGGAACGCTGAATGACGGTCGCGTCTTCTATACGATGAAGTTTGTCCAGGGCCAGCGACTCGACCAATACATTGACACGGTCCCGTCGGTCACCGAGCGCCTCCGGCTTTTTCTTCGCGTCTGCGACGCTGTGGCGTTCGCCCACGCCCGCGGTGTCCTGCATCGCGACCTGAAACCCGCCAACATCATGGTTGGCTCATTTGGAGAAGTTCTGGTCATGGACTGGGGCCTGGCAAAATTGTTGCGAGACGAAGCGCGGCCACGGTCGCAAGCCAGCGATCCCGACGCCACAATTTTTGAAAAGCCAGCTCAATCGGGAGATTCGAACGTCAGCATCCCGCCTTTCTCAAGTGCAACCGGTCATGGCACCGTCATGGGCACTCCCGGCTACATGTCGCCCGAGCAGGCGCGTGGGGACGTGGAGCGCCTAGACGTGCGCAGCGATATTTTCTCCCTTGGAGCGCTACTGCGATTCCTGCTTGGCTGTGATTCGAATGTCGCCGCCGGCGCGACAGGCAAGCCACGCCTTAGTAAGGCACTGGAGGCCATCTGTTCGAAAGCTGCCGCACCCACCCCCGCCGACCGTTACCCAACCGTTACAGAGTTGGGCCAGGATGTCTCGCGCTATCTTGATGGCTTGGCAGTGGCCGCCCATCGCGAGAGTCCTTTCGAGAAGCTGGCGCGCTTCTACCGCCGGTACCGCTTCTTCATCCTGCTCATCGGCGCGTACCTGTTGATGCGCGTGCTGATTCTGTTTTTTATGCACCGGTAGGCTTAAAGGATTTCTAGGAAGCGTTGTATAGGACTGTTAGAAAAATCATCGCGACGGAGGAACCATGAATAAAATCTTGCTGGGTCTGCTGCTGGGAACCGTTTTGGGCGCGATCGATGGGGCGACCGCCTGGTTTACGCCGGAGGTCCGCCCAGAAATGGCGACGATCATTATCGGTTCCACGTTCAAGGGCTTGGTCGCCGGAATCCTGATCGGCTTTTTCTCGCGCAAGGTGAAATCTCTGCCGCTCGGCATTCTCTTTGGTCTCGTGGTTGGCGCGCTGCTGGCTCTTGCCATTGCTCTCATGCCCGACGCGATAACGGGCAAACACTACTACAAAGAAATCATCATCCCTGGCAGCCTCGTCGGCTTGATTGTCGGCTACGCGACGCAAAAGTTTGGCGCGGCTCCCGCGCCGGCAGGCGTGAGTCAGTAATTCCAGACCGGACTCGAAACGGCGAACGCTATGGCTCTCTCGAAAGCAATGCTCGGGCTGGTTACTGGCGGATCGCTCGGCCTGCTTGACGGCTTGAGCGGATTCCTCGAGCCATCGCTCACCCCGGTGATGACCAGCGTGATTGCCTTTTCCATGCTGAAGGGTCTTCTCTCCGGCTTGGCCATTGGCTTCTTTTCGCAGCGCGTTCGTTCCATGCCGCTTGGCCTGTTTGCGGGGATGGTCATCGCCGCAGTTCTGAGCCTCTTGGTGGCTCTGAAAGCGGGAATGGGCCTGTTCTGGGACATTATGCTGCCGGGAATGCTGCTGGGAGTGATTGTGGGATTCGCGACGCAGAAGTTTGGAAGGAGAGTGGAAGCCTCTGCATCACGATAAACAGGTAAGAAACGTGGAGGAGAAAAACATGAAAACGTTGCTGAAAGCATTTGGCCTGTTGATTCTCGGAATTGCCATCACCTCACTTCGAACGACGGCCGCACCCGGTGCCGGCGCCGAGGCGTTCGAAAAACTGAAGTCTCTGATCGGCCACTGGGAAACAGACAAAACGAACATGAATAAGGCAACGCTGGACCTGGAATTGACTTCCGGTGGCACGACCATCCTGGAAAAACTCCACATGGTGGAGAACGGCAAACCCGTGGAAATGACCACGGTCTACTATCTCGACGGAGGCCAGGTGAAGCTGACTCACTATTGCACGGCCGGCAACCAGCCGACGATGCGCGGAACGTATTCGCCCGAAACAAGAACCATCACCTTCGATTTTGTGGGCGCCACCAACTTGAAGAGCGAGAATGACGGACACATGCACCACGCCACGTACACCTTCGTTGACAACGACCACTTCAAGACGACGTGGACATTCCGCAAAGACCAGAAAGATGCATTCACGGAAGATGTGACCTACGTTCGCGCGAAATAGCCTCTTCCAAGCGAATCCCGTGCCACGTTTTGAAGGGCAGGCGTCAGGCCTGCCCTTTGTCTCTGTGACCCATGTAGAATCGCGTGCATCGAAAGACTGTTGACCGTTCCAAGGACAACAGGGTTATGCCCATGGGATTCGCGGGATTTGCCCATCAAGAATACCTGAACCTCGAAACCTTCAAAAAGAGCGGCGAAGGCGTGAAGACGCCTGTGTGGTTCGCAGCGGACCCGTCCGCGAAGCTCGATTCGGGCGACGCTAAACTATACGTCTACTCGATCGGTGTTTCGGGAAAGGTGAAGCGCATTCGAAACAATTCCAACGTAAAAATTGCGCCCTGCGACATGCGCGGCAAACTGAAAGGCGACTGGATCTCAGCACGAGCGGAGATTCTCACGGGGCCCGAAGCGCAACACGGCATGCAATTGTTGAACAAAAAATATCTTCCCTGGAAGCAACTGCTCGATTTCTTCGCGATGTTTCGCAAGCGCGAGCGCACCGTCTTTGTCATTCGTCCGGCCTAGCGAACTCGAGACTAGCCACCATAGTCACCTGCGGTCAGGGTCGTCAAGCGCAGCCAAAAATGCCTATTTCTCGGGGAGACGATTCAACACGAACTCGGACACCCGCGATGCCGCCGGAGGATCGAGGTTGGCGAGCACGGCCACAACATAGCCGGCCCCAGGGCAAATCTTCAGATCGCCATTCATGCCAGGAGCGCCGCCGCCGTGGCCAAAGCAGCGAATTCCGCTGATCGTCTCGTCGCCGAATCCATAGGCATACTTTCCCCCACCGGGGGTGTTCACTTTGCCGGTGGTCAGCAGCTCCGTATGCTCAGCATCCAGCAGCTTGTGGCTCGGCAAAGCCATGGCGAAACGAAAGAGATCCTCTACCGTCGAATAACCGCCTCCGGCCGAGGTGCCGCGATAGGGCAACGTGTCGGTATTCGGTCGCCAGGCTTCCGGGGCAGCAGAGCTTCGGTTGGCGCTCGGCTCACGAAAGCGCGTATAGCCCACGGATCGGCCCGCCACCACCTGGTCTTCTGCAAGCGAAGCCGTCAAGGTCATTCCGGCAGGTTTATAGATATGTTCGGCAACGTAGTCATAGTAATTCTGCCCGCTCACCTTCTCGACCAGCACGCCCAAGAGCAAAAATCCGTAATTGCTGTAAGCCCACCTGCTACCCGGCGCGAACTCCACGCCGCGCTGGCCGTAGAGCTTCACGTAATCCTGCAGCGTGCGCAGCTCCAACCGGTGTTTGTCGAATTCGGGGCCGAAGAAGTCCCCGGTGCCCCCGGTGTGTGTCAGCAATTGATGGATGGTAACTTTCGAGGCCAGCTCCTTGTTCGGATAGTCCGTGAGGTATTTGCCGAGCGGATCGCTGAGTTTGATCTTGCCCGACTGCACGAGCTGAAGAACCGACACGGCCGTAAACATCTTGTTCATCGAGCCGATGCGAAATTGCGTGTCGAGCCGGTTAGGAATTTTGTTTTCGCGGTCGGCCAAGCCATACGCGGCTTTGAACACCGGCTTGCCGTCTTTGGCGACAAGCACCGCGCCGGCAAAGCTGTCTGCCGCGACGCGCCTGTCCAGTGCGGCGCGCAGGGCCGCAAGCGCCGCGTCCTGACTCAGACGCGGCAGGGCAAACTCTGCGGGAATGGGAATCTGCCTTAGATCCAGGTTTTTGATTTGGTGCGGCTCCGCCGCCTCCACCTCCAGAGAGAATCGAGCAAACGTATCCGAGTCGCGCTCTTTGACGACGCCCGTAAACTTCGTGGCCGCGGATTCTTCCGCTTTCTTGAACTCGAAGCCTCCGGTCATCCGGCGAAATCCTAGTTCACCGTCGATGTCCGCGACGCGTGACGGATTATTCTTTTGAAGAAACTCAAGAAGCTTGGCGCGGTCGCCGGAATTAAACGCCTCGAGCCACGCTGCAAACTGGTGGGCGGCAGGAGTATCAGGAAATTGCGATTGCGGGACCGCACCCAGAAGGGATGCCGCGAAAAGTGTGAAGGCCAATAGCCTGAGTTTCATCGGACCTCTCCCACTGGTCAGACGCACGACGAACAAATTCGGCCCAGCTGATAGGCTACGCAAGCGCCGAGAAAACCGCCAGCCGAATTAGAAATGAATTCTACCGCGCAGAGGCCATGTGCGTCGGCGGGGCCAGGGAGGCGAGAGACTGCAAGTAAGGCGCGCGGGCGACGCCGCGCTCCGTGAAGATGGCGGTAATGTAGCGCGCCGGCGTCACATCGAAGGCAGGGTGCGCCGCATGCACGTCCGGTGCAATGCGCACCCCCTGCAGATGCGTCACTTCCATCGCCGAACGCTCTTCAATCGGAATGTGGTCGCCATCCGGGATGGATAGATCGAAAGTCGAAACCGGCGCCGCGATATAAAATGGCACACTGTTTTCCTTGGCCAAAACGGCAATTTGATACGTGCCGATTTTATTGGCGGTGTCTCCATTCGCCGCAATGCGGTCCGCGCCCGTTACGATGGCACCCACTTTTCCCGTTTTCAAAAAGTGCCCGACCATGTTGTCCGTGATGAGCGTCAGCGGGATGCCACCCTTGTGCAATTCCCAGGCGGTCAGGCGCGCTCCCTGAAGATACGGCCGTGTTTCCGGCACAAGAACGTGAAGTTTCCTGCCTTGTTCGAACGCCACGCGAATCACGCCGAGCGCGGTGCCAATCCCGGCCGTCGCCAAGGCGCCGGCATTGCACTGCGTCATTACCTGCCCTTCGCGCGGCATGAATGCGGCCCCGAATCGCCCGATGGCTTCATCACTCGCCGTCTTTTCCAGATGAACTTGTTTCGCCTCCTCGACCATCCCTTGTTTGATTCTTGCAATCTCCGAAGTCTGTGAAGTAAGTTCGGCGAACCGCCGCTTCATGCGCTCAAGCGCCCAAAACAGATCGACGGCTGTAGGCCGCGTTCTCGCAAGGACGTCGCAAATCTCTCCGAATTCCCCGCGAAGTTCATCCACCGATTCCGCGGAAGAGTGCAGCACTCCCAGCGCCGCTCCCATCGCCGCGGCAACTCCAATAGCGGGCGCACCGCGAATCACCATCTCGAGAATCGCCTTGGCCACCTCGTGGTAGTTGGTGTAAGTGTAGGCGATCTCCTCGGCCGGAAGCCGTCGCTGGTCCAGCATCACCACGCCGCGCTCGGTCCATTTGATGGGTTGGGCTACATACATACCTTTGGTGGCCTCACAAAAACCAACTTCGCACTGTCTCGAGGGATAGTCCATTGTAACGGGAGAGTCTTCAGAAAGACGAATCCCTCAGCGATGCGGCGGCAGGTACGTGAATCCCTTTGTGCCGATAATGGTAAGGACCGCGAGCATGGAGTTATAGCCCAAGTGAAGAAGAAAGCTGGCGAAAACCGTGCCCGTCCAGGCCCGCGCAAACGTGAAAATAACGCCCACAATGATCAGCAAGCTGACCAGGCTCCAGGTCCAGCCAAGCTGTGGCGCGTGCATCAAGCCAAAGAGCACTCCCGTGGTCACGATGCTCGTCACCACCCCAGTGCGAAGGGCGCGGGCCGAATCCATGCCCCGTTGTTGCGCGATGCCTGAAACGATGCGCGCAAACACCGGGTAGAGATAACCACGAAAAATCGTCTCTTCCACCAAAGGAGCGACGAGCACCGCCATGGTCATCAGCAGCATCGTTCCGCTCGAGCTCTTGAACATTTCCTGGATCGGCAGGTGCTCGGTGTCCTTTACCCTCGAACTCGCAATAATGACAAAAAGCGACAGGCCCGAGCCTGAAAGGAAATACATCCACGGCTTGCCCTTGCCCTCAAGATGATCGCCCTTCAGCTTCCGCCAACCCAGTGATTGCCAGAAAGGCAAGTCGCGAAGCACCGAAAGCGTGACGTACAGAAAAAGAATGATGAGCGCAAACCACAGGATATTCGTGCCCACGATGAGCCCTGGATCGGATTCAAAAAGCCTCCGGATCTGTCTCTCGGTCAGATGGCGGTCCGCGGTGTAATAGGCTACGACGCCGATACCAATCACAATTTGACTGATAAAGGCGTAGGTGAGGAACAGCAGCAGATGCGGCCACGACCACGAAATACGCAAGTCCTCAGGCAAATTGGAACTTGGAGCGTGCGCAGCTTCAGGGTGCACGGCCACATAGGAGATGGGATCACCGCCAAGTGGCAGATCGCATGTGACCGGTGCGGATTCCGAAGTCTTCTGGGCTGCCGCCGATGTTTCTGTTGAATCGCCAGGGTCCCGAGGTGGATCCGGCGGATTTTCTTCAAATAGGCTCATCGATTTCCCAATCACGTTTTCATGTCAGCGCTTCTTCGGCCATCCCGACGCCAAAGCCGCGGCGACCAGCGGCAACATCAATTCGTGATGGCCGGTAATCGCGAAGCCACGCGATCTCGGTCCTTTGTGATTGCGGCCGGATGCGGTGGGACGCTTCACTACATTCTGCAACGGGCGATAGTGCTGAATAAAGTCGAAGTTGGCCGTGGTGATCGGACAAAGCGGTACGCCCAGATTCCGCACCACGGAAACGGCCTTCAAGAAAACCTCTGGAAGCAGAACTGCCGATCCCCAATTCAAGTAAACGCCGCTGGGGTGCATTTGCTGGGTCAGCGCGCAGAACAAACGAAAATCGCGATGCGTGGCGTAGCCCAGGGCCGCGCCTTCCGCCGCTGGATGCATGTGCGAAATGTCTGTTCCGATGGCCAGATGCACCGTCACCGGGATCCGCCGCTTGTGCGCCGACGCAAGAACGCTGGACTCCGAGTGTTTGGCCTCGATGACTCCGCTGTTCAGAAATTGCCCGGCGGCCTCGCCGTAGCCAATGCGGATGCGCTGTGCCAGCTTAGCAATTTCGTTCAGATACTTGCCGGTCTCTTCGGCCATGCCGAATTGCCCTTCGCCGAGCCCAGCTTCGACGTCTTCCGAAGTGTTCCCCGCAAGCGCAATCTCGAAATCATGGATCAGCGCAGCGCCGTTCATGGCAATTCCCGAGACGAACCCGCGATCCATCAGATTGACCAAAATGGGGCCAAGGCCGACTTTGATCACGTGCCCGCCCATGCCCCAGAGAATCGCTTTGCGCTGCCTGCGCGCCGCATGCACCGCGCTCAATAGTTGCCGAAGACTTTCCGCTGCCAGAATGCGCGGCAGCGAATCGAGAAATTTCTTCAGCGAGGTACTTGCCGATGCCGGCTTCGAGAACTCGCGCACGTTCACCTTGCTCCTGCGCGACGCCAGCGGATACGTGTGCACTTCCCCGAGAACCAGAGGCTCGATCGAGTAGATACTCATGGTGAACGATTAATGTAGGGGGAAATGCCCCAAGGCGCAAGCAGCTCGCCTCCCCATGCTGCTGTCAATTGGATCGTGTTTGACTCACTTCGCGTCCGCCATCTTGCCGTTGGAACCGCCATTGAGATTCAGCACGCGGGCAAGCACCTGCCCCGTGTAAGACTTCTTCGCACGCGCCACCTGCTCTGGCGGCCCTTGCGCCACGATGCGCCCGCCGCCTTCGCCGCCTTCCGGGCCCAGATCAATAATCCAGTCCGCCTGCTTGATGACGTCGAGATGATGCTCGATAATCAGCACTGAGTTTCCCAAATCCACGAGTCGCTGTAACACATCAAGCAGCTTCCGTACATCGTCGAAGTGCAGCCCGGTGGTCGGCTCATCCAAAATGTAAAGCGTTCGTCCGGTCTGGCGTTTTGAAAGCTCACGCGCCAGCTTGATGCGCTGCGCTTCGCCGCCGGAAAGCGTGGTCGCCGATTGCCCCAGGGTGACGTACCCGAGCCCCACGTCCACCAGCGTCGAAAGCTTCTGCTGAATCTGGGGAATGTTTTCGAGCAGCTTCAAAGCGTCCGCGGAAGGCAAATTCAACACGTCGCTGATGGAGTGGCCCTTGTAGCGCACCGCCAGCGTCTCCGAATTGTACCGCCGCCCGCGGCACACTTCGCACATCACATATACGTCAGGAAGAAAATTCATCTCGATCCGCCGCAGGCCGTCGCCCTGGCACGCTTCGCAGCGCCCGCCTTTCACGTTGAAGCTGAACCGCCCCGGGCGGTAGCCGCGCTCGCGCGATTCCGGCAGCATGGCAAACAAATCGCGAATCGGCGCGAACACGCCCGTGTACGTCGCCGGATTCGACCGCGGCGTGCGCCCAATCGGCGCTTGATCTATCTCGATAACCTTGTCGATGTGCTCCGTGCCGAGAATTTGCCGGTGCGGCGCAGGTGCCTCAGAAGACCGATAAAGTCTCTGCGCCAGCGCGCGATACAGAATGTCGTTCACCAGCGTGGATTTCCCGGATCCGGAAACTCCCGTAACCACGGTGAGCAACCCGAGCGGAAAGGTAACGTCAATTTCTTTGAGGTTATTCGCCGTCGCGCCAAGCACCTGAATCGCTTTGCCGTTCTGGCTGCGCCGCTTTTCCGGAACGGCAATTTTCGCCGCGCCGCTAAGATACTGCCCCGTCAACGATTCCGTGGTGGCCTCAATTTGCTCCGGTTTCCCGTGTGCGACCAGATAACCACCCGCATTTCCGGCCCCCGGCCCGAGGTCCACCACAAAATCCGCGCGGCGAATGGTGTCTTCGTCGTGCTCGACGACGAGCACGGTGTTCCCCAGATTCCGCAGATGTTCAAGCGAACCTAGCAGCCGCGCATTGTCACGCGCGTGCAAGCCGATGCTCGGTTCATCCAGCACATAAAGCACGCCGCGCAGCCGCGAGCCGATCTGCGTGGCCAGCCGGATGCGCTGCGCCTCACCTCCGGAGAGCGTGGCCGCCGACCGCTCCAGGCTGAGGTAGCCCAGGCCCACCGCAAGAAGAAAATCAATGCGCTCCGCAATTTCCTCGAGCGGCCGCGCCGCAATTTCCTTTTGCCGCTCGCTCAGCTGCGCAAGTATTTTGTCCACTGCCGGCCGCGCCGCGCTCAGCGAAACCCCTGTAAAATCCGCAATGGACCAGCCTCCAAGCTTCACCGCAAGCGACTCCGGTCTCAGCCGCTTCCCGTGGCACACACTGCAAACCGTCGCGGACATGTACTGCGTCATCCACTCGCGATAAGTGTCCGAGCCGGACTCTTCGAAATTTCTCTCCAGAAATTTCAGGATGCCCGGGAAGCGAAAGCCCTTCTCGCTCTTCGCCTTTTTCCTAGCGAATCCATTCTCCCCGCCATCGCGTCCATTCGATGGCGGATAGCCGTACAACAGCATGCTTTGGATGCGCGCGGGAAACTTTTCGAAGGGCGTTTCCAAATCGAACCCATGCGCGTACGCGCCAAGCTCCAGCGTGCGTTTCAAAATCGCCGATCCCGAGCCCGGACCAAGCCCGCCGTCGAAGAGCGGCCGCGACCAATCATTGATGATCTTCGACGGATCGAAATCGTACTTCGAGCCGAGCCCATTACAGCCCGGGCATGCGCCGTATGGCGAATTAAAACTGAACGACCGCGGCTCGAGCACCGGTACCGAAATCCCGCAATCCGGGCACGCCAGCTTCTCGGAGAAGGTGTGCTCCTTGCCGCCCACCACCGCCACGGTCACAAGTCCGCTCGCCAGCTTCAGCGCGGTCGCGATCGATTGCTCCAACCGCGAAGCGATGCCCTGCTTCACAAGCAAACGGTCCACGACAATTTCGATGGTGTGATTCTTGCGCTTGTCGAGCGATGGAATATCATCGAGTTGGATGAGTTCGCCATCAATGCGCGCACGCACGTAGCCGTCCTCGGCGAATTTTTCCAGCTCTTTGCGATACGCGCCTTTTCGTCCGCGAACGATCGGCGCCAGAATCATGATCCGGTCGTCGGCTTTGCAGATTTCTCCTTGCAGAATCGCCTGCACGATCTGCTCGCTCGACTGGCGCGTAATCGGCTTCCCGCAATTCGGGCAATGCGGCACGCCCACCGATGCGTACACCACGCGCAGGTAATCGTAAATTTCCGTGATGGTTCCGACCGTGGACCGCGGCGACCGCGTGGTGGTTTTCTGCTCGATGGCGATCGAAGGCGAAAGCCCTTCAATCACATCCACTTCGGGGCGTTCCATTTGGTCGAGGAACTGCCGCGCGTAAGCCGACAGCGATTCCACGTAGCGCCGCTGCCCTTCCGCGTAAATGGTGTCGAATGCGAGCGAAGATTTTCCCGACCCGGAAAGCCCGGTGATGACCGTCAAGGTGTTCCGGGGAATCTCGACGCTGATGTTTTTCAGGTTGTGCTGCCGCGCGCCCCGGATTACCAGTTTGCTCAGGCCCATGAGACGAAAGCGCTCCCTCCCGAGGAGTCGTGCTTTCCGTATGCAAACCCCGGCGCCCAGTAGTCACACTGAGCCCACCATAACCTCACGATAGCAGCACATAAAGAGCAGGGTCAAGCTGGCTGTCGCATCCATCGATTCTGGGGCGCGACCGAGCAACTGCGCCGGATCGCAGCGGATAGAAGTTGCTGGCATTTCTGGTAGAGTGATGCCCACAAAAGCGGGAGGTTGGACGAGATTCCCGGCGAGCGGTCATCGGTCGAGCAGCGAGGGATGGTGACGGCGCCCCAGACCTTTCATAAGGTCACTGGGAATTTCGTCAAAACGACGCCGCGGCAACGAGCAATATTGCTGGGAAGGCCGGAAGAATCGCGGACGTCGGCGTAAGTGTATTGCCATGTATGAGTTAGGATAGGAGAGAGGAATCACCGCAATTTGCAAGGTGTAATATTTGCAGGCCTTTGTGCGTACTAGGCTATGGAAACGCAGAGACCAGGCCGGATGAGCGCGCCGGGAATAGCAGAGCCGACGGAGGCGATCGCCCGCGCCAAGGCGGGTGACGCGGAGGCTTGGGGTGAGCTTTACCGCGACTATGCTCCTGCGATCTTCCGCTTCTGCCGGCGGGCTATGCCGACTCGCGAAGACGCGGAAGACGCCACAATGGAAATCTTCATGAAATTGAAGGGCAAGCTCGGCCAATACGACACAACGAGGTCGTTCTCCGCGTGGCTGTATAAAGTAGCCGCGAATCATTGCTGGGACATCCTGCGCCGCCGGAAAATCCGCCAGGGCAAAGAAACCGAAGACGTGGAGAGCCTGCCCTTGGAGCATCCCGAGCCAACACAACTGGAAAAACTGATCGAGCGGCGCTCCAGCGAGGAAGTCCGGAAGGCGCTTGAGAACATGGGCGCGCGGGCGCGGATGGCGCTGGTGATGCGCTATTACTCCGATATGAGCTACGACGAGATTGCCGATGCCCTGGGAGTGCGCCGCGCCTTCGTGGGCGTGGTGTTGCTGCGAGCGCGGCACGAACTGCGGCAGGCGCTCGAAGGAAACGCGGCGCTGGCGGCAGGAGGGACCTCATGAGCGAAATCGAGGAACGAAATTTGAAGCATTTAGATGAGATGACCTGCCTGCTGTACCTCGAGCGGCAACTGGACCGCGCGCGCGGGCTGGAAGTTTCGGCGCACACGCAGGAATGCGAGGCCTGCCGCACCCTGCTCCGCGCGCTTGAGCGCGAGTCGCGGCTCCTGACCCGCGCGATGCTGGAAGACACGGAACCGCTGCCCTCTCGGTTGGCGCACCTCCAGGAAGCGGCGCGGCGCTCGATGCAATGGATTTGGGGACTGGCTTTTGGACTGGCGGCAACGGGCGTCTACGCGCTTTACACCGGATACATTCAGCCTTGGCAGACGGAATTGGAGCGAGCAGGATTCAGCGGAACGAATTTGCTGGGCCTGCTGATTTTCCAGAGCCCTTTCTGGAAAGGATGGCAACCCATGATCACCCTTTTTGAGATTCTCGCGCTGGCGACGCTCGGCGGCTTGGCCGTGATGTTCGTCCGGCGGCGCATCCGCCGAGGGTCGGCGCTGGCGCTGGTGTTCGCGGGATTGTGCGCGGCGATGATGCTGCCGGCGCCGGCGTCCGCTACCGAGATGCGCAAAGGCGACCGCGTGAGCGTTGCGAGGGATGAGGTGATTCACAGCGACATGTATGTTGCCGGCGGCCAGATCCGGATCGCCGGGACGATCGAAGGCGACTTGGTGGTTGCGGGCGGAGACGTGGAAGTATCAGGCCATGTTCTGGGCGATCTGCTTTCCGCCTCCGGCCAGGTGAGAATGACCGGGCAGGTGGACGGAAGCATTCGCGGATATGCCGGGAATATCACCGTCAAGGGCAAAGTGGGGCGTAACGTTATGACCTTCGGCGGCGACGTCAACATTGATCGCGACTCCACGATCGGTGGAAGCATCACCTCTTTTTCCGGGAGACTAAGCATGGACGGCCACGTGCAGCGCGATGTTCTGGCGATGGGCGGCCAGACGAACATCAGCGGGGTAATCGGCGGCTCCGCGAAAATCAGGTCCGACGAACTGAATATCGATTCGTCAGCGCAGATTGGCGGGCCCGTCAACTTCACAGGAAACAAGCCCCCGTCGGTCGCGGACGGAGCCAAGTTGGCCTCGCCGGTCCATTTCGAGCAACTCAGGCACGGCCCGAATTACTCCAACCCGCACTACTACATTTGGCAGCTGATCTGGGCTTCCGCGTACATCCTTTTTGGCTTGGTCCTGTTCGCGCTGATGCCCGCGTTTTCTTCACAGGCGGTGAATTCTGCCGAGGAGCACCTTGGGGCTTCCTTGGGGCTGGCGGTGCTCGTCGGATTCGGGCTGCCCATCGCCGCGGTCATTACTTGCATCACCGTGGTCGGCCTATTTGTCGGACTTTCGACATTGGCCTTGTGGTACGGGGCGCTCCATTTTGGGCTTGTGGTCATTGGCGCGCTGATTGGACAGTGGCTGATGGGCCGGACGAGAGAGCTGTGGCCGCTCGTGGGGCGGATGTGCGTGGGCGTGGTGATTGTCCGGCTCCTTACCATGATCCCACACGCGGGTTGGGTGTTTAAGTACAGTGCAGCGCTGTGGGGCCTCGGAGCAATTTCTCTGGTGGTCTTCCGGCGGTTCCAGCCCGCGGTGGCCGCGGGAGCGCCATCGGCGCCTAACGTGCAGCCACTGCCGCCGAACACCACCATCGGGCCCTTGCCGGCGTAAGGGAGTTTGCCGTTGGCAGTTCGCAGCTTTGCGGCATGCAGTCTTCCATGCTCAGTTTTTTGCTACAAGCGCCGCCCGGTCGCCCCGCGTACCTTTGTTGCTAAAGACCATGCAAAAGAAGAACGGGCTCTCCGAACAGCTTGGAGAGCCCGTTGGCTTCTGCGGAGGCAGAGAAAAACGGTCCTCGCCGGAACCAGCGCTCTACGGTTGACGCATTTTCGCGGCAAAGAAAGCGGGATTGGAAGTATTGGTGGTGTTTTGCAAATAGAGCACACGGAGTCCAATAGCCTGGCCCGGGGTTACATTTCCCGCGTTGGTGGCGATACCCTCGAGATTTGTCACCCCACCGCTTCCGAGCGATCCGTTGAAAAAACCCTGAACTGCAAATGCAGACGACGAAGAAAAATTGAAGTAGGAAGGCAGCGCGTTGACGTTGATGAGGGACGAAGTAGCCGATACAGCTGGGGCGCGGAAGCGCGACCAGCGCAAAGTAACCCGGTCCACCGTGGCCGAGGCGGGCGTGGCGCCGCCAGCCGCGGTAAAGGCCGTGACATGGATGCTCACGGTTTGTCCTTCATGAATCGCCGCTGTCGCCGTCTGGTTGGAGAAAAGGCCGAAACTGCCGGGAAACGAGCTGGCTACCGCCAGCCCTTTGGTATCCACCAGAAACGGGTGAACCGAAGACGAGAGATTTACGGTGAGCAGGTCGCCGGTATGCAAACTACCAATCAGCGAACCCGTGGACGCCTGACTTTTGTCGGTAACGGCAATTGCGAATTGCGTCCCGTTACCGGTGACCGAGAAAACGGTGCCTTCGACCAAATCCTGCTGCGTTGAAACGAGCGGCTCGATTTCACGAATCGAAAAAGCGCCGTCGGCATCGAGAACTGCGTCCATGCTGGCGATCTGGTTGGCCGAAACGCACGCGGATAGCGTCGAGGTCCCCGTGGGGCAAAGAGTTCCGGATGGATCCGGATCGAAATTCGTCGTGGAGACGGCGGTCGCCGTCAAGTTTCCGCGCGTGGGAGACTTAATGGTCACACCGCTGGTGCCGTTCAGGGTGACAACGCCGGTGAAGTCTTCGATGAGATCCAGCTGATTGTTGCCCAGGTTGGCGTTGGAGCGCGGCAAAGGGAAAGCGCGCAAAACTGGCGAAGAGGGGTTGAAATTTATCGACAAAGTCCCGGAAGAAAGAGAAATTGCGTTGTTCAAGTTGAAGTCAAGGCCGACGCCCAGTTGTCCGGAAGCAGTGACATTGACGGTAAACGAACCGATGGTGGGAGTGCCGGAAACCGAAAAGGAGAAGACACAGACCGAGGCGCTGGCGCAGCTCGCCGAGCCAGCGTTTATTGCGGAAGCCGTATCGTTTAGGAAAGTGATCTCGGGGTTTGAAAACGCCACTTTAACCGAGTAGCTTCCGGAAGGGACACTCGTGAGCGTGCCGAGGAAATCGGCATCGGATTGCAGGCGCATCAGATCCACAACTGCCGTGGCGGGCGTGAGGGTTTGCGCTGTGCCGCTCGTGGGAGTCAGCACAACGCTGGTGATGGAAACGTTGAATGACAAGATTGCCGGATTGGCCGGCAAGGTGTCAGCAACCAATGTAAAACTCACGGTGGCAGAGCCTCCGCCACCACCTCCACCCCCGCCTTTTTGCCGGTGAAGCGTGCACGCTGAGGAAGCGAGAGCAGAAACGAGCACCAGGAAAAACAGGGATTTGTTGCGAAGCATCCGGCACCCCACGGTCAGGCTGGCTTGCGTTTTGCCAATTTGTTGAAAGGAAAACGCTCGGAATCCCCTCGTTGAATTTAGCGCGGAGGGAGGAGTGGAGCATAGCAAAAATCCAGGGAATGCCCGAAAGGCTAACGTCCTTGGGCGGTAGACTGATGAAGCAGGAAGGGCGAGCGCAAGAGAAGGGTATGCTATCGTAACTGCTCCGGCGGCTTGCTTGGCCGGGCCAAGGTGAACTCCTGGTAAGGAAAGACAGCGATTCGGGCAGGGAAGCGGCGGCTGGAAATGCCGCCTCGGCGGCGAAAACCGCCGAGCGGAGGTACGTGCCCGTTGAAGACGATTCGAGCGAGCAGGCGAGCCCCAAGATGCGGCCATCGATGGAGCGCGAGTTCGAAACGTCCAGCCGCGCAGGCGACAACGAGACGGCCGCCACGAAGGCTTCGATGCGGGAGGTTTTTGGCCCGGGCGGATTTCTCGAAAAATGCATGAAGGGCGGATTTGACCGCTCGGTGTTGGGTTCCGACTACGAATACCGCGCCGCGCAACTGGAAATGGCGGAGCTCGTGCATGATGCGTTCGAGGGACATCATCATGCGGTCGTGGAAGCTGGCACGGGAACGGGCAAGACGCTGGCCTACCTGATTCCCGCGATTTGCAGCGGCAGGCGCGTGGTGATTTCCACGGCGACAAAATCGCTGCAAGAGCAACTCTTTCAGAAAGACATCCCCTTTTTGCAGAAGCACTTTGCACCGAACCTGAAAGTGGCGGTGATGAAAGGCCGCTCGAATTTTCTGTGCATCTCGAAACTGAACCAGACCCAAGACCAGGCGCAGCTGAAGGGCATCGACGCAGTTGATTATTTTCGGCAGATCAAGGACTGGGCGAAGCTGACGGAAACGGGCGACCGCGCGGAGCTGACCTTTTTGCCGGATGATTCGGAATTATGGGGCCGGCTGGACGCTCGACGCGACACCTGCACAGGGCAAAAGTGCCCGTCTTTCAATCCGTGCTTTGTTACCGGGATGCACCAGAGGGCCAAAGAAGCCGAGTTGATCATCGTGAACCATCATCTGTTTTTCGCAGACCTGGCGCTGAAACAGGACGATTTTGGCAGCATTTTGCCGGAGTATTCCGCGGTGGTGTTCGACGAAGCACACGAGATGGAGGACGTGGCCAGCGATTACTTCGGCCGGCAGATCTCGAATTTGCGGTTCGAGGAGCTGGCGCGAGACACGGACCAGACCTTGCGTTTGCTGCATCAGGCCAGGCCATCGTTGCTGCGGAAGACGCAGCGCATCCGCGAACGCGGCCGCAGCTTCTTTGAGATGTTTCCGCCGCGCGAAGGAAAATTTTCGTTTTCGCAGAACGAACGCGCCGTGTTTCTGGAACAAAACCGCGAGACTTACGACGCGCTGGTCTCTGCGCTGAAAAGCCTGGAAACGGAACTCGGCGCGCTGACAAACCGGCCGGAAGAACTGACGCGCCTGGCGCGGCGCAGCTTCGAGCTGCGGCAAGAACTCTCTTTCTTACTCGAATCGCACGAAAAGAATTTCGTGTACTGGTATGAACGTCGGAACAAGGGCGTGTTCCTGACGGCCACGCCCATCGACGTGAGCCAGATTCTCCGCGAGAAACTGTTTGAGCAATTCGATACGGTGATTCTGACCTCGGCAACGCTGACCGTAGGCGGGCGGTTCGACTACATCCGGCAGCGGCTCGGAGTTGATCACGCAAAAGAGTGCACACTGCCGCCGGAGTTCGACTATCCAAAGCAGGCGATGCTGTATTTGCCGCGCAAAATGCCGGATGTGCGCGACGCGGGGTTTGCGTCCAAAGCCGCGGAGGAGATCCTGCAATTGCTGGTGCACAGCCAAGGGCGGGCGTTTTGCCTGTTTACCAGCTATATGCAGATGAACGATCTGTATGAACGGGTGCGCTCGCGAGTTTCATTTCCGCTGTTGCTGCAGGGAACAGCCCCGCGGTCGGCGCTGCTTGAGCGCTTCAAGAATACGGAAGCCGCGGTGCTCTTCGCGACGGCCAGTTTCTGGCAAGGCGTGGACGTGCCCGGCGAGCAGTTATCGTGCGTAATTGTGGACCGGCTGCCGTTTGCGGTGCCGAGCGACCCGATTGTGGCGTCGCGCGTGGCGGCGCTGCAGGAGGATGGGCGCAACGCCTTCGCCGAATTTCAGGTGCCGCAGGCGGTGCTGTCGCTGAAGCAAGGGTTTGGGCGGTTGATTCGAACGAAGACCGATCACGGCGTGCTGGCGCTGCTCGATACCAGGATTCAAAGAATGCCCTATGGTAAGATTTTTCTGGAGTCGCTGCCGCGCTACCGGGTGACGCACGAACTGACGGAAGTGGCGCGGTTTTTGGATTCCAGCGCCAAGGGGAAAACGGCGAACTCGGCAAGTCCCGCCTGAAGCGTCAGAATCAAGAATCCGTGAAACCGGCTGCGACCTTTGGAGCGAAATGTTTCAAGTCAGCGTAGAAGAGACGTTTTCCGCCGGGCATGCCCTGCGCGGCTACAAGGGCAAGTGCGAGAATCCGCACGGGCACAATTACAAGGTACGGGTGACCGTGGAGGGGCCGCAGCTCGACTCGATCGGCTTGCTGGTGGACTTCGCGCAAGTGAAACAGATCGTACGCGAGGTGATGGGGCGGCTGGATCACCAGTTTATGAACGATTTGCAGCCCTTCAAAAGCGTGAATCCTTCAGCCGAGAACGTGGCGAAGTACTTTTACGACGAAATCACCAAGCAATTGAGAGGCCTGCCGCCGGGGGCGAAGGTCACCGACGTGGTTTTGTGGGAGACGGACACGAGCCGAGCGCAGTACCGGCCGGGGAATTGAAACGTTGTAAGCCTCAGCTGTAAGTTTTGAGCGGAAAACTTGGTTCTTGCAAGGCTGCGCCTCAGGACTTCAAGACCAGGGTTGGCGGCTCTCCCATGGAGATCCATCGCCTCGCTCTGGATGACAGACCACGACAGGGCGAGCTACGGCAACGGATCAGGGCCAGGTGAAACAATGAATCGCGCGTTCCTCATTATTCTCGCTCCCGCGGTCCTGGTTGCCTTAGGGTACGTTTTCGTGTTCCGTTTTCTGGGGCTCTCCCCAACTTATTTCCGGTTTATTTTCGCGGGAGTAGTTTTTCTTGCGGCAGCCGTCTGGCTGTGGCCCAGAAAAGGCGAGCGCAGCGCAAAGGGCGTAAAGTAACTTCGAGGGCTGCCGCTCGGTCGTAATTCCAAGGCTATGGTCATCGCGGAAATTTTCAAGTCGATTCAGGGGGAAGGCACACGCGCCGGATTGCCTTGCGTTTTTGTGCGATTGACCGGGTGCAACCTGCGCTGCACGTGGTGCGATACCGCGTACGCGTTCCACGGCGGAAAGAAGATGACCGTGGAGGAAGTGTTGGCGCTTGTCGACGAGTTGGCCGGACGACGGCCATCGAAGCCGGTGGATGGCGGAGGCGCCAACACCAAGGAGCGGCCCGCCTCAGAGAGCGGACCCTACACGGAGCAGATGGCAGTGCCTTTGGTGGAGTTGACGGGTGGGGAGCCGTTGCTGCAGGCGGAGACTTATCCGCTGGCGGAGAAGCTGCTTGCAGCGGGCTACACGGTGATGATCGAGACGAGTGGCGAACGTTTCGTGGGAAAACTGCCAAAGGAAGTCATCAAGATTGTGGACGTGAAGTGCCCGGATTCGGGCGAACCGGACACGTTCGACATGCGCAACCTGGAAGAGCTGGCGCGAGGCGATGAAGTGAAATTCGTGCTGGCAACGCGACGCGATTACGAATTCGCGCGGGAATTCACGCGGGAGCATGGACTGGCGGGACGCGTACGAGAGGTTTTGTTTTCTCCCGTGTTTGCAGATCCAGAGGGAAAATGGCCGGGTCTGGAGCCGCGCCAGTTGGCGGAATGGATCCTGGCGGATGGCTTGCAGGTACGGCTGGGGCTGCAGTTGCATAAGTTTATTTGGGATCCGGCAACCAAGGGCGTTTGAAAAGAGGAACCAAAGAAGTAAGCACGTAAAGAAATTAAAGAAAAACCGAAGAAGAATGAGTGATGCAAGAAAAGCGGTGGTGCTGCTGAGCGGGGGAATGGACTCCTGCGTTAGCACGGCAGTTGCGCACGAACAGCATGGCGCGGGAAATATTGCCGTGCTGCATGCAGGCTATGGACAGAGAACACAGCGGCGCGAGCGGCGGGCGTTCGAGGAGATCGCTGATTTTTATGGCGTGCGCGAGCGGCTGGTGGTGCAGCTCGATCATTTTCGCGCGATCGGCGGCTCCGCGTTGACCGACGAAAAGATTGCCGTGCCAGAAAATGAGCTGGGCGCGGCCGGCCCACGCGGCAGCGCCATTCCGGTGACCTACGTGCCATTTCGCAACGCGCATTTTCTTTCCGTGGCGGTGAGCTGGGCGGAAGCGATCGGAGCTGGAGCGATTTATATTGGCGCGGTGGCGGAAGACAGCTCGGGCTATCCGGATTGCCGGCCGGAATACTACAAAGTTTTTCAGGAACTAATACGCGTGGGGACCCGGCCGGAAACGCAGATCGCAATGGTGACACCAGTCATCACCATGAAGAAGAGCGAGATCATCCAGCGCGGCCTGGAGTTGCGGGCCCCGTTGCACCTGACGTGGTCTTGCTATCAGGATGAAGAGATGGGGTGCGGCGCGTGCGACAGCTGCCGGCTGCGATTGCGGGCCTTTGCCGAGGCAGGTGCGACGGATCCGATTCCGTACCGCCGAGTGGTTTCTGCGTCGCGGTGAGCGAAGAACCAAGGAATGCAGGAAGGACATAAGGAAGTAAGGAAAAACGGGACAGCATAAATGACGCGAGCAGGCCGACCTGACGCGCTTGGAATATGACGGTAACAAGAGGGATAATGGGGCCGAAAAAGGTCTGGAGGTTTCCAGACCAAGCTCCCTCGTGAAAAGGAGAATGGAGCATGAGGATTCTCAATAAGTCCGTTTTGCTGACCGCAATTCTGGTGGGCATCTTTGTCTTGTTATCGGCGCCGCGCGCCGCCGCCCAGTCGGGGTCCATCAGCGGCCAGATTCTGGATGTCAATGCCAAGCCTTGGGTCGGGCTAACCGTGCAGGCGACCAGCGATCAAGGCGCAAAGCAAACGGCCAAGACCGACAACGACGGCAAATACAGCATTCCCAACTTGCGCGGCGGTACCTATATGGTGACGATCACGGCATTTCCGCCGCCGAACGACAAACAGCCTCCTTACGACATGGCCAAAGTCCGCGTATCCGTAGGGGAGGACGCCAAGGCCGATGCAAATTTCAAGGAAATCATGGCCAAGCAAGGCGCCGCCGTTCAAGAGCAGGTGAAGAAGAATGAAGAGACCAAAGCCAAGTTTGAAGGCATGAAAGCGCACTTTAATGCGGGGAACACGCTTCTCGACCAGGAGAAGGCAGCGAAGGCGGATTTGCAGAAAGCCCCCGCGGATCAGCGCGACGCCGCCAAGCAAAAGGTGAACGACCTTGCCGATCAGGCGGCCAAAGAATACAAAGCAGCGCAGGAATCGGCCGGCGAGAAGGATCCCAACGTGCACCTGCTGTGGGCCAAGCTGGGCGAAGCGTACGACACGGCGGGAAGGAACGACGAAGCGGCCCAGGCCTATCAGCAAGCCATCACCGCCAAGCCGGATGTGCCGGGCTATTACAACAACCTCGGGAACGTGCTGGCGCGCGCGGGAAAGATTGAGGAAGCCAAAGCCGCTTATAGCAAGAGCGCGGAACTCGATCCAGCGAACGCGGCGACGGCATGGCGGAATTTCGGAATTAGCCTGTACAACGCGAACCGCCTGGCCGACGCCATCGCGCCGTTGCAAAAGTCCACGGAGCTTGACCCGAAAAATGCCCAAGCCTGGTATTTGCTGGGCGCATCGTTATTGATGAAGATGACGACAAAGAAAGTCGGAGACAAAGAAGAAGTGCATCTCGCGCCGGGCACAGTGGAAGCCTATCAGAAGGCCGAAGAGCTGGATCCAAACGGACCGTGGGGCGCACAGGCAAAACAAGGCTTGACGGATTTGAAAGCGCTCGGGGCGGGCATCGACACAAAGGTCAACGTCAGGAAGAAGAAGTCCTAACGAGCGGTTTGCTCACCTACAGGCCGGTCCCGTAAGGCGGGGCCGGGCGAAAGAGGACGCCGTGGATGGCAAAGCTCTTAGGTTCGCGGCCGTCCGTAGCGGAGCCGGGTGATCCCCGGTAGAATACCCCTCGAATCAGGAGCTGCTCATTCGCCGCGCATGGTGCGGCCAGGAATTGAAGAGGAGTTGGGCCGATGCTGACATTCAGCGACCGGGCTGCCGCGCCGACGCATGTGCTCGTGCGTCTGCTGGACCAGGAATCCGTTCTGCTGAACCTGGAAACGGGGCAATATTTCGGGCTGGATGAAACCGGCACGCGCATGTGGCAACTGGTGACCACTTCGCCCAACATTGACGCGGCCTACCAGGAACTCCTTGCGGAGTACGACGTCCAGCCGGAAACGCTTCGCGAAAACCTGACCGAATTGCTGGGCCGCCTGGTCGAACACGGCTTGCTGCAAGTCTTGCCCGCTGATGCTCAAGAGCCTGCGGCGGTTTAGCGCGCTGGAGCGGACCGCGCAAACGCTGTTTCTGCGCGCGCTGATCATGCTACCTCTGGTTGCGCTGAGTTTGAAATTCCGCGGGTTTGAAGCGACGCGATCCGCGCTGCGAAAAACGCTTTCACACGCCACGACGCAAACCGACTCGAGTTCGCTAAACAAGCGAATGGCTCTGACCGCGCACATGGTGAACGCCGCGGACCGGCACGGGATGGTTCATCCCACCTGCCTGGTTAAGTCACTCACCCTGTGGTGGCTGCTCGGGCGGCAGGGAATCACTTCTGAACTACGCGTTGGAGTCCGTAAACAGGTCGGAAACCTCGAGGCACATTCCTGGGTCGAGCGCGAGGGACTTGCGTTGAATGAACCGGAAGAGCGCCATCGCCACTATGCCGCCTTTGATGCGGCGCTGACGTCGCTGCCCGAGGAAAAACGCTAAGCCGGCCTGAAGACTTTGGATCCCGAGCAAAGTTGTCTTTCAAAGCAAGCAAGAGAAGCCTCGCTTCGCGGGTCACGCTTCGCGCAGCGAGGCTTTCTCCGGCGACTGAGAGCCAACCACTGAAGGCCTAGATGTTTGTGCGATGCGAGATGAAGCGCTTGGTGCGAGCCGCCGGTGCCGGCAACTCGACGGTAAGCGAGAGTTCGCTCTTGTTGCGCAATACGCCGAGCTTCACAGTTTGGTCTTTTTCCTTGTCCTTTGCTTCGTGCTTCGCCGCAAGCTTCTGGCGAAGATCGCCGACGGTGCGAACACGCTCGCCGTTCACCGAAGTAATGACGTCGCCGGCTTTGAGTCCGCCCTTTTCGGCGGCCGAGCCGGGATTGACTTCGCGTACCAGAACACCTTCGCCATCGGGAGCCCCGAAGAAGCTGCCAAGCTGGCCGTTGAGGTCTTCCGCGTCAATGCCGAGGCGCGGCTGACCACCCATCATCAATGTGCCATTCCATTCCATCGGCGGAACCATGGGAATTTCCGGCATGGTGAACGCGAAGCTCCCGGGAGCACCGGGGGCAGGCGTAACCATCTTAAGAGAGCGGCGACGGTCCTCGGCTTTGCCCAGGGTGACGCTGATGGTTTGAGCGCGCCCGTCGCGCCACACGGTGATTTGTGCGGTGCGGCCAGCCGGGATTTCGCGAATCATGCGGCGGAATTGGGCGGCGCCTTCGACGCGCTGGCCGTTGATTTCCGTTACGACGTCATTTTCCTTGAGGCCAGCTTTCCCGGCCGGGCTGTCGGGAACGATGGAGCTTACGACCACGCCTCGTTCAGCCGGCAGCTTCAATTCCTTGGCAGTGTCAGGGGTTACTTCGTGGAGTTCGACGCCGAGCCAGCTCGATCCGTCTGCGTCCAGAAAAACGCTGACGCCATCCTGGTCGTCGTCCGCCAAAGCGGGAAACCCTTCAAGTTGCGCAATGGCTTGTTGGTGCTGCGCGAGAGCCATTTGTGACGACGCCAACCCGGCATTCGCCTCCGCGAGCCTGGCAGCAACTTCATCCTGGCGTCCTTGAAGCTTTGCTTGCAGCTGTGCCAATCGCTCCGCGAGCCGGGCTGTGACCGATCGATCCGGACACGGCGTTTGTGAATTGGCGGGAGGCGCGGGCAGAGCGATCAGCGCGAGGCTGAGTGCCGCGACCCCTCCGGTAATCCAAAGATTGTGCTTGTTCATTTTCGTCCCATCCTCCTCAGCACTTTAGACGCGGCAGCGGGAAAATCGTCAGACGCTCGATCGCAGGGCAATCAAGCGGATGCCCCCGTTCACCGTGCGCAGGTGAATCGGGACTCCTCCGCGGCCCAGCTTGCCGCGCATCTCCCGGGGACGGTCCGTGCTCTCCATGGTGATGGGAAGCTCGGAATAGAAGTTGCCGTTGAGGCAACGCGCCTCGACATCTGCTTCCAGATTGGAGGGCACGGCAAGAACCAGCGAGCCATTGGTGGTTTCCACGGTGGCTCCGGCTTGGTCCGGCGGATGCGCGAGTTCGACGCGCACGTTTCCATTGGTGGTGTGAACGTGAACGTTGCCCCCGGCCTCAAATACTTCAATATCTCCATTCACCGTGTGCAAATCTTCCACGTTATCCAGGCCGGAGATGCGCAGAGTGCCGTTGACTGTGCCTACGTGTTCGACGTGCACGCGATGCGGAACGTGAATCGTGTATTCCACGGCGACTTCCACGCCCTCGTTTTGCGGGTAGCGGGTGGTGACTGCGACGGCGTCCGGGCGCGCGTTGACTTCAATCGAAACGCGCTCGAGGTCCGCTTCCTGCTGCTTGGCCGTTTTCACGGCATGAATCTCCACTTCGTTGCGGTCCCATCCTTGAACGTCGACCGGCCCGTTTACGTTTTGCAGCTCGAACGTGCCGCAGGGTTGCAATGGAACCGTTTGGTTGAAGTCTTTGCTGATGGCGTAGCTGGGAACGACTCCAAAAGCGGCTGCGAGAAGAGAGCAAAAACAAAAAACCGTCGCGCGGAAACCGTGACGTGACATGACGTTCTACCCCCTTGAACTGCAAGTTGCAGAATCGAGCTTTTCCAGGGCCGAGGACAAAATCAATTGCCGAGAGAAGCGCCCTCACGGCAACTGAAAATCGAATTTGACCGTCGAAATCACCTCACACTGTTTTCCTTTGATCCATGCCGGTTTTGCGCGCCAGCGTTTCACGGCGTCCATAGCGGCGTCGGCCAGAACCGGTTCGCCTTCGAGAACTTTTTGTACTTCGACGCGGCCGTCTTTCGTCAGCTTTACTTGCAGCGTTACAAGGCCGTGCACTCCAGCGCGCTGAGCAAGGGATGGATAGGAAGGGACAGGACGATAGGTCAGACGTTTCAGGAACTCGTCGGGCTTTTCATTGATACTTCCCCAGAAAGTGAGTTCCAGACTATTGATCCATCTCTCGATGACGTCGCCATTGTCGTTTTGCTGGTCGCCCTGGTCTGGATGGGGACGGTCCTCCATCATGACTCCTGACCAACCGGTGGGACGACTGAAGGTGACAGGAGGAAACCCTACCTCCACAAACCTTTTGTTTAGGCGATCTACTTGTTCGTGCCACAGCGAGTCTCGGAGCGCAGCTTGGGAGTCCATGAACTGGAGCCGGATTTTGCCGCCGGTGGTTCGCAGCTTCAGCGCGGCGCCTCCTCCATTCAAAACGCCCATAGCGCGAACCTGACCAAACCCGTTTACCGGACCCTGCATCGTCAAGTGCAGGGCAGAATCCGCTTCGATGTGCTGGCCCGTGCCGTTAGCGACCAGCGCGTCTATATTCGCGGCCAGGTTCCGCGGAAGGTACACAATGAGGTCGCCAGTTCCGGATGCGAGCTGCGAAGGCGCTTCCAAACGCACCATGCCTCTTTCGGCGGGCACGCTTGGATTGATCCAAGCGGTGATACTGCCGCCGGAAGTAGCCGCCTGAACCGTGCCGGAGGCTCCGGTTACACAGATGCTGCCGCCATTCGACTCCACTTCCATGGGCCCGGAGACGTAGATCACGTGGATGCCGCCGCCGGCGGTCTGAGCCCGGACGGAGCCCCGCACTTCGCCGAAATCGATCTGGCCGCCACCGGTGCGGACACTGACGAAGCTGGCAGCCCGCCCAACCGTGATATTGCCACCGACGGTTTCCAAATCCGCGCGTCCGCCAATCTGACGAGCGCGAATGTGTCCGCCGCCGCTACGCAGCGAGGCGTCTGCGCTAATGTCACCAACGTTGATGTGGCCGCCGGCGGTGAACGCCGAAAGGTCTCCGGCAACTCCCATCACCTTGATGTGCCCGCCTTCCGTCTCCAGTTTGGCTACCGGGCGGCCGCGCGAGACTTCGCGAACTCTGCTTCCTCCGATATGTCCAGTGATGATGTTTCCGCCTTGGGTTTTCAGGAAGGCGGCGCCGCCAATGTCTCCGGTGGTGATGTCGCCCGCATCGGTGTTGATTTCCACATTGTAATTGCGCGGCACAGCGATTTCGAATTGCACCCAGAACTGCGCATTGGTGTGATGCGTGCCTTGCGGAAAGAGCAATCCGGCGATTTCGACACCAGTGGAAGAAGTGCCGTATTTGAGAGAGTACTTGTTCAGCAGCTGCGTGGCGGCGGCTTCGTGCGCGTCCGTTTCCACGCGCACGGTATATCGCACCACAGGAGGAGCACCGGGTTCGAGTTGCGTGACGCTGACCGAGCCAAGGTCCGTGATAACCCGCAGGGTTAACCCCTCCCTGGTTGGCAGCACGCCGCTGCGACTGATCGATGTGCGCGGCGCACCCGGGTCGCCCGGTTTTTCAGGTAAGGGGGCAGGTTCCTTCGGATCCGAGGCGAAGGCGGCGGGGGAAAATTGCGCGACAGAAAAAACGGCAGCCAGCGCCCAGGGCAACGCGGAGTGGCGCGCCCGGAAAAAAATCTTTCGATCAAAATTCGCGCTCATCACGAAAAAGTTTCTTGGCCCACGATTGTCGCTATCGATTTACTGCACTTCGCGCGGCCCGATTTGCCGCAGAGCGGCGGCGCTGCGCAGCCGTACGTAGCGGTTTGGGTCACGGCGCTGCAATTCCTGAAGCACCTTGACGACTTGCTCGAAATCTTCGCTGCCCGGTGCCGTCGGAGCAGGAGCTACCACCGGCGCTTCGGGCGTGGCCGGTGCGTCGGCACTCGGCGCCTCGCTCTGCAGCGATCCCACCAGCAAATTCACGGCTTCCACACGCACGCCGGGATTGCTGTCGTGTTCCAGTGCATCGAGAATCGCCTCGCGAACATCGTCTTCTCCCGCTGCCTCACGTAGAGCTTCCAAAGCCTTCATGCGCACAGCCGGATTCTGGTCCTTGCGCGCCGCATTCAGCAGGGCGCCACGCACTTGCAAGTCGCGCACCGCGGCTTTCAGGGCGTCGAGGCAGTCCAGTCGCATTCCAGCGTCGTAACGCTCGCTGTTCTGGACCACCTGGGTAAGAATCTGGCGCATACGGCTGTCGTCCGCGTTACCTGTGAGCACCATCGGCTGTTCCGCGCTGATCTGCACTTGAACGGTGGGGGAGTCGGAACCAGAAGAGGGGGAAAAGCTTACACCACTGACCACCATGTTTCGAAGCTGTTCGGGGGTCAGCGGCTGCGGGGCGCGAACGTTCATGGCTTGGCCACTATTGTTTGAATTCCGCTGCAGCCAGGGAACAAGCTGCGCGCCAGCCAGAATTCCGACGAGCACCAGCATGGCTCCGCTCCAAGCCGGCCGCAGCGCCATCCAGCGGCGCAGCCAGCCCAGTGGCCGCCAATGTTCCTCAAGCGGAGGCGCGGAAAGGTCGTCCAGCGCTTCTTCCAATTCACTGCGGCATTGCGAAAGGAGAATTCCGGAACGATCCAGCTCGTCGGCGGATTGCGGGGTAGAAACCAGGGCAGAATGAAATCCTTTTTCTTCAGCAAGCTGATCAGAGCAGGCTTTGCAACTTGCGAGGTGCGACTCCATCAGCTCACGTTCCTTCTCGTTGACCTCATCGCAAACATAAAAAACCAACAGAGGCGCGAGATCTCGGCAGTTCATACCTTTTTCAAAACCGTTCTTCCCGAAGGGGCTCATCGCAAGCCTCCCAACTCGTTGCGGAGTTTGCGCGTGGCGCGGAACAATGAATTTTTCACAGTTTCCTCGGTGGTGCCGAGCGCATCGCCGATGGCGCGGAGCTTCAAGCCCTGGTAGTGCTTCATTTCAAAAACGACCCTCTCGCGAGGCGACAGACGCTCCATGGCGCGGGCAATGCGCGCCTTAATCTCCTGGCCCATCATAGAACGTTCCGGGTCTAAAGTTGGCCGATGCTCGCGCTGGCGTTCAAAAAAATCGGTGATGCCTTCTTCGTGCCGGCCAGCGATGAGTTCCGGCGCTTGATCTTCAGGGCGCGCTTGACGGCGGCGAAGATGGTCCAGGCAAACATTGGTCACGATGCGGTAGAGCCAGGTGTAGAAGCTGCACTCGAAGCGGAAGCGATGAAGGTTGCGGTAAACCTTGAGGAAGGCTTCCTGATAAACGTCGCGGGCGTCTTCCGGGCGCTTCATCAGGTTTAGGGCGAGGCGCAGGACGTCGCGGTCGAAGCGGCGGACCAACTCCTCAAAGGCGGCCCGGCTGCCAGCCTGCGCTTCCGCCACCAAGGTGCGCTCGTCGAGATTGGGCAAGGAGGTCACCGAGACTGGGGCGGCGTTCGTGCTGCCCGAGCAACCGTTATCATCGGCCAAGGCTAAAGCCCATCTGGAGAGCTGCATGATTCGCTTTCTCTTCGCGCGGGGCCAACTTAGTGGTTGCAGAACAACACCTTAGAGCTGAATCCTGCATTCCATTTGAGGCTGGCTACCGCGGTATCATCCAAATTGGACGGACGGATACCTGGAGCGTGAGCGTAGCTCCCCTATGCTAACGACGTCAACCCTGTGGATTTTGTTTCTCAGTAAGGTAGGAAAAGACCCGCTTTTGGCTCGAAGGACCTGATGGAATAAAATCGCTGGCGCGGAGTTGCGGTGAGTGGCCTAGGTGTTTCCCGCAGAGGTGGCGCTGGGCCCGGTTGGGCTTAGGGAACGGAAGCGCCATGCCGCCAGGGGCCAAACAAATAGCGCAACCAGCGTCAACAGAACGGCGTAGCCATTCTTGCGGTAGAACGCGTTCGGCTGGGCCAGCAGCTCGGCGGCTCCTGTGACGAGCGAGGTTCCCGCAACGACCAAGAAGCATCCCAGCAGGTTAAAACGCATCACGTAGCGCACCCCGAAAACGACAACCCCGAGCAGGATCAGCTTGGCGAGGAATTGCTTCGCGAAATCCGCCGGCGTGCCCCAGCCTCCGCCGACGGTGCTCAACGCTCCTAAGAGAAAGAGAAGCACGCGAAGCCCGGGTTGACGCACATGCGCGGCAATGAATGAAGCGATCACCGCTACAAAGCCTGTGAACAATAACCCGAGCAATAAAGTTCGTCCGATAATAGGGGCCGCGGGAAACAGCGCATCGAAGTCCTGGCCAAAAACAACGTCGAGATACCGGTGCGCCGTCGGCCAGTGCGTCGAAGCGGCTGCAAGAAGCCGCTCCAGTCCAAGGAGCCCTGCGGTGCCCCCGAGCCCGATGAACAAAGCGTCGCGGTAATAGGCACCGGGCATCCCTAGCCAGCCCGGCAACCTTTCCTGCCCGAAGGCCTTCACCACGAAGTACCATGCCGCTCCGAAGGACAGGGCGATCCCTCCCAAGTACAGAGGACCACCTATAAGAGCGCCGATGGCCAGGAGGCCAAAGAACATCTTCATGGGGACCGCGGTGTCATAGCTATTCAGAAAGTTGGGCACGCGGTCGCCCAGCGCTAGAATCAAGACATAGCCCGCAAAACCCCATAGAGACCAGAGCATGATGCGCTTCCATGGAATAGAACTGGCGGCCTCCGATTTCAGATTCTTGAGGAAGGAAATCAACGCCGTCAAACCGAGCCCCCCAAAAAACAAGATGGGAATTCCATAGTTGACGACGGCGCGCGCGAGCGATCGCTCAGCGTGTTCGCGGCGCCAGGCGTCTGGAATTTTGATGTAGGTTCGATAGTTTGTGACCTCATCTCCCACAACCTGCAATTCGATCCGTGCATAGGCATGGTCCCCGGGCGCGCCGGATGCGCCCGGGTCGAGAGGCGTCTTCTGTTGCCAGCTCAGCGTATGGTCCGTTCGATGAGGCTTCTTGTCCGAGGTCGAATCAACCAAATCCCAATCCTTCAAGTCCACCTTCTTCTCATCGCTCAAGAACTTCTGCGCGCGTGCTATGGCTTCTTCTTTGCTCAGGGATGCGCCGGGCGCTTCCTCGGCCAGTGTGCGCCTTACGGAATGAAGGGTTCCGTCTGGGCGCACAATGATGGCAAACTCCTCGGGCTGGCTGTCTCGGAAATAACGCACGCGCCAGAGAGCGGCGGGAACCTGATGTGCATAAATCTCGTTGACAGGCGCGGTTCCCAGTCGCTGGCGCAAGAATTCATTGGTAACCGGATCAGCGATGTCGGCAAACACAGCGGCGTGATAAAACGAGCTTGCATCCAAACCGCGGCGGCGCATGATTTGATCGGCCATCGAGCGCGCCGAGCGCGAATCTGTAGAAAGTGTCAGGTAATCGCCGATGGTCTCAGGTTTCAGCCGCCAGAGGAGAATGCTCCCGACCACCAAACAGATTGCCAAAAATCCCAGCATGGTGGGCGACAGCGCGTCGTAGCGGCGTAAGGCCGTCTCTTTGGTCTCACCGACGGGTTCGCTCTCTTTCCCGACGTCCACGGGACGGACGGCGCGATTAAGCAGGTCCTCGTTTGTTTCGAATCCGCCTCGCGTCAAGTAAGAGATGCAAGCGAAGGCCAAGGGCGCCAGAGCCGCGGCGGCCACAACCAGCCCAGAGATTTTGAAGTACAAGCTATTCGAACGCACGAGCAGCAAGCCAACCAGCGACGCATCCACGGTGTAGTGCCAAATGAGTGTTGCAACGATGCCCCATCGCAACATCACTAGCCCAGCGATCACTCCGATGATTCCAATTTCGATCCCGCGGATATACGCGGGTTCCTGCGGATAATTGCTGTGCAGGAAGCTCCATAGAAAGGCGGGAGCGATCACGGCCATCCACCTGGAACGCGTGAATCTTGCAAAAAATGGAATGGCGAACAGGCGGAAGGTGAATTCTTCGTTGGTAGAGGCCAGCAGGCCAATCGCCGCGCCGGAAATCCATGGGAAGGCGGTGTTCACGGAGTTGTCGAAATTCAACTCCTGCGGCGCCCAGGCCCCAAAATGACCGGCTACCACGTAGAACGCGACCACGTAACCTATGTGAAAAGCCGCAAGGGAAACGCCTACCACCGCTGCGGAGAAGAACTCTTTCGAACGCAGGCCGCTTAAGGTGAATGCGCGGGAGAGACGCAGCCGCTCAGGTTGGGACTCTCGATAAAGAGGCTCACCGGCGGGGAGGACAAGAGTAACGGTTAGCGCCGAAGTCAGCGCAAAGAGCAGCGCGAAGGCCAGCTTCCCCGCAAGGAAAGTGCTGTATGGATCGTTCGTATCGTACTCAGCGCTCCAGTGCGGCCAATCGTTCAGGCTCTGCAAGAAGAGAAGCGCAGCAACCGCCAATCCAAGCAGGATGGCTCCGCGCCACCGGGTTTTCCCTTGCAAGGTGAGTTTAATCCCTTGCCATATGGCCGCGGCGAGCAGCGCAAAGTAGAGGGCAAAAAAAACAGTTGCCAGCGTGTCGTTGCCGGAGCGCATCCGGCGGAAGCTGCGCTGCCAAGCTTCGGGAACTTTCAGGAATTCTCCGCTGCCGCCAATGCGGTCGCCTTGCACGTTGACTTGCAAGCGATACGGCGCATCTTTTGCGCGGAAGCCGTGCTTTTCCCAGGTGAATGTCCAATCGAGACGGTTCGGCCTCTTTTTGGAATTGGCTTCTTCGGGAAGCGCATCCCAGCCGCGAAGGTCCATCCCCAGTCTGGCGCTGAGAAAATCTTGCGCGGCAGATTGCGCAACGCTGCGCTCGAGCGAAGCTCCGGCGCGCGCTTCTTCGATCTTGTGGTCGTAACCGACAATCTGACCCGACGGACTGACGCGCACTTCGAACTCTTCTTCCTGCAGCGGCTTGAAAAAGCGGACTTCCCAATACCAGATGTTCAGCTCCGACGACATCAGGCGGTTGGCTTCGCGCAAGCCGAGCTGGCGTTCCAGGTAGACCTTGGCGTCCTCGTCCACGTCAAAAATGATCGAAGACTTGTAGCCAGCGAGGTTTTCACCGGTGCCGGTGACAAATTTCCGGGCGCGAGAGAGCGCTTCGCGCCGCGAAACCTGAAAATTGACGGAAGCTTCCGGAAACGCTTGGAAGAAGTATTTGTGCGCGAAGAGCAATCCAATGATTCCCGCCGCTATCCACAGAAGCAGCGCGCGCTTTTCCGAACTGGTCAAGCGATCACCGGCCACTCGGCCCACCCTGCGCATGGCCTTTCCGCAAAGAATGTTTCACGTGAAACGAGGTGCTCCTCTTGTTTTCCTCTACCAACGCTTAGACGCACCCTGGCCCGACAAGAATGCCACACTCTATCGGTACGCGGGGCCGCGGCGCAAGTTTCGCGCTTGCGGCAAGTGTTTGGCCCGCAATGATATAAAGAGTACGCCATGGCGATGAGCCTTAGCACCGATGTACGCATGATCAAGGGCGTTGGACCGCAGCGCGCGGAGCTGCTCGCGGAGCGAGGGATCTACACGATCGAGGACCTCCTCGGCTACCTCCCTTTTCGTTACGAAGACCGCATGCACTTTTCAAGAGTAAAGGACATTCAGCCGAACGGCACCTACACCATTCGGGCGCGCGTGATGAGCGGCCAAGCCCTCCGAAACATGCGCTTCCGCAGGGACGCCATCTATCACTTGCTGGTCCAGGACGACGCCGGGGGATTGCTGCCTTGCAAATTTTTTCATGGCGGCTACCTCGAAGGGCGCTTAAAACCCGGACAGCTCTTGATCCTTCACGGCAAAGTGGAAATCGACCGCCTGCGGCCCGCGCGACTCGAGATGATCAATCCGCAAATCGAATTGGTGAACAGCGACGAAATGGACTCCACAGAAGTCGGGCGCATCGTCCCGATTTACGAGGCCATTGGCGCGTTCAGCTCCAAACAGATTCGCCGCGCATTGTACGCGGCGGTGCAACTTGTCGATCCGCGCATGCCGGATGTCTTGCCGGAAAGCCTGCGTGCCCGGCTCAAGTTTCCGACTCGCGGCGAGGCCATCACCCGCACGCATTTCCCCGAGGCGACGGAATCCCTGGATGCGCTGAACACGTTTCGTTCGCCCGCGCAGCAGCGGCTGATTTTTGAAGAGTTCTTTTTATACCAACTTAGTTTGGGATTGGACCGCCGGGCAACACGTAATGAAAATGCCATCGCTTTCCGGGTTCGCCAGGACCGCATCCGCGAAGCGTTGAAACGTATTTTGCCGTTCAAGCCGACCGACGCGCAGAAACGCGTCCTTGCGGAAATTGTTGCGGACCTTGAAAAGCCGGCGCCGATGAACCGGCTGCTGCAGGGAGATGTTGGCAGCGGAAAGACCATCATTGCTTTGCAAGCAGCGGTCATCGCTATTGAAAACACTACGCAGGCAGCGCTGATGGCGCCGACGGAAATCCTGGCAGTTCAACATTATCTTTCTGCCCGGCGCATTTTGGGAAAACCTGGCTATCGCGTAGAACTGCTCATCAGCGGACTCAAGTTTGCGGAAAAACAAGCAGCGCTCGAACGCATTCGTGCTGGAGAAGCGCAACTCGTCATTGGCACGCACGCGCTTGTTGAAGAAAGTGTCCAATTCGCGCGGCTTGGTTTTGTGGCTATTGATGAACAGCATCGTTTCGGCGTTTTGCAACGCAAGCGTTTGATGGACAAAGCGGCTTCGCACGGGCACTCGCCGCATGTGCTTGTGCTTACCGCCACGCCGATTCCGCGCACCCTTTCGCTCACGCTCTACGGCGACTTGGACGTTTCCTTGCTGGACGAATTGCCGCCCGGGCGTACGCCGATTGTTACCCGGGTAACCAGCGAGCCGCACCTGCCCGGCGTTTGGGAATCGCTGCGGCGCGAAGTCGCGGCAGGGCGGCAGGGCTACATCGTCTATCCGGTGATTGAAGAATCGAAACTTGAGTTGAAAGCGGCCATGGATGCCTACGAGCGCCTTTCGAAAGAAGTTTTTCCAAAGCTAAAGCTGGGACTCCTGCACGGGCGACTCTCCAGCGTAGAAAAAGATGAAGCCATGCAGCGCTTCTACAAAAACGAAGTGCAGATCCTCGTAACCACAACGGTTGTGGAAGTTGGCGTTGATGTGCCGAACGCAACGGTGATGGTGATCGAACACGCGGAACGATTCGGGCTCGCGCAGCTGCACCAGCTTCGCGGCCGCATTGGCCGCGGCGGGCAGAAGTCTTACTGCGTTTTGGTGGCTCCGTTTCGAATGACGGAGGAGGCCCGAGCGCGGCTCGATACCATGGTACGCACGTCGAATGGCTTTGAAATTGCCGAAGCCGATCTGCTGCTTCGCGGCCCGGGCGAGTTTTTTGGCACGCGACAGTCCGGCGAACTGGGCTTCCACATCGCGAACCCTTTGCGCGACAAGGAGCTGCTTGAACTTGCGCGCAAAGAAGCGTTCGCCCTGGTCGAAGATACGGCTCAGCCGGAAGAATTGCAGCGCGTTTTGCGGATGCTGCCCGGAGAATGGCAGCACCGATATCACTTGGCGAAAGTGGGCTAGGCTCAAGCAGCCCTACACCAGCCGGAACCTCCTTTACCCGCTACCAGATGGCGCCACAATGGAGATCGCGGCATGGGGTTTGCAGGACAAAACAAAACTGACCTATCCCCTGGTAAACAAACCGATAAGCGCCCTTTTTTTTTGGACTGCCGGGTCCGCGAAGTCCTTGACTTACAACCGGCACCTGAAGCTAATAACTGAATTCATGCGCATCATTGCCGGAATCTATCGCAGCCGCATGCTGAAGAGCCTGAAAGGGCTGGCGCTTCGGCCCACGAGCGACCGGTTGCGCGAAACACTTTTCAACGTGCTGGGGCCGGGCGTTCGGAGTTCGCGGTTCATTGATCTCTTTGCGGGATCCGGGGCGGTGGGGATCGAGGCGCTGAGCCGCGGCGCCTCGGAAGTTGTCTTTGTGGAAAATCACGCGGGGGCGGCCAAACTGATCCGACGCAATCTGGAATCCCTTGGCATCCGAGAAGGAGCGGCGATACTGGCTGCCGATGCTCTTCGTGGTCTGGAAATGCTTGCTTCGGGAAAAAAAACCAACGATTCGCCCTGCGACTATGTCTTTCTCGATCCGCCCTATGCTGCAGCCAAGGACTATGTTCGCGTGCTAAAATTTCTGGGTTCGGCGAGTCTTCTTGCGCCCGCCGGCGTGGTGATTGCGGAACACCGCCGCAGCTTCGAATTGCCGGATGAAGCGGGCGCACTCGAGCGCTACCGCGTTCTCAAACAGGGTGATGCGGCTTTGAGTTTCTATCGCCGCGCTGCCGCAGTTGCCGGCAAAAACGACTCTGCTCCATAAACCCGCTCAAGCAGGGCGTCATTTTTCTGACGGTATTCTGAGGATTCTGAGGGATGTGCCGCGCCAAAAGGCAACGACGAGCGCCGCACCGGAATCGAAAAGGACATGTTGTTGAATCGTTTTGGCACGTTCGGTAATCCGGGCAGCAGCACCGGACAGGCCACCGCCGTGGCGCTCGCCCCCCTCCGTTTGCCTGCGGGGCGTGCGCCGCAATTGGATATCGCCTGGGGAAGTTTTCATCAGGGGACCGGCAGCAGCCTGAAAGTCCTGGTTAGCAGATCACCAGTTCCAAAGAAGTTTTTGATCGATGGATTTTTCAAATATTGCTGGATCGAGGGAAAACTGCCGCGCCGGGCGCTCGTTGCGGCGGCTTTGTGGCACATCGTCTTTTTCGTCATGCCCTATCCGCAGCTCCCGGCCAGAGCGCGCCACAATCCTGGCTTCGATAACGTGGAACTTTCCTGGTCGGGACCGATCAACGACTTGCCTCTGCTGGACATGAAGGCTCCGAGGCCCGAGCCTGCGCCTAAACCGACCCCGCGTAGCGAACCGGAAAAGCCTCTGCCGCCGGAAGGCGCGGATGCGTTCCATCCGCGGCAGCACATCTCGAGCGACCCGGTGCATCCGAATCACCCGCGACAGACGCTGATCAATTCCGCTGCTCCGCCCGAGCCGCCGAAAATCCTTCCAAGCCTGCCCAACGTCGTACAAATTCAGGAAATGCCGGGTCCAGCGCGGCCTCGTTTGGTCATCAGCAAGGAGGAACTGGCCAAGCTGCATCCGAAGCAACGTCGTGTCGCTACGGTGACGGATGCGCCTGCGCCCGATGTGCCCGTTTTTGAACAGAAACCAGGTGATGTGGCAATGATTGCCACCGCCAGCGGACCTGCCCGGCCCCAACTGGAATTGAATGCGGGAGCAGCGCCACGCATTGCGCAAAAAGCACATTCCGGCGATGCCGGACCGGCTCCGGACGTTGGAGCGACACAGATTGCGGGTGCCAACGGCAACTCTTCGACGCTGATTGCCCTTTCATCTGCCCCCGCTCCACCCGCTCCGGTGGCGCCTCCGCAAGGGAATCTCGCGGCCCGCGTTTCCATTTCGCCGGAAGGCAAAAAACCGGGTGCACCGGGCGGGTCAGCCGCAGGAGCCTCCAGCACGAATGACGCGACCGGCGGAATGCCAAGCAGCGGAAGAGGAAACGGCGCCGGAAATAGCGCGGGAAATGGCCCCATGGACGTTCGCATTCGCGGCGGGAATCCTCCTCCGAATACCGGGACTTCGGGACTTGCGGCAACGCCAAAAATCGGCGCGCCCACTCCGCATACACTGACCACACGGCCGGAGCCCCACGCCGATGATGAGCCGCTGCGGACAGGGCCCCCGAACTTCATTGTGCTTCCACCTGGAGCGAAACCGGAGCAAATTTTCGCTTCCAAGAAGATTTACAAAATGCAAATTGAGATGCCGAACCTGAATAGCGCGACGGGAAGCTGGATATTGAATTTCACTGAGTTGCGAACTGATCTCAATGCTCCGCGCGTGCCTTCGGCCGATCTGAACGGCCCTACCCCCATTCGCAAAGTGGATCCGAAGTATCCGCCCACACTGATCAATGAACATGTGGAAGGCGAAGTCGTCCTTTACGCGGTGATTCGGCGCGACGGCACGGTGGACAGCATCCAGTTGGTGAGAGGGCTCGACGAAGAGCTCGACAAGAACGCAATGAACGCCCTGAGCCAGTGGAAGTTCCGACCAGCGACGCGGCAAGGTGAGCCCGTCGATCTCGAAGCGATCGTGCACATCCCCTTTCACGCCCCAGGCAATCGCTACTAACACGATTTCGCGTCAAGACCTGCCTTCGGCAAGCTTCACCAAGGCGTAAAGCGCATGATTCACGGGCGTGGGCACGCCGAGTTCCGCGCCTCGGCGCGAAACGTAGCCGTTGAGTGAATCAATCTCCGTGCGTTTGCCGCGATTCATGTCCTGCGCCGTTGAAGAAAGCGCCTCGGCCATTTGCGTGGCAATTTGCAGCGCACCCGCAAGCGCGACCTGGGGATCTTCGAGCCCCGGCGGATGAATGTTCGACGCCTTGGCCACCGCGAGGACCTCGTAAACGGCGCTCTCCACGACCTTCCAGGCGTCGGCGCTTCCGGCAATCTGGCCGTACTTCGCGTGCCCCAGGGCGGAAACGGCGTTAAGCGCGCAGTTCCAGACCAGCTTGGTCCAGAGTTCGCCTTTGATATTCTCGGAAATGCGGCACGGAACATTGGCGCGGGAAAAGAGCGCGGCGATACGCTCCGTCTTCTCGTTTTTCGGCCCGACCACGAGATCGCCGCGCCCCACGTGCTTCACGCGCCCGGGCTCAGGTACAGAAGCGGCAACGTAGACCACACTGGGAAGCGCGTCGATTCCGGCGGAACTGCGGATTTGTTCCACGTTGTCCACGCCGTTTTGCAGGCTGAGGACAACCGCGCCGTTCGAAAGCAATGGAGCGATGGCGCGGGCGGTGGTGGCGTTGTCAGTGGTCTTCACACAGAAGAGGAGAATCCCTGCAGGGCGCACCGCGGTAATTTCCACCGAGGCATCCACACGGACTTTTTCTTGAAACTGAAGGGTATCTAGGAACAGCCCGTTTTTCTTGACCGCTTCCACAAACGGCGGACGCCCGATCATCATAACGGGCGCGCCCGCGCGGGCGAGCAAACCTCCAAAATATCCGCCGACGGCGCCCGCGCCGACGACGGCAATCCTGGGCCAGGGCTGTGATTCGGTCATGGAGTGATCACGCTGATGAGGCGGTCGATATCGCGCTCGGTATTGTACAAGTGCGGCGAGACGCGGATATGGCCTTCGCGCAGGCTGACGATCACGTTTTCTTTTCGCAAGCGCTGGTAAAGCTCGGTGGTCTTTTCACCGCTGCGCGCCGAGAAGCAGCCGTACGGGCCGCGTTGCGCTGCGTCGAGCGGGCTGGCGGGGGTGCAGCGATCCTTGGGCAAGCGCTCAAACATGAACTCGATCAGTCGTCGATTGTGCACCGCAATGCGTTCCGGCTCCATGCGCGACACCAGTTCCACGGAAGTATCCATCGCCGCCAGATTGAAATTGAAGTAGCTTGCCCATTCCGGAGCGTCCCAGCGCTTGGCATTCGGGGCGGGCTTGGGATCGTCGAAATTCAGCGCCGAGAAATTGTCCGAGCCCTTCACCGCCATCCAGTAAAACGGACCTGGACAGACGATCGCGAGGTGTTCGCGCCTAATCCAAAAAAATCCCGTGCCGAAGGGGCTGAGCAGCCACTTGTAACCCGCACAAACAAGAAAATCGGCGCCTAACTTGCGCACATCCATCGGCATCGCGCCGCAGCATTGGCTCACATCGAGAAGCAGCAGAGCGCCCTGCTCGCGGCAAGCGGCGGCGACCCGCGGCGCCTCCAGAAGCGAACCGTCGTTGTACCGCACCAAACTCACGGATATGACCCTCGTGCGCGGCGTCATCGCTGCAATCAAATCATCCGCGGAAATGAAACGCTCGCGCGGCGCAACGACCTTTACCCTCACGCCCTCTCGCTCTGCCATAGGCATCCATGTTGTGTATTGCAACGGAAATTCTCCCTTGGCAACAATTACTTCGTCGCCGGGATTCCACTTCAGGGCGTAGGCAACGGCTGCCGCGCCGGCGCTCGCTCCGCTCGTTAGAGCGATCTCCTCGGGCCTGCCACCGATTAGCTTCGCGATGTTTTCGCGGATGCGATTCGGCACTTCGAAGTACGTGGCGTCGGTTTTGTGGTGCGGGAACTTTTTCGCTTCGAGGGCTGCCTGCACGGCGCGAATGGAAACGCGGGGAAGCGGCGACTGACCGGCCAAGTTCAAATAGGTCGCGTCTTCAAATTCGAACCATTCCTGGCGCCAATCGATTTGGGGAGAAGTTGTTGTAGTGGCCATCGGCCGCTCCTTTCATGGAGAACCCTGTCGCGGGCGCGAGTGTTTAGATTGGCAGGGAGGAAGCCTACGTTACAACGTCCAAATTGGGGTGGGATTTCATGCCGTGCGGAGTGCGATTGACAAAAGGTTGACGAGTGAGCCTAGGCAGGCACAGAACCGCGTACTTTCATCAACCACAGACCCAGCAAGTAGCCCAAGGTCCCGGTGATCAGGCCTCCGAGCACGTCCGCCGCGTAGTGGTTCCGCACGTACACCGTCGAGACGCACATGCACGCTACGAAAGGGAGAAAAATCCAAAAGAGCCAGCGGCAGTGACGCCGTGCACCCAACAGGGCAGCCATCGCGCCGGCGACGTGCTGCGAAGGGAATGCCGCTCCGTGCACCCGCCCGTACTTTTCGATCAAATTGATCAGCGCCGTGAACGGGCCGCCTGTGAGTTTGCTGTGCCACTGCCCCGCCAGCGTGAACCACGGGCTCTGTACCGGAAAAAGAGCGGCAATGATGTAACCGAATACATAGCCGGCGGCAGAATAGCTCATCACCGACCAGTAACTTTCGAATTCCCGCTGATAATAGAGAATGCCGCTGAGAATGAGCAAGTAAAGAAAATAGGTGAAATACGCGAACTGCATGAATTCATTGAGCGCGGGATGCGTGAACTGCTCGAGCCAAAGCGAAGGATTCACCCCCGTGAGCCAGCGGTCGAAAGCGATGAGCTTGGCGTCCTGCCAGCCGGGATTGACCAGGTGCACCAGCCGGGCCATCTCTTCGAAGCAAAAAAGGAAAAACAGGTGCGGATACCAGTGACGCCAGAAATGCCAGAACCGGTAACGAGGAGATTCGTAAAGCCAATGGGTTCTCTCGCCAGCGCCGCCTTCCACGCGGCAGAGAACCAAGATCAGCACGGCCACGCCCGCCTGCGTCGCGATTAGCCTTAGCGGATGTGCGAGGTTTTCCGCAAATATCGTGATCAATACACTAGACAACCCCAGGTATCCCAACGCAATCCATTCGAACGCGCCACACGCAGCCCACGCTTCGGCGAATTCGCTGGCGATCCGCGTGGACCATGCCAAACGCTCTGTCTGAGACGTCCACACAATCGCGCTATCGCTCGTCTGGCAGTCGTGTCTTTGGAGTTCGTTCAAGTTCATGCGCACCGCTCCACGGGTTGCCGCGTCTGCTTTGTTTGTGGGAGACGATCTGTCGTTCGCAAGGCGGGCCAACCTTCCTTCCGCGCAATGCGCACGAGCTTCGGCGTTGGATTCACAGCCGCTGGATTTCCCACCGATGCCAGCATCCAGCGATCTGGAGCGCTGTCGCCGTAGGCCCAACTTCGCGACAATTCCAGGCTCATTCCTTTGGCAAGCATGTGAATCGCGTGCGCTTTTGCTTTTCCGAACAGCGGTTCGCCCAGAATTCGCCCGGTCCACTTGCCTTCGCTCTCTTCCAGTTTTGTTGCGCATACTGAAATTTCTGTGGCAACTCCACGGGCGGCCAGTTCTAGTTCCAAAGCTCGCGCTGCCGCGTTGGCCAGCGGCTCGAGCGTTCCACTCACAATCACGATGGCGTGCCCTCGCATCGCGTGCCAGGCGACTCGTTCCACACCATCTTCAAAAAAGTGAGGGACGAGCCATCGCGGGAGGTGCTTCGGAGGCGTCGATGGCCGTCCCTCTCCTTCGCTTGCCCGGAGCTGCAAAGGGTGGCCACTCACGTGCGCGCAAGTATCGACTTGCTTCCCCGGCCCTTCTTCCACAAAGCTGTGCACGCCGCGCAGAACCATCTTGTTGGCATGCAATACGTGGCCGATTCCGCGCGGGAGCAGCTTCAGCGCTTCCCCACACCATGAGAAATAGTTCGTCAGCGGGATTTCGCAGCGGTGGCGCAGGATTCGAAAGAACCGCCGCTCGAGCGACGGCAGCGGCAGCAAGGTCCCATCCAAATCAAAAAAGGCAGCTGCGCGCGCGCTCATGCCGCCTCCTGGGCCGCGGCGTTCACGCCGCGGCGCTGACGGACACCGTTTGCGAAATACTTCCAGCCTTCCAGAAGCACCGGCAACCCGCGCACCAGGCAAAACACGGCCGTCGCGGTGGTAAGCACTTGCGCTCCCATTCGAATGGTTGCACTCACTTCTCCGCCGAGCCCGCTTAGCAAGGCCACGGGCCCGCGCGTCAGCGCCAGCTCCAAACCCAGGTAGCAGAAGCACAAACATTTCATCGCGGCATAGAGGCCGCGGCTCCAGCGCGAGGTAACTAACGCACGACCCCACCACGTCTCGACCATGGCCTTCGCTCCCCAGCCGGAGTACCCCGCCTTCATTGCCAGATTGCGAAGAAAATCCGTGGCCGCGCCGCGGACGAAGAACAAAATCGGCAGCCACAGCGAAACCATGCCAACAACCGCGAAATAGGTGAAATACACGTTTTCGATCATGCGGTCCCCGAGAATGTCCAATTGCGCGCCAACCGCCGTGGCCATTTTCTTCTTGCGCGCCAAGTGTCCGTCGAGCGCGTCGAGAGCGATGGAAGTAACGGTCAGCACCACGGCCAGCAGGTTGGGCCAGGCCCCGCGACCAAACAGGCAGACAGCGGCAAAACCCACTGCCACGCGCAGGAGCGTTACCTTATTGGGCGTCCATTGAAATGGCATGCTAGGCACTCCTCCACCAGCGCCAGCTTGAATGGCAACTCCGGCGCCAACTGCACGTTTCGCAATTCCTTTGAAATCAAGCCATTACGGGAATGCGATGGAAAAACATGCGCATGACGCGCAAGCCAAACGCTTCATCTGTCGCCTGTTTGCTTGAGGTCTTTGCTGGTTGCTTTTTTCTCGCCTCAACCGTCTAATTTCCGAGGACTGGATTGTTTCTTTGCCCTGGAAGCTGACAACGGTGTAAGCGAGCCCGGGAATATTCCTGAGGATTACGCGATTCTCTCGGTTGAAGGTATGATGCCAAGTTGCAGGCCAAACTGAAGGTATGACACGAACATGACGCCTTCGGATGTCTCACTCGCCGCAGCGTTTCTCGCAGGGTTGGTGTCGTTTCTTTCGCCCTGTGTGCTGCCCTTGGTGCCGGGCTATGTTTCCATGCTTTCCGGGATCGGCATGGAGCAACTCCGCCAGGGCGAAGTGCCGCGCTCAGGACTTTTCTCTTCCGCCCTTGCGTTTGTTGCCGGCTTCTCCGTGGTGTTCATCGCCTTTGGTGCTTCCGCGAGCGCCGTCGGCGCGTTCCTCAAGCAGAATCGCAACCTGCTCGCGCCCCTCGCTGGCGCATTGATCCTTCTTTTTGGCCTGCACTTGATCGGCGCGCTGGTCAAACTCAAGTTGCGCATCGGCGTGATTCTCGGAATGATTCTTGCAGCCCTAGGAGTCGCCGCGTTGCTGCGGCAGGGTCCCCTTTTTGCGGGACTCAAGGCCATGCACTTTTTCTCGCTCTCCCTGATTGGATTCTTCGGTCCTGCCTTGGCACGCTGGCTCAACCGCGATGTGCATCTTCGCAGCAGCATCTCACGGCCGGGAATCTGGAGCGGGTTCCTGCTGGGTTTTGCGTTCGCCTTTGGCTGGACCCCCTGCATCGGGCCGATTCTCACCGCAGTTCTCGCGCTTGCCGCAGCCAGCGATACGATCGCGCGAGGCGTTCTCTTGCTAACGGTGTATTCTGCGGGCCTGGCCATCCCCTTTTTGCTCACGGCCTTGGGAATCAGCCAATTCATGACTTTTTACAAGAATTTCCGGAAGTATCTTCACGTCGTGGAGGTTTTCAGCGGCGCCTTGCTTTTGTTTGTGGGCGGCCTGGTTTTCTTCAACAAACTGACCTGGCTCGCAACCAAGCTGACGTTTCTAAATCGTTTTACGCTGTAGAGGAGTGCGCTTTAGCGCGTTGGAAAATTCAAAATGAAAAAAGTTCTCCTAATCATCGGCACGGTGGCCGTTCTCATCGGCTTGACTATTTATGCGGACAGGGCGACGCGCGTCAAAGCCAAGGTTTCTGAGGGTCATGACCTTGCGAAGGCAGACCCGGGCAATCCGGCGCCCGAAGTGACCTTCAAAGACCTCGACGGCAAGGATGTGCCGCTCAGCCAATACAAGGGCAAAGTGGTGCTGGTGAATTTCTGGGCGACGTGGTGCGAGCCTTGCCAGGTGGAAATTCCCTGGCTCATCGAAATGCAGCAGAAGTATTCCTCGAAGGGCTTCACGATTCTCGGCGTGGATGTGGACGAGGAAGGCAACAACGTGGTCTCCGCCTATACGGCCAAGCAACGCTTTAACGTGAACGGTGAAAAACTCCCGATGAATTATCCCATTTTGCGGGGCAATGACGCGGTGGCCGACAAGTTTGGCGGTTTACTCGGTTACCCAACGAGCTTTCTGATCTCGCGCGATGGCAAGATTGTAAAAAAAGTGCAAGGGCTGGTTGACTACGACGAGATCAAAAACGCCATCGAAGGCCAGTTGTAAAGCGGAAATGTGACGCCGTTGTTCTCCGAGCTCACGTGCTGCCGCGCGTACCCCACCTGGCGGCGCGGCTCAACGGCCGTGCTTGACCACCGTAAACACAACTTGCGACGGATATTGTTTCGAATGATGAACGGCGTTATGCGCGACAACACCTTGGTCCTCGTCGTAGTTGTTCCCGCCGGTATTTAGGTTGCGATCGAAACGCGGAAAATTGCTGCTCGACACTTCCATGCGTAGCTGATGACCTGCCGCAAAGTAGTTGCTGGTGTTCAAGGGCTGCAAGGTGACCTGATAAACTTTGCCCGGCTCCATCCAGACCAGCGGCTTGTCGTACCCGTCGCGGTAGCGCAGGCGCTGGATGGATTCGTCGAGGTTGTAAGCGCGCCCATCGGGGTAGACGTCGAGCACTTTTACGGTAAAATCCGTGTCCTTCGCGTCGGAAGAAACGTACAGCGTGGGCACGATGGGCCCGCTCAATTCCGTCCCTTCCTTGAACGGCTCGGAGGTGTACACCAGCACATCCTCCCGCGCTTCCATCTTTCGCTGGTCAAAAGCGCCAGGCTGAACCGCGGTCCCGGTGCAACAGACATTTCCGCCGTAAGAAAAAACCGGATTCATCGGGTCGTAGGTAAACGAGTCGGGCTTGTCCGTTGCCGGCGGAGCCGTCACCAGCGCGCCGTTGCCCTCCAACGAGTTTGCCCGGCCCGCGCTGGACAAAAACAGCGTCATCGGCTGCGCACCAGCAGGCGGCCAGGTATCCGACGTCTGCCATTTGTTCATCCCCATAGTGAAGTACGTGACCTTTGGCAGCGAATCCAGCCGCGCGCTCTGCTCTCCTTTCAGGAAGCGATCGAAAAAGCCGTACACAATTTCCTGATAATCGAGGCGCGCGTCGCCCATGCTGCGGTCGCCGACGATGGTGTCCTCCGTAGCACGCGTGTAAGCGCAATGCGTCACCGGCGCGACGACGGCCCACTGCTCGTCGGCAATCTCCGGCTTCGCCGTTTTGCGGACATGATTGAAGAGCGCGAGGTTCGGCCCAACCGAAACGTCATACCAGGACATGAACCAAAGGCCGGGAACATTGAGCTGCATATCATCGTGATACAGCCCGCCTTTGTACCAAGCGGGGTCGTTAGGCGTGCGTTGAATCATGCGCCCGCCCGTGTCCACGGGCATGGCGTCGGCGTAGATGCCGCGGGGCGCCTCCACGGCTCTTAGAATGTCCCGTACAGGCAGATGCCAAAGCGCTTTGGACCAGTCCACCGGAGGAAGCTGCTGTGCCAGATCAAAAGCCTTTGACGCGCGAATCAGATCTTCGCGGGGAGTGTTTGGAGGAAACATAGGACGCACCTGGTTCTGCTCACCGTAGAGCCAGGTAATGAACAGCATTTGGACCGTTCCGCCGCGATACCAGTTGCCCTGCTCGTAGTAAGGCGCGACGCGACCCACGCCTGCGCCAAATCCCTGAACATTCATCGCCGCGTAGGCAGGAGCGCCCATCGCGGCAATACCCAGTTGATACTCTGCTGTCGAAGAGCAACCCGTCGTTCCCACTTTTCCGTTTGCCCACGGCTGAGACGAGAGCCAGGCCAGCGCGTCAACTCCATCAGTGCGGGGCGCTCCGAGAATGTCGTAATTCCCCTCAGAAAAGAAGTGGCCGCGTTCGTTCTGGATCACGTAGGCATAGCCGCGCTGAACGGCTGTCAGCACGTTCTTCATATCGGCGGGAACACCGTTGCGTACGTCCCAAAAATTGAAATTGTAGGGAGTGCGCACCCAAATGATTGGTACCTTGCCGCTGGAGTTCTTCGGCCGGTAGATGTCCGTGGCCAAGCGAACGCCATCGCGCATGGGCATCATGACCTTGCGCTCGATGACGGCAATGGATTCCAGTTCCTTTTCCGTTTTCCAGCGCTGATCGCGTTGCTCTTGAGTGAGGGTGGTGCCTTGTTGCGCCTGCATTCGAGCTATCGGAAGCGTACAAGCCATGGCCGCGACCAAAAGTGTCCGGGCAACCGAGTTTTTCATGAAAGACCCTCACTCGAGCGGCAAACGATCAGCGATCCACTCTTTGGCGCAAAGATTCTACAGGATTCCAAGGGGTAAGGGAGTCGCTGCTGCGGGAACAGCCTCGCTTGGAAGCGAAGAATAGGAGGGTGTCAGAATCTAGGCAGGCTGTGCACTTGCTGTCTGCGACGCGAGGGCGATCTCGTAGGACTTGCGCAAAAGCCGGATAGCACGCTCGACGTCGTCCGGATTCCGAAGAAAGACACTTACCCAGCCTGATTTAGGAAGAATGTGGTGCGGCTCAGCCTCTCCACTTCTCACCAGTTCATCCCGCACATGCCGGGGAAACGGAATGTCAACGAGGCTGTCGCCGTGTACGTGGCCGATTTCACGGCGGCCAACGCGGAATTCCGTGCCGCCAAACCGATGTGGTGCATGTTCGATTTCTTCCCAGCGAGCAACGGCTTCGTGGATTTGCTGCCCCGCGCCCTTCACCAGCATGGCTATACTCCTCCACCCTCAATTGACCTGCACATACTTGGATGTTCGGTCGAAGCGCATCGTTAAGTCGACACGATGGCGACCATGCCAAGCACGGGAAGAGCGAGGGCTGGGTCGCCCGTGACCTTCACTTGGGATTGAGCGGATGCACGGTCAATGCCTTTGGTGAAAATGCGCCAGGCGATCTCCTGCGGGATGGTGGTTTCGGCGGCAGGTCGATCTTGGTCGTGTTCCTTAAGGGCCCAGCCACTATCTTCGCGGCGCACAGTCCAACTGCCCCCGCATTCGCCGGACACGGTGACGCGAAGCGCGGTTCCCGCTGCGGCGGATACGGCGCGATAGGTAAACGGCAAGGCCCGCATAAAACAATCCAGCACCGGATAGTAAAGTTCAGGTGTCAGGATGCCCGCCCCGCGGATTCCTGGACGCTCGACGGCCATTCGAATCTGCTGTTGATGGTGCCACCGTTCGGTGTATTCGCGAGCCGTGTCGAACCAGTTGGCAGATTTTTCTTCGCCCGCCCAGCTCACGCCAAACGATGCTTGCGCGTACGGATCACGCCCGGCGTGAAACTCCGCAAGCTGTTTACACGCCACCTCGATCAGAGAAATCAGGACTGCTGGGCTCAAGCGGCGATACACCGTGACGCCTTGTTCATTCAGGCGGTCGATGTAAGCACCCCATGCGCGAGGCGAGTCGATATTCGGAGCCGGGGCCGCGCAGCCGTCGCGCGCGATAGAGATTCCTCTCAGGGCCGTGTCGAGCAGATGCGCCGCGACGTCTTTAACCTTCCACTTCGACGAGACCGTCGGCTTCTCCCAAGCCTCGGGGGAGAGCGAACGCAGCAATTCGAGCAGCATCCCGTCCACCTTGGGGAAGAGATGGGCGGTGAAAATGGGGTGTAGTGGATCAACTCTGTCCGTCGCAGGATGTGTGGCCATGCAAGAACTCTATGCATGGAGGGGGCCGAATTGCAATCGCCTGAGTCGTCCTGCCTCCGCAACCTTTTTATGCCCGCAGGGTTTCATTGCGTGTACGCGCTCTCTGACCGAATGAGTCGACAGGAGAGAGGCTTCGGAACAGAGCAATGCAGAAGGGATCGACAACATGCGCTACCTAAGATTCGCGGCTCTACTCGGGATTTGCCTGTTTTGCGCTTCGTTTGCAAGCGCACAGAGGGTTATTGTTGGCGTTGGAGTGGGACCGGGCTACGGACCGGCTTATGTTGGCCCGCCGCCACTTTGCACCTACGGCTACTACGATTATTACCCGTACGCGTGCGCGCCCTATGGCTTCTACGGACCGGAATGGTTTGTAAACGGCGTGTTCGTCGGCGCGGGGCCTTGGTATCACAGACCTTATTGGCATCGGGGATACTATTACCGGCGACCCGGCTACTATCGCCGAGGCTGGTATGGACGTGGCTGGCGCGGCGACTGGGATCATGACCGATGGCGCGATCATGATCGCGGCTGGCGTGACCGGGAGTGGCGCGGGGACCGTGAATTCCACGGCCACCACTGGCACCGGGACTGACCGGGTTCCAGAATCGAAGATTAGAAACGGCTGGCAACCAGGATTGCCAGCCGTTTTTCTTTTTGTGGCGCGGTCCTTCGAAAACGGTGCGGCTGAGCTGAGCTAAACGAGGACCTCCTTGTCCGCGGGCTGCGGAAAGTGCTGCGAAAACCAGAAGGAAAACGGCGTCGCGCCATATTGCTGGTAGTGCTCGAGACGCTCGCGTCCTTCCGCTACTGTAGGAATGTGCCCCGCCGGAATCCACCACAGGCAATAGACGGGCTTGTCCATCTTCTCGAACCACTTGGCCCGGTCTCGCAAGACGCGGGCGTGATCTGATTGGTAAGCATAGTTGCGCAGTGCCTCGAGAGACTCCCAGACAGACATGTTGACCAGGATGGACCGGTCCCTCTCATCGTAAGTGATGTCCGTAGCGTTCCCCGATGCGGACTGCAGGCGCCAGACGAAGCCGCGAGCCTTGTCGGCAAGCGCGTTGATCGGTTCGAGCTGAGCCACAAATTCAGCAATCTTCGGATCGTCGATGGGGGCAATCAGCCGGCCAATGTTGATTTGCGCGAGATGGTAGCTCATGGTTGCTCTACAAGATGCCTTTCGGAATCCGAAGGATACATGGGGAATGGAGCCCCATCGGCTTCAAAAAGCAAAGCGATAGCCCAGAATCATCTTGGCGATCAGATGATCGGTGGAATGCGTCAGGCCAACGCCCAATCCGAAATTCACCTCCCATTTCGGCGAGAGGTTCAAATCAATGGCCGGAAAGATTTGGTGCTGCTGCTGACCGATAGGAAGAAAATCCGTGGCCGGACCGACGGCGCCATAGTACTCGAATCCACCTGTAATTTTTTTCGTAAAGTCGTAGCTGAGCTTGAAGTTCGGCGAAAAGATGACTCCCTGAGACACACTTTCGCCATGGAGGGAGCGATCGAAGGTTGGATTAAAAGACCAGTACCAGGGACCCGACTTTTTATCAATAATCGGGCGGATCTCCCAGGTCCACGTGTCGGTCGAGAACTTCCGCCGCTGATAGCCAATCTCGTTCGAAAGGCTAAGGCCTACGGGCCAGTTCCACTTTTTCGGCACGCGCACCCGGGGACGAATGTGGTTGCCGACCCAATCCCATCCCTGGCCGTTTTGCATGGAAGTGAAAATGTAAAAGCCGGTCTCAAACCAGTCATTGAAGCCATGCGTGATCTCGATGGTCTCGTGTAACTGATGGTTGGTGGGAAGCAGGCCGTCCTGGATGGTCTTTGAGCCTTGAACGGTGAAATTGCTGTGCAGTTCGACCATGGTGTGATGCGGTTCTACCGTTTCGTAGCCGTAGACCTGAATCTCATAGTTGTCTTGTGCCCGAGCGGAAAACGGCAGAACTACACCCAGGAACACAAGACCACCGCAAACGATGGCGATGCGCAACTTCAATGGCTCACCCTTAAGAGGCAGCTGAACCGAAGCTCCCTAGGGTATCTCGGATTCCTGGTGAACGAAAAACAGTCTGATACGGAAACTACGCGTGCGGGTGCGCCTTGTCGTAGACTTCCATCAATTGGCGAATGGAGGCGTGCGTGTAGCGCTGCGTCGTGGAGAGCGATTGATGCCCCAGGAGCTCTTGAATGGCGCGCAGGTCGGCCCCGTCGGCAAGCAAATGCGTTGCAAAAGCGTGGCGCAGCGAATGCGGATGCAGGTCCCAGTTGACGTTAACCAAGCGCACATACTTCTTCACGATGCGCCCCACGGAGCGCTGCGTCAGCCGCCGGCCCGCATAGTTCAGAAAAACCGCCTGCGCGTGCGGGTCTGCGCTGTCAGTTGACCCGTTGGTTTGCCTGAGGAGCTGTTCGCGCACAGGCCAATATTTCTCCAGCGCTTCTTGCGCTTTTGCTCCGTAGGGAACGATCCGCTCTTTGTTTCCCTTGCCTCGAACGCGCAAAATACGCTCTTTTTGCTCGACATCGAGCAGGTTCAGACCGGTAAGTTCGCTGACACGCAAACCCGCAGCGTAAAGCAGTTCCAGCAACGCGCGGTCGCGCCGCCGAAACAACCCTTCCTCCATGTGCGCGCGCTCACCCGGATCCTTTTGCTTCGCGGTCCTCCGTTGTTCCTTCCCGAGCAAACGCTTTTTAGAAGGCGCGGCAGCACCGTTTCCACCTTGAACCATCCCCGCAAGATGGTTGAGAAAGCCGTTCATCTCTTCGGCGGAAACTACCGAAGGGATGCGCTTCGGAAGCTTCGGCGTGGGTACCAGGCGTGCCGGGTTTTCCTTTAAATATCCTTCTCGTACGCAGGATTTGAAAAAGGATCGCAAAGCTGCAAGCTTTCGCGCGATGGAGCTTTTCTCGAGCCCCTGGTCATGCAGGTGCGCGACAAACTCGCGGATCATGGCGTGGTCCACCGCGCGCAGAGCAGGGGGCGTGGCGCGAGGCGGCGTAAGAAATAGCAGGAATTGACGAAGATCCTTCGCGTAGTTGGAAACCGTGTGAGGAGAGGAGTTCCTTACTGTCCGCAGATATTCGAGGTACTTGGCGATCGCTTTTTCCATTGCCACCTGCCAATGAAGAGAAGGTCCCCCGAAACAGTATAGACGCGCAGGCCCATGCAGAAGCGGAAAGTGGAAACATGTTTCGTCAAATGAAGGGTGGTCAGGACTTCACCGCCACGGGGACAGGAGCTTCTTCCGGCTGCGCCGCGGGCGGAGCTTCAGGCACAAGCTTTTCCCAATCACAACCTTCCTTCAGGCAGGCGTGTACTTTGCCGATTTTTGAGTTTTTCTCGACAATGAATGGCGCGCCACACTTCGGGCACGGCTCCGCAATCGGCATGTACGGCGTGGTGAAATCGCAATCGGGATACCGCGAGCATCCGTAGAAAATCCGCGGTCGACCGCGTCCGCCTTTCCCAGCGCTGCCCCGGCGCACGAATTCTCCCTCGTTGCACTTCGGGCATTTGATGCCCATGGTGATGGGCCGCGTGTACTTGCACTTTGGGTAGGCGGAGCAGCCGATGAATTCGCCGAAGCGCCCGTGCTTCTTCACTAAACCGTTCCCGCACGTAGGGCACTTTTCATCGAGCGGCTCATCGGGCTGATGCGCGATGCGGGTGCCCTGGACCAGCCGACGGGTGGTCTTGCAATCCGGATAACCGGTGCACGCCAGGAAGGTGCCGAATCGCCCGCGCTTGATGGCCATCTCCTTGCCGCAGTTATCGCAATACTCGACTTTGTTTTCCTCGCCAGCGTCCGGCAACATCGGCGAAAGGTCTTCGATAAAGTCGCAATCGGGATAGCGCGAGCAGCCCAGGAAGAATCCGTGCCGGCTAATGCGTTCCAGCAATTCGCCTTGGCCGCACTTCTCGCACTTTTTCCCGGTGGGAATGCCGGCTTTGTACGAGAGCATCTCCTCGTCGGCCTTGTCGAGGTCCGTGACGAATTTCCCCCAGAACTCTTTCACGGAATCGCGCCACGGCAGCTTGCCCTCTTCGATTTCGTCGAGTTCCTCCTCCATTCGCGCGGTGAACTTGAGGTCGAAGATGTCCTCGAAACTCTTTACCAGCAGCTTGCATACGCGCTCGCCCAGCATGGTCGGTGAAAACCGCCCTTGATTCTTGGTGACGTACTCTCTCTCAACGAGGGTCGAAATAATGGCGGCGTACGTGGACGGCCGCCCAATCCCGTCCTCTTCCAGTTCCTTTACCAGAGTCGCATCGTTGTACCGCGGCGGCGGCTCGGTGAAGTGCTGCTCAGGACGAATCTTGTCCAAACGTAGCAATTGGCCCTCAGCAACCTCCGGCAGCGCTCGGCCCTCGCCCTCATCGTCTTTCTCATCGTCCTCGCGGTCGGCAGTGGACGCCGGCAACTGATAGACGCGAAGATAGCCATCGAATTTTTGCACCGATCCGCTTGCGCGGAACGTATATTCGCCCGCACGAATGTCGATGGTCGTCTGATCAAAAATTGCAGGAAGCATCTGCGACGCGACAAACCGCTGCCAGATCAACTGGTACAGCTTGAAGAGGTCGTCGTCCAAATATTTGCGCACGTCTTCCGGCGTGCGCGCGACATCCGTCGGTCGGACGGCTTCGTGCGCCTCCTGCGCGTCCTTCTTGGACTTATAGAAATTCGGCTTCTCGGGAAGATAGTTGGGGCCAAACTTTGCGGGAATGAGTTCGCGCACCTGCGCCAGCGCATCGTTCGAAACATGAACGGAGTCCGTGCGCATGTAGGTGATCAGCGCCACCGAGCCTTCCGAACCCAACTCCACACCCTCATAAAGCTTTTGGGCCAGCGACATCGTGCGCTTTGCGGTAAACCGCAGCCGGTTGTACGCGGCCTGCTGCAATTTCGACGTGGTGAACGGCGGCGGCGCGTTGCGCCTCTTCTCCTTTTGCGCCACCGCCGCGACTTGCCAAGTGGCCTTGCTCACCGCGGCCACAATCTTGTCGGCAGCTTCCTGGTTTCTTACTTCAATGTCACCATCGTTGTGCTTGATGAGCTTGGCTTCGAAGAGCGGCGGCTTGCCCGCATCCAGCAGGGCGTGGATGGTCCAATACTCCTGCGGGACAAAGGCGCGAATGGCCTCCTCGCGCTCCACGATCAGGCGCAGCGCCACGGTTTGCACGCGCCCCGCCGACAAGCCTCGGCGAACCTTGTTCCACAGCAACGGAGAGATCTTGTACCCCACCAGCCGGTCCAGCACCCGGCGCGCTTGCTGGGCGTCCACGAGATTGGTATCCAATCCCCTCGGGTGCTCGAACGCCGCGCGGATCGCCTTGGGGGTAATCTCGTTGAAGGTTACGCGGAAGATTTTCTTCGGGTCCGCCGGAGGGATGTCGTCCGCCAGGTCCCCGTTGTTTTTACTCTTCTTTCCCGCTTTGGCGTCTTCCGCTTCTTTCGTTTCGGCGGCCTTCCCGTTCTGCTTGCCGGGTGCCTCGGCCTCCACGAAGCGGTTGGGCTTCGATAGCACCATCGCCAGATGCGCGGAGATGGCCTCGCCTTCGCGATCGGGATCGGGAGCCAGGTACACGGTTTCCGCGGTGTGCGCCGCCTTCCTCAGATCGTGGATGACGTTGCCTTTGCCGGAGATAATTTGCAGGGTTGGCTCGAAAATCTTCTCGTCATGGATGCTGATCTTAGGAGCCTTTGCTTCCGCCTTGGCACTCTTCTTTGTGCCTTTTTTCTTCTTTGACGGCTTCTTGCCGGAGGGGTCCTCGCCAGGTAGACGAATCCCGATGGTCTTCGTCGGCAGGTCCATGACGTGTCCGATGGAAGCCTTGACGGTATAGTTCCGTCCCAAATACTTATTAATCGTCTTCGCCTTCGCGGGCGATTCAACAATAACAAGCGAACGAGCCATTTAACTTTTGTAACTCCGTACTGTGATTCGGAAAGGGCGGACCGCGGGGCGTGTGTCCTTCTCGCTACCTTTGGCGCATGTCCCCAGGGATGAGTCCGACCCCTCATGAGATGCATCAGTGGGCCCTGCCGGTTCCTTCGTCTTAGATGGCGTTCCGCCCATGGAGGGATATTTGAACTGCTATCCCCCACTATAACAACACCTTGCAAAACCACTTGCCCGGCAATGGCCGGATGATCCCCTTCATCTCTAGCGTAAACAGGGTAGCCAGAACCTCGGAAGAGTTCAAGCCGGAGCGTTCGACAATGTCGTCAACCGGAATCGCCTCTTCGGCCCAGAAGTTCGCAAAAGCTTATTTTTCGAGCCATGCAGCCCGTTCACGGGCAAAAGGTTTCGATCCGCGAGCCGCGGAATTGCGCTCCTTCCGCAACTACCGCGTAATTTTGGCCGTCAGCCTTGTTATTTCCTGCCGACGAAACGCACGCGCAACGTCGTTGCGCGGCCCTGGCCGCCCGCAAACGCTCCAAAGCATCCGGTTCGAATGCCATTGCCACAGGCAGGAGCATCAATATTATTCACCACCGAATCGGGATTCCGCCGGCCAAGAATATTCACCCCTTCCACTCGCACCGCCCACAGATACCCTCGCAACTCAAATTTCCGCTCCAGCCCCAGGTTCAGGCTGGCAAACGCCGGGAATCGGGAGGAATTGGGCGGGCCCACCAACTGCTGCTGAAGATTCACAACGCTGAAAGGATACCCGGTTCGATATTCGAAGAAGCCGCTCAATTGGGTGCTCCAGATGTGGGTGGGTAGCCATCCCCACAGGACCAAGCGGTTGGGCGTGTCCCAGGCCACCGGCCCCGGCTGCTGCGCCGCGTAAAATATCGAGCCCAGCGCAGGATTGAGAACTTGGTTGGAGCGCGCTCGCGAACGCGTATAGGCACCATAGATCTCCGTATTTTCCGAAAAAACGTGGCGCACCGAGAAAGTCGCCGCGCGATAGCGGTCTTTGCGTTGATCTTTAAGAAGAAAGATGCCGCCTTGCTGTGTTGGCTGTTGGTCCACGAACGCGAAGCCGTGCGATCCATTCCGCGCGAGCAGTTCCAGACTCACAAGAGTGTTTCGCCCAAATTTCTCCTGCCAGCCCGCGCCCGACGTCGCAAAGCGCGGCTGGCGCAGGCCGCCCGCGGGCATCACAAACTGACTGAGGATAGCACCTGGGGGAACCGCGGCGCCGGTGGGATCATAGAAGGTATCAACTTGTTGCTGGTCGAAGGCCTGCCCCATAAGCGCAAGATTGAGGGGCGCGTTGTAAATGCCCCACCCCATTGAAAACTTGGCCCGATCATCTCCGAAGGGCAGCACGTTGGTCGCTACTCGCGGCCCGGCCATGGCGCTTTGCGTGAACCGGTCCCCATCGGTGCGCAGGCCCGCTTGAAAAACAAAATGCCTGCCCATCGACCACGTGTCTTGCGCGTAGGCCCCTGCTTGGGTGTTCGAAAGCTGGGGAGTGGCGCTTCCGGTAAATGTGGACCGGCGCCGCAAGCAACCTTGCGTATTCACGTCCGCCGCTGTGCAAGGTGCAGTTGTCCCATTAGCGGTGAATGTGGGGTTAAGCACGTCAATCTCCCCACGCTCGGCGGACTGATGAAAAACCAGGGCCGCAACATTCGCGCCAAAGGAAAGCTGATGCGTACCGTGCCAATGCCGCGAAGCCGCCGTCACGTTTGTCACGGCCTGCAACCGGCGGCCGCGTTGTCGCAAGTCTTGAAAATAGTTGCCAGCGGTCCCGTTAATCAGCAAGACGTAGGGCATCGAGCCTTGTGGTGTGTAATCGAGCACGCCGCTGTCCGCGGCGAAGCCCAGTTCAAACAGCGTTTCGTGCAGCCATATCTGGTCCTTCACCGAAACGAAACCGCGTCTTTGGTCGGCGGTGACCGTGGTCGATTGCGGGTCGAGCGCATCCAAGCCCAAGTTGCTTTCGTTCGCGCGGTTGTAGAGGAGGCTCGCGTGCAGGATATGTTTCGGCGAAAAGTTGTATTGCAACCGCAAGAGATTGTCCCCTGCCCATGCTTCGAAGGTGTTGGCGTTCGCGGGAAGCTCTTTCACCACGCCAAACGTATGCTGCAAGCTGATGGAATCGGAAAACCAGAAACGCCCGCGCTCGATCGGCCCGGAAAAATTGAATCGCGGGTACCAATCTCCTAGATGGACGGCTTGCTGGGTGTTGATTCCAGGTCCCGGATTGGTAGTCCCGAAGCGCCACCGGTCGTCTCCGTCAGGAGTTACGAGGCTCAGGATATTTGCGCCAGAGTGCGGATAGGACGCGTCAATTCTCGCCGCCTGCACTTCCGCGGCCCGAGTGGCATCGATATTGAATCTCGATGTCAGCGCTCCGCTCACCGGATCACTGATCTCGAATCCATCCAGCAAGTATTGCGTTTCTCCCGAGCGCGCACCGGCCACATGCAGGTTAGCCCGATTGTCCCGCACAATCTCCGGCAAAGCCACCAGGCTGTCCTGAAGGACATGGCTGTTGGGCATCGGAATATCCCGAATTTGCTGCGCGGAGAGAGTCGAGCGCTGCGCAGTATCCTGGGTATCAATTTGGTTCGAAGGCGCGGTGACTTGCACCTTTTCGCGAACCTCTTGCTCGTGATTCAAAACCAGGGAGAGGTCGTTACTTCCCGCGTGGAGGGTGACCGGCTGACCCGAAAGCACGAAAAAACCCTTCTTCCTGGCTTCCGCTTTGTACTCACCGGCAGAAAGACTGTAGATGGCAAAACGTCCGGCTAAATCGGTTTCTGCTCGGTAGGATTGCCCCGCGGAATCTTCGAGCATGACTTGTGCCGCCATGACCGGCACGCCATTTTCGTCTAGAACGATGCCCCTGCAATCCGCCGGATCCGCCGCCTGAGTTCTCAGACCGAGAAGGGTGAGGTGAACAAGCGCGACGTTAATGACCAGACAAGAAAACCGCATGCAAGACCTTCTCGATAGACCACCTTTGATTAAACTACAGATTGTCGGCGCCCGTTTCTAATTCTTGCGCGGCGTGACGCGGTTCTTGTTTGTCGGTTAGATCTCACAAAGATTGCGTGATGTTCAGCGAGTTGATGTCTGGACTCGGGGTTGTGCCGGGTCTTCTTGAAGGATTGCATCCAGGGTCTTCACAAACAGGTCGGCGTCTTTCTCCCTGAAGACCAGCGGCGGGCGCAACTTGATCACGTTGTGGTGTGGCCCATCGGTTCCGGTTAGAATCCCGCACTCGCGGAGCCGGTTTACGACATAAGACGCTTGCAGCGGCGCGGGCTCCCGTGTGCCCCGATCGACCACCAGGTCCACGCCAAGGAACAGACCCAAGCCGCGAACGTCGCCAATCACCTCGTGCCGTTGCTGTAACTCTTGCAATTTGCTCTTCAGGTGAGTTCCCACGCGTAGCGCGTTTTCTTGTAGCTTTTCTCCTTCCAGAACATCGAGCACCGCAAGCCCCGCCGCGCAAGCCACCGGGTTCCCTCCAAACGTGCTGAAAAATTCCATTCCGTTTGCAAAGCAAGCCGCGATCTCTTTTGTCGTGATCACGGCCGCGAGAGGAAATCCGTTCCCGATCGGTTTCCCCAGAACCACAATGTCTGGCACGACGCCTTGCGTTTCGAATCCCCAGAAGTGCGTCCCCAGCCGCCCGAAGCCCACCTGCACTTCGTCCGCGATGCAGACCGCGCCGGCCGCGCGCATGTGTTCGTAGACTTCCTTCAAATATCCCGACGGGAAAACAATTTGCCCGCCAACGCTTGGCAACGTTTCCGCTAGGTATGCCGCAACACCGCGCCCTTCGCCGCGCACGTGCTGCAAAATTGCCGCAGCGTGGCTCGCGTATTTCGCACCAGCTTCTTGGTCGCCGCGCCGGTACAACCCACGATAATCATCGGCAAGCGGCGCGACGTGCACCCACGGTTTTCGTCCGCGCCCGCCCGGTCCTGTAAATTTGTATGGGCTGATGTCAATCAGCGTGTTTGTGTGCCCGTGATAAGCGTGCTCAAGCACGATCACATCCTCGCGCCCTGTGTGTGTGCGCGCTAGCCGCAACGCCAACTCATTGGCCTCGCTCCCAGAATTCACAACAAAACAAACGCGCAGCGGCTCAGGCAGTTTCTGAGTCAGCCGTTCGGCGTAACGATTCAAGTTGTCGTGTAAATACCGCGTGTTGGCATTCAGCAGCCGGAGCTGGTCCCGCGCTGCCCGCACCACTCGCGGATGGCTGTGCCCCACCAGCGGCACGTTGTTGTAAACGTCGAGATACGCGCGCCCGGTGTCGTCGTAGAGATACTGCATCCAGCCTCGAACGATTTTCAGCGGACGCTCGTACGACACGCTGAGGTTTCTTCCCAGCAACTCGCGGCGCTTTTCGAGCGTCTGCTGAAAACCCGTCTCATGTGGAGGAAAACGATTCGCAGGAATTCCAAGCAAGAGATTCGGATCCGGCGACAGGCTTGTCCACACGGCACGCTGCGAAGCGTAGGCTACGCCGGGAAAATCGCCGCCAGGGTCAAGCAAATCGAGAATGATTTGAAAATGTACGTGCGGCACCCAGCCGCCGTTCTCGTCAGATGTTCCTACGCGCGCAAATTCCTGCCCTCGCGAAATGCGCTGTCCAATTTTCAATCTATCGAGTGTTTGCGTCGTCAGGTGGCCGTACAGCGTGAAGAATTCTCCGACATCATCGGTTTCGTGCCGCAAAATCACCAGCGGTCCATAGTCTTGCGGGACGGCATTGTTCGCGAGAAGGTGCACCACACCATCAAGCGGCGCGCGCAATTCCGTCCCCGGCTCAACAAAAAGATCAATGCCCAAATGAATCGTCCGGCGTTCGTCTACGGGATTATCGGTGCTCGCAAACCGCGGCGAACTGTAAAGCGGCCGCGCTTCGTTGTATCGCCCGACTCCCACGCGCACGCCCGCGCGTTTCATTTCGCCAAAGATTTTCTCGGTAAGGGCCGGAGTCTCCGCAGCGCTCGGATCCGCGCCGAGCAACAAACTGCCTACGCCCAAATCGAAAACGAAACTTGGTGAAGTTCGTAAGTCAACATCCAGGATCGATGCCGCAGATTTTCCATTTGCTGTCAGCCAGCGCTGAACCCTTTCGCCTTGAGGAACGGGTGTCATTCCGCAGGCGGCACGAAATGCGCAATGCGCGAATCGCGGATGAATTTCTGCAAGCTGCTCGAGCGCCTTCCATGCCGGTTCTTCGCTAACGGTCACATACGCATCGTCCGGCTTCACCTTTTTGCGATGCGCGGAATTGGTCACGCTGACCGCCAACCGCGCACCTACCAGAGGAAAAAGAACGGCAACTTCTTCCTGCCGCAGAGGAAATGCATGCTGATAACCGCTAATCAGTTCCGTCGCCGCTTCCAGCGGATCCGTTTTCCCCAGAATCGCGTAGGCCGCCGCGATCGCTGCTTCCGAAACCGTCACGCCATGATGCATATCGCCAAAATCGATCACGCCTGCGACTTTGCGCGGCTGCGGCCAGGGATCGCTCACCAGCACGTTGTAGTCATTCGCGTCGCCGTAAATCACACTGCGGCGCAAGCGCGGAAGCCCCGGCACGACTTCGGCTTCATAAAGCGCCAGGAACTTTTCCACCAGCGCGCGCCGTTCCGCACCTTCGATTTCCGGAAGGTATTCCTTGATCCAACCGGTTCGCGATGAATCCCACTTCAATTCCCGATGCGCGGCAGGATGTTCGAACGATTGCAGCGCCGCATCCATCTGACCCAGTAACCGCCCTAAATCGCGAAGCAACTCTGGCGTGCGCGGATGCACTTCGGCAAGGACCGTTCCCTTCAGGAAGCTGAGCAGCCACACAAGCCGCTCGGAGCCATCTGCGGCAGTGATCTTGAAGTAGAATTCGCGGCTGCGATTTGGCAGCACGCGCGGCAAAGGCAGTTGCGGCGCACGCTCGGACAGATGCGCCAGCGCTTTGCATTGCAAGTCAATGAAGGAAGGCTCGCGCGCGGGATGCATCACCTTCAAAACGAAGGCCCGCCCGTCCGCGGTGGTCAAATGAAAATTGTCGTCGAATTCCCCCGGAAGCGCCCTCGCGTTGGCTTCCAGCCCATAAACTTCGCGGGCCAGGCGCGCAGCCTCCGCTTCCGCTACCTGTTGCGCGACGCGTGCTTCCAGCAGCATGCGTCAAAGTTTATCTGCAACCGCGCAATCGCGTCCACGTGAGCAGACAAATCGCGTGCTGCGAACCCGGCCTGACGGCCAATTCCGCAAGTCCGGCTTCAGTCGCGTCCATCCTCCACCGAAACCGGGCCGTTCACGGTGGACAGGTGCACCACTGCCGGTGACGAGCCGAACTCGATTCGCCGGTGCTCGTCATCCCAGGTCTTGCGCGCGCTGCCGCAAATGCTCGCGTGACAACTCATCGGCGCGCGATTGGTCGATTCCACAACAAAGCTCGACTGAAACCCGCTCGGCACCCGCAACGTCACCGGACCATTTTGCGCGTCCGCGGTCAGCCCCTCGCCGTTCCAGCTTGTCTCTTTCAAATCCACCGAGATTGGGCCATTCTGCGTCTTGATGCGAATCTTCCCGCTGCTGCCTTCCATGCTGATGGGGCCGTTCTGCGCCGTAACGTCTGCGTCTCCAGAGAAATGGTGCAGACTGATCGGCCCGTTGTTCGCGTGCGCGGTCAATTTTCCATCTACGTCATACAAAGAAATCGGCCCGTTCATAGTATCCAGCTCCATCGCCGCCGACTTCGGCGCGCGAATCAGCAAGTACACCGTCCAATCCCGATCTTCTCCCGATGGGCCGTGCGTCGACACGGTGCCGTTCTCGATGGTCATGGTGATTTCTGAGAGTACGCGCTCAGCATCAGCGCCCGCCTCCACCGCTTTGCAAGCCGTCACCGAATAATTCGCACTGTCCCCGCCCACGACTTGTGTGCCGCCGTTGGCGTGCGGGTGCACCTTCAATACTGGCGCTTCGGCCTTGCTCAGTGTGCGTGTTTCTGACCGCACCACCGCGTCGCGGTCGTCAAAGCGAAAGTGCAGGTCCGAGCAATCGTTTGCCGGCTGGCGGTGGCTGCCGGAGATGTTCACGGCATGACGCCAATGGTCGTCGGCGTTCCTTACGGAGTGATGCCGTGGGGCGGCAGGCGTGGCTGATAGACCAACCGCAATTAAGATCGAGCCGAAAATCAGGCGAAGATCGGTATGTGGACGCATAAGGCCCTCCTCGCAGCTATAGACGAGGAAAGGTGCTGTTTGTCACGGCGATTCTATCTACTCCCTGCACTACGGCAGACCCGACGAGGAGCGCAGCGACGAGGAATCCTGGCTGCACCTCGGCAATGCCACAAGCACTTGGGACTTCAGTCAGTGCTCCCAGTCCCAATCCCCATCGCTCCCAATCGGCGGCCCGTCGGGAGGCAAACCGGGGGGAAGTGGCATGGCGAATTCTTTCGGATTCTGCAGAAACCAAAGGATTTGCCGAGCTGCCAAGCTCAAGTGCGCCTTTTGCTCATGGTCGCTAGCCGACTCAAGCGAGTGGTCGATCCAAATCTGGAGTTCCCCGAGCTTGAGAGCAGCCACGGCCCGCACCGGCTCAGAGGCGCTTTGCTCTGTGGCCAGGGACAGCAGGTCATACAGCGCCACGTCATCCAGCACATTCGCAATTTGCGCCGCAGCCCCTTGACCATGCGGAGCCTTCCACGTGGCCGTCAAAACCGCATCCAGCACTTCCTCAAGCCCTGGATTCTCCGCATTCCGCGCATGAAACTCCACCAATCTCGCCGCGCGCTCCGAACTGAACAAAAACTGCAACGTGTGCTGGGCCGCGGCCTCCACCGGAGCCATCGCATCAAATGCCGGGCTCGTTCGAATCTTGAAATGCTCCCGCCCGCGTTCGTACTCCGGCGGACGCGGCGGAATCCTCTTCAACAACGATTCCGGCAGCGCCAGCACTTCCGGCTTCAGCGTCGCAAGAACCGCCGCGAGCGCCCGCCGCTGTTCCGCTGGGGCCACAATCTGCGTCGGCGTTTCCCCGTCTCCTCGCAACGCAAACGTGTAGTCCATCCCTCCCACCAGCTTGCTCGCCGCTTCCACCTGGTAGCGATGCAACATGTAGAGCGGCACCAGCACGTCCTCGAGCGTGGCCAGCGGCGCGCCTTCGCGTATGTTGTTCTCGCCGAATCGCCGCAGCGCCGCCGCGCGCACCTGCATCAGCCGGTTCAATTCGTCTACGGCGTTCGTGCCGGAATCCCACAAATGTGCAAGGCTGCTCGAAGACCCCGGCGGCCGCGCGTCCTGATCCGTCAAAAAGCGCAGTCCTCGCGCGAACGCGTCCTTCAGAATCTTGTCGAGCGCCGCGCGCTCATCCACGGCCGCACGAAAATCCTGGTAACCGTAAGTGATCGACACTTTGTCCCATTCGCCGATCCCGGTCGCATACGCATCCGACAAGTCCGGCACGCCGTCCGCCCCGAGCTTGATGTACGGCGGCGGATAATCCATCACCGAAGAGCGGTTCACCGTGCTCGCCGTATAGTTGTGCTCAAGCCCCAGCGTGTGCCCGACTTCATGCGCCGCCAATTGCCGCAGCCGCGCCAGCGCCATCTGCTGCATCTTCGGCGAGAGCGGTTTGCCTTTCTCGTAGGGCGCCAGCAGCGCCTCCGCAATCAAATAGTCCTGCCGCACGCGCAGTGAACCCAGAGTGACGTGCCCTTTGATAATTTCGCCCGTCCGAGGATCAATCACTCCCGCGCCGTACGACCATCCTCGTGTCGCGCGATGCACCCACTGAATCACGTTGTAGCGCAGGTCCATCAGGTCCGCGCCTTCCGGCAGCATTTCCACGCGAAACGCGTTCTTGTACCCGGCCGCTTCGAACGCCTGGTTCCACCAGCGCGCCCCTTCGAGCAGCGCCGAGCGAATCGGCTCCGGCGCGCCGCGGTCCAGGTAATACACGATCGGCTGCACCGGCTCGCTGACCACCGCCTTCGGATCTTTTTTCTCGAGGCGATGCCGCGCCATGAGCCGTTTCACAATCGGCTCGCTGATCGGCGTGGCGTAATCCAGGTACTGGATCCCAAAGAAACTCGCGCGCGGATCATAAGCGCGCGGCTTGTAGCCGGCTGGCGGCAGTTGCACGAACGAGTGATGCTCGCGCACGGTAATCGCGTCCGGCGAAGGCGTCACCTGCCGCACCCACGGGCCTGGTTCCGCGCCAGCGAACGTGAGGGTGGCTTCCACTTCCGTATTCAGCGGAAAATTCCTGGTGTTCGCCAAATAGATTGCAGAGCGTGTCCCCTCCAGATGAAACGCGCCTTGCTTGGTCCGTTGCAGCGCTTCGGGAACGTGATGCGCGTCGCGCAGAAAGAAATCCGTCGCATCCACCAGCGCGCGGTCCTTTTCTTCCGCCGCCACTGTGAATCCCCACAGCGCCGACTCCGCGAACGAATCACGCACCGCGCGACGTTCGTCAGGGTCGTTGCTCACCGCGCGGTATTCGAGGTTTTCCTGCATCAACAGCACCTTCGGCCCGCTGCGGTCAAACCGCACGATGCGTGTTGCGCCCAATTGCCCGCGGTCCAGCCCGATGTCGTTCGACCCAATCCCCGCCGGCAGCCCGCTCTGGTAGAGAAACTCCGTTCCCCACTTGTCAATTTCCAGCCACAGCTTCCCCTGCTTGGCATCCCAGTACAGGTTGAAGTATCCGGGCAGCTTCTGCATCCCCGCCGTCTTCTCCCCGATCGTGGGCATTTGCGCGGGGGCCTGCGGCGTCTCCGCCGCTCGCTGTGGTAGAGGCTGGGCTTCCGCCCGGATCTTTCCGCAGACGGCTCCGCTTACGGCCACAACCGCCAAGACTCCAAGAATTCTCTTGAGCATTACCTACCCCCACCCGCGCCGAATGGTTTTACACCAGAACCCGACAAACCGCCTAACTGTTCGCCGCTGTCATCGCGCGGGCGGGGCGCACGCTCGGCAAGAAGTGGCCGTGGCTGCGGCCACTGGCGAAGGGGTACGTCATGGTTTTCCATGACCCAACACGCCCCCGACACCGGGAAGTCGTGCAATTTCTCCTGCGTAACCCAGGCTTTCAGAAGGCGTGCGCCAAACATTTCAGCGAATTGCAGGTGCGGCATTGGATGGCCTCACCAATGCGGATGCAGCCGGTAAAGGCGGCTGCGGAGTGGAACATTCCGGCCATCACGACGACGGGGACTTGGCGGATTGGCTGGGGCTGAACGTGAGCGAACTGGACTGGTTTGCTGACTTGAAAGGACTCGCTTGTAAGCGAAACCAGTCCCGCCTAAGCCACTATCACTACAGAATCCCGGCGAAAGAGTCCGGAAACGTTCGGCTGATGGAAGCTCCCAAAGCGCGGCTGAAGGAACTGCAGCAAAAGATTTTGCGGGAGATTCTGGAGAGAATCCCGGTTCACGACACGCGTTACGCCGACGATCTTGCTTTTTCCGGGGACGAAGATTTTGAAAGGAGAGCTAAACGGTTTTCCATTCACGCCGCGGCGATGGTGATGAAGGAAGGATTCCGGATCAACCATCGCAAGACAACTGTAATCAGGCGGAGTGTAAGGCAACACTTAGCCGGTTTAATCGCAAATCAAAGGGTGAATATCAGACGAGCGGATTTCGACCGGTTGAAGGCCATTCTCACCAACTGCGTGGGGAAAGGCGTGGCAACCCAGAACCGCGACGGTCACAAGGATTCGGGCGAGCATCTGAAAGGACGGATCGCATTCCTGGCATCCGTCAATCCGGTTAGAGGGCAACGTCTGCGGGCGACCTACGAGCAAATAAGATGGGAATAGGCTTTCGCATCCGGGAACACCGATAGCGAGTCGCGTCTTTCACATTTTTCAGCGCCGCCGAACCCTTCTAAATTACCGTCGTTGCCCACAGACCCGAAATGCCTCTGCTATACTGGCCTCGGCTTGGGAAAACTTACATCGTGAGCCAGCTGCGTATCTCTATCGTGCAATACCTGAACACCGCACCGCTCGTCTGGGGCTTTACCAACGGGCCGCTTCGGGGCAAGTACAACTTGTCTTTCACCGTGCCGTCGCAGTGCGCAGAAGATTTGCGCCTCGGCCGGGCGGACGTCGCGATCATTCCAGCCATCGAGTACCAGCGCATTCCCGGCCTCGCAGTCTTGCCGGACATGACCATCGCGTCCAAGAATCAAGTCCGCAGCCTGCTCATCGTGGCGAAGAAGCCTTTTGGGCAAGTGCAAACCCTTGCGCTCGACAGCAGCTCGCGCAGCACGCAGGTCCTGACGCGCATTTTGTGCGCGGAGAAGTGGCGCATCGCACCGCAATTCTTGCAGGCGCCGCCCGACTTGCAGGAAATGCTGCAGCATTCGGAGGCGGCGCTCATCATCGGCGATCCCGCATTGCGCATCTCGCTCGGCATCGAAAAAGGTAGTTGGCAAGGCCGAGCGGGGCAAACCATTTGCCAAGCGGCCACCCTCGGCATCAGCCGCTCCGAATTGCTTTACGTTTACGACGTTGTCGGCGAATGGCGTGCTTTGACCGGCTTGCCGGCGGTCCTCGCCCTCTGGGCGGTGCGCCGCGAATTGGCCACCGCCGAATTGACCACGGATTTTCTAGCGTCACGCGATTTCGGACTCGCGCATCTCGGCGAAATCAGCTACGAGGCGGCGCAGGACTTGGAGTTGCCGCAAAGCGCGCTCGAATCGTACTTGCGCAACAACATCGATTTTTCGCTCGATGCAGAAAACCGCCGGGGCCTCGAACTGTATTTCGCGCACGCGGCAAAACTGGGCTTGATCCCGGAGGCCGGCGCGATTCACTGGGCCGCTGCAAGGTCTGAAGCCCTGAAGTTGTAGGGGCCGCCTTTTGAGGCGGCCCGCCGGTTTTCTCAAGTTGGACTGGGCTGAAATGTTCGCCCCTGTCATTCGGTAGCGAGGCATGCTGGCTTGCCCAGCTTCACCCGGCTCGATGAGTTTGCAGGAATGAATCTTGGCACTGACAAAACAACAAGCGCTTGAAATGCTCGAATCCGACGATCTCGTTGGCCTCGGCATGGCCGCGCATCAAATGCGCCTGAAGAAAAACGATCCGCGCGTGGTCACTTATCAAATCGACCGCAACATCAACTACACAAATTTCTGCACCGAGTACTGTTCTTTCTGCGCGTTCTATCGGCCGCTCGGCGCGAAAGACGGCTACATCCTGCCGTTCGAGGAGATTTACAAAAAAATCGACGAGATGCTGGAACTCGGGGGCACGGGAATCCTTTTGCAAGGCGGCCTGCATCCCGACCTGCAAATCGGCTACTACGAAAATCTTTTGCGCTCCTTGAAAGCGCGCTACCCGCAAGTGCACCGGCACTGTTTGTCCGCGCCGGAGATTCTATGCATCGCGGAAGTGTCGGAAATCAGCCTTCGCGAAACGATTCAGCGCCTGATGGACACAGGCCTGCAATCCATTCCCGGGGGCGGCGCGGAAATTCTCGACGACGAAGTGCGGGCCCGCATCGCGCGCCTCAAGTGCACCAGCGACGAGTGGGAGGAAGTCCACCGAATCGCGCACTCGCTCGGACTGCGGACTACCGCCACCATGATGTTCGGCTGCGGCGAAGAGCTGCGCCACCGCGTGAATCACTTCGAGCGCATCCGCCGCATTCAGGAAGATACCGGAGGCTTCACTGCCTTTATCCCGTGGATGTTCGCCGCAGAAAATACCGCGCTCGGCAAGAAAGTCCAGGAAACAACCGCCGTAGATTATCTGAAAACGCTCGCCGTCAGCCGGCTATACCTCGACAACATTGATCACATACAGTCGAGCTGGCTCACGCCCGGAATTAAAGTCTGCCAGGTCGGCTTGCAGTTTGGGGCCGACGACGTGGGCAGCATTCTTATCGAGGAAAATGTTGTCTTTGCTGCGGGCGTGAAAAACCGGACCAACGAAGCCGAGTTGCGCCGCATCATCTCCGATGCCGGTTTCATCCCCGCCCAGCGCGACACGCTGTATCGGTCCTACGCCCTAAAGTAGGGTTTGCTCCGCGGCGGGCTCTTCTACGATTCGCGTTTCTGCAGAGGGAAAATCGAGACTTCGACGACCGTGCCATCGGGCAAGCCCACGTCTTCGAGAAGGTAAAGCACGCCGCCGCGGAAACGCGCGGGGATTCGGCGCGGGCCCGTTTTGCCCGGTGCCGGTGAAGGTGAATTGGATTTTGCCGCGGCCGCCGCTGGATTTGCGGGCTTGCCTTCGGATTCATCCAGCGCTTCGTTCGCCAGAGCGTCGGCTTCGCGATTCTGCTCGCGGTAAACATGGTCGATGCGGAAAAAATCAAAGGCCTTCGACATTTTCTGCGCGCGTTCGTAAAGCGGCCGAAGATCGGCACTCTTCACTTTGTAAAGCCCGCGCATCTGTTTGACGAGCAGCTCCGAGTCGCTCTCGATGCGAATCGCGCGAACGCCGTGCGATTGCGCGAAATCCATGGCCGCGATGAGGCCGTAATATTCCGCGACGTTGTTGGTGAAACGCCCGATATATTTTTTGAGCTTGGCGGCAACTTCGCCGTTCCCATCGCGAATCAGCACGCCGTATGCAGCGGGGCCGGGATTGCCACGCGATCCCCCGTCAATGTTGACGCGGTACGCCGGAGCGGCAGCCGGCTTCGGCTCGGGAGCTGCTTCGCCGAAGAGGCTCTTTCCCTTGGCGGTTGGCGAGCGGCGCGGCATCAGGCAGTGGAAGCCGGCGAAGCCGTATTCGCGGAGCCGTCGGTGGTTTTGGCGTACGGAATCGGCTCGAGCGTGTAGAGAATGAGGCCGCAGCTTTCGCAGCGGTAAACTTCTTCGCTCCTCTCGGAGCGCAGCTCCTGCACGATGTGCGGGAGGACGCGCAAACCGCAGCCTCGGCACTGCTCGTCGCGGACCTGGGCCATGGCCGTGCCGCCATGGCGCTTGGCAATGCGGGCGTAGAGATCGCACAAATCTTCCGGCACAAGCGCAATGACCTTTTCGCGCTCCGCCGCGGCGGCGTCGAGCTTGGTCTTGATTTCGGCGGCTTGCGCCTCGATCGCTTTTTTCTCTGCGGCGAGGCTCAGCTCCGCTTCTTTCAGGCGCGATTCCGCAAGCTTCACGCGACGCTCGGCTTCTTCAGCGTTCATCATGACTTCGAGCTGGCGGTCTTCGGCTTTTGCGATTTCCGCTTCGGCATTGGCAATTTCATGCTGGAGCGCGCGGTAGGCCTCGTTGGTTTTCACCGCGCCGCTCTGGTCGCGGTATTTTCGTGCGCGGTCTTTCCATTCCTGGCCTTCAAACTCGAACTTTTTGCGTTCGGAGTTGATCTTCGTGAGCGCGTCTTTGCCCGTGGCGACTTCCGCGCGCGCGCCGGTCAATTTCGTGTCGGCTTCACGGAGGCGCTTGGGAAAGGATTCGAGTTCCGAGCGCAGGAGGACAATCTGGTGGTCAACCCTTTGAAGCTCAATGAGATGGGGAATGGCCGGATGCATGGAACAGCCATTCTATCACAGTGGCACGCCGGAGCTTGTGGCATGCGCAGCAGTCGGTAGAATGCAGGTGCTTAGCTGCAAGAAAATTAGAATGGTTGGCTCCAAGGAGGGCGGAATGCCGCACGTGCAAATTACTTGGGTCGAAGGACGTACCGCGGAACAAAAGCGAAAGATTGCCGAGCGCGTCACGGCGGTTTTGATCGAGGATGGAAAGGCGAAGCGCGAGAACATTCACGTTTCGTTTCACGATGTCCCGGCGACCAACTACGCGGAGGCAGGCATACTCGTGGTGGACCAGAAACGCACGCCCTAGGTCCGAGGGCTTAGGGTCACAAAAAAGGCGAGCTCTCTGTGTTGCAAATCGAAGAAAACTCGCCCCCGCAGACCCCCAAATGCGACCTGTGCCTAAGCCTGCGCGTCGCGATGAATCAGCTTCCAATCGACGAAAAAGCCGATGCCAACGGCCAGAGGAATAATGCCGAGGACGGCGGTGGTCCAAAAGTCGCGGTCCGCCTGGATCTGCCCAATCCATGCGAATGTCACGATGAAGCCGATGGCGCCGCTGACGAGCAAAATCCCCGCGCGGCGCGAACGCGCCGCTTGACTCAAGTCCGGCTCGACGGGAATCGTGGCGCCGCGCGCGATCGCCGCGAGCCGCTCTTCGCTGCGCAGCTTTCGAACGCGGTAATAGGTGTACAGAGCGCCCAGGGGAATGCCCAAAGACATAATGACCGCCACTAGTCCGATGATATCTCCGCCCATACTTGCTCCTTCTGTTTGAATGCGCCTCGCAAGGCGCGGTGTGTAATGGGAACCGCCTGCAGGAGAAGGTACGGAGCAGAGGTCGGAAAAGTTCCGGGAATTCCTGCCGCTTCTTGGGGGCTGCAACTCTGAAAGGCTGGCAAAACTGGCTACCAGTGGAGCTTCAGCCCGAATTGCACCTGGCGCGAAGTGCTAGACGTGCCGGTGATGGCGCCTGCCGTGCCAGAGGGCCCGTTGCCCGAGGCGGTAGGCGGTGTAAAGACGATGAGGTTGGGCGTGTTGAAATTGGCGCGGTCCAAGAGGTTGAAAATTTCCGCCCTGAATTGCAGACCGAAGTTCTCGTGAAATGCGATCTCTTTCAACACCGAGAAATCCCAGGTGGCCAAGCCGGGGCCGATGTAGGTGTCGCGGCCGACGTTGCCATAGAAGCCGCTGGCCGAAGGCGGTGCAATAAAGGCAGCGGGATTGAACCACTGCGAAGGATTACCCAGAATCACGGGGCCACGGAAATTTGGATTCCAGAAAGGGCGCACGGGATTGCGCGTGTCCCCATTGTTCGAAGGATTGTAGCTGAGTTGCGGCGTGAAAGGGAATCCCGACTGCGCCGTGAAAATGGCTCCGACCAGCCAACCGCCCACGACGGCATTGCCCCACCTCCCGAAGCTGTTCGCGAATCGTGCTCCCTGGCCGAAAGGCAAGGCGTAGAGCGCATTCACGACCGCTGCATGTTTCACGTGAAACGTTGCCAGTCCCTGGTCCGCGGCCAGATCAAATGGGTTGGAGACGAGGCCGGGAGCGTTCCCGGCAGTGGTCTGGTTTAAAGAGTCGCCGTCGTCCAGCGTCTTCGCAAAGGTGTAAACGCTTCGAAGGGACAGGCCATGGCTGAAGCGCTTGCGCAGTTCTGCTTGCATGGCGTGGTAGGAGCTGTCGCCAGACGAGAACCAAGTCCAGGTGTTGGCCACGCCCGCATTAGGACGCGGGGTTTGAGGCGGAATGTACCAGCTTCCAGCTGGGACCGGCGCTCCCGCCAGAGGCGAACCGACTCGAAAGCCAATCGTGGGGTCGTTTGTCGGGGCCATGGGATTCGCCGGATTGTAGTGCACCATGGGCTGAGTCGGGTCAAATGTCGGATACACGGCGGGGCAGGGAAACGCCGGGCAAATCACCGGGCTGGGTTCGTTGGCGTCAACGCCGATAAGTTCGTGATAACCGTGAGATCCGACATAGCCAATCGTGAAGGCGGTATTCGGTGAGAGTTCGCGTTCAATTCGAAGGGACCAGGAGAGGAGCGTGGGAGTTTTCATATCCGGCTGAACGCCGCCGGGGACGAGCTTCGATCCCGCGGGTGGCACGGCGGAAGGATCGATGGGCAAGGACGAAACGGGAAACGGCTGGGTTGCGCTGCCGACACTGTAAACGGGATTGAAAGGCGCGTTCTGGTCGGCGCGATAGCCGAGCGCGTCTTGCAGATCGTTGTACATGCCAAATCCGACGCGGACCACGGTTTTTGGCCCGAGGGGGCTCCAAGCAAGACCGACGCGCGGCTGTGGGAGAAACTTTGCATTGTTTACGGCGAAGACCGAGCTGCTCACGTTGGGCTGGGTCTCGATGACCCCGTTGGTGAACGTATAGTTCGCGGCGCGGCCACGGGCTTCGTTCCAGCCGGTCGAGAATTCATCACGAAATCCGAGGGAGATCGTGAATTTCGGGCTGATGCGGAAAACGTCTTCGGCGTACCAAGCGCCGAAAAGCGAACGCCAATGCATTTCCGTGGGGGCAGGATCGAAGAGAAAGGACGAGATATTGCCGTTTAGAAAATTCTGCAGACTGGAGAACGTAGCCTGCCCGAATTGGCTGAGAGCGATGCTTTCGTTCGATTGAAAACGCTGGAACCATGCGCCGAAACTGAGCTGATGGCGGCCGCGCGTCATGGTGACCTGATCTTCGAAGGTGTAGAAATTGCGGTGGATACTCAGGTTGCTGCCGTTGTTGCTTCCGGCCAAGCCAAGGGAAGCTTGCGGATTTGATGCCGCGCTTCCGCCGACGACCGCGGCGCCGACGGGCCTGCCCAACAGGAAACCTGGCACGCTGGCCGCGGGAGTTCCGGGCGTGGGTTCACCGGTGAAGAAATAGCCGGCACGCGAAAAGCCAACCCGAGCGGAGTTGAGAAGTGCGGAGGAGAAGAGGTGCGTTTCTTCGAGGCTGACCACTTGTTCGCGCAGAGCCACAATGTCGGCGCTGAAAGGATCGAGCGGCGTGGCAGTAAAGTCGTCGCTGTCGTCCACGGTGTAAATCCCCGCCAAGGAATCCTGATGCGAAAAAATGTGGTCGAGCCGGGAGGTTCCAAAATCCTCGCGAGCGGTTTGCCGGGGGCTGCTGAAGACTTCGGAGATGCCGCTGAAATCCTGAGCGCCGGGTGCTGGCGTGGGCCACAAGTTGAGGAGCGGCTGGACGCTAGCGACAGCTGCCGCTCGAGACGCGGCGCTAGGAACGAACGCCACAGAAGTTTGGTGTAGATTCTGGCGGAAGCCTTCGTAATTGCCGAAAAGAAAGGTTTTGTCGGCGCGAAGCGGGCCTCCGAGGGACGCTCCGAATTGATTGCGCTGAAAGGGAGGGGCGGATCCCTGGTCGAAGAAATTGCGAGCGTCGAGTGCATTGTTGCGCAAAAACTCGAAGGCCGTGCCGTGCAACTGGCTGCTGCCGGAACGCGTGACGATGAGCACCTGGGCGCCAGGGTGTTTGCCGAATTCGGCGCTGTAGGAATCGCGCTGGACATTGAATTCGCGAACAGCGTCGACGCCCAGGAGCATGCCGCTCGTTCCTCCGGGTGTCATATTGTTTTCGGCGGCGCCGGTAAATTCCACACCATTCAGCAGAAAGAGATTTTGCTGTGGGCGGTTCCCGGAGACGGCGAAGTTGTTGGCGGTCGTGGAGTTCGAGATGCCCGTGCCTCCGGTTTTCTGCGAAGTGAAATTCACGACCCCCGGGTTCAAGGGGAGGAGCAGATCATAGCTGCGGCCGTTCAGGGGAAGATCCTTCACTTGCTGCTCGGCAACGAGCCCGGAGATGTCGCGCGTGGTTGCGGAGATGATCGGTGCATCCCCCGTGACTCTGATTTCCGAGCTGACCGTGCCAACTTGCAGGCGAAAATCGATGCTGGCCTGCTGACCGACGGCGAGTTCGATACCGGAGTGGACAACGTCCTGAAAACCTGACTGGGCCACCTTGACTTCGTACTTTCCGACGGGCAAGGCCAGAACCTGATAGCGCCCTATTTCGTCGGTGACGGCCTTGCGCAGCGCTCCCGTCTCGACATTCTTAACCGAGACGCTGGCCGATGAAACCGGCGCGCCGGTGGGGTCCGAGACGATACCGGTAACGCTCGACGAGGCTTGCGCCTGGGCCGAGGGGGCCTCGATGATCAAGATCATGAGCGCGAGCACCAGAAAACGACCAAGAAGCACGGGGCAGTTGCCGGCAAAGCGGAATAACGGACTCATTGGATACCTCGGAAAAGGAAGTTATAAACCAAGACCCGGACTCACGGTCGAAAGCAACAATTCCATACGTTTCCGGTCGTTATGTCAATTCGGCTTAATTCGGATAAGCGAAAAGCAAAAATATGCGGATTTCACCGCCAAATTCCAGGTAGGGCGCGACCATGCAGGCTGGCGGCCCCGGCTTCCGCCAGGCGAGCGGCTTTCCGGCGTGTGTCCTAGGGGCCATGTAGAGAGTGGACAAAGGGTTTTTCACGAGAATTGACACGTTTCCGCTCCTCCAGTAACAACAGTAGATAGCGCTGGTGTTGTCAGGAGAATGCAAGATGACGAAGAAGTCCCCGTGGGTCCTCGCTGCGGCAGTGCTGCTTTCCTGGTTGATGGCCATTCCTGCCGATAGCTTCGCTGAACCGCAAGCTGCGGGGCAGCGCGCGGGCGAAGTGTCGCGCGTGATTCCGGCGGTAAATCTTGCGCGCAGCGGGAAAACCATTCCCGCATCGGCAAAGACGGCGGTGAATTGGCAAGATCTAGTGAATACGCAGGTGCACGCGCGGGCGCGAATTGCCTTGGATGACGGTTCCGTGCTCAATGTGGGTTCCGATTCCTCGATCAAGGTGGTCAAGCATGATGCAGGCGCGCAGCAGACGGAGCTTGAACTGACTTACGGAAAGCTGCGCACACAGGCGCAGAAAATCGCCAAACCAGACGGAAAATTTGAAGTGCGCACGCCGGCGGGGGTGGCGGGTGTGGTTGGCACGGATTTTTTCATCGAATATGCAAACCATTCGATGGATGTAATTGTGTTTGAGGGTCAGGTAAAGGTTTGCAACCTCGCGGGAGTTTGCGTCCTGGCAAAAGCCGGGCAAATGACGTTTGTGCGTAGTGGAAATAATTCAGAGCCCGCGCCGCCGCAACAAGCAACGCTCGATCAGCTCGTGACCGCCAGCAACGATACGGTTTCAGGAGTGGGGTCCAGCGTGGCCTCGGCAGGAGCGGGAGTGGGAGCACATCTAGGGGTTTTGGGCACGCTCGGAATTGTCGCTGGAGCCGTCGGGGTAGGGTTAGGTGTAGGGCTGACACGCGGCGGCACGCCGTCGCCGCAGGGCTGTAAACCAAATCCTGCAACCGGACTGTGCCCGTAAACGGAAGTGCCCCCTTTACTAAGGGAATCATTTGACCTCCCTGGCCGAACAGCCGGAGCGCTTCGCCTTTGCATTCACGCGACTCCGGCAATGGCAAAGGGCTGATGCAACGATTTTTCGCTAGAAGCCGTCGAAGAAATTGTTGTTGCTTGGACGGCCATGCTGCAGGTCAAGGCGCTTGGAGCGCCCCATCCGATAGCGTACACTGAATGATTCGCGGTCCCGTCTAAAAGCGAGTGAGGCACCCTTTGACCAATGCGAGCGGTAGTGGACTGATTTCCTTCCTTCTTGCGCCTATTTTACTGACCGGCCTGACGTTTTGCTCTGCGCCGGGGGCGCAAGGCGCGCCGCCGGATGCCCAGGTGAAACGCTCTCCGCTGCTGTCAGCGCTGCAGGCCGAATTGGAGCGCTCGATGAAAACGTTAAGCGCTCAGGACCCGCCTGCCTACTACCTGGGTTATACGATTACGGACACGCAGCGCGTGGATGTTTCCGGGTCGAACGGGGCGTTGCTCAACAGCAGCGAGAACCGCAACCGATGGCTAGAGGTGGCGGTTCGCACGGGCTCTTACAACCTGGACGACACGCACAAAGTGGGTGAACGGCAGATGCAGGGTGAGAGTCCCGGCGTGGCTGTGCCGGTGGATGACGACGCCGAAGTGCTGAGGCGCGCCGTATGGCTGGAAACGGACAAGCAATACCGCGCGGCCGAAGAGGCATTGATCAAAATCAAGACCGGGAAAGAAGTGAAAGTGCAGACTGCGGAAGGCAATGCGCCGGATTTTTCGCGCGAGCAGCCCCACACGTATATCGGTCCGCAAGTATCGATAGCCGTAGACCGCACGCCGTGGGAAGCGAAAGTGCGCGCGTATACAAAAGCGTTTCGGGAGTCGGCCGCGATTATCAATTCCATCGTGACCTTCAGCGCGCAGGCGCAAAACGTTTTCCAGGTGACGAGCGAAGGCTCGCAACTGCAATACGGGCAGATTCGCTACCGGCTGGAGCTATTCATCCAGGGCAAAGCGCCGGACGGGATGGACATCGACCGTTATTACAACTTCGACTGGGTGGATCCGAAGGAGACGCCTGACGACAAGGCGGTGTATGCGGCGGAAGCGACGCTGCGCAAGGAGCTGGAAGGACTGGTGGCGGCACCGATCAACGATCCCTCGGTGGGCCCCGCGCTCCTGACCGGGCGCGCCGCCGCGGTCTTTTTCCACGAGGTTTTCGGGCATCGCGCCGAGGGGCATCGCCAAAAGGACGTGACGGAAGGGCAGACCTTTTCAAAGAAAGTGGGAGAGCAGATTCTGCCGGACTTTCTGAGCATCACTGACGACACCACAATGAAGAAACTGGCGGGACAGGATTTGCTGGGCTACTACCAGTTCGATGATGAGGGAGTGCCGGCACAACGCGTGATGCTCGTGGACCACGGAGTGCTCAAGAATTTTGAGATGTCGCGGTCGCCGCTGGTGGGCTTTCCGCATTCGAACGGACACGGACGGAGGCAGCTTGGCGCGACTCCGGTTTCGCGACAGGGCAATCTGATCGTGCAAAGCAACAAAACGATGACGAACGCCCAGCTTCGCGCGAAGTTGATCGAACTGATCAAAGCACAAGGCAAATCGTTTGGATTGCTCATCGATGACATCGCCGGTGGATTTACGTTTACCGGCCGGGGGCAGCCACAAGCGTTTCAGGTGCAGCTGTTGGTGGTTTACAAAGTTTTTGCCGATGGCAAGGCGGATGAATTGGTGCGCGGGGTGGACATCGTGGGCACACCGCTGGCCGCTTTGACCAAGATCGTGGCCACCGGCGATACACCGGAAGTGTTCAACGGCTATTGCGGAGCGGAGTCGGGATCGGTTCCCGTGGCTGCCGCTTCGCCGGCGATTTTGATCTCCGAATTGGAAGTGCAGAAGAAGGAGAGTTCGACGGATCGGCCGCCGATTCTTCCGCCGCCCGCTCATGATGTGGTTAAGACGGGAGGAACACTGTGAAGGGCGCGGGAAGAATTCCGGGGAAGGCCTTTTTTTTGGCGGCGCTAAGCTGCGCGACGGCTGGATTTGCGTTTGCCCAACAAGACAGTGACCACACGCTGCAAGCGATGCGCGACGAAATGGCGCGTTCGAAGGCGCGGCTGGAATTAAAGATTCCTAATACCGGTCAACCGGTGAGGCCCTTTTACATCGAATACCGCTTGCTCGACCTGGACGTAAGGGAAATCGTGGCGGAGTTCGGCTCGCTGCTTTCGAGCACGCACACGCGGCAACGCTTCATGAATGTCGCGGCACGCGTAGGCAGTTACAAGCTCGACAGTTCCAATTTTGTCAGTGACGATGCGTTTCGCGGTTTTATCGGGCCGCAAGGCTCCGTTGGCATCGACCGCGATTACGATTCGCTGCGCCAGGATTTGTGGATCGCCACGGACCAGGCTTTCAAAGAAGCGGTGGACACGTACTCGCGGAAGAAAGGCTACCTGAGCAGCCTGGCGCGGCAATCCGACATTGATGATTTTTCAAAAGCGGAACCGGTGAAGCTCGTCGAACCGCTGGAGACGCCGGATTGGACCGCGCGCAACTGGGAACAGGAGGCGCGGGAAACTTCCGCGGTGATGCGCGCGTTTTCCCAGATTCATGAAGGGCGCGTCAGTTATTACCTGGTTTATGGGACCGAGTATTTGCTGAGCAGCGAGGGGACCGAAATTCGACAGAACCGGCGGTTTGCCGCTATTGAAGCAGGATTAAATGCGGTCGCGGACGACGGCGTGGCGGTGAATCATTATTACGCGACGTACGCCGTGCGGCCGGGCGATTTGCCGAATGTAGACGCGGTGCGCAAAACCCTGAACGTCACTTGCACGGAATTGATGGCGCTGCGCTCGGCTCCACCCGCGCAGGATTACACCGGACCGGTGCTTTTTGAAGCGCGCGCGGCGGCGCCGCTGCTGGCGCAGGTGCTGAGCCCGGCGATCAATGGAGCGCGGCCGCCGATTTCTTTCAGCCCCGTGCTAGAACAGATGTTGACTGGCTTGGGAGGCAAGAGCGATTGGGTCGGACGGCTGGGCGCGCGCGTTTTGCCCACGAGCGTGACGCTGGTAGATGATCCGGGCGCGAAGGAGTTCAAAGGCACTTCATTGATTGGCGGATACGGCGTGGACGCCGAAGGCGTTCGGGGCCAGAAAGTCACGCTAGTGGAGAATGGCAGCCTGAAGACCGAACTCATGTCCCGCCGCCCCGGGCCTGACTTCGACCATTCCAACGGGCACGGGCGCGCCGCGTTCCTGAACGACGCGAAGCCCACGATGAGCAACCTGATTTTTTCTTCCACAGAGACCCTTTCGCCGGCGGATTTGAAAAAGAAATTTCTCGACGAATGCCGCGCGGAGAAGAAATCCGATCGGGAACAGTATTGCCTGGTGATTCGCGAAATGGACAATCCCGCGCTCAGCCTCCTGCATCAGGATGATTTCTCGGAGTTGCTGGCCAGCTTTGGCGGTGGCGCCGGAACGGGTGATCGCTTGCCGCTCGTGGTCTATCGCCTTTACCCCGATACCGGGCGCGAGGAGTTGCTTCGCGGCGCACGGATCATCGGGTTGAACACCCGGGCGTTGCGGAAAATCGCGGGAATCGGAAACGACAACTTCGTGTACAACTACATGCAAAGCCAGGCAAATGGTTTTGCGGGCACGGCCCTCAGCGCTTTTGGGTCTGCGCAAGTCGGCTTGCCGGCTTCCCTGGTCGCGCCGTCGCTCCTGTTCGAAGAGGTGGAGGTGCGCGGCGAGCGCGGCGAGGCCAAGCGGCTGCCGCTGCTGCCTCCGCCTGCAATGACCGCAGCGAAATAGCGGCGCATTTAGCGAACCGGCACGACTCCTTTGTAACCCACAGAAAAACACAAAATGTGAGGTAGTCTAGACCCGCGATGGAAATGGTTGCCCCAATCGAGGAAGCGCGGGAGAAAAAGCGTGCGGCGCTTCTGAGCGTGGGTTCGGCGACACTACTGGTTTCCTTAAAGGCGTTCCTGGTTGTCAAAACGGGGAGTCTCGGTGTGTTGTCCGAGGCGATGCACTCCGGCCTGGATTTGGTCGCAGCGATAATCACGTTTCTCTCCATTCGCTTGTCAGATCGGCCTGCGGATGAGACCCATCCTTACGGACATGGCAAGTTCGAAAACTTCTCGGCGTTCGTCGAGACGGGTCTTCTCGCGCTGACCGCGCTGTACATTATTTACGAAGCGTTTGACCGGCTGTTTTTTCGCAGCGTGCACATTCAGCCGAGCGTAACGGCCCTCGCGGTGCTCCTCGTGGCGCTGTCCATTGACCTGACGCGCGCACGAGCGCTTGGCCATGCCGCCAGGAGGTATTCGAGCGAGGCGCTGGAGGCCGACGCGTTGCATTTTTCGACCGACGTCTGGAGCACCACCGTGGTCATCGCTGGAATCGGGCTTGTTTGGGCCGGTGAGATCTGGAATCTTCCCTGGCTGGTCTACGCGGACGCGCTCGCAGGTCTTGCGGTCGCCGCAGTGATTCTGTGGGTGGGGTCGCAACTCGGCCGGCGAACGCTGGACGCCCTTCTGGATGCGGCGCCGAAAGGCTTGCAGCAGGAAATTGCTCGGGCGCTCGAGCGTATGGATGGCGTTCTAGACGTGGAGCGCGTCCGCGTGCGGCGTGCGGGCAACCGGTATTTCGTGGACACTACCGTCAGCGCGGCGCGCACGGCAAGCCTCGAGCAGGTGCATACGCTGAGCGACGCGATCGAGAAACGTATCGGCGAAATTGTCCCTTCGGACGTTATGGTTCACGTGGAGCCGCGCGCCCCCCAGGGCGAGCATCTGTTTGAGGCGATTCGCGCGGTGGCGCAGCGCATGGGACTGGCGATTCACGACGTGCACGCATCACAGCAGAACGGGCGGCTTTTCATCGAGCTGCATCTGGAGGTGGACGAGAATCTGACCTTGCGCGAAGCCCATCGACAGGCCAGCGAACTGGAAGACAAGATTCTCGAACTGCGCGGAGGCGCGGCTGAGGTGAACATTCACATCGAGCCACTGGGGCGGCACATTGCCACACCGGACGCGGGCCTCGGAGAGATGAAACAGCTTGCGAAAGACATCGAGGATTTCGTGAATCGATTACCCGCGGAGTTTAGCGAACTGGTGAACTGCCATGATGTCCGGGTAAGGCCAGTGGAGCACCACATTCTGGTGTCGTGCCACTGCACGATGAAAAGCGAGCTGCCCATCACGCAAATCCACGACGTCACGGCAGCGCTGGAGGACCGCGTAAAGGAAAAGTTCCAGCAAATCTACCGCGTCACGATTCACCCCGAGCCAGCCGATGAGAAGTAGACTTAGAACGAAAGATGTAAGTTGTGTGGAATGTGGAGGTTGCAGGTTCGTGTCAGGGGTTCGGGGTCTGTAAAGGGACACGCCGCCGGTCCAGGCACGCGAAAACTAAGAGGGATTGCTCGCTTCGCTCGAAATGACAGACGGAGGGAGCGTGCGGGCAAAGAGTTGTGCTCCCAAGGCAATCAGCACTGGAAAACAGACCAACACGTAGCGTGGCTCGGGAGTCTCTAGTGTTGTAAGAAATGCTGTACGCAGCAATAGAAAGAGCATCAGAAACACAATGGCGGGCCGGACTGCGGCGCCCGAGCGCCAGAGCCTTCGAGCGCCCCAAAGCCCCAAAGCAACGTAGAAGATATTCAAGAGGAAAAGAAGGATTGTAAAACCCTGATCGGCCGGATCCCTATCGTGCATTTCGCTCAGGGGAAAAACGTTTCCTGAAATGGGCAGGAGCTCGATGCGCGGCGTGAACCAGATAACCACCGCGCGCGCGGCCGGAATCCACAGATAGGTTCGCCAGGGACGCCGCGCCGCTCGTTCGCGGGCGATCTGGGCGAAGGCGTCGTCTTCATTCTGTGTCAGCGTCAAATCCTGGTTGTATTGTTCAAGGATGGCTGCCACGCGCTGCTTTTCTTCGGGCGAATCAAAGGCGCGCGTGGGGATGGTCTCGACGTCGATGGCTTCGTCATTCACTTTCCACGGGACGAGGTAACAGTCTTTCACGCGAAAAAGCCACGTCCTTTCCCACGCCATCAAGCCCTGCGGAACGATTTCCCCGGGCAAAGTAGAGTATTTCGGCGTGAGGAGTTGCACTTCGCGAAAGGTCAAGGCATTGCGAATCGCCCAGGGCAAAAGAGGCAAGAGGCAGCCTAGAGTGGTGAAGAGGATGATGCGAAGGAAATGTCGCGCCTTTCCCTGAGGCAAGAGCCAAAGGGCATTGCCGGCCCATGCCGCAAGGAGAAGCAAAGGAGTCTCGGGCCTGAACAGCGTTCCAAGACCCATCGCCAATCCAGCGGCGGCCGGAAGAAAATAGAAGTCCTTGGACCTGGCTTCCGACGGCGGCCTTGTCCCGGGAAACACCAAATCATTGCTGTTGGAGGCAACCGCGACGAGGAATAGAAGCGCCGTGGCGGTCCAGAAGATCGCCAAGGTTTCCGTGAGCAGCACGGCCGAATAATTTGCGGTGAAGGGACACAGCGCCGCCAACCACAGAGCAGCGATGAAAACCGGTTTTCCCGGCCTACCCTTGGTTCCCAATTGAAACAAACTGCCGGCCAGAGCCGCGATCACCAGGCAACAAAAGAGATCCACAGCAACCTGAGCGAGCATGACCCAGAGGCGGGCGGACTCTTCGGTGCGTCCGGTGAGCGCATAGAGCAAGGCCAGGAACGCGGGGTAGCCGGGCATGCGCAGATCGACAGGAGTAAGCGCGCCATGCACATCGATGGCGTAAACGTGGTGTTTCAGCCAATTCGCCGCGATCTGTTCGTAAAGAACGGTGTCGCCGGAATCTGCTGGAAACTTCAGGACGAAAAACAGGCGGAGGCCCAGCCCTGCCGCCAGCGCGAAAACGGGTTGCGAGAAAATTCGCTTCATCGGCGCAACGCATCTTACAATAGAGAGGACGGAATCGCGGAGAGGACCTGGACCAGCCAGGAGTCGCATTCGCGCCATCCCGAAGGCTAAGCAGACTCATGAAAGAACGAAGCCCGATCTTTTACGACGCGCAGCGTGTGCGCTGGCGCCGCACTCGCCGTGTGCTGGAGATCAGCGGGGCTCTGCTCACCTTACTCCTAGCCTATTTTTTTGTGACCATCGCGGTCAGCGTGGAATTGCCCGCCAGCTTGTTGGATACCAAGTCTGCCTATCATCCGCTGAAGACCAAGAGGAAAGTCGCACCGGTGCGCGAAGGCCGGCGCCGACGCGTGGCCAATATCGGAACCGTGCCCGCCAGTTATGATCCCCTTCGTGCTGCCTTCTATGTCAGTTGGGATCCGAACAGTCTGGCCTCCCTGAAGAAGCATTACCGCGAAATTGACCTGCTCATCGCGGAACAATTGCACGCCGTTTCCACAGATGGCGCTTTGACCTTCGTGGACTATGAGCACGGCCAGACCAGCGTGAAGGCCACTCCTGCCGAAGGCATCGCCTTGCTGAAGGATGACAAGCTGCACCAATGGATGAAATCTCTCAATCCGCCAGTCGAGCTGCCGATGATGGCGCTGCTGAATAATTACGACGGCGTTCAATGGCGAAACGACGAAATGGTGAAAATGCTCGGAAATCCGGATGCCCGCCAGAAGCTGGTGCGCGGCGTCGTCGAATTCGCCAAGGAATCGCATGAGGCCGGCATTGTGGTGGACCTCGAAGATATTCCCGACACCAGCCAGGTGCATTTTCGTCAGTTTGCTGCCGAGCTGGCGCCCGCGTTGCACTCGGAAGGGCTGAAGTTAATGATTGCGCTTCCAGCGCGCAACGACGCTTACGACTACGCATTCTTCGGCAAGGAGTGCGACGCCATCGTGCTAATGAATTATGATGAACACTGGCGGGAAGCCGCACCTGGTCCCATTGCCTCTCAGGATTGGTATGTCGAGAACCTGAAACAGATCATGGAGATCGTGCCTCCCGGGAGAATCATCGTTGCTGTCGCGAGCTACGCCTACGATTGGCCCGAGGGGACAAAAACGAAGGAGCCGGCCCAATCTTTCACCATTCAGGAAGCACTTCTCCATGCTTATGAGTCCGAGACCCAGGTCGAGTTCGACTCCGCTTCCTTGAATCCGCATTACTCCTATTCCGATGAGCACGACGTCGTGCATCAGGTATGGATGCTCGATGCCGTGACGGCCTACAACGAACTTCGCGCCAGTGAGAGGATGGGAGTGCAAGGCACGGCCATGTGGCGCCTTGGTTCCGCGGATACCTCGCTTTGGCCGGTATGGGACGCCACGCGCCCGGACGACGCCATTCGTCAAAAACTGGAAGATCTTCCCCCGGGCCCGGACCTTATCCTCGAAGGGGATGGCGATATCTGGCACTTTAGCGACACCCCGAAACAAGGCCATCGGAGTTTCACTTACGATCCGAAGAGCGATTTGATCACAAGCGAAAAGTACGACGCCTACCCGCTCTCCTACGACATCGAACAAATTGGAGCAGGCAAGAAAAAACTGGCGCTCACCTTCGACGACGGGCCGGACCCCACGTGGACGCCTAAGGTTCTGGACATTCTGAAAGAGAAAAATGTCCCTGCAACTTTTTTCGTCATCGGTTGGGATGCCAGCCGGTGGCCGCAACTTCTTCGCCGCGAATACAACGAAGGTCACGAAATCGGCAACCATACTTATTCTCACCCCGACTGGGAGGATCCGAAGCTCTCGCCGACGCAAATCCGCTGGGAGCTGAATCTGACCGAAAGGCTCATCGAAAGCACTCTTGGCGTGAAGTCCTTGCTTTTCCGCCCGCCTTACGGCATCGACCACCAGCCGGAATTTGCCGAGGAAGTGGCGCACCTCCCCATCGCCCAGGATATGGGCTACATCATCGTCGGTCAGAAGGTGGACCCGGACGATTGGAGCCAGCTCTCCCCGGGAGTTCCGTTGCCTGCCGCAAAGATCGTCGAGAATGTCTTGCGAGAGGCGCCCAAGGGCAACATTGTCCTGCTCCACGATGGTGGCGGGAATCGCAGCCAGACGGTCGCGGCGCTTCCGGAACTTATCGACGCTCTACGGGCGAAGGGTTATGAGTTTGTCACCGTACCCGACCTGATTGGCAAGACGCGCGCGCAGGTGATGTTGCCGCTTTCTTCAGAAGAACAATTTGAAGCCCGTGCCAACGGCTTCATTTTCGGGATTTACCACTGGTTCTTTGTTTTGATGACCGCTACTTATATCCTTGGCATTGTCCTGGTCAGTGGGCGCACGCTTGTCATTGGCGTTCTGGCGCTCATTGAAAAGTTGCGGCCGGATCATCCTGCGAAAGTCCAAGGGCCGCTCCCCGACGTGACGGTGCTGATTCCCGCGCACAACGAGGAAAACGTCATTGTACAAACCGTGTCGTCCGTCCTCGAATCGGATTATCCGGAGTTACGCATTATCGTTGTGGACGATGGCTCCGCAGACAAAACCGGAGAACTATTGGACGAGCATTTTTCTGGCGAGACGCGCGTACGCATCATTCGCCAGGGAAATCGGGGTAAGGCCGCGGCATTGAATGTGGCTATGTCGCGGGCGGAAACCGAAATTGTCGTAACGATTGATGCGGACACGGAAATCGAGCCTGACGCCATCCGTAAGCTGGTCCGGCATTTCGTGGATCCCACGATCGGCGCGGTAGCGGGCAACGTGAAAGTCGGCAACCGCTCGCGCTGGCTGACGCGCTGGCAAGCGCTCGAGTACATCACCAGCCAGAACATGGAAAAGCGCGCCTTTGATCTGCTGAATTGCATTACGGTAGTCCCTGGCGCACTCGGGGCCTGGCGCAAACAAGCGATTGAAGCTGCGGGCGGGATTACCGCCGATACCGTCGCAGAAGATGCGGACCTTACACTTGCGATTCGGCGCCTGGGCTGGCGCATTGGTTATGACGAGGAAGCCATTGCCTGGACGGAAGCTCCGGAGACGCCCGGCCAGCTTATCCGACAGCGTTTCCGCTGGACGTTTGGCACCTTACAATCGTTCTGGAAGCACAGCGATACGCTTTTCCGGCAAAAATACGGCACGCTTGGCTGGGTCGCGTTGCCCAACATCTTTGTTTTTCAACTGGTTCTGCCTCTGCTCTCTCCGCTGATCGATTTATTGTTCCTATGGACGGTGGGGCTCTGGGCTTTGGAAAAGCTGCAACTCTCCTGGCTACCGACCATTCATGCGACAACTGGCGATTTGATGCGCTCCGTGTTTTTCTTCATCGGCTTTCTGTTGATTGACGTGATCACCTGCGTTCTTGCTTTTGCGCTGGAGCGCAAAGAAGACTGGGCTCTGCTCATACCCGTTCTTCTGCAGCGCTTCTATTACCGCCAACTGATGTACGTAGTGCTTTTCCGTTCGGTGAAGGAAGCCGTGCGCGGGCGACCCGTGGGATGGCGAGGAGTCGAGCCCGAAGCACCTGCGCCAAAAGCCCCCAAAGCGCCGCCAACCCCCGCCACCGTCTCGGGGAACTAAACTGCTCACATAAGAAGGGCCGCAGCGTCTGAACGACGTAGTACGTCTCGTGCGCTCTCCTGCGTGGGAGGTTTCTCGTGCTTGCCCGGATCGCGGCCATCGCTTGTGGCACCGCCTTGCTTTTCTGTTATCCGACAGGGGCCCAACAAGTACGACCCCGCGAACATTTTCAAAATGCCGAGGTCCTCTACGACTGGGTGACCAACTCGCGGGGAGACGAACTTCGAACCTTTGTCACCAGACCCAAGAATTCCACAGGCAAGGCTCCGGTGCTCTTTTTTGTCGGCTGGCTCAGCTGCGACAGTGTCGAGTATGCGCAGGGCGAAACGGACGGCTTCGGCGCACTCATCCTTCGTTTGATTGACCATTCGGGCTACGCAACGGTGCGAACAGAAAAACCGGGAGTTGGCGAAAGCCAGGGAACGCCGTGTGAGAAATCCGATTTTCAAGGCGAACTGGAAGGCTATCAGGCGGCTTTCGATTCCATGGGCAAGTACGAATTCCTGGATCCGGACCGCGTCGTCGTGATCGGGCTCAGCAATGGCGGCGGTTTTGGTCCTCTCGTTCCGCGGCGCCATCCTGTGCGCGGCTACATCGCTGCGGGTTCCTCGGGCCGCACTTGGTACGAACACATGATTGAGAATGAGCGCGTTCGCTTGACGGGTGAGGGCAAGTCTGCGGCTGAAGTAAATGACGCCGTCAAGGCTTTCACACAGTTCTACGACCTTTATCTGATCCAAGGGCAAACACCCGGGGAGGTTCTGCGCCAGCATGCGCAATGGAAGGATCTTTGGTACGACTCTGCGGATGGACAGTATGGCCGCCCGGCTGCGTTTTACCAGCAGTTGCAGGCATTAAACCTTGGAGGAGTCTGGCAAGACGTGGATACGCCGGTCCTGGTGATCCGAGGCTCAAAAGACACCATCATGAGCCGCGCGGACAGCGCAGCGATCGCGGAAACGGTGAACCGCGTCCACCCGGGAAAGGCTCGCTACCTGGAAGTGGATGGCATGACGCACGGATTCAGCGTGAATGAGAAGTTTTATGCGGACGTAGTGACTGCTATTTTGAATTGGACCAAAGAGCAACTGGCGGCAAAAAAATGAAACGCGTGGGTTTGGAAACATCGGGAATGCTGGACCAGAGAGTTCTGCGCGCGCGGGCCGATTTTCCCACTGGCGAGAACTTGGTGTAGGATATGGCCCTGCTCTAGGAGGTCCCCATGGCTATCACCTTTACCTTGAACGGCAAATCGCAGTCCGTGGATGTCAGCCCGGACATGCCATTGCTTTGGGTGCTCCGCGATACGTTGAACATGACCGGCACGAAGTTTGGCTGTGGCATGGCCCTTTGCGGCGCCTGTACCGTGCACATCAACGGCGAGGCAACGCGTTCCTGCATCACGCCGATTTCGAGTGTGGCGGGGAAGAGGGTGACGACCATCGAAGGCCTAGCCATGAGTGAAAACCACCTCCATCCGGTCCAGAAAGCCTGGATGGAGGAAGACGTTCCGCAGTGCGGCTATTGCCAGTCCGGGCAGATCATGTCCGCGGTTGCGCTTCTCTCCAAGAAGCCCAACCCCACCGACGCGGACATTGACGATGCCATGAGCGGCAACATTTGCCGTTGCGGCACTTATCAGCGCATTCGCAAGGCCATCCATCGGGCCGCGTCCTCGATGGCCGGCAAGGCTCACTCCGCGGCCTAATTTTTCCAAACGGCTCTTTCACCATTCGCTTTGAGGTGTCCAATGGCTACTGCTTCCGTTGTCAACCGCCGTGAATTCCTGAAGACCGGTGCCGCTGGTGGCGCCGCGCTCGTGATTGGTTTCCACCTGTCGCGCAAAGCATTGGCCGATCAGGCCCAGGATCAGGAAAAGAAGACTCCGAATCCCTTTGACGCCTGGGTGCGGATCACCCCAGACAATCGCGTAACGCTGGTTCTCGGCAAATCCGAGATGGGCCAGGGAGTCTACACATCCCTGCCGATGATTCTCGCAGAAGAACTGTGCGTGGATTGGAAGCACGTGCATGTCGAACAAGCGCCCACAAATCCCAAAGTGTATGACCTTGGAACCGGAGGCAGCGGCAGCGTGGCTGGATCCTGGCTGCCTTTGCGGCAGGCTGGTGCGGCTGCCCGAGAAATGCTCATTGCGGCTGCGGCGAAAAAGTGGCAAGTGGGCGCAGACACTTGCAAGGCCAAGGACGGTTACGTCGTGCACGGTCATCCGGAGCGCTCCTTCCTGTATGGCGAGCTTGTGGCTGACGCTGCGAAGCTTGAAATTCCCAATCTGAATAAAGTGCCGCTGAAAAATGCTGACGACTTCACGATCGTGGGGCGCGAAGTGCACCGGCTCGATACGCCGGCGAAGTCCACCGGCTCCGCGAACTTCGGCATTGATTCACGGATTCCAGGGATGCTCTACGCGGTGATCGCGCGCTGCCCTGTCTTTGAAGGGAAAGTCGCGTCGTTTGACGGCACCAAAGCCAAAGCTGTGCCGGGAGTTCGGGACGTTTTTGAGATCAAGACGAGCGGGCGCGGCGCCTCCACGTCCGGCGGCGTCGCCGTGCTGGCAGACAATTCCTGGGCCGCCATGCAAGGCCGTAAGGCGCTTGAAGTGAAGTGGGACGAAGGGGCGGCGGCAAACGAATCCAGCGAAGAACTTCGCAGGCAATTCCTCGAGAACGCTGCCAAGCCCGGCGGAGTGCTTCGCAACGATGGCGACGCCGAAGCGGCTCTCGCCTCCGCCGCAAAGAAGGTTGAGGCCGTCTACGAACTGCCGTTTGCCGCGCATGTTTGCATGGAGCCCATGAATTGCACCGTGCAGATTGGGCCCGACAGTGCGGAAGCGTGGGTGCCTTCGCAGGGGCCTCAGTGGGCGCAAGCCGTAATCGCCGAGGCTGCCAAGCTCCCTCCGGAAAAAGTCGCGGTGCACACCACGCTCATGGGCGGAGGCTTTGGCCGCCGTTATCAGGCGGACTTTGTGATGGAGGCGGCGCAAGTTGCCAAGATCTCCGGCAAGCCGGTAATGGTCCTGTGGACTCGCGAAGACGACATGCAACACGATTTCTATCGCCCCGCGTCCTATCACAAGCTCGCGGGCGCCCTCGACCATGACGGCAAGCTGACCGCCTATAAGCATTTTCAAACCTCCACCTCGATCGCGGCGAAATGGAGCCAGAAGGGTGCGGATGACCCGGGGCTCGGCGAATTCGGTACCGGCGCAACGATTCCCTATGCCACGCCGAACATTCGAATCGAATACACGCTTGCCCATTCGAGCGCACCTCGCGCATGGTGGCGTTCGGTCGAGCACTCCAGCAGCGGGTTCGTCATGGAAAGCTTCATCGACGAGCTGGCTCACGCTTCGGGGCAGGATCCACTCGCATTTCGCTTGAAGCTAATAGGTGACTCGCGCAAAATTCCTCAGTTCGGCGAAGGCCGGGAGGAGGATCACCCGCTCGACACCGGGCGGTTGAAGGGCGTGTTGCAGCTCGCTGCGGAGAAAGCGGGATGGGGCAAGCCGCTCCCGAAAGGCCAGGGACGAGGAATCGCTGGCTTCTTCTCTTTCTTTAGCTATGTGGCGGCGGTGGCGGATGTTTCCTCTTCCAACTCAGCCTTCAAAGTCAATCGCATTGTTTGCGCAGTCGATTGTGGCCGAGCCGTGAATCCCAACGGGGTTCGCGCCCAAGTCGAAAGCGCCGCCATTTATGCTCTCACTGCTACGGTCAAGGACGCCATCACCGTGGAGCATGGCCGCGTTGTGCAGGCCAACTTTAACGATTACTCGATGATTCGTATGAAAGAGGCTCCGCCCATCGAGGTTTATATCGTCCCGAGCACGGAAGCACCTACGGGTATCGGCGAACCCACCGTTCCGGTAATTGCCCCCGCGATCTGCAATGCCATTTTCAGCGCCACGGGCAAGCGCTTGCGCCGCTTGCCGATTCGCCATGAAGACTTGGCGTAGAAGCGGTGAGTCTTCGGTCTCAAACTCTCACCAGAGAATAGAAAGACCAAGAACGGTGAATCTGTTGCACACTAGCGCGTGGCTGTGACGCCGGCTTTTATCGCCAGCCTTCCGCTCGCTATTTGGCTTTATCTCTTTTTCGCCAGAGGAAATTTCTGGCAGCTCCACGAAGAAAGTAGTGAGCCCGCGCCCTTGGAGTGCTGGCCGAGCGTTGTAGCAATCATTCCCGCACGCAATGAGGCCGAAACGATCGGCCGCGCGGTCACTTCCCTGGCAGCGCAGGACTATCCGGGTGAGTTTTTTGCCATCATCGTAGACGATCACAGCAACGATGGAACAGCCGACCTGGCACAAAAAGCCACCGCCGAATGTAAGGCCAGCGGAAGGATTGCGATTCACCGGGCAAGCGAGCTGCTCCCGGGCTGGGCAGGAAAAGTCTGGGCGATGAGCGAAGGAATTGCCGCAGCGACTCGAAAGGCCCCTGACTATTTCTGGTTGACCGATGCCGACATCAGCCATGCGCCGGATACGCTGCGGCGTTTGGTCTGCAAGGCGGAAACAGACTCTCTCGACCTCGCATCGCTCCTGGTATTTCTCCGCGTTCAAACGTTTCCAGAACGGCTGCTGATGCCGGCGTTTCTCTATTTTTTTCTGATGGTCTATCCGCCGAACTGGGTCGCGGATCCCAAGTCCCGCACTGCAGCAGCCGCAGGCGGCTGCATTTTGTTGCGACGGGCTGCTTTAGAGCGGATCGGCGGCATCGCCGCGGTTCGCGGTGAAGTCATAGAGGATTGCGCCCTTGCGCGAGCGGTGAAACAAAGTGGCGGTAAGATCCGGCTGGGGCTGACTCGCTCGAGCGTGAGCCTGCGTGGTTGCAACCGTTTTGCGGAGATTCGTGATTTAATTGCCCGCGTCGCCTTCACGCAGCTGGGTTATTCCGTTCTGGCGCTGCTGGGCGCGCTGGCAGGCCTGTTCGTAACCTACTTGCTCCCTTGGGTTGTTTTCTTTGCCTTTCCGGGAGAAGCGTGGCTGGCCGTGGATACGAGCATCGCCATGATGGCGGCGACCTTTGCGGTTACGGTGAAGTTTTGCGGTTTGTCCTGGCCCTGGGCTCTAACGCTGCCCATTGCGGCGCTGTTCTACGGTTACGCGACGTGCGTTTCGGCCGTGCGGTATTGGCTTGGTCGAGGCGGCCAGTGGAAGGGGCGCGCGCAAGCGCCGCTGAAGACTTGAGGCCGCCAAGTCGGCTCAATCCGTGATGAGGTGAACGAGGACGGCGGCAAGGATGGCAGCGCCGAGCAACGTCCCCGTTCCCAGAATCGTAACGGATAGGTGCATTTGAAGACTGGTAATCACCGCGACGGTGTCTTGCCGCAAAATCTCACTCCTGTGGCAAGCCATCAAAAGCGCCAGCGAGCCCGCGATCGCGGCAACACCCGGCAAGCCCAGAAACAGCAGGACCACATCGGCGTGCGAGATGCGTGGGCCGATCCACGCGAAAATCGTCGAGATGGTTCGCGTCGGCTCGTTTTGAGGCGGCTGCCACCGGCGCAGGGCCGCGCCTCCGAGCAAAAGCACGGCAGGCAAAACCAGCAGCCATTCCGAAACGGCAAGGGCAAAGAGTTTAGAAGCACTTGCGGGAGGATTCATGGCAGCTCCATGAAGTACTTTGTAGTGCAAAGTAGATTCGCTGTCAATCGAAATTTGTGGTTCTTCGAATCACACTTTGTTATTCTGAGGACCTCCAAGGTACAGGGCTGCATCCCGCAGTAAGGGAGCGGCACCGGAGGCCGAGATGAGTGTTGTTGCTAATCCTGGGGACGGCAAGATCACCGTACCCGATCTCCTGCAGCGCAAAAGCCAAGCGGCGGGACTCCATGCCAAATCCGAAAGGATCACCTGCTTAACAGCATACGACTATCCGAGCGCACGGCTGATCGACGAAGTCGGCGTGGACGTCATTCTCGTGGGCGACTCCCTCAGCATGGTCGTGTTGGGTCACGAGAGTACCTTGCCGGTGACCCTCGAAGACATGCTGCATCACACCCGTGCTGTCCGGCGCGGCGTGCGTCGCGCGCTGGTGGTCTCCGACATGCCGTTCGGCAGTTATCACACGGATACGGCGGAGTCTCTCCGAAACGCGGTACGATTCGTCAAAGAAGCAGGCGCTGAAGCCGTAAAAGTGGAAGGCGGGGAGCGCCGATTGGAGCTGATTGCGCGGCTCACCGAAGCGGAAATTCCGGTGATGGGACACGTGGGCTTGACGCCACAGTCGGTGAATGCGCTGGGCGGTTACCGTGTGCAAGGCAAAACGCGGGACGCTGCCGAACATCTGATTCGCGACGCCCGAGCGGTGGAGGCTGCCGGCGCTTTTGCCGTTGTACTGGAAGCAGTCCCACGCGAACTGGCGGCGCAGATTACCCGCGAATTGCGAATTCCCACAATCGGCATCGGCGCTGGGCCGGACTGCGACGGTCAGATTCTGGTGCTGCACGACATCCTGGGACTGACCTTTCATGCGGTCCCGAAATTCGCGCGCCAATACGCCAATGTGGCAAGAATCATTTCGAATGCCGTGCGCGAATACTGTGAGGATGTGCGAATGGGGACGTTTCCGTCGGATAACGAATCCTACCATGCGGCGAGGACGATTAGAGAAGAGGAGAGAGAAGCGCCAGTCAATACCGACGGCGATTGGTAGAGAGCGAACAAATATCCTTCGTTTCGCAAAGCAATTCCTTTCCCGGCTACGAGACAGTTGCTTCACCCAAGAGGGGCGAGTCATGACACCAGAAGAGATGCGAACGCTCTATGACTACAATGCCTGGGCCAATGACCGGCAGATGCGAGCGGCTTCCAAGCTCACCGCGGATCAATTCATAAAACCGCTGGGCTCGAGCTTTGGCTCCGTTCGCGATACGCTCGCACATATATACGGTGCGGAATGGCTCTGGCTCGAACGTTTTCAGGGTCGCTCGCCATCCTCGCTGCCGGACGCGGCGCAGTTCAGCGACGTCGCAGCCTTGCAAACCCGATGGAAGGAGTTCGAACCGCGGTTGATGAATTTCGTGCGCAGACTCACGCAAGCGGACCTCGACCGCGTCATGGAATACAAAACGCTGAAGTTCGGCGTGTACAAAAATCCGCTCTGGCAATCGATGCAGCACCTGGTGAATCACGGAACCTACCATCGCGGCCAAGTAACCACGCTTTTGCGGCAAAACGGGGCTGAGCCGATTTTGACCGACTTGATGCATTTTTACCGCGAGCGCTCGTTAGCGACGGGTGCCTAGTTTTTCCTCTTTTCGTGGAAATCGTTCGAACCATCGGATGGATGAAAGAGCTGGCGCGGCAGGCGCGCGCGGAGAACCGCATCATCGGCCTTGTCCCCACGATGGGGGCCCTGCATGCAGGCCACATCTCGCTGATCGGGCGAGCGAAAAAGCAATGTTCACCTCTCATCGCTTCGATTTTTATCAATCCCAAACAATTCGGCCCGAATGAAGACTTTGCGAAATATCCGCGGGCGTTTGAGAGCGACAGTGAAAAACTGAAGCAATCTGGTGTGGAGGCCTTGTTTGCTCCCGAGCCCGCGGAAATTTATCCGAAAGATTTTTCAACCTACGTTCACGTGGAGGGGGTCAGCGAGAGGCTCGAGGGGCGGTCCAGGCCCGGGCATTTCCGCGGCGTCGCCACCGTCGTGATGAAGCTGCTGCAAATCGTGCAGCCGCATCGCGCGTACTTCGGCCGAAAAGACGCGCAGCAGGCGCGGCTCATCACGCAAATGGCGCGCGACCTCAACCTGGATTCGGAAATCGTGGTTTGCCCGATCGTGCGCGAACCCGACGGCCTGGCGCTCTCCTCGCGCAACGTTTATCTGAACTCCGAAGAGCGCAAGGCTGCCACCGTCCTACATAGCGCCTTGGCGGCCGCCAGGGACGAACTCGCCCAGGGAGTGCGCGATGCACTGCAGTTGAAGGACATGCTCCAGCGCACCCTGGGCAGGGAACTCCTGGCCGCAGTGGACTACGCGGAAATCGTGGATGCGGACTCTTTCGATCCGGTCGTGCGCATCAGCAAGGCCTGCTACGTCCTTCTGGCTGTTTTCATCGGAAAAACGCGATTGATTGATAATCTCTACGTGGAGCCGGAATCGCGCGAATCCGATGACCTAGTATTTCAGCTTTAGCACCCGGCAGGAGACCGCTCCGTGCTTTGCGCCATTCCCTCTGCTAGACTTCTTCCATAGCCGCAATTTCAGGCGGAGGTGACCGACATGAATCCACGCGTTCGCGCCGTGATTGTTTCGCTCCTTGTCTTCATGCTGCCGGGCATGTTGCGAGCCGGCGGGACTGTTCCCAAGGGCACACACATTTCTGTAATCACCGATCAAACCGTCAGCTCGAAAACCGCCAGAGTCGGGCAGCCGGTATCAGGCTCGGTGGCCAAGGATGTGACTGTTGGCGGCAGAGTCCTGATCCCCAGAGGATCGGCTGTCAAATTGTCTGTGAGCGGCGTGCAGGCTTCCGGACGGCTCTCCACACCCGCGAAGCTGTACCTTCACCTGGTGAGCGTGACGGTGAAGGGCAAAGCTTACACATTCGCCACCAGCTCCGCCGGAAGAAGCGAAAAGGGCAAGGGCAAACGGGACGCAGGGTTTATCGGCGGGGGAGCGGCCGCAGGCGCGGCTATCGGGGCATTAGCCGGTGGCGGCAAAGGCGCAGCCATTGGCGCAGCCGCGGGTGCTGGAGCAGGCACAGCGGGAGCGGCAGCCACGGGCAAGAAGGATATTGAGTTTCCCGCCGAGACGCGGCTTACATTCACCACGCGAACCGACGTGGCCATGCAGTAGCAAAAGGCGGCTCTGCGGGACGAATTGCGCGAGTCGTGCTTTATTCCTATAACGACACGGAAAGGCTGCGTTGGCGTGAGTCTTTTTTGCGACGGTAGAGGCGCTGATCGGCAGCTTCGATGATCTCGGCAGGAGTTCTGCCGTCGTCCGGATAAACGGCAATCCCGATGCTGACACGGAGTTGCGGCCTTTCTTGATCGGACCGCAAGCGGCGCTCGATTCTCTCGGCAACATGCTCCGCCATGCCTCGGTCAGAGTCGATCAGCAATACGGCAAATTCATCTCCCCCGTAGCGCGCGGCCAAGTCCGTCGAACGGCAGTGTTCACTCATAAACGCAGCGAGCCGGCGAAGGGCACGGTTCCCTGCCAAGTGGCCTTGTAGGTCGTTAATACGCTTCAGCCCGTCCAGGTCGAGGAGCAAAAGTGTAAAACGGCGGTGGCTGCGGTCTGCGCGCCGAACTTCGCGATCGAGCCGGTCCATAAATTCGCGGTAGTTCGCCAACCCTGTCAGACCGTCGTGACGGGCCTGGTACAGAGCTTGTTCTTCAGATTTTTTCCGCTCGGTGATGTCCACGGCAGCGCCTAGACAGCCGATAATGCGCCCGGAGGCCGCACGCAGCGGTCCCACTCGTATCTCCAGAACGCTCTCTTTCCAGGGATATTCAAATTGCGAAGTGACTCCCTCCAGGGCGGAATAGTGTTCGGCGATAGGAGTGACATGATGATCGGCAACGCCCAGAAATTCGCGAACGTTTTGTCCTTTGAGGGACCGCCGACGAATCCTTGCCGCTGCGGGTAGCCCGGTGCCCCAATGCGTCAGGATCTTCAGGTCTCGGTCCGCGGTCCAAAGAAGGCCGGGCGCTTGGTCCATCAAAAGGCCCAGAGGCGGCTCCTCAGGAGACCAGAGGGCCTCCTGTGGGTCAAACCCCTTGGCCATCTCAAGAATCCCTTCCGCTTCTCCGTGGTCACCTCGAATAACCGTGCGCCGTATGGTTAGAAGAATCCTTGAGCCGTTTTTGTGCAGCCGCTCGCCGAGCTCCACTGGCTTAGCCTCATGCTCTCTTTGCGACAAAACAGACTCGAGCTCGAGCGATTCATACACGGGCAGCAGCCCGCGCAGAGATTGGCCAATCATCTCTTGCGCCGAGTAGCCGTAGAGGCGTTCTGCGCCCATGCTCCAAGTCTCAATGGTTCCGTCGGGAGAAACGGTAAGCACCGCCTCTTCCGCGGACTTCAGAAGAGCCGCAAGAAGATGCGCGAGGGCGGGTCGATGAGTCATCAAAAGAAATGCGTCTTTCAGACCGGGAAGGACGTTGGTTGGAAAGGGCAATGCCTGCTGGCGAGAGGTTCGCGCCCGCAGGCGAGCTCGCTGATGCGAGTGTTTTCGCATGCTGGTATCCAGCAGTCTATCTAGCCCGATTCATGAGGCAAACCATTCAGGCAAGGCACGCAACCAGGAAGTAACTATCGGACGGGCGTAACCAACCAAGGCCTTTCGGGGCTTCCCGTTGAGGTATCCAAGACTTGCCAAGGAAATCGGACTAGTTTAGTCTGATATCTAGTTGCAAGTAATTTGCAAGGAGAGGCCTGCGCTCGTGTCCATTCACAGGGGTTTGCATCTTGTTTGGGTCGCCGTTCTAACTGCCATTTCTTTTCCTGCCGCCGCTCCGGCCCAGGAGAATCCTTATTTTGTCGCTTACGACCATTACCTCGAGGAACCAGGGAATCTCGAGATTGCATATTTTTCGACTTTTGGTACCCAGCGGGGTGGCAACGACTTTCACGCGTATTGGATGGAGTTGGAATATGGTGCCACGGCTTGGTGGACCACGGAGGTCTATCTCGACGGCCAAACAACGTTTGGCGACAGTACCATTTTCACCGGGATCCGCTGGGAGAATCGCTTCCGGCCGCTCCAGCGAGAGCACTTCATCAATCCGATTTTGTACGTTGAATACGAACACAAAAGCGGTGCCGACAAAATCTTGAAGGAAGGCGAAGGGCACGATGTGGAGGCGGACTTTCTCACGCCCAATCGAGTGGCCCGTCAGGAAATCATCAACGAGATGGAGCTCAAACTCATTCTTTCGAGCACCTTCAAAGGCTGGAACTTCACGCAAAACACGTTAGCCGCCAAAAACCTTTCCAACGAGTCTTGGGAATTCGGCTACGCCCTTGGCACCAGCCGTCCCCTGGCGCTCAAAGCTTCCGCAAAGCGCTGCACTTTCTGCCCGCAGAATTTTATCGCGGGCGCTGAAATGTACGGCGGGCTCGGCGACCGCAATCATTTCGGATTGCACGATACTGCTCACTACGTCGCGCCGGTGCTGGGCTGGAATTTGCCTTCTGGCTGGACGCTTCGCATCTCTCCCGGCTTTGGCCTGAACGACAATAGCCACCAGTTTCTGCTGCGCTGGGGGGTGTCGCGAGAAATCAGCGGGTTCGGCTCGATGGTCCGCCGGCTCTTCCGAGGCCACCCATGAGAATTTGCCCGACCGGCGTATTCCTGTTTGCCCTGCTGATGCCTGCCTTCTCCTTGTCCGATCCCCTGGGACAAGAGAACACGAACTCAGCCACCAGGCAAAAAACCAACGACGAATCCGTTTACGCAGAAATAGGGAAAGCTCCCGAGAAGGCGCGCGCGAGACGCAATCCTCTCGAAAACGACCCGGAGGCCATAACCGCCGGAGGCATCTTGTTCGAACAGCGTTGTGCGGAATGCCACGGCGACCGTGCGGAGGGCGGCAAGAAGGGGCCGAGCCTGCGTGCCGTCGAAATTCAAAAAGCCGAACCTGGGGCGATCTTTTGGATCCTGACGAACGGCGTCGTTCGAAAGGGAATGCCGGTGTGGTCGAAGCTCCCCGAGCCGCAGCGGTGGCAACTCGTCAGCTTCATTAAGTCGCTCGGCACGGCACCGGCACGAACAGCGGCGCCACCGGCCAGCGCCTCGCAACCGCCTGAGCCTAAGGATTCAACCTCGCGGCATCGTTGAGGATCATCGCTAGACGAACGCCTGCTTCAGCAAGGCCTTTTTCCACGGCCTTTGCCCCTCCTGCCTGGTAGGCTTCGTCAGCTGTCAAATGCTTTTCAAACATGCGCTTCCCGACGTGATTGTTATCGGAGCAGCCCTTCGGATGCACGTCGGGTTCGACCGCGATTTTCGTGGAAAAAGTGTCATACACTTCAGTCTCCGCGCGCTCGTGGATTTCCCAGGCCCAGTCTCTTACTCGAATGCCTGCCGCTTCCCACGATGCGCTTTCCGCGCGGAATTTTTCATCGAGTTCGTCCGCATAGCGGTGCGGATTCGAAACTTCCATATCGCGCTCGACAATTTCCGTATCCCAAATCTGATGCAGATTTGGCGAGTAATCTTCTCGCTCGGGATGCTGCGGACTAGGCAGCGGTTCGTGATGAAGATACTTCACGGCGACGCAGTTTCCGCCGTTGTCGCCGTTGTTGATGACGTGCAAGGGCTGATGCATGTCACCGACAAAATGGATGAGATACCGAATCGCCTCGGCGCGATTTACCGGATCGGCCGCCTTATCCTTCAGAATGGCGCGTTGCTCTTCGATGGCGCCGGTCACGCATCCGTCCGTGCCGCAGTATGCCTCGAGCGAGCCTTTGTGCTTTCCTCGCGGAATGTCGAGGTAATGCCACGGCCCGTTGTGCCGTTCGCTCCGTACATCGTCCGGCCACGTGGAAGCATCAACCAGCAAGTCGTTCGTGGCATTGCCGCAATAACGCTTCAACTTCGGATCAATTGGATTCTCGCCGAGCAGCTTTTCGACCAACCGCCGCCCGTCTCCGGTGAGATGTTTTGCCGCGATCAGGGCAACCGTTTGATGGCCTTTGCAACCCCAGGAGCGAGCGGAGGGCGCAACGCAAAAAGACGCCGCAAGCATGCAAGCAAGAAGGAACACTCTTTGTTTCATGATCCAGTCTGTCCGGAAACACCAAGGAGCGGAACCTCAAGCCGTGGCCTCAATCGCTCAGCCATCGCCCAATTGGCTTCCAGGAATCCGTATGATCGCAAATCACCCGCAGTGTCGCCGTGATGGGGATCGCTAGAACGAGGCCCATTCCGCCCCACACCCAACCCCAAAACAGCAGCGCGACGGTAATTGCCACTGCATTCAGCCGAACACGCCGGCCCACGAGTTTCGGCGCCACGAGATTCAACGCCAGAATGTGGATCGTGCTGAGAACCGCAGCGATGAGGACAAATTGACTAACGCTCGTCCATTTCGTCAGCGCAATGACAAAAGCCGGAAGCCACGCCAGCACCGCGCCAATGTACGGAACCATGTTCAGGAGGCCGGAGACAATGCCCGTGAGAATCGGAAACTCCATCCCCAGCGTCCAAAAAAACATGCTGCTCGCAGCCATCACCAGCAGTGTCACGACCGTCATGCCCGCCAAGTAATCGCGCAGGACGTCCCGCACATCTTCGAGCGTCTCTTTGATTTGTGTCCGGCGCGAGACGGGAAAAAGCTGCAGCGTTCCGTGCCAAACCTGCCGTTTTTCCGCGAGCATGAAAAAGATCAGGAACGGCATGAAGGTAACTTCGAGAAACAGCGCGTACAACGAGCCGATCCCGCGGAGGATCAGCGGCTGAAAGACGCTTGGTCTCGGCGATGCAGCCGCGGTCACCGGGGCTCCTTCCGCAGGAGCAATCTGTGAAACCTGGCCCACGATTCCCTGAATCTTGCCCTGCACCGTTGCCGCTACGCGCTGAAGCTGAGCGCTGTACTTGGGCCAGTCCGCAGCGAAGTCAGCGACTCTGGCCCAAAGTCCGTACCCCACAGCAACGAAAACGGCGCTAAGAACCAACACCATCACCATCGCGCCCAGCGTGCGCGGAAGCCTGATCCTCTCGAGAAATTCGACTGCCGGATCAAGGAAATACGCGAGAAGAATAGAAAACAGAAGGGTGATCACCACGCCCGCTGCATAGTAAAGGAAGAGTAGAATGATGGCAGCGGCGAGCACCCGAGCGCTAAAGCTCGACACGGTGAGACGCACGGCGGATGGCGGCGTTTGAGTGGCGGACACCCACAGCTCCGACCGTACAAGGTAGCACATTCTCGGTGACGGTATCGGATGAGGTGCTTAAGTGTTTTGATGCGGCGCTTCTGGAAGCGTCGTCTACGAGTTCCACGCGATTCGCTGTTATGGCAGAGACCTCTCCATCGCACAGTCCCAAAGCGTCCGTTGCGCTGTGTTAGACTTTTGAGGTTGTCCTCAGCAATGTAGGGCGCTGCTGCCACCCTTTCGCCGCTCCGCCCCCAGGGAGAAGCGTCTCTCTTTCATGGCTAAAGAACTCTTCGGAACCGACGGCATGCGCGGCGTTCCCGGCGCTGCACCTCTTGACGACGCCACGCTCTACGCCACCGGGCGTTCTGTGGGCGGTTACCTCAAGCGCGAGCACGGTTCCGCACGCGTTCTCATCGGCATGGACACGCGGGAGTCCGGTCCGCACATCGCATCCCTTCTTGCCGCGGGGCTCACGCAAGCTGGCGCGACGATTGCCTTCGCGGGAGTTATCACCACGCCGGGCGTCGCCTGTCTGGTACGGCAGAACGATTTTCAAGCTGGCGTCGTGATTTCCGCCTCGCACAATCCGTTTCAAGACAATGGCGTGAAGCTTTTCTCGCATGCCGGGATGAAATTCCCAGACGCCGTTGAAGAGGAACTCGAGGCCGACATTTTCAAGCATCGCGGCGAACTGGCTCCGAAAAACGCGCCCCACCTTAAGGCCGACGAATCCCTCGACGCCGAATACCTGCAATTCCTGCGAAGCAAGATGCTTGCGGGGGCTCGTGTGGCCGGCTTCCGTATCGTTCTCGATTGTGCCAACGGCGCAGCGCATAAACTGGGCCCGGAACTGTTTCGCTCGCTTGGCGCCGATGTTGTCGCCATGGGCGCTTCACCCGACGGACGAAATATCAACGCGGGCTGCGGTTCTCTTCATCTGGAAGGTCTGCAAAAACGCGTGGTCGCAGAAAAAGCACGCTTGGGTGTAGCCTTCGACGGAGATGCCGACCGCGCGCTGTTTGTCTGTGAATCGGGAAAGGTAGTGAACGGCGACGGCGTGCTGCTGGCTTCCGCGCGCTTCCTAAAATCGCAGGACAAGCTCAGGGGCAATCGTGTTGTCGCCACCTCCATGTCCAACCTGGGACTCGAGCGCATCCTCGCCCAGGAAAATATCTCGCTCGCTCGCGCCGCCGTCGGCGACCGCTACGTCCTGGAAGAAATGCTCCGCAGCGGAAACGTGCTCGGAGGCGAGCAATCGGGGCACATTATTTTTCTCGACGACAGCCCCGCGGGCGATGGCCTGCTCACTGCCGTAAAAATCGCTTCGCTGGTTTCGATGCACGGAAAAATCGAATCGCTCGTCGAAGGCCTGAAGGACTATCCGCAACAAATCGTCAACGTAAAAGTGCGTTCCAAGCCGCCGCTCGATTCCCTGCCCGCAGTGTCCCGTGCCCTCGCCGAGGCACAATCCGCCCTTGGCGAAAATGGCCGCATCGTGCTTCGCTATTCGGGCACCGAGCCGCTCGCCCGCGTCATGGTCGAAGCCGAACATGAAACCGACGTCCAGCGCTTCACGCAGTCCCTGGCCCACGCCGTGCGCTCCTCCATCGGCGCCTAAACAAGATCTCTCCCGACAGCCCTGATTTTGTCATCCCGAGGCCACACGACGAGGATAGCCTAAGGATCTCAACCGAATTGAGTCCCACCATGGTCAGTTGATGGCTATCAGAAACTCTCTACCTCGTTCGGGAACTTTTTCGCTTCTCGCGACATTACCGTTGGTGAAGGACCTAGGCGGCCTACCATGCAAGAGGCATTGCCGGCGTTCGTTCTAAACTCGGAGACTCTTCCGCGAAAACCGATGAGCGAAGCGCCCGCCAACCCAGCCAACGGTTCCATGCAGACCGAGCCTCAACGCCAAGTCACGAGCGACGAGCGGCTCATGCTTGCTTTTTCGCACGGCTCTTCCGGAGGCCTTCACGGAACTTTTCCACCGATATAAGCAACCCATTTACGGTTTCTTCTGCCGCCGCGTTCCCGATCCGGCCAACGCCCAAGAGCTTACGCAGGAAACATTTTTCGCCCTGCTCC
>Ga0126369_10000011_pt1 | contig 110373 bp, 92 predicted proteins | sample PanSoiMetaPlot_1_FD_109646 | JGI IMG/M metagenome (GOLD analysis project Ga0126369, IMG submission 109646) | Tropical forest soil microbial communities from Panama - MetaG Plot_1 | ecosystem: Environmental > Terrestrial > Soil > Tropical forest > Bulk soil | place: Panama | collected 2016-02-17
CCCCCGGCGTTTGGGGCCCGCGCAGCAACAGCAAGCATAGGATGGCAGTCTCGTACCGGTAGAAATTGAAGGCTTCCTGCAACCGATGCTCGTACTTGGTCACGCGGCTGTCTGCGGGGCTCACCGACCGCACCAGCGACTGATCCTCCAAAGAGTGCAGCGCTTCGCGTACTGCACCCTCGTCCAAGTTCATCACCGGATCCCGGTTCGATTTCTGGTTGCAAGCGCTGACCAGCGCATTCAGCGAAAGGGGATAATATTCAGGCGTGGTGACTTCCTTCTCCACCAGCGCCCCCAATACGCGGCACTCCACTTCATTTAGCAGGAGGTTCACAGCCCGAAAATCATACAACAGGTTCGCAGAGCTCTTTGTCACCTGTGGTATTGCGTTTTCCGGCTTCGGCTAGCTTAGTGCCTGTTAGCATCTAAGTTCCGGGGCGTGCGCGATTGGAGTACGTCCGCCTTTGTGCAGTACGAGCAATGGAAATTCCCTTCGGCTGCCTCCTCGTGGCAGAAAAACGTTACGACTTCTGTGCCGTTCACTTACGGGCCGCATTGTTCGAATCGCTTCGGCTTACTGCGCGCCTTGCGCTTGAACCGTGCCTCTTAGTTCCAGCTCAACGTTAACGGAGTGATCTACCTTGAGCAGCCAGTTGCCAGGGTTCTTCAATCCCCACTCGATGAAGGGCACGCTGAACTTTGTGTTACCCGTCCAATGATCGCCGGAGAGATTCGCTTGTACCGGCACGGTCAATTCGTGTTCGCTGCCGTGCAGCACAAAAACCCCGCGAACTTGTACAGTGGATTCTCCCTGTGATCCGAGTTTTCCGGCAATGTTGGTCGGCCGGAAAATGATTTCGCCGAATCGGCTACTTTCGAGGACTTCCTTGTGCATTTTCTTGTCTCGCCCGTCATTGCCGCTGTTTCCACTGGTGGCGTCCACGACGATTTCTCCGCTCGCCCTCCCCGTTACCGGATCAACCTGCAGGCCCCCGCTCTTCAAAGCAAATGTCCCATGCACTGTGTGCAGCGAACTTCCAAGTGTCCAGTGCACACTGCTTTGCGCCGGATCGACGGTGAAGACTACTGGAGCCAGCGCCGACCGAGGCGCCGCGTGCTGTGGCAAAGCGATCAGCACTGGCAGCGCTGCCAGGAGCGCCGCACACAAGTAAAGAGCCGGCTTTAGCCGGCTTCGGAACAATCGCACGATTCACCCTTCCTTTGCTTGGGACTCGAATGAATTTTACGCGGTAAGAATTCGCCACGCCAAGCTCGCACCCGTCTAGGCGAGAAACGAGGGAGAAGCTTCTGTTACTTGGAGAAGTCCCTCGCCACAGGCTTGATCAATCGGCCGCACGATTTCGGAGAGTCCCTTTCCCCACACGGCGCTGGCCGCCAAACCTGCCGGGTCCGCGCCGACAACCAACCGGTGTGTCACAAGACCCATAGTGACCCTCGTTGTGCGCCGAAGTCTATCCAGAGTGAGCCCTATTCCTACGTTAGATGTCCGCAAACGCACGAAGATGCTTGATGGGGGGGCGGATGATAATTCTTGATATATAATCTCCTCTTATTTTAATCAGTATAAGTATTAATTGGACTGATTGACTTTCTCTGCTTCATCCTGATAGTCTTCATGGCGATATGACGAGCATCGCCATCACAAACACGCGGCGCGGCCATGCCATTCAGGCCGACCGAGTAGGTGTCGTAATTGTAGGAATCGGCTTTGTCCTCGTAGGAGGACGCGCCAGCGGATGATGGCGGCGTAAGCCAAAGCGAACCACAAGAATTCGGCCATCATCCAGACCCGGATGATGGCTTTAGTTTTTTATGCCCTGCCTCGAAATTGCCGTCGTTGGGCATGCGGAGGAAGTATAAAGTGACCGACCCACTACCAAAGCCTCGAAGCCAAGCGCTCATTGATGGAGCGAGCCGCGCTGGTGCGCGCGCCATGCTGCGCGCCTGCGGACTGCAGGATGACGATTTCCAGAAGCCACTCATCGGCGTTGCCAATACCTGGATTGAAATCGGACCATGCAACTATCACCTGCGCGAACTGGCAGAACACGTCAAAGAAGGCATTCGCGCGGCGGGCGGCACTCCACTCGAGTTCAACACCGTTTCCATTTCCGACGGCATCACCATGGGCACCGAGGGCATGCGCGCTTCGCTGGTGAGCCGCGAAGTCATTACGGATTCGATTGAGCTGGTCACACGCGGCAATTTGTTTGACGCGCTGGTGGTTCTCGTCGGCTGCGACAAAACGATTCCCGCGGGAGTCATGTCTCTGGCGCGGCTGAATATCCCGGGATTGGTTTTGTATGGCGGCTCCATCGCACCGGGCAAATTCGAAGGGCACGCCGTAACGATTCAGGACGTCTACGAAGCCATTGGCGCGCACGCACGCGGTGGTATGAGCGATGCGCAGCTCAAGTCGCTTGAAACCTCCGCTTGCCCCGGGGCTGGCGCCTGCGGAGGGCAATTCACGGCGAACACCATGGCGCTGGTTTGCGAATTTCTGGGAATTGCGCCGATGGGACTTTCGAGCGTTCCCGCTACAGACTCAGCGAAAGCCGCGGCCGGCCGACGTGCCGGTGAATTGGTGATGGATCTTCTTCGCAAGAACGTGACACCATCGAAGATCATTACAAAATCCGCTATTGAAAACGCAATTGAAGGAGTCGCAGCGACAGGCGGTTCGACCAATTCCGTCTTGCATCTGCTGGCCATCGCCAACGAAGCGACGATTCCTCTCTCCATTGATGATTTTGACCGTATCAGCTCGCGCGTTCCGATTCTTGCCGATCTGAAACCGGGCGGACGATTTGTTGCGACGGATCTTTACGCGGCAGGCGGCACGGCCCTTGTTGCAAAGCGCATGCTGGAAGGCGGATTCCTCCATGGGGAGTGCCTCACCGTTACGGGCCGGTCGCTCGCCGATGAAGCCAACGCCGCAAAAGAAACTCCAAAGCAGGAAGTTGTGCGCAAGCTCAGCGCGCCGCTTAAGGCCACGGGGGGGCTGGTCATTCTGAAAGGAAATCTTGCGCCGGAAGGCTGCGTGATCAAAGTTGCTGGACACAATCTACAGAATTTCAGCGGCCCTGCCCGTGTGTTCGACAGCGAGGAGGCGGCGTTTGCTGCGGTCGAAAAAGGTGCGATCAAAGCAGGCGATGTGGTCGTGATTCGCTATGAAGGCCCAAAGGGCGGGCCCGGGATGCGCGAAATGTTGGCGGTCACTGCTGCACTTGTGGGCGAGGGCTTGGGCGATTCCGTGGCACTTTTGACCGACGGCAGATTCTCGGGGGCCACCCACGGCTTGATGGCCGGTCACATTGCGCCGGAAGCTGCGAACGGCGGGCCAATCGCAGCGATCGCCGACGGAGATATCGTCACGTTCGACATTCCCAAGCGGCAGTTGAACGTCGGACTCCATGCGGCGGAAATCCAGAAGCGCATGGCTTCGTGGAAGCCGCCAGCTCCGCGATTCGTGAACGGCGTGATGGCCAAGTACGCGCTGCTGGTTTCCTCTGCTTCCCTTGGCGCGGTTACGAGTTTGCCCGTAACTTTTGCGGCATCCGCTCAGCCTGCTGTGAACGCGAGGACCCCATGAAGCTTACCGGTGCGGAAATACTTTGCGAGACGCTCACGCGTCTCGGCGTGCGCGAAATCTTCGGCTATCCCGGTGGAGCGATTCTGCCGGTGTACGACGCGCTCGGCAAATCAAAATTGCACCACGTCTTGGTGCGGCACGAACAAGGCGCCACGCACATGGCCGACGGCTATGCGCGCGCTAGCGGGGGCGTCGGCGTGGCGATGGCCACTTCCGGTCCCGGCGCAACCAACATGGTGACCGGCATTGCCACCGCGATGATGGATTCTTCGCCAGTTGTCTGCGTCACCGGGCAGGTGAGCAGCAAAGTCATTGGCTCCGACGCTTTTCAGGAAATTGACATCACTGGCATCACCATGCCGATTACCAAACACAACGTGGTGGTCACCCAGGCCGGTGATATTGGGCGAACCCTTCGCGAGGCGTTTGTTATCGCGAAGAGCGGACGCCCGGGCCCGGTGCTGGTGGATGTCACCAAGGATGCGCAACAGGCTACAGCCGAATTCGAATGGGACGCGTGCACACCCAAGCTGCCCGCAAAGCGTATCCGCAACAATCACGACCAAATCGAGTTTGATAGGGCGGTCGAATTGCTCAACACCGCAAAGAGACCGGTGATTCTTGCTGGCCGCGGAATCATGCTTTCGAATGCGATGCAAGCGTTTGAGAAATTTGTCCGCGTGGGAAATTATCCGGTGGCCATGACGCTGCTCGGCATTGGCTGCTTTCCTGCGAAGGATCCGCTCAACCTTGGAATGATGGGCATGCACGGCGAAGCTTGGGTGAACAACGCAATTCAGGAAGCGGATCTGCTCATCGCTGTGGGAATGCGCTTTGATGACCGCGTTACCGGCGATTTGCGCACTTACGCGAGAAACGCGCGCAAAATTCACATTGAAATTGATCGTGCGGAAATCAACAAAAACGTGAAAGTGGACGCGGCGCTCGTGGGCGACGCGCGCGAAGTGCTCGAAAGCCTTACGCCGCTCATCGACACGCGGGATCACAGCGTCTGGATCCGCCACATTAATGAACTGAAGGGCGATTCCGCGGTGCGCGACATCCAGAGCTTGCCCGACACAGGCCATCTTTACGCCGCGCACGTCATCAACGACCTCTGGAAGGAAACGCGCGGCGAAGCCATCGTGGTTACCGACGTTGGCCAGCATCAGATGTGGGAAGCGCAGTATTACCATCACGACCGGCCACGCACTCTTATTACCTCGGGTGGCTTGGGTACGATGGGCTTTGCTCTGCCTGCAGGCATAGGCGCGAAATTCGCGAAGCCCGATTCCGAAGTTTGGGTCGTGGTCGGCGACGGCGGATTCCAGATGACCATGAGCGAACTCGCCACCATCGTGCAGGAAAAGATCAACGTGAAGATCGCCATCATCAACAACGGCTATCTCGGCATGGTGCGCCAGTGGCAGGAATTCTTCTATGACAAGCGTTACGTGGCGACGCCCCTGGTCGCGCCGGATTTTGCCGCGCTGGCCAACGCATTCGGCATCCGGGCCGGAAGCGTCACCACTCGCGCGGAATCGGTTTCCGCAATTCGAATGGCGCGGGAAGCCAACGAGACGGTGTTGCTCGATTTTCGCGTCGAGCAGGAAGATTCCATGTACCCGATGGTTCCAGCGGGTGCGTCGCTGCACGACATGATCCGCCGGCCACACAATCCGCTGGTCGAAACAGCTTCGGACGCGTAAGGAAGGAATGAAGGCATGCAAACACTTGTTGCATACGTGGAAAACAAGCCGGGCGTGCTGAACCGCGTCTCCTCTCTCGCGCGGCGGCTTGCCATCAATATTGACTCGCTCACGGTCGGTCCGACGGAAAACGAAGAGATCGCGCGCATGACCATTGTCGCGCACACGGATGAACGCGGCGCGCATCGACTGGAAGCCAGCCTTGAAAAACTTGTTGACGTGCTGCTGGCGGAGAACATCTCCGGCCGCGCGCTGCTCGAACGCGACCTGGCATTGATCAAAGTCGCGGCCGACCAGCAGAATCGGCCACACTTGATGGAATTGATCAAGGTTTTTCGCGCGCGCGTGGTGGACGTTGCCCCTGAATCGCTGATCATCGAAGTCTCTGGCACCGTGGACAAAATCGACGGCTTGCTCGAAGTGCTTCGTCCGTTTGGAGTGCTGGAGATGGCGCGCACGGGGCGCATATCCATGACGCGGGGCAACGATTTGCTGCGTCCACCGTTATTGGACATCGAGAGTGGCGCAGGCGAACCCGAAGTTTCGAAGGCGAAGTAGACGGCGTCGTTTTGCAGAAAGGGTTCGCAATCTCGACGCGAGTGCCAGCGTCACTAAACAACAGTGCACACTTGCGTCACGCCATTCGGCCGCGCGCGGCGCCATGACCAATGAAAATGAGAGGACCCCATGGCTAATCTGTACTACGACGACTCTGCGGATCTCGCACTCATCCAGGCGAAAAAGGTGGCCATCATCGGCTACGGTTCACAAGGGCACGCGCATTCACTGAACTTGCGTGACAGTGGAGTTCAAGTCCGCGTAGGCCTTCCGGAAACCAGCGGTTCGCGCGCCAAAGCACAAAAGGAAGGGCTGACCGTGAACACGCCAGCGGAAGCCGCAGCTTGGGCCGACGTCATCATGATTCTTGCGCCGGACACCAAGCAACCGAAGCTCTACCGGGATGCCATCGAGCCGAACCTGAAGCCCGGGAAGACGCTTATGTTCGCGCACGGGTTTAACATTAGGTTTGGCACGATCAAGCCGCCAACCAGCGTCGACGTTTCAATGATTGCGCCGAAAGCGCCGGGGCACCGTGTGCGCGAAGTTTTCAGCGAAGGCGGTGGCACGCCGGCGCTGCTTGCGGTGGAACAAGATGCAAGCGGAAACGCCAAGGCGCTGGCCCTCTCGTATGCGAAGGGACTGGGCTGCACACGCGCGGGCGTTTTGGAAACGACGTTCACCGAGGAAACCGAGACCGATCTTTTTGGCGAACAGGCCGTCCTGTGTGGTGGCGTGAGTGAATTGATCAAGGCAGGTTTTGAGACGCTCGTTGCTGCGGGCTACCAATCGGAAGTTGCGTATTTCGAGTGCATGCACGAGCTGAAATTGATCGTGGACCTGATTTACCGCGGCGGTCTCAGCTACATGCGTTATTCGGTGAGCGACACTGCTGAGCAGGGCGACTACGCCTCCGGGCCGCGCATTGTGACGAAACAGACGCGCGAGGAAATGAAGAGGATTCTGGCGGAGATTCGAGACGGCAGCTTCGCGAAAAAGTGGATCGAAGAAAACGAAAAGGGCTGCCCGAACTTCTTGGCCACGCGCCAGCGCGAGCAGCAGCATGCCATCGAGCAACTCGGCCCCAAGCTGCGGGCGATGATGCCATTTCTTCAGCCGGTGGTCGCGCCGGGCCTGGAGATTAAGACCGCCGCAACCAAAAAATAATCGTTGCGTGCCTGTTCAGCAGCGAAAGCCCAACTCACACGGAGCAATCGGTTGACACAGCGTGTGATTTAAGCAATCCTCTCGCCTGATGAAACGCAAGAATGGTCCGTCCCCGTCGTCTTCGACGCACTTGGGCGAACGCATCGAGCAACTTAGCGTCAAGCGGCAGGAAATTATCCGTCCGATTCTTGAGCATCCGCGTGAATACGTGCTTCTCAGCGTGCGCGCGATGGCCAAGCGGCTACGAACCGATCCGGCCACCATAGTGCGCATCGTTCGTGGTCTGGGTTTCGGCAGCTATCGCGATTTTCAGCGCCATCTGCATGAGCTCTCCCTCGCTTTTGCCACTTCCCTCGACACGATGCAGTCCGGCGGGCGCGACCCCAGCGTGCCGGCGCATGTCGTGGAATCGCTTGAGCAAGACTTGAAAAACTTGCAAGGGCTTAAGAACAGCCTGGATGCCCAGCGTCTGGTCGCTCTCGCGAAGCGCTTTCATGAAGCGCGGCGTATTGTTGTCCTGGCGGCGGATTTGGCGGCGCAGCTCGCCGGTTACCTTGAGTATCAAATCAGTTTGTTGGGGCTGCCAATTTTTGCCGCCACGTCGTCGGGCAGGATGTTGCATCTGGTGCGCTCGGTCAATAAACAGGACCTGGTGATTGCGATCAGTTTCCGCCGCGGCCTGCGACAGACCGTTGAGGGCGCGGAGCAGGCTCGGGCCAATGGCGCGTATTGCGTGGGCATCGCGGACACTTATCTTTCTCCGCTGGCGCGCGAGTGCAACGAAATTTTTATCGCTTCGGTTGAGACGACTTCATTTGGGGCATCTTATGTTGCTCCCATTGCGCTGCTGAATTCCCTGCTCGCCGCCGTGGGACAGTATCACCGCACGCAGACGCTTGCCATCGTGAAGGAAATCGCCGAAGAACAGCGCAAGGGATTCCGCTGGTACAATCCGTGAAGCAATTTCGGAGTTTCCTCAACCGAGACGCTCGCGAACAGAGTCTTGTCTTCTGTAAAAGCGAAAGGAAGCGTTGAGTCACACCCAAATGGGATTACGAGTGAGAAGAACGTTTGGCGCAGCGACGATTGTTGTATTTCTGTCAGTTGGTGCTTTCGCGCAGTCCCAGAATACTATCCTCCCAGGTCCTGAGCCTCCCGATGTTCCCCAAGAATGGAAACGATGGATAGGAGAATATGGATCCAAAGAGGCTACCTTCACGGTCGGCGAGTCGGAAGGCAGGATGTTCATTATTGACAAGTCTTCTCACAAGAGATGGGAGCTGCCCGAGCCGCCCATAGAAAAGTCAACCAGGGTGGAATGGACAAGTACAACGCGGGTCGTCGTGACTTTTCACCGCCAGCAGTTGGGTGAACAGGTTTTGATCACCAACGATCGGGGCTGGTCAAAGAATGGTTACGGGGTTGACGAGAAGAATGTCGCCCGCGTAAAACCGGTGCGAGCCATTGCGGAACTACGCACCGAGGCGCTGGCGGCGGCCCCGCCACAGGAAATCGGCAATTTTCGCAAGCCCGATCTTGTAGAATTGGCTCCTCTCGACCCGGGGATTCATCTCGACATTCGCTACGCGACTTCGAACGATTTTCTTGGAACGCCTGTATATTCACAGGCGCGCGCATTTCTTCAGCGCCCCGCGGCGGAAGCTCTCCTGCGCGTGCAACACCAGGTCAAGCCTCTGGGTTACGGCCTGCTCATCCACGACGCCTATCGCCCTTGGTACGTTACGAAAATCTTTTGGGAAGCCACGCCGCCAGAAGGAAAAATCTTTGTGGCCAACCCAACGCAGGGCTCGCGACACAATCGTGGCTGCGCCGTGGATCTGACGCTTTACGACTTAGCCACGGGAAAGCCCATCGAGATGCCAGGCACGTATGATGAAATGTCGCCGCGCTCTTTTCCAGACTATGCCGGAGGCACTTCTCTCCAGCGCTGGCACCGCGATTTGCTCCGGCGGGCGATGGAATCCGAGGGCTTCACGGTGTACGAGGCCGAGTGGTGGCATTTTGACTACAAGGATTGGAAGGCATACCCGATTCTGAATGTTCCTTTTGAAAAGCTGGGGTTGGATCCGGGAACCGGCGCGGTGCAATAGTGCCGCCGACGAATTTGTGAGGAGGTCTTTCTTTGAACATCAAAGCACGCCGTACCCTTGCCACTCCTGCCCTGGCTTTTGTTTTCTTATCCGCATTCTCGGCCAGCTCCGCTCGCGCGCAATCGGAGAACTCGCTCGCGCAACGGATTCAGAAGGTCGTCAGCCGCCCGGAGTTTGCGCACGCGAACTTCGGCATCGAGTTCTATTCCTTGGACACGGGCAAAGTTGTTTACGCGCTGAACAGTGACAAACTTTTCGTGCCCGCTTCCACGACGAAGACGCTCACCGAGGGCACGGTGCTCGCAAAACTTGGCGCGGACTACCGCTTCCACACGCGGGTCTACCGAACAGGCGAAGTTGACAAGCACGGCGCGCTCAAGGGCGATTTGATTCTCGTCGCCAGCGGCGATCCCAACCTTTCCAACCGCATTCAGCCCGACGGCACGCTCGCCTTTGTGGATGAGGATCACTCTTACGGAGGGCCGGCGCTGCCGGGGGATCCTCTGGCGGTCATCAAGCAGCTCGCGAAGGACGTTGCGGCCAAAGGCATTCACAAGATCCAGGGCCGCGTATTGGTTGACACTAGCCTGTTCCCCGATGGCCCGCGAGAGGGCGGCACGAACGTGGTCATGTCCTCCATCACGATCAACGACAACGTAATTGACCTCGTCGGAACACCTGGCACAAAGGAAGGCGATCCCGTCGCGCTCACGATTTCGCCTCAGTCCTCGTACATCAAAATTGTCAATCATTTGAAAACCTCCGCCGCAGGGACCAAACCTGCGTTTGATGGGCCGGACTTCGTCACGAACGCAGATGGCTCCGTGGCTGTGACTCTTAACGGGAGCTTGCCCGCCGGGCTCAAACCCCAGCCTGCGACGATCGCCGCGCCGTCGCCGACGAAGTTTGCCGAAACGGTTTTTCGCGAAGCGCTGGTGACCGCCGGTGTTGAAATTAAGGCCCCGTCCGGGCCAGCGCCCTTCGATTTTTCTCCATTCACGCGTTTCTATACTGCGGACAATCAAGTCGCCGAGCACGTTTCACCTCCCCTGTCCGAAGAAATCAAAGTCACGTTGAAGGTCAGCCAGAACCTGCACGCGGGAATGGGGCCATATCTTCTCGGCGCGCTGGTGGCGAAAGACACGAAAAATCCGCTTGACGCGGGCTTTCATGTCGAGCAGGAATTCTTACAATCCGCGAAGCTGGATCTCTCCGGCAGCGGTCAAGGAGACGGCGCAGGCGGCGACTGGGCCGATCTTTTCACTCCGGACTTCATGGTGCATTACCTGACCTATTGGACGACGCGCCCTGATTACGAAGTTTTCTTCAAAGCGCTCCCAATTCTCGGCAAAGACGGAACGCTCGCAAAGATTCAAGTGGATTCGCCGGGCGCAGGGCATGTGTTCGCAAAAACAGGCACGTTCGGCTCGGAAGACAAGCTCAACAGCAAGTTGATGCTGAACGGCAAAGGCCTCGTTGGCTATGTCATCACTAAGGACAACAAGAAGCTGGCGTTTGCGGCCTACGTCAATCACGTTGCGCTTCCTCCGGACATGGAAGCGGCGCAGACGGTTGCCGGCCAGGCGCTCGGCGAGATCGCTGCAGCGGCGTATGACGCTGGTCTCGATGGCACCGCTGCCCCTGACAGCGGCGCTGCTTATGATCTCCTCATCTGCAACGGACACATCATCGATGGCGCGGGGAATCCGTGGTTTGCCGGGGACATCTCCGTCATCGGCGACCGCATCGCAGCGGTGGGCGCTTTGCGTGACGCGCGCGCAAAGCGCGAAATTGATGCGCAGGGCCGCATAGTCGCGCCGGGATTCATTGACATGCTGGGGCAGTCAGAAGTTTCCTTGTTGCTCGATAATCGCTCGCTCAGCAAATTCTCTCAGGGGATCACGACGGAAATCACAGGCGAAGGCGGGTCCATCGCGCCACAAAATGAAAAAACCATTGCGCCGATGAAGCCTTTTCTTGATCACTACAAGCTCGCGATTGATTGGACCACGCTGGACGGTTACTTCAAGCGGCTCGAAAAACAAGGCACACCTCTCAACATTGGCACTTACGTGGGCTCTGCCCAGGTCCGCGAAGCAGTGATTGGCGACGATGACCGCGCCCCTACGCCCGCCGAACTCGAACGGATGAAAGCTCTCGTGGAACAAGCCATGAAAGATGGCGCGCTTGGCGTTTCCAGCGCTCTGATTTACCCGCCGAACATCTATGCCAAAACCGACGAGCTTATTGCGTTAGCGCAGGTTGCTTCCAAATACGGCGGTATGTACGCAACGCACATGCGCAGCGAAGGCGCTTCAGAAATCCAGGCGCTGGCAGAGGCCATTCGAATCGGCCGGGAGGCGCAACTCCCCGTGGAGATTTTTCACCTAAAGGTAAGCGGCAAGCCGCGTTGGGGCAGCATGAAAGCAGTCGTCGCCAACATTCAACAAGCCCGTGACTCCGGCCTCGACATTGCTGCCGATATGTATCCTTACCCCGCGGGCGCAACGGCGCTCGCTTCCGCGCTTCCGCCCTGGGTCGCGGACGGTGGCGTCCAGAAATTGCTTGATCGCTTGAAAGATCCCGCCACTCGCGCGCGCATCAAGAAGGAACTCGCCGGTGATCACCCCGACTGGGAAAACCTTTTCTACGATTGTGGCGGAGCGCCTGGAGTTCTGATCGCGTCCGTGGAAAAAACCGATTTAAAGCAATTCGAAGGAAAAACAGTCGACGACGTCGCCAAAGCCTGGAAGAAAACGCCAGAAGATACGCTGATGGACTTCGTTCTTGCCGACTCAGCGCAAACCGGTGCCATTTATTTTATGGCCAGCGAAGAGGATTTGCGGACGGGCTTGAGCCAACCATGGACGAGCATTGGCTTGGATGCGAATGAAATGTCGCTCGATGGCCCTACGTACGAAGCCCATGCGCATCCGCGCACCATGGGCTCGATGCCGCGGTTTCTCGGACATTACGTGCGCGACGGACATCTCTTGCCCTTGGAAACCGCTATTCGAAAAATCACTTCGCTTCCGGCGCAACGCGAACATCTCGAAGGGCGCGGCCTCTTGAAACCCGGCTACTTCGCCGACATCACGATTTTCGATCCCGCTACTGTCATTGACCACGCGACTTTTGTTAAGCCGGATCAGTTGTCGGAAGGCATTGATTTCACAATCGTGAACGGCCAAGTCGAATACGATCACGGCAAACTCACGGGTACCGCTGCGGGCAGAGTCCTGCGCGGACGCGGCTGGCAACAAAGCCAGAAAGAAACTGCCTCAAAGTAAAGCGCCTGGACTCGCCCTCCGATTGTCCTTACCCCGACGGTTTCGGCACTAGGCCGTGCAGTTCGGCGGAGCCACGATTGAATTTTTGACGTCACCGTGGCGGTGACGACTGAAGATGGTTCGACTCCTGAAAGACGCCGAGATAACTCTTGAGGTCAATCGTCTGGTCTATGAGGCTGTCACACCGGTGAAGGTCGTCGGAGCGCTTCACCGATGATACTGGTGTGTTCGTTTTTACTTACATCAGCACGAGCGCGGCGTGAAATACAGTATTACGGTGTCCAAACGCGGCTTCGAGACGCAGACGGTTTCCGGCAGCTCTCCTCCCTCTGGGCACCACACAATTCGCCTCAAGGGAAGACGGAAAGTAGCTTGAAAAACTAGGACTTCACTATCTCGGCTTATACCAAGAGCAAACTACTCGGGTGTGTCAAACGCGGAGTTCAACGCGGAATCCATGTCTTGGCTCACGCGAGCAATCATAATTCGGGTTTCGGCGCCGCTGCCGTCTGGCTTTCCGTTAAGCTCTTCGAAAAGTACGAAATTTACCCTGATTTCCATCGCCACTCAGCTCAACGCAGTTTTTCCGAGTTCAACGACGCGGCGCTCATAGGTCATTTCCACGAACCCGTGTTTCCCGTAATAGCGCAGTACGATTTTGTGTCCCTCCTCAATTTTCGCCCGCGTCTTGATCAGTGAATCCGAAAGCTCCACCCACTGCCCCTTCACAAGATAGTTGCCTTCCCATCCGCGCAGCTCAAATTTCCCGTCATTCTTCAGAATCAGTGGTGCCGCCTTGCACGCAACCACTTTTCCCTTCATCTTGACCTGAATGCACTGATAGCGGCCAGACACATTCGTGTCTTGCGCAGGACTCGCAGGAGTGAAAACGAGCAAAAGAACAGCGAGCGGCAGGAAACACACGAGGCTTCGAGCGACTCGAACGGGTCTCAAGGGGATCTCCTCGTCCAGGTCGCTTGGCTGCGGGACGGCGGACCCTGACCGAAAGTACAGGTGCAATTCTCCCGCCAAGACTCCATACTCTAAGTCTTGTATGTACAATAACTTACCTGCCGACTCCGGGAGCTAGTCCTCGATCGAATGGCACCTCTGTTCCCCTTCGAGGCTCATGGAGGGAACTTTTTTGCGCAGGGCTGCAACGGTGAAAAACACGCCTTCTAGGGCAATTCGGCCACGGCCTGGCCGTCTTTTCGCGGGTCGGAGGCGCCGTAATTCACGCCCGCGGCGAAGTCTCGCATCACCGCTTGCCCGCCTCCGACGAAGCTTGTGAACGTGCCTTTCAATTCGATCTTGTGTCCCTTGGCTGCCAACTCGTCGCGCACCTTCTGCGAAAAGCGGTTTTCCATGCCCACATCGCAGCCCCCAAATGAATGCTTGCTGAACCGCGGCGCTTCCAGCGCTGCCTGAATGTTCATCTTGAAATCAGCCAGATTGGCCATGAATTGTGCGTGTGCCTGCGATTGATTCCATCCGCCCATGATTCCAAACGCCACGCGCGTGTCGCCCTTCTGGGCGAACCCGGGAATAATCGTGTGCAGTGGCCGCTTTCTTCCGGCCAAGGCGTTCGGCGACGTGCGGTCGAGCGAAAAAAGTCCGCCGCGGTCGTGAAGGGCAAAGCCGGCTGCGGCCGCCACGATTCCCGAGCCAAAAGACTCGTAATTGCTCTGAATCAGCGACACCATGTTCCCTTCGCGGTCCACGACGCTCAAGTACGTCGTGTCATTTCCGGCAGAGATTTCTCCGGCAGCGGCTTCGCAGTTCGCATGATCCGCATCGATTTGTTTCGCCCTTCGCACGGCCCATTCTTTCGATAGCAGCGTGGTCACCGGCAATTTCTGTTTTCGCGGATCGCCGATGTACTTGAGCAAGTCCGCGTACGCCAGTTTCTTCGCTTCGATCATGGCATGGAGCGCATTCGGCGAGCCAAATCCCCAATCCTTCTGTCCCATGGGGAACGTCTCCATGATGTTCAGCATTTCCAGCGCGGCGAGGCCCTGCACGTTGGGCGGAAGCTCATAGACAGTCCAATCGCGATAGGTCGTCGAAATGGGCTCGACAAACTCACTCGAGAACTCGGCAAGATCGGCAGCCACCATTGGGCCGCCGTGCCGCTTCATGGACTCCAGAATCTTTGACGCAATTTCTCCCTTATAAAACGCATCTCGGCCATGGCGCGCAATTTGATCGAGCGACCATGCCAGGTCCGCGTTGCGAAATACTTCTCCGACTTTTGGGGCGTGGTCGTTCGTCAAATACGTCTTCGTGGCTGCGTCGTCCGTGCGCAGGTAATCGACCGACGCGGCCCAATACGCCGCAGTCCACTCCGGCACCGGAAAACCCTCCTGCGCCGTTCGGATCGCGGCCTCCAAATCCTCGGCCAATTTCTTGCGGCCGAATTTGTCCGCAAGCTTTTGCCATCCATCCACCGCGCCGGGCACGGTGATCGAATTCACGCCCTGCTGCGGCATGCTGCGAATTCCCTGGTTTTGCAGGTATTCGATCGTCAATCCCCGCGGCGCCCAGCCGCTGGCATTTAATCCATAGAGCTTATTGGCCTTCGCGTCATAGACGATCGCGAACAAATCCCCGCCAATGCCGTTCATCATGGGCTCGACCACGCCCATCATGGCGTTCGTGGCAATAGCCGCGTCTACGGCGTTTCCGCCGTGCTCAAGGATTCGAACGCCGGCTTGCGCCGCCAGAGGTGATTCCGCGGCGACGATCCCATTCCGCGAAATCACCATCGAGCGCATCTGACTGCGGTCCTGCGCGTAACTACTCCCAATGAACATAAGGTAAGCACCGAGAGGAAATATCCACCCGCGGAAAATTAGCACGACGTTGTCCTTCCCGTTTTCTCTCAACAATGTCGAAGAGCGTTCGCTACAGCATCTTCACCACGATGTTCGGAATGTTCTTCTCCCGCAGCATAGCATTGAAGGCTGTCACGTCTTTGGCGACAATCTGCTGATACTCCTGCTGGAACAGGTCACCCTGTTTCTTGAGCTCTTCTCCCACGGCCACTTGCTGCGTGGTCGGCGCAAAATCGGAGGATTCGGTTTCGTCGGCAAGATAAGTGATTCTGCTCGCCAACATCGCCGGCCAGCGAACGTCGTCCTGCCCTCGTCCCGTCGCCTTCAGCTGGAGGACTTTGCCTTCTGCCGCAATCAGCTTCTCCGCCAAGTCATCAGCGGCTTTGCGAATGGCTTTTCCGGCGTCGTCCGTTCCCAGTTGCTTCTCGAGTCCTTCCAGTTGTGCTCGAGTTGACTCGAGCTGATTGATGCTTGCAGCCAGGGCGTTCATTTCATCGCGCAAGCCTGAAACAAATCGCGTTTGCGTCTGAATGTCGCTCTCTGTTCCGCCGGAATGCGGATCCTTCAGCACGTTGAGTTTTTGAGTGAGTTTCTGTTCGCCCAAAGTCAGCGTCACAGTGTAAGTGGCGGGAGGCACGAGCAGGTCAACGCGTCCCGCGCCCGACGCCCGTCGCCAGCCTTCCGGTCCCGGTTTGACGTCGGGAGCATACAAAGGGCTCGTCCTTAGCCGCGTTTCGGTGCTGGGTTCGCACCTGAGGTTCCACCACACGCGGTTGATGCCCGGCTTGACCTCACACGAAGCCCCACCTTCGCCCTCTTCGCCACCCCCGCCGGGACCGCCCGGTCCTGCGGGCCTTCGGGCGGCTTCTTCCCTAGCGGCGCGGCATTCGATTTCGCGCACGGTCTTTCCACCAGCGTCACTGATCGTCAGTTTGACGCGATCTTTTTCGCCGAGTTTCGATTTCAAATAAAAATTAATCGGCGCGCCATAAGGCGGGTTGTGTCCCGCCGTGGGGTCATAGGAAACGGAAGCGGGCTGCGCGACTGGCCGGAAGCGGTAGACATCGCGCGGGGCAAACAAGTGAACGTTTGAGGCCAGAATTTCCGGCGTCACCTGCTGCAGCGCAGTAATGTCATCCAGAATCCAAAAGCCGCGGCCATAGGTTGCCAGCGCCAGGTCGTGGAAGCGCTCTTGCACCGCAATCCAATACACGGGAGCATGCGGCAGCCCGCTCTGCAGCGGCTGCCAGTTCTTGCCATCGTCGAACGAAATATACAAACCATTTTCTGTTCCCAGATAGAGCTGCCCCTTGCGCACGGAATCTTCGCGAATACAGTGCGCATAGCTCAACATGCTGTGCGGAATGCCGTTGGTAATCTGCGTCCACGATTTTCCATAATCCGTGGTCTTATACGCGAACGGATCGCGATTGTTCATTTGGTGGAAGTCCACCGTGATGTATGCCGTCCCCGCGTCGTAGTGCGACGCTTCGATATTGCTCACCGTTCCCCACTCGGGAAGATTGGGGATGTTCTTGGTGACGTTGTTCCAGTTTTTCCCGCCGTCCCGAGTAATTTGCACGTATCCATCGTTGGTTCCCGCCCAAATCACGCCCGTTTCTTTGGGCGATTCCGCAATCGCAAACACCGTTCCCGCGTATTCCACGCCGATGTTGTCCGGGGTAAGTCCGCCGGAAATCCCCATGCGGCTCGTGTCGTTGCGCGTCAGGTCCGGGCTGATGACTTGCCAGCTGTTTCCGCCGTCGGTCGTGACGTGCACAAACTGGCTGCCCACATAAACCTTGTTGTGGTCGTGCGGAGAAATGGTCACCGGAAATTCCCAGTTGAACCGGTATTTCACTTCCCCAGCGCTGGCTCCAACCGTAGACTCCGGCCACACCTCCACTTCGCGGGCCTGGCGATTTCTTTCATCGAAACGCGCGACGGAACCGCCGACGCTTCCGGAGCCAGTTCCCGTCGACCAAATGATGTTGTTGTCCACCGGATCCGGTGTCGCGAAGCCACTTTCGCTTCCCGCCACGGGGTGCCACACACTGCGCGAGATCTGTGCTCCCCCGAAGCCGCCAAATTGCAAGCTGTTGCTCGGCCCGCGGTACGAAGGGCCATCCTGTTTGTTTCCATAAACGAAATAGGGGATTTGATCGTCGAGCGTGACGTGATAAATCTGCGCGATGGGCAGTTGAATGCGGTCCCAGGTGTGCCCGCGATTCACGGAAATGCTCACACCGCCGTCATTCACCACTGCCATGCGGTCGCCGTTTGTAGGATCAATCCACATTTCGTGATTGTCGCCCCCGGGTACCGAAGGCATGTTTGTCAATGTGTGGCCACCGTCAAGCGTCCTCGAGAAGGCGGACGTAAAGAAATAAACCTCATTTTCGTTGTCGGGAGAAACTTCCTCGCGCGTGTAATAGTGCGTGCGCCCGCGAATTTGCCTGTCCGAGTTGACCAGTTGCCAGTTTTCTCCACCGTCATCCGAACGCCACAATTGGCCGCTTTGTGTGGGCTTGCCATCCATCGGCACGCCGTCGCCGGTTTCAATAAGCGCGTACACGCGACTTGAATCCTTCGGCGCGACGCGCACAGCAATTCTGCCTATCGGTAAGTGAGGCAACCCGTGCCCTTCCAGCCGCTTCCAAGTCGCGCCTCCGTCCGTGGACTTGAACAATGCGCTCCCAGGTCCGCCGCTCTTTCGTCCATAAGTATGAATCTCCAGTTGCCACATTCCCGCAAACAAAACCCGGGAATTGTTGGGATCCATGCCCATGTCCGAGCAACCCGCGTTTTCGTCGACAAACAGAGCCCTTTCCCAGTTTTTCCCGCCATCGGTTGTGCGGAAAACGCCGCGCTCGGGCTGCGGACCGTAGGCGTGACCCAGCGCACATGCAAGCACGATGTCCGGGTTGCGTGGGTCAATCACGACGTTCGCGATTCGCCCGGTCTTCTCCAGCCCCATCAGCTTCCAGGTCTTCCCCGCATCGATGGATTTGTAAATCCCGCTGCCGACGGAAATGTGGCTTCGAATAAACGATTCCCCGGTTCCCGCCCACACGATGTTCGGGTCGCTCGCTGCAACAGCCAGGGAACCAATCGACGACACTGGTTGGTCGTCAAAAATAGGATCCCAGTGAATGCCGCCATCGGTGGACTTGAAAATTCCCCCCGAAGCCGCACCTACGTAATACACGTTGGGATTTCCGGGAATACCAGCAACAGCCGTCGCGCGATTTCCCACCGGCCCGATGTACCGGAACTTCATTTCGTTGTAGACGTCGGGGCGGATCTGCGATTGTTGGGCATGCACCAATCCGGCAACGCAGAGAGTTGCAAGCGCTCCCGCAAAACAGATCAAGCACACTCGCTTCTTCATTGAGAACCTCACTCGCTCAGTTTTTGCCTGGAATTGCGCGGATGATACTTGCTGCGCCACGCAAGGTCAATAGTGTCAAACACTCATTGTCGAACACTCTTCTTGCTAGGTTTTTGTGAGCGAGCGCAGTTGCCGGGGATCGCAAACCTCTCTGGCCTCCAACGTTTGGCATTTCTGCGAGAACGCCCTAGAATTCAAGGGACGGCCGCAGTGTCCGGAAGATCGCTCCTTTTAGCGGCTCGTCGTTTTTAGGGGAGGCTCCGCCGTTGTCCGAACATCTCGCCGCTGCCTCACAATCGAAATCTGCCGCATCCCGCGATCCGAGGTTCCATTCTCAGGTGAACGCGGTCGTGACCGGGCGTCATTCCGATCCTTTCGCTTTTCTGGGTCCGCATCCTGTAGAAGGCAGCTCGGCCGTGCGATTCTTCCTCCCTTGGGCCGCGGAAGCGCATATCTCTTTGCAGCCGCACTCGTCTGATGACCCGCAACTTGCATCTCCCCATGTCGCCGAAGCTGTGAAGCTCGGTCACGACGGTTTTTTTGAAGCGGTCTTGCCGCTGCAACAAACCAACCGCCTCGCGCCGTCCAGTTACAAAATCCATTTCCGAACCTACTACGGCGAGACCTTCGAGATTTACGACCCTTATGCTTTCCCTTGCGTGCTCACCGAGTTTGACCTGTACCTCATGGGCGAGGGCCGGCATTACGACACGTACGAAAAACTCGGCGCTCACCTGATGACTCTCGAAGGCGTGGGCGGCGTCCACTTTGCCGTCTGGGCCCCCAGCGCGAAACGCGTCGGCGTTGTCGGCGACTTCAATCGTTGGGACGGCCGCGTCCACTCCATGCGCGCCCGCGGCTCTTCCGGAATCTGGGAAATTTTCATCCCCGAACTCGCCGAAGGCGCCATCTACAAATTCGAAATCATTGGCCCCGATGGAAACATGCTCCCGCTCAAGGCCGATCCCTACGCCTTCGGCTCCGAACTCCGACCTAACACCGGCTCCATCGTCACCAATCTCGAAACCTATCGTTGGAATGACGCCGACTGGCTCTCGCAGCGTCCCACAAAAAACTGGTTCCAATCGCCGGTGTCCATCTACGAAGTTCATCTCGGCTCCTGGCGCCATGTTCCCGAAGATCACAATCGCTGGCTCACCTACCGCGAACTCGGCGATCAGCTTATTCCCTACGCCAAGGACCTCGGCTACACGCACCTCGAATTGCTCCCCGTCATGGAGCATCCTTACGATGGCTCGTGGGGCTACCAAACGCTCGGCTACTTCGCCGCCACCAGCCGCTACGGTTCGCCTCAAGAATTCATGCGGTTCGTTGATCGCTGCCACCAAGCCAACATCGGCGTGATTCTGGACTGGACTCCCGCGCATTTTCCACGCGATGCGCACGGCCTCGCGCAATTCGATGGCAGCCATCTCTACGAGCACGCCGACCCGCGCCAGGGCGCGCATCCCGATTGGGGCACGCTCGTTTACAACTACGGCCGCAACGAAGTCCAAAACTATCTGATTTCCAACGCGCTCTTCTGGCTCGACAAGTACCACATCGACGGACTCCGCGTGGACGCGATCGCTTCCATGCTCTATCTGGATTACTCGCGCAAACAAGGCGAATGGATTCCCAATCAATACGGCGGCCGCGAAAATCTTCACGCCATCGGGTTTCTCAAGCGCATGAACGAAGTCGCCCACGGCAAATTCCCCGGCATTCTCACGATCGCCGAAGAATCCACCGCCTGGCCCGCGGTTTCCCGCCCGACGTATCTTGGCGGCCTGGGCTTTAGCTTTAAATGGAATATGGGTTGGATGAACGACACACTGAAATATTTCTCTCACGATCCCGTCCACCGCAAATACGAGCACAACAAAATCACGTTCTCCATGCTCTACGCCTTCACCGAAAACTTCGTTCTTCCCTTCTCGCACGACGAAGTCGTCCACGGTAAAAACTCGCTGCTCCACAAAATGCCTGGCGATCTGTGGCAACAATTCGCCAATCTTCGCCTGCTTTATGGCTATCACTACGCCCATCCGGGCAAAAAGCTTCTCTTTATGGGCCAGGAATTCGCGCAGCGCAGCGAATGGAGCGAAGCGCGCAGCCTCGACTGGCATTTATTGCAGTGGGATTCGCACCGCGGCGTACAGAATCTGGTCCGCGACCTCAATCACATCTACTCGTCAGAGCCGGCACTTCATCAGGTCGAATTCGAGTGGCACGGTTTCGAATGGATTGACGCCAACGACGCCGACAACGGCGTCCTCAGTTTTATGCGCCGCGGCAAGAGAGCCGAAGACTTGCTCGTTGTAGTCCTGAATGCCACTCCGGTTGTACGCGAAGGGTATCGTCTCGGTGTTCCACAGCCCGGCTACTATCGCGAAATCCTCAACACCGACGCTTCCCACTATGGCGGTTCAAACGTGGGCAACGCCGGCGGCCAGCAAGCTTCAGACCAACCCGCGCAGGGCCACTCCAATTCGCTTGTCCTAACCCTTCCGCCCCTCGCCGCCGTCTATCTAAAGTGGGCACCAAATTCCTGACGGGCGGCGTCTAAGCACAATATGGCCGATCTCACTCAAAACGCCGCAGAAATCCCGCAACCCAGTGCCCCGGCTCGCGGGTTGCGGATGTTTAAGATCAACATCTCGTTCGCTAACTGGTCCAGCTTCGTCTTTGCGATTCTGCAAAGCGCTTGCACCGCGATCGTCGCCATTAGCGGTCTGCGCGTAGCCATTGGCCTCTCCGCTCTCGCCGCAGCGGCAGGAATCCATGCCCCAGCTCGCGGCTTTCATCAAGACGCCATCCGGATGCCCATGATGGCTCTGGCCTTCCTCGGCGCCGTCATCAATCTTTATGTCATCGCCAAAGTGCGCGCCTTAAGAAACAAGCCCGCAGCGCAATGGCGCGTGCAGCCTATAGCAAAAAAGAAGCTCAATTCCGAGCGCTTCCAAATCGCTCTCGCGGTTCTTACTCTGCTGTTGCTTGCCGCCGAGTGGATCACTCACCCCTTCATCCACCGCTGGCCATAAAGAACCTCGATGGTCGGCCTGCTAGAACCACAGTTTGAGGCTACAGGCTTTTCACTATTCCGCTTCCGAAGAAGTCCGGAATCGGGGCCCATCGCACGAGAGGGCGTCCCGAAGACACCGCCAGCCTCATGTTCTCGGTCATGAGAATAGCCTGCAGAATTTCGCAATAAGGTCGCTGGCCGGGGTGAAGCCAGAATCCTGCCATGTGATTCTGCTTTGTCCGAAAAGTCTCACGGGCAGGGAATTTTCTCGTTCCGCCGTAATTTTCCCAGTTGCAGGCGAGCGTGTGTCGTCTTAGGTCCAATGCCCGTTTTCACTCGTTGTTGGGACGCTGCGTAGACTTCTCTATCTCTTTCGCCAGCCGCTCGTGCAGGCGTTCGCTGAATCCCACCGGCAGCTCAAACGTCCGGTCATCCGCCGTCAAGATCAGAATATTTCTCGTCGAATCCAAAATCGCCGAGCAGATTTCGCAGTGTTCCAGATGCCGCTGTATCTCCTCGCGCAGTTGAGCGCCCACGCTTCCGTCGATGTATTCGGAGATGTGCTCCCACACGTGTTTGCAGTCGAGCTTCATAGCCCCCTCCGAAAGAACCCCTTCCGCGCAGGTGCCATAGTCTTCAGATACGGAACCAGTTGTTTTTGCAAAAGGATTCGTGCCCGGTGCAACCGTACTTTTACTACGCCTGGGTTAAGTCCCAGCGCTTCCGCCGTTTCCTCGATGTTGAATTCTTCCAAATCTCTCAGTGTGAAAACCTGCCGGTAAATATCCGGAAGATTTGCGACAGCCTGGCGCAAAGCCACGCGCAACTCCTTGCGTTCCACCGCCTCGAGCGGGATTTCCCGCCAATCTGTCAGCGGTGCGGGCGTGTAATCGCCTTCTTTCTCTTCGATCTCTTCCTCGATCGAACTCTCGGCAGCAGCTTTGGCCTTGCGTAGCCGTTTTCTTCCCTCGTTAATCGCAATCGTGGTCAGCCAGGTGCTGAACTTGGCTTCGGCGCGAAACGATCCAAGGTGCCGGTAGGCGCTGATCACGGCCTCCTGTGCTCCGTCTTCCGCCTCCGATTCATTCTTCACGATCGAGAAAATCGTCACGTACACCATTCTCTCGTAGGGCCGGATCAATTCATGAAACAGCTCTTTCTCCCCCGCCACAATCCGCCGGATCAGTTCTGCTTCTTGTCTCGCCGCCGCTTGCATCGTCGTTTCGAGTCTAGTGCACCGCACCGCTTCAGCAAAGCCGCTCCCAGCAAGCGGCCTGCTCTTAACCGAGGTTCTTCTTGTCCCCCATCTTTTCGTCTTTGCTGTTGTCCATTTTGTCGGCCTTCTTTTTCTTGTCCCTCTTGCTCTTCTTTTTCGTGTCCATTTTTTTGTCCGTCGACATTTTGTCTTCCTTCTTCTTCTCGTCCTGTTTCACGCTGTTCTGCTTTATGTCGTCGCTTTGCATTTTGTCCTGCTGAATGGGTTCCTGAGCGCGAAGCGGGACCTGGAACGCAAAAGCCGCTACCGCTGCTAACGCCAAAACCGCCTTCATCTTGCTAACCATTCGAATCTCTCCCGTGCATGGATTTTCGGCGAGCCTTTGTCGCGGGCTTCGCCCTTGCATCCATAGGAGCCCCCAAGTTCGTAAAAGTTACGGCCCAACCCACCCAAGTGCGCGAGCCGCAGCCTCGACCTCGAGCATGTTCAGGTTTGAATGCCTTGGTCGAATCTCGTAAACTGCCGCGGACCCGCACTCAGTTTGTTTTCTTCTCTGTGTCCTCTGTGCACTCTGTGTTAAAAGACAGTCTCTGGTAACGCCATTGACTTCTCGCCGCAAATTTCTTGTCCAGACCGCCACCGTTGCTGCAGGCGTTGCCGGAGCGCCCGCCGAAGCAATCCTGCCCCAAAAACGTGTGGCCCCGCGCCTGACAGAATCGTCCAGCCTTGGCGGCGAATGGCTCTTCCGCACCGACCCCGAAGATGCGGGCCTCCGCGACAATTGGTTCGCAGCAAACCTCGTCCCAAACGACTGGATCAACGTCACCGTTCCGCACACCTGGCAGGTTCAGTCTTCATTCGTCGAGTATCGCGGCGTTGCCTGGTACCAGCGCAATTTCGACGTTCGCGAACGATGGACCGGCTCCGCCATTCGCATCGAGTTTGCTGCCGTATTCCACACCGCCACGGTTTGGGTGAACGGCAAACTCGCCGGTGAACACGCACGCAAAGGCTACACCGCCTTCACTTTCGACGTTTCGCATCTCGTCCACGCAGGAGCCCCCAATTCCCTCGTCGTGCGTGTGGATAACTCCTTCAACCTTCACATGTTCCCACGCGGGCGCTCCAGCGACTTCCCTCACGACGGCGGCATTTTCCGCCCCGTGCGACTGCTCATCACTCCCGAAGTATTTGCCGAACGGCTCGACGTAGACGCTCTTCCCGATTCCCGCAACTCGGAAGCCCAGCTTACGATTGTGGCGCATTGCCGGAACGCCAGCTCCAGCATGTGGCGAGGGCATGCATCCTTTCGCGTCATTGAGGAAGGTACCGGTCTCGCAGTCCTCGCCAAATCCAACGCCGGTCACCTTTCCATTGCTCCTCGCTCCGCGCATTCCCTAGCTATTTCGGCAACTCTCAGCAACCCCCAACTGTGGCACTTCGATCATCCTCATCTCTATCGTCTCGAGTTCTTCCTCGCGGACGAACACGAAGCCCACTGGTTCACGACAACATTCGGCGTTCGCCGCTTCGAGGTCAAAAACGGAGCACTCCATCTCAACGGCGAAGCCGTGCGTCTGATGGGTGTCGAGCGCATGGGCGGCAGCAATCCTGAATTCGGCATGGCCGAGCCGGAAAGCTGGATCGTTCACGACCACAACGATTTGAAGCATCTGAATTGCGTGTTCACGCGTATTCATTGGCCGCAAGACAGCCGCGTCCTCGACTACTGCGATCGTCACGGCATTCTGATTCAGAGCGAAATCCCCGCCTGGGGTTGGGAATCTTTCAAAGGCATGGATGCGGAACCCGACGCCGACGTTCTCGAAAACGGCATCGAGCAAATGCGCGAAATGATTGCGCGCGACCGCAATCATCCTTCGCTGGTCATGTGGGGAGTTTGCAACGAAGTGGGCGGCCAGCTTCCCGCCGCCTATCAATTCGCCAAACGCATGCTCGCCGAGGTGAAAAAGCTCGATCCCCACCGCCTCTGCACTTACGCTTCGAATTCTCTGGAAAAAACTCCCGAACGCGATGTCGCCGGGCTGATGGACCTCATCGAGATGAACGAATATGTCGGCACTTGGTCACCGGGCAACCTCGAAACCATCGGCAAGTACCTCGACGCCGTGCGCGCTGCTTTTCCCGACAAGCCTGTCGTCATCTCTGAGTACGGCTACTGCGCCTGCGTGCCAGAGCGCCCCGAGGACGACGCCCGTCGCATCGAGATTCTACGTTCGCACGACGGCGTCTTTCGTTCAAAAGATTATGTCGCTGGAGCCATTTTCTTTTGCTACAACGACTATCGTTCGCAAGTCGGCTTCAGCGGCGTGGGCGCGCTTCAGCAAAACGTTCACGGCGTCGTGGATATTTTCGGCGCCAGAAAACCTTCCTTTGACGCCCTTCGTGAAGAATCCAGTCCCGTGGCCTCTCTCTCGGTGGAAAATCACCTGAATTCCTTTCACGTCTTGGTAAAAACGCGCCAGAGCATCCCTGCGTACACTCTTCGCGGCTATCGCTTGCGTGGCGTCGCTTACAATCAAGCCGGCATCCCTTTGGAACAGCAGGAAGTCGCGCTGCCCGATCTCCCTCCCGGCAGCGAAACCCAAGCGGAACTCACGCTCCGGCAGCCAGACATACCGAGTCACGTTCGATTCGACATCATTCGCCCAACTCGCTTTTCCGCGTTTTCGTTTGTTTGGAAACCGTAGCGGGCATTTCTACTCACCTCGCAAGCGCCTTCACTTTGCTCTTCCCGGCCATTTACCATTCGACGGAGTCTCAGCATTGCAATGCAAATGCGCGCGCCCGCTTCAAGGTATCCTGAATTCACAGGATCTAAGAATGCCTGGAAGTTTTGCCATTCGGTTGCGCTGCCCTCTCTGCGAAGCCGACTCCTGGGTCACGCTTGCAGACCGCTCGGAAACTTACGAGCAAATCCAGCAACAAACTTGGGAATTCAAGTGCCGCGAGCACGGCGCGCAGACCGGCGCGCCCAAAGAAGTGATTAGCGTGGCCCCGCTGGACGATCCGCCACCTTCCACACAAAAATCTGCTTTCACCTTTGGTAACCCCATCTCCGCCGAAGCGACAAAGAAAATCCCCCGCTCCAGCGAACGCACGTCTCTCCGCATCCCGGTCGTCGTTTATGGGTTCACCAAAGAGCGCGGCGCTTTTCACGAAGAAACGGAAACGCAAACCGTCAACGCCAGCGGCGCTTTGGTGATGCTCCGAACCAAACTCGCAATAGGCGACTCTGTATTCCTAATGCAGCGAAGCAACGGCCTCGAGCAGGAAGTTCGCGTGGCCTATCTCGACCCTTACACCGACCGCGAAACGAAAGTCGGGCTGGCTTTCAAGCATCCCATCCCCGATTTCTGGCGCAGGTCTCGCAAGCAACAGCGCGTGCCCAAAATGCTACGCGTGACCGTCAAGGGCACGGATGCGCGAGGAAATACTTTCAAACAAAGCAGCTACACCATCGACCTCAGCCAGGATGGCGCGCGCCTTGACGGGATTGGCTTCCTGACCACTCCGGGGCAAACCATCCAAGTGTGCCGCTTATGGCGCAAAAAGAAATTTCGCGTAGTGTGGATTGGCCACGTCGGAACCACGGAAGCGAATCAAGTTGGTGTGTTCGGCCTGCAAAATGAAAAGGACATCTGGCACGTGAAATTCCCCGAAGGCGAGCCTGACGAAAACCCGGACAAATCTGGAAAATCCAAGCCCCCCAAAAAATAAAGTCAGCGTGCAGCCAACAGTGAACAGCTCAAAGTCCGCGTTTGTCGTTCACCGTTTGGCGTCGCGTAGCCCGTTGAAAACAGCGACGATGGTCATCCCGAGCCAGCCTGCCCTAAGCAGGCGCAGCGAGGGATCTTGGCTTGATTGCCCCTTACCCAGCCCGATCAGACCAGCAATGCTCCTCCGTTTCCCTTCTCTATTTTTCATCCTTCGGCTCCAACCGATACCCCCCTCGCCCCGCCGCGATTTTCTTACTGAATGTGCGAATCACCCACGGCATGAATCGCTCGAGAAAAACTAAAGCCTTCCCGTGGCCCGTAATAATGGCCTCCCGCTTCCCTTTCGCAATGGCCCGCAAAATCTGACCGACAGCCTTGTCCGTCGGTATAATCAGCCAAGCCGGAATTGGTTCCTTGGCACGTTCGCGGAATTGCCCTTGATTGTCCACACGTCGGATATTGCTGGCCACAAAGCCCGGGCTGATCAGCGTCACCTTTACTCCGGACAAGGCCAGCTCCGGTGTAATCGCATTGGCCAGCGCGCGCACGGCGAACTTGCTCATGTTATACGGCGAAGCTCCCGGCGTCGCCGCCCACCCTGAAACGCTCCCAATGATGGCGATGTTGCCTTTGCTTTTTTCGATCTCAGGAAGGGCCGCGTAAATCGTTCGCAGCACGCCAAACACATTGGTCTCGAACTGCCGCCGGTAATCCTCGACTGTGAGTTTTTTCAGAGCACCAACCACGCCGAATCCGGCATTCGCAATCGCCACGTCCAGTTTTCCCCAATGGCTCACCGATTCGTCGACAGCCTTTTGCAGACTCCCGTCTTGCGTGACATCGCATTGCACCACCAAAGGCGCCGGTTTCGCCGCCGCAATCCTTTCCGCCAGTTTCTCGAGCAATTCCTTCCGCCGCGCCGCCAGCGTCAGTTGTGCTCCCGCCTGCCCCAATTGCCACGCCAGCTCCTCGCCAATCCCCGACGAAGCGCCCGTGATAAGCACCGCCTTGCCCTGAAAAAATCCCTGCGTCTTATTCATCCCCGTATCTTACGCCAGGAATGTCCTCCGTTAACCTTCATCCCTTTGTAGAGGCCGAGCTTCAGCCGGCTCCACCTGGTTTTGTACGGCCCTTTGCAAGGCGGGTGAGTCGGCGTGCGCCGTGTAAGTTGCGCGAAGGCCAGATCCGGAATTCGCCGTTGCTAATCCCATCACTCCAAATTGGGAGTTGTTAAACGCTATTGCGACCAGATTTGCGGCGAGAGGAAGGCCAAAAGCATTGAGGGCGCAACGGCCTTGCGACCGCTGCGCCCTCTTTCAATTGTGCCGCTAAGTTTTTTAGGCTTCCCGGCTCAATCTGAGCGTGAGCGTAAACCCGGCACGTTTCCCTGGCAAGAGAATTCTGCAATTTCAACTGTGGAATCCTGTGCACGCCTGTGCAAAACCCGCGCGACAGCAGAAGGGAGAAATTGAAACTGCGAAGACCGGTCTCTCAGACCAACGCGCCAGGACAGAGAAGGTAACGCAGTCCGAGGAACTTTGCGCAGGCGTTGCCGTTGGGCGCCGCATCATCGGGAATCGGCGGGTTCCACACGCACGACCTGGCCAGTGCATCGCGAGTCTGGCAGAGCCTGGCCGCCCACTAAACTCTTTGCACCAAGTCACGCGAGTCATGCAGAGCTGTCGAGATTCAAAGGAGCCATGTAACTCCTTCTGCCCGCAATGATGTCGATCCCGCTGCCCACCAATTTGTGAGCTTGTGGCCCGGACTCCCCGTAACGCGCTATCATCGGATCCACGATGGGAATATTGAAATTCATGCTGCATGAGTTTGCCTGGAATGAGCGGTATCGTGTGTCAAACATCGAGGATGTGCTCACGCCCGCCCTGATGGTCTACCCGGAGATCATTTCCTCCAACATAGCAAAAACTTTGCATTTGCTGGACGGAGATGCGAATCGCTGGCGCGTGCACGTGAAGACCGCGAAGCTCGAATATGCACTGCACATGATGGCCGAACGCGGCGTCCTCAACTTCAAATGCGCCACCACGTTGGAGCTGCTGGTGGCTTGCCGCAGCGGCGCGAAAGACGTGCTCGTTGCTTATCCTATGGTGGGCGCGAACGCGCGCCGCGTGAGCGAAATTGCGGATGCGTATCCGCACGTGCGCATCTCCATACTGGCGGAAAACGATGACCAGGTGCGGCAGTGGCAAGGAACCCGGGTCGGCGTGTTTCTCGACATTAATCCGGGAATGAATCGCACGGGCATCGAACAGCGTGACGGCGCGGAGGTCGCGAGGCTAGCGCGCGCGGTCATGGACGCGGATCTTGAATTTCGCGGCTTGCATTACTACGACGGCCAATATGGCGGACTCGAAGAACACGAGCGAACTGCTGCTGCACACGCGGGTTACGAGAACTTGCTGAAGGTGGTGAGTGAGGTTGCACGCAGCGGGGTGAGCGTGCCGGAAGTAATCACCGCGGGCACGCCGACGCTTCCGTGCTCGCTCGCGTACGAGGGGTTTCGCGGGCAAAAGTTCGTGCATCGAGTTTCGCCCGGGACGATTGCCTACAACGATGCGACGAGCCTGGCGCAATTGCCAGCCGAGTATGGGTTGCGGCCTGCGGTGCTGGTCTTGACGAGAGTCGTTAGCCGCCCGCGCACCGGGGTGATTACGTGCGACGCCGGGCACAAGGCGGTGTCCGCGGACGCTGGCGTCCCGACGTGTGTGGTCGTTGGCCCCCCGCAGCTTACGCCTCTTTCTCCCAGCGAAGAACACTTGCCCATGGCGGTCGCGGGAGACGGCGCGGGACCTGAAGTCGGCGAGGCGCTTTATCTCCTTCCCCGCCACGTGTGCCCCACGGTAAACAATTTTGATTGGGCGCTCTTGGTGCGGAACGGGAATGTCGAGGCCGTGGAAAAAGTGACCGCTCGGGGACGCGAGGCGCCACTGCGGTCCACAGCTGACCACACAAGTTCTCTGATTCAGGCAGCCACCGAGAGAGACTGAACCTTTAACGCACCGGCATAACGAGAGCAGAGAGCTTGGGCACAGACGGATCCTGGATGGCTACCGGAGCGGCAAAAACTTCATTCATTCGAATCAGGTTGCCTGTCGAGCCCGCCATTTTGAGAATGCCGAAGGCCGCTTCCGTGATGGTATTGCGGCGCACGACATTGTTGTTGCCGTCGATGAAAATGCCAGATTGTGCGCCATTGAAAACGTCGTTTCCCTTCACTTGTGACTGATTACCTTCGATGTGAATTCCGTCAAACACGCTGGTCGCGAAAGTCTGGTTTTCCCCGACCGTGCTCTGGTTGCCGTGTATGAAAATGCCCACTTGGCTGATGCCGACATTATTGCTCTTGATCAAGATGCCGTCGGACTGCTCCACAAGGACGTTCGTGGCGACAGCAGTGCAGGTGGAGACAGCCGTGCATGGGGCCCACACGCTGTTCGTTACCGTGTTGTTCTGAATGGAGCCGGCCGCGCCAAAGCCAATTTGAATTCCGTTCTGCGCAGCACCCGTGGTGAGTCCGAGGCCGGTCACAACGTTTCCGTCGATGGAGGCCGAGGTGCCGATTTCATTGGCCGTGATGCCGTTTTTCTGGAAATCATGAATCGTGGAACGGTGAATCACAACCTCCGACGCCCCTCCGCCGCCGCTTTGTACGAAGATCCCCGTGCCGCTCTGACAACCGTTGAGCAAGGCAGGGAGTTTGAAGTTGCGAACAGCCACGCGATCAACCTCGCCCGAAGCGTTCTGAAAAAACACCCCCATGAGGTCGGGGGCGCACTGAGAGATACCGTTGTTTGCCCCGTCAAGGGTTAGACCGCGGATGATGACGTTCGAGGTGTTGGAGACGAGCAGCGCGGCTGAAATGGCCCTGCCGCTCGAGAGGCTTGCGGCATTGGCCTGCATGGACGCAGGCATCAGGACGGCGCCGGAATCCGCCTCCAGGTCGACCGGCTTGCGGATGGTCACTTGCTCCACATAGGTGCCTTTGCAGACTCGGATCTGCGAACCAGGAGCAGCAGCGTCCACCGCATCCTGGATGCGCGTAAACGCCGCGTTAGGGCAGTCCAGCGTGTCATCATCCACGACAATCTGTGGCGTACCGGCAGGCATCGCGGAAGCCGAGAAGAAGAACAGAACAGAAAGACCCATAAGGCAAAGCGCCAAGGCGAGTTTCATCGAGGTCCCCTCCGACAACGGCTTAAGAGCATTTCGCCCGTTGAGAGTCGAAGATACAGGCTGGATGGGCGAGTCTTGCCGAGGCAAAAGCTCGAAATACTTCACTGAAAAAGCCGCACGTTGCGAGCGAAAGTGAAGAGTAGCAGGCCGATTCTGCCGAGGCAAGAGTACTTGAGTGCAGGCCGGTGTACACCTGATTCAAAACGCAAATCGGTTTGCGCGATGAATAGGATACTGTGGACGAAAACATTGAGGGCGCAACGGCCTTGCGGCGGCTGCGCCCTCTTTCAATTGTGCCGCTAAGTTTTTTAGGCTTCCCGGCTCAATCTGGGCGTCACGATAAACCCACCGTTTTTCCCATGCAAGCAAATTGTGAAATTTCTGCTGTGGAATCCTGTGCACGCCTGTGCAAAACAGGGATGAGAGATTCAAGACTAGGGGTGAAAGATTGTCGACAAATGCTTGCCCGGGACATAACCGCGAGCCCTCCCTAGCAGCTAGGACTGGGCAAGAAGGCCTCGTCCACCGCCACAAGGTAGCCCTGTTCTGAAGGAAACATTTTTCGGGGGTGTCTCGTACCTCTATCCAGCAGCCGGAGAGCAGAGCGGGTCCTCAGTTCGAACCGGGGTGTCAGCGAGCCGAGAGACTTGCCCAAGCTGCCAACAACCGGCCAGGAGACAATCCGCCATGTCCACTTTCCATCGAGGGCTCACCACCAAGGCCATGTTGGCAATCGCACCGGCTCTGCTGTTCGCGCCGGCGGGAGTCCTGGCACAGGCCAGCAACACCCAAGCAAAGGCTGCACAGTCAACAAGTTCCGAGAAAGGCGAGCGCTGGCTCCATGTTCGCGTGATTTGCAGCGATGGCAAGGGGGATACCGTTCGCGTGAACGTGCCCCTCGAACTGGCGGAAAAAGTGCTTCCGGCGGTTAATCATGATCGGCTGCACAACGGCAAGGTCAGGATCGACAATTCGGAGATCAACGACGTGGACCTGCGCACCGTCATGGAGGCGGTCCGCTCGGCCAAGGATGGGGAGTACGTCACCGTGCAGGGGGATGCCAACGATGTGCGCGTGGCCAAGGAAGGCAATCACTTAATCGTTCATGTGGTGGACAAAGGCCGGTCCAAGAAGTCGCAGGTGGAAGTGAAGGTCCCAATGAAGGTGGTCGAGGCGTTGCTTTCTGCGGGGAAGGATGAACTGGACCTGGTGGCGGCGCTCCACGCGCTGAGCACGCAAGGCGATGTGGAGCTGGTCTCCGTGAAAGACAGCGAAAACACCGTGAAGGTTTGGCTCGATTCGAAGAACGTGGCGGACTGAGCTTTTAGAGACTTTTCGTCGAAGCGGAATAGCGTGTAGCGATTTGGAGGCGGATATGGTGTTGCTGGCGAAGGCGGCTCTCGGACTGGGCGGCGCGCTTGTGGCGGTGGGGGCGTACACGTTTCACGAAGGTGTGATTCGCGTGGATGTTGACGAGTTCCGCGCGGGAGGTTCGCATGTTCACATGTGGGTTCCCGCGGCAGTCGTGCCCATGACCATGCACTTCGTGCCGAAACACAATCTCTGCGATGCGGCAAGAGATGCGAGGGAGTTTCTTCCCGTGGCGCATGCGTTGTTCAAGGAATTGGAGAAGTTTCCGGACGCCGAGTTGGTGGAAGTGAAAGACGGCGAGCAGCACGCGCGGATTCGAACGCAGGGAGGGAAGCTGCAAATTGACGTGGATGATCCTAACGAAAAAGTCCACGTGTTGGTGCCCTTGAGCACGGTGGACGACATTGTTGGTCAGCTGGAGGACAGCGCGCCGGGAGCCTGAAGAAGGGATTGGGGATTAGGGATTCGTGGGTAGTGGCCGGGCCACCAGTGAAATTAGATGGAAGGGCCTGCCTCCTTGGCGGCGACCTGAAAGTAGGCTTCTTCGAGGATGGCGCCTTTTTTCCAACCGGCGCGATGCAAGATTCCGCGGCTGTTCTCGATCATTTTGGGATGCCCGCACAGGTAGGCCGTGGTTTCTTCCGGCCGTAGTTTCCACGCTTCAGTGTATTTTCGCAAAAGATCGTCCACGCGCCCTAGTTCTCCGGTCCACTGCGGACTGTCCCATGGGCGGCTCACGGTTGCGACGTATTGAAACCAAGGACCTTCAGAAGCGTACCGCTCGAGTTCCTCGCGATAGCCGAATTCAAAAGAGTGGCTGGCGCCCTGGAGACAAAAGAATCTGTGTTCGCCGGGCATAGGGCGCGCGCCGCTTTTCCAGTCGCGATAAATCGTGCGAACGTAACTCACAAACGGAGCGATGCCCGTCACCGTAGAAATGAACAGGTGGTTGGTGCGGCCACTGTGAAGGTCGAGCATAAAGCGGCCTTTGGCGATTTTGCGACAGAGCAACGTGTCTCCCGGCCGCAACTGGAAAAGACCCGGAGTCAATCCGCCTCGCGGGACCAGCTCGACAAAGAACTCCAGGGCCTCTTCGTAAGGGGAGGAAACCATAGAGTAGGCGCGCTCGGTGCGAACCCCATCGCGCTCGACGCCAAGAGTGGCATATTGTCCAGCGCGGTATTCGAGGGGGCCACCCGGGTCGACACGCAAGATGCACAAATCCGCAGCGACATCGCGGCGATCGAGAATCCGCGCGCTGTAATGTTTATCTGGAGAACGGGTCATCGAAAGTGAGTAGCTTCCACGGACCGGGTCCTAGCTGTCCTTAACACCGCCTTGCCAGTAAAAAGTGAACTCTCATTCGTAAGCCAAGGCGACCACGGGGTCGTAGGTGGCGGCACGCACGGCGGGATAGAGTGCACCAGCGGCAGCCCCCGCGAGTGCAAGGGCAATGGCGGCGAAAATCCAGTTGGGCGAAATGAGAATGGTGAGACCGGGATTCACCTCTTTCAGGACGACCCGGGTGAGAAACGTGAGGCCGACGCCGAGGCCCGCGCCCAAAATGGTGAGCATGAGTGTTTCGGTGAGCAGCATTCGAACAATATCAAACCGGGAAAAGCCGAGAGCTTTCAGAATGCCAATCTCGCGCGTGCGCTCCATGACCAGCGTGTGCATGTTGAGTAAAACGACGATGAAGCTGATGATGATGCCGAGGGCTACCATGGTACGAGTGAACGGGCGAAGTTGCGGCAAATTGGAAGAGTTCATGAGCGAGAGGTACTCCGAAAGAGAGCGGATGCTGTATTGCGGGAACAATGTGGCGAGCTGCGCGCGCGTAGCTTCCGTATCCCCTTTACTGCGAACGTAGAACATGGAAACGCGCTTTTCGGCGCCGGTAAGCTCCTGCGCGGTGCCGATGGGAATAAAAAAACGCGCCCCTTTGCCGTGAGAAACAATGCCACTGACCGTAAAGACATGATTCAGAAGCGTGACCTGGCTGCCGACCTTCAGGTGACGCCCCTGTGCGATGATGTCATCGGCGATGACTTCGTCGGGACCTTGGAACGGGCGACCGTCACGAAACAAAAAGCCCCGGCTGAGCGCGTTGAAACGCGCGTAGTCAATGCCGTAGACCATCACCAAGTTCTTTGGCTCCGAGAGGATAACCGTGGGACACACTTCATCCACGCTTTTGACGGCCGCAATCTGATCGCCGAGCGACTCCGGCATGACCGCGCTCGAGAAAGCAAAGAAAATGGAAGAGTTGGGCGGCTGCACGAGGATATCTGCGCCGACTCCTTCGACGCGTTTTGCCCATTCGGAAATGACTCCCGAAGTCATACCGACGATCATCAGGACGAGGATCACCTGGATGGCAATGGCAATTACACTGAGAAAACTGCGCAAGGGACGCGCGGTAATCGTTCCCCAGAACATCTGGAGCAGTGAAAACGGTCCTTCGAAGGTTTCGTCCATGTGGGAGCCCGACATGGTACTGTAGCATCCTGATTTCGCCAGGGCAAAGCAAGCGGGCCACGGGTTGAAGCAAGCCGCGTGCCGAAAATCTAAAGCTTTGTTGCTCTCTTGTAAAGTTTTCAACACAAGTGTTGATAAGCTTGTGGAAATCAGGCTCACGGCGTCGCTTAACTTCCGATGGTTCAACATTCTTGAGCGCATTGCACAATTTGTGTGCAACAGCGCATTTCCTACTGAGTGGAAGCCGCAAGAGAGTGGGATCCCTCGTGTACAAGTGTTTCAGAATTGGAGTTCAGGACAAGAAAGGGAAAAGAAAATGTTCCACGGAACGTTTCACAGAACGATTGCGGAGTGTTTCACGACCTGTTTCACGTAATGTTCCACGAATGTTTCACGCTGAGCGCAACAAGCTCGCATGGAATACTGTTTCAATCACACCGTCGCGAGTGGAATCAACGAAAAAGAATACGTCAGCGCATTGAGTTTGGAGAAAGCGAAAAGGAGGAAACTATCCCTTCAAGAGGAAAGTCTTGGTGAGAAAACAACCTCTCAGTACCACTTTGGAGGACGCTCGAGGCGAATCTTAATGGTTTGTTTCGGATCGGTGATGTCGAACCAGCGGCCGTAACTCTTCCAACCCTCGGCCAGCACTTGAATGAGCACGCGGCCCAAAGGCGCGTCGGGAACGTGAGCCACCCCGTCGCGATTCGTTTTCACGTTCAGTTCCATCGTTTTGTTCTTCTTAATTTTGTGTTCTTCAACGTATTTGAAGTACACACTGGCGTTTTCAACAGGTGTTTCTTTTTCGCCTCCAGTGACTTCGATGGTGATGCGCGACTGGGGGTCCGGACGAGGAGCATCTTGCTTCGGTTGAGGAGAGGCTGCCGGCGGATTCTGCGCCGAGGCCTGACCCGCCAGAAAGAGAGCCGCTGCAAGGCAAGAACCAGCGAGAAGAATTCGAGAAAAGTTGGTCATCTGGGTGAACACCATCCTCTACGGAAGGACGGGGCGAGGTCAAGCCTTTGTCCCAAGAAACTTGGATGCGTGGAGGGCGAGAATTGCTGCTCAGCTTTCTGCCCGGCCACTACGGTTGCTCGGCCATACCGTGAAAGCTTCGTGTTAGCCTATTTGACGGATTTGTGAGGCTCCTGTAAGTTTTCAAGAACCTGCTCCGAATGGATTACTGGGACAGTTGAACCCTGGAAGTGCCCGCGGGCGGTCGCGCAGCCAACCTCTCGGGCTGCCTGCTTCACAAGTGTGAGAAAGAGCGAGGAGAGCATCATGGGTTTTGCCACCAATGCCATTCATGTGGGCCAGGAACCGGATCCCGCCACAGGTGCGATTGTCGCGCCAATTTATCAAACTTCTACTTACGTCAACGAGGAACTGGGAAAAAACAAAGGTTACGACTACGCGCGAACGAATCATCCGAATCGCAAGGCGCTCGAGCGCACCGTAGCGAAGCTGGAAGGCGGGCACAGCGCTTACGTTTTTACTTCGGGGATGGCCGGAATCGACGCGGTTTTTCGCTTGCTGCGCCCTGGGGATCACGTAGTTTTGTCGGAGGCGGTCTATGGCGGCGTTTTCCGGCTTTCCACGCAATTGCTGGTGCACTTTGGGCTGGAATTCAGTTTCGTGGACACATCAATGCCCGAAGCGGTGCGCATGGCGCTGCGGCCGAATACAAAAATGATTTATGTCGAAACGCCTACGAATCCGACGATGAACGTGACGGATATCTCGGCGATCTCGAAGCTGGCCGGTGAGCGGAACATAACGGTCGCGGTGGACAACACGTTCTTGAGTCCGTACCTGCAGCGGCCCATTGAGCTTGGCGCGCACATTGTCGTCCACTCCATGACGAAATACTTGAACGGGCACAGCGACGCAACGGGCGGAGCTGTGGTGCTGACGCGACCCGAAGATGCGGAGAAGATTTATTTCATCCAGCGCTCGGCCGGCAGTGGGCTCGCCCCGATGGATTGCTTCCTGGTCTCGCGGGGAATCAAGACACTGGCTGTGCGCATGCTGCAACACAATGCGAATGGCATCACTGTAGCTCGGCATCTGGACGCGCACCCGAAAGTTCGAAAAGTGTTTTACCCGGGCCTGTCCACGCATCCACACCACGAAGTGGCACGGCGGCAGCAAAAAGGCCCCGGCGCCATGCTTTCGTTTGATTTGGGCTCGGTTGATGCAGCGCGGCGGTTCTTGAACCATTTGCAGCTTTGTTCGCTGGCGGAGAGTCTCGGCGGGGTGGAAACGCTAGTTTCGCTTCCGGCGCTGATGACCCACGCCTCCATGCCCAAAGAAGTGCGCGACCGCGTGGGAATCACCGAAGGATTGGTGCGGCTGTCGGTGGGAATCGAGGACGTGGAAGATATTATTGCGGATCTGGATCAGGCGCTGCTGTACGTGTGACCTGCGTCAGTCGCTGTGGTAAGTGAAAGCTATGGCCCCACTTTCTCCATTGGTGCTGTTTTTTCTTGAGCCACTGCAGTTATTTTCATCGACTGATTCGGACCAAGCGTCAACTTTTGGCCAGCCGACAAATAGGGCTTTAACGCACCTGGCTCGGCCCATTCCAAATCCCAGCCATCCTTGATCGCCAAAAGGACGTAGTCTCCGGGAAGAATTCCTCCCAAATTGAATGTTCCGTCACTGTCACTCTCATCGATTCGCGAGTCTTCCTCCATGTCCTGGCCAGATCCGGGTACAAGAAGAACCATCACGCCCGCTCGAGGCTCTCCCTCTGACTGCACCACGCCAGTCACTTGGCCTAGTCCCTGTCCCATCGTGACCGTCAAGTTCACGTCGCTCGCGCCAGTAATGGTAATCTGTCGCCCAGAGACCTCCGCATTCTTGGCAGAAACCTCTTGAAGGTAATAGCCACCGGCGTGCAGGTTGACTTGAATTTTGTAGATACCCGGCTGAATCCCGGGGAACTGGAAAGTGCCGTCATTTTGCAACAGGGCCTTGGCGCCCGGCAGGGTCGTTGCGGTTGTGTCCACCAGAATCATCTCGCCTGTCCTTGCGTCCGCGGCTCCCGCTGCAACAAGGAGCTGTCCAGACACTTTTGCTGTTGTTTGTAATGTGGATGCGTCAAGCGTTCCTCCGAGGCCGGTATCGGCCTCGATAGTCCGCGATGTCCACTGGTTTTCCTTGATTGTAGTGATAGCCAACGTCAGCTGTCCGGGTGGCAAGCCCGTAACTTCATATTCGCCGGGAGAAACTGGTCCGAAAATGGTATCGAGGCCGAGACTGAGGGTACCGAAAACCTTCTGAGTCGCTCCCACACTGAGCGCGCCCCCTTCACCCTGGGATAAACCGGTTAAGCGCAAATGGTTGGCCGGTACGGCATGCAGGCTGACGTTGGCCTGCTCTTGTTGCCCCGCGTCGAGAGCCAGCCCCTCACTTGAACGTTCATCGGTCACGCCGGGGTAAAAGGTAATTGGATAAACGACGTCGAGAATGGGACCGGAATCCCCGCTGGTCCTTGACATCAAAAAAGAACCCGCGCCGCGTCCAACCAATCCAGAGTTTTGTTTTGTCTGCGAGGAGACTTGTAACTGGGCATACCAGGGGTGGGCCTGAACCGCTAGATAATATTTCCCGGAATTCAGGCGCGCGAAACGGTATTCACCCAGGTCGTTGGTCTGCATTTGTGAGCGAACAAATTTTGCCCGGCCTCCTCGCGTAAGATCGGAAGCAATCAGTAGCACTTGAGCGCCGCGCACCGCCTCACCGCGTTCATCCGTTACCCGCCCATAAATCACCGCCTGGGGACGCAACCGAAAGATCAAGTGCTCGGAGTCCTGACCGTCACCTACGGCAATGCCGACGAAATAGGGACCGTGCTGGTGGTAGCCCTCGTGGACGTAGCCGGGCGCAGTCGCGTTCAGCACGTACTTACCCGGTTGGAGTCCCGCGAACACAAATCGCCCATCGTCCCCCGCGGTGGTAGTAGTTGTGTCGTTGCCAAACGAAATCGAAACCTGCGCGCGCGCCACAGGGCTATTGGTTACAGCATCCAATACCATGCCACCGATACGATATCCGCCAGCAACTTGGCGTTGTGAATTGGCCTGAGCAGGGACTGACAAGAGCGCCAAAAGGAGAAAAGGCACAATCATGGTTGTTGCTCTTCCGGCTGCACTTCTGCCACGACGGTGACCTTCGCTCGGGGCCCCAAGGTCACCTCAGTCGCATGTGCAAGATATCGAGCCATCACGGCTGGATTCCGAAACTCCAAACTCTCAGCGCCCCTTATTGCGATCACGTAGTATGTACCCGGAGCCACATTACTTGTGGATAGTGACGTCGCTGATCCGAGGAACTGAGATCTCCTTGGGTAGTCTGAAGAGAAAAGGAGTATGCCAGCAATGGCCGCCTGCCCTTTTTCCTTTACGTTCACCGTGAGTTGCGCGCCGTCATCACGCAAGGTGACTGCAATGGGCGGCAACGCTCCTTGAGAAACCGTCAAGTCGTCGCGCAAGAGATCTTCGCTGCCGCAACGCAGCGAGGAGATGTACCAAGGTCCGGTCGGTCTTGCCTCTACAGCATAGGTATCGGGAGCCAGCCCCTCGAATCGCGTCGTTGCTCTCCGGTCGGCGGGAGACGGGGGCATCATGATCTCTGTCGAAAAGCCGGAGAATTCGTGAGGGGCCATTTGAAGTAAGACCTGATGCGGGCGGTTTGCTCGGTTATTGTCGGCCGTTTCATCATGAACCTCGACACCAATCGAAGTCCCTGTTCCCAGCGCAACAACAAGCCCAGAAACATCGCCATGGACTTGCAAAGGAAGCGTTGCTGTCAGCGGCCGAGGCTCCTCGTCGACCAAGGCCAGCAGCCCGCTGCCTGTATCTCTTAGCGCCTGACGCCTGTTTGCCGTAACGCGCAGCATGTAGACACCTTCAGGAGCCCCCTGGATTTGAAATTGTCCGGTTTTCCGATTAATGCGGATGTTGTTCTGCACGAAATCTCCGGAGGCGTTCATCAGCATCAGATTAAAACCGCTCTCGGGGTCCGCACCGTGCACCACGCCTGCAACTTCAAAGAGTCGTTCCCGGCGCAAAGTCTGGACGATATGTACCTGAGCGCCGGGCCGAATCTCGATGACCGTGGCGGACTTTAGATCGGAGACTCCCGGATAGAATTGGGCGCCGTACCCCTGTTCCTCTTGCTTCTTTGAACTCAGCTGGTAGGTAGTAGTCCAGCCGCCTCCGTTGGTCGATGGAAAAGACAAATAGTAGTGGCCTTGGCGCAGGTCCGAGAGCCGGAAGTCTCCTTCATCATCGGTCGATGCGTTTCCAAGAGTCACGAGCTGTCGCTGCCCATTCACCACCTGCCATTGCTGCGCCCTTACCACCACGCCCTCGAGCGGTTGCTCATTCTCATTCTTAACCTCGCCATAAATGATTGCTTCGGGAGTCAGCTTCAGAACTACTGGTTCGCTCTGAGCAGCCTGAATCAGCGTTGGTTGAGTCGGTATCGAAAGCTCTTGGTCGTTGAAAAATCCGGGCTTTCTGGCAACCGGGGAGTAGCTTCCCGGTGGAAGGTCGGTGAAGACAAATGTTCCGTCGGATGGAGTGAACTGCACTTTCTGCTCAGGGGCGTAGATTTGTACCAGGGCGTAGGGGACCGGCTCCCCGGTGACGCTATTGACCACTCTCCCGCGAAATTCACCGAGTTTTGGCGTGATTTCTTGCGCCGACGCGGAAGGAATCTGAGTATGCCAGACGAGAGCCAAGGCCAGGTTTACCAAGAGCCAGAAGTAAGACCGCATGGTTATTCCAATTGCATGAATCTTGCTGAGGCCAGCATTCCGTAAACCGCTTGCTCGACACCGTGATTCGATTCGACGTGCGGCTCGGCGGTTGCCCCTAGGGTCTTTTCCCTAGCTATCGGCTGTAGTCTCGGTCAGCCAGAAGAGATAGTCGGCTGAGCCTTCGCTCATGGGCAGAGCGACGAATTCAGGGACTTCATACGAGTGCAGGCGCTTCACTTCCCTTTCCAATTGTGTCAGGCGGGTGGTGGTGGTCTTGATGAGCAGCAGATGCTCGTGGGCCGTTTCGAGCTTGTCCTTCCAAGTGTAAAAAGACTCCACCGGGCTGCGAACCACGTTTACGCATGCGGCGAGGTGCTTCTGCACCACGGCACGAGCAATCTTCCGCGCAAGCGCAAGACTCGGGCACGTGACGAGTACAACTCGCATGTTTCTTACTTTGGCGCGCGCACTTTTTCCTTGATTCTTTGCTTGCTTCATGGCGGCCTCATAATAATGGCTTTCGAGGCATGGCGCGAGAGGCTAAAATAACGCGCCATGAGCACAAGCGCTGGATGGAGCACGACTTCCCCCATCAAATTTGGCACTTCGGGCTGGCGCGGCGTCGTTGCCGAAGATTTTACATTCGCGAACGTGCGGCTGGCGCTGACGGCGATCGCGGAACACGTGAAAACCAAGTCACCGCACCCCGCGATTCTCGTCGGGTACGACACGCGTTTCTATTCTGAGGAGTTTTCGCAGCTTGCCGTGGACATCCTGCAGCATCACGGCATCCGCGCGCTGTTGTGCGAAACGTTCACGCCGACGCCAGCGGTGGCCTATGAGATCATGCGCCGCAAGCTGGACGGCGCGATCAATTTCACCGCCAGCCACAATCCGGCGCAATATCACGGGTTGAAGTTTTCTTCCTCCGACGCTGGGCCCGCGATTCCCGTGATCACCAAAGACATCGAAGCCCGTGCGGCGCGAATCGCCGCCATGGGCGGCGTTCCACCTCTGCCTTACAGCGCCACAAAGGTGAAGCCTAGCGAAATTGTGAATCTGCGCGAAAACTATCTGAAGCGGCTCGAAGAGCTGGTTCGGTTCGAAACGCTTAGGAAGGCCCAGCTCAAGTTTGCTGTGGATGCGCTGCACGGATGCGGTGCGGGCCACCTGGACCGCACGCTCAGCGATCATGGAGTGGCCGTCGAAGCGATTCGAACGGAGCGCGATTGCCTTTTCGATGGAACCGGACCTGACGTCTCCGAAGAAAACCTCGCGCCCCTGCGCAAAGCGGTTGCCGACTCGAAAGCAACGGCAGGCTTGGCCACCGACGGCGACGCCGACCGCTTTGGAATCGTGGACCGCGATGGCACGTGGATCCAGCCGAATCTGATTCTGGCGCTCGTCTATGATTATTTGGTGGAAACGCGCCAATGGAAAATGCCCGCGGCGCGCAGCGTGGCAACGACCGAGATGATCGACGCTGTGGCGAAGTCCCACGGGCAGAGCGTTCATCAGACGCCCGTGGGCTTCAAGTACATCGGCCAGCTGATCCGCGAAGACAAAATTGCACTGGGTGGCGAAGAAAGCGCGGGGCTGACCATTCGCGGTCACATTCCGGAAAAGGACGGCATTCTCGCGTGCTTGCTGGTGGCGGAAATGATTGCGGCGCGCGGAGCTTCCATCGGCGAACAGATTCGCGCGATGTACAAGAAACTCGGCCGCGAATTCTGGCCCGTGCGCGAAAATCTGCTTCTGAGCGACGAACAAAAGGCAAATGCGGTGCGCAAGGTGGGCGTGGACAGTTCGACACTGCTGGGCCGGAAAGTCGTATCCATCGACCGCACCGATGGCGCAAAATTCGTTTTTGAAGACGGATCGTGGATGCTGCTGCGCTTGTCGGGCACGGAGCCGCTGCTGCGGCTTTACGTAGAAGCGGAAAGCGCGGCGGCCTCGGCGAAGTTGGCGAGCGAAGCGACAAAATGGGTTCTGCAAAACTGAAAAAGACGGACGCAAGCGATAACGTGAAGGAATTTCTGCGCCAATACGGCGCCACGCTGCTCGGCCTGTTGCTTCTAGCCCTGGTGGTTCATGACATTTTCGGGACCCACGGCTATCTGGCGATGCGGCGCACGCAGCAGGAAATCAAGAAGGTGAAAGTCGACATCGAGCAGCTCAACAAGGAAAACGTCCAACTGGCAGACGAAGTCAAGGATCTGAAGAGCGATCCTCGCAAAATTGAAAAAATTGCCCGCGACGAACTCGGTCTGGCCAAGCCGGGCGAGGTGATTATCAAGATTCCGCAGTCGCAGCAGTTGCCGGCAGACCCTGCCTCACACCCTTAAGCTTTCGCTTTTTCCAGCTTGTCCGCGCCAATGAAAGTAGAACCATGGCAACGAAAATCGTAAGCAAACCGGCGGTCGCTTTCAAAGCGCTGCACTGCCCCTTGGGCAGAATCGAAAACCTTCCATAAACGAATTCGATGTGCACCCAATAAACGAGCAGCGAAGTGTTTCCGAGCTGAATGATCGGGCTGAAACCTTTTTGCGCGAATCCCCAGCGGCACCACGCGTAAACCAGAAAAAGAATGATCAGCAGGATGCCGCAACGCATCAGGAAAAAATTAGGATTGCTGTGCCAATAGTCGTAGACCGCGTAAAGACGGACGCGCGACGCATCGAATACCGTCGAAAGCCCGCAGGCCAGAACTCCTGCGCCGCCGAGCAGTGCGAAAGCCAACGCTTCCTTGCGTTTTGCGAAATCCGAGAACAAGTAAAAGCCGACAGCCAACCCGGCAAACGCGAAAGCCGACCACGGGAACAACGGAAAAAGCCACGGCTGCGGCTGGTCAAAGATGTGCACTCCATTCATGTAGGATTCCAGGGGCCAGGGCAAAAATTTTGGCCGGTGCGTGGTCCAAAGCGGCGGCGTGAGCATCGCAACACCAGCAGCCACAAATAGTCCGGCCACAAGCGTGCGAATGCGCGCGACAGCCACGGAGCCCTCGCCCGCCGCCCAGCAGACGACGCCCATGAGCATCATCGAAAGTCCGAGAATGTTCAGCACATCCACGCGCACCAGGTCGGTCCAAGGCGACCAGGGATAACCGAGAACAAATTCCTGCACGCGAAAGAGCAGCGCCATGCCGAAAATTTCCGCGCCGCGTAGAATGGTTTGTCTCGCAATCGCTTTGCGCGCGATGCCCTTCTCGCGCAGCCGCTCGGTCACCAGTGCGAACGAAACTCCCGCCAGAAAAATAAAGAGTGGCGCCGGCAGCGTTCCCCCAAGCTGCGACCAGGTAATCAGCGAAGACGATTTCCTCGCCGCGGGACTCAGCCAGGAATCGTAGCAATGCGTTTGAAACATCAGCACGCAGGCTAATCCGCGCATCCAGTCGATGTACGCCAGCCGGCTCATCCTGGACGGCGCAGCCACTCTTGCCGCGGTTTCTGGCGTCCGTTGCTGTGGCGCGGCCGAATTAGTTCGCTCCACCATCTCTACGTTACAATTCTCGCTTGACTGCCACACGCCAACTCAGCCTGTTTTCCATGCTCGGCCTGTGGGCCATACTGACGCTCATTGGCGTGCTCTACGCCGTGTGGCTCGGATCTGGCGGCCCCGCCTTTGCCGCAACGCTCACTTCCTTCGCCTTGCTGTTTTTGGTCATGCTGCTGTTTGCCGCGCGAGGCGCGGAGACCGTCCTCGCCGCACGCTTCGGGCCAACGACGGGTCATTTGCTCGGCGCAGGAGTGTTCCTTGTCTACCTGATTTATGCGCTCGGGACAAATACTTTTACTTTGGGACGTGGAGCAACCGCAGCCGCGCTCGTACTGGCTCCGCTGGCCATCGCGGCGTCCGCCGAACGAAAACCGGCGGGCGTGTGGCAAGACTTCGCGGTCATCGTGGGGATCTGGGTGGCCATAAAACCGTTCCCCAACCGCTGGGGCTTCTCGATGTCCCACTGGCTCTGGCCCTTTCCCGGCGGCCAGTTGGGATACGTGATGACCATCCTGCTCTGCCTGAACGTGGCCCTCGCAGTGTTCGTGCTCCTTCGCCGTCTTGACGGCATCGGCTACACCATCGGTTGGGGCCGCCAGTGGAGCTTTTTCATCCTCGCCAGCTTCTTCGCATTTGCGCTCATTGCCATTCCTCTCGGCACCGCCATGCACTTCATTCAATTCGAACCCCGCTGGAGCGAATGGAAATCCTTGCCGCTCACCGCGCTGAGCATACTTTTCTTCACCGCGTGGCCCGAAGAATTTCTCTTTCGCGGGCTACTGCAAAATACTCTGTCTCGCGCGTCAAAAAGCGAAGTGGCCGGTTGGTGGACGGCTTCCGTGCTATTCGGCTTCTCCCACATCAGCAATCTCGGCTTTCCCAATTGGCGCTACGTGGTGCTGGCCACCATCGCAGGCGTCTTTTACGGTTGGACATGGCGCAAAACGGGGTCCATCTTTGCCTCCGCCATCGTTCACGGAGCCGTCGACACCACTTGGCATTTCCTTTTCCGAACCCTATAAGCTTGCGGATTGCCATCGGCCCGTACGACAGTTAGGGGAAATGATGACTCTGGAAGAAGCTCTGCTCACGGTATGGCGCGCAGCATTGGTTGACCACGATTCGGAAGTGGAACTCGGCGAGAAGACTTTCCCCGTGCGCACAACCCAGAAGAAGCGTCTGCGGCAAGTGGACTTTGTCTTCGACAACCAGGAATTGCGCGGTTTGGAGCAGAACCCGGACACAGACTCGCGCTGGGCGCAGTTAGCGCGCGCCGGCCGTCGCGTCATGCAATTTCTTTCCGCGGGTCGCTATGTGGCAAACGTGGTGGACGGCAAAGTGACACTCTACGGCGGAAAAGGAAGCGGCGCCGACCGATCAAAATCTCAGCGTTCCCCCAGGAAACGGAAATAAACCTGACGCATCAAAGGGCCTAGGAAACCTGCTCCCGAAGCTGAAGTGTGATTTTCAGAGAGGAGCTGGAAGGGAGGCTTGGCAATGAGCACCATGACCCCGGAGCAAGCCGTATTCCTGCTGCAAAGTGTTTATTTGGGCCCGCTAAAAAACGAAAGTCGCATCACCCAAAAAGTCCTGGAGGCCGTGCCGGAGGGCAAAGCTGATTACAAGCCCGAGCCAGCCGCGCGCAGCGCCATCGAATTGGCCAGGCACATTGCCGCGGCGGACAATCGTTTCCTGGAGACGACCATCAACGGCTTCTTTGACAGCAACCCCTCCATGATCCCGGAAAACGTGAAGGCCCCCCAGGAAATCGCCGCGTGGTACGAGCAGCGGTTCGCCAAGAATTTCGACGCCCTGACGAAGGCCACAGGCGACCAGCTCACCAAGATGGTCGACTTCCGCGGCATGTTCCAGCGCCCCGCGGTGACCTTTGTGATGATCGGGCTTCATCATACGATTCACCACCGTGGCCAGCTTTCCTCCTATTTGCGCTGTATGGGCGCAAGAGTCCCATCCATTTACGGCGAGAGCTACGACGACGCGCAAGCCCGCAAAGCAGCCGGCGGCTAAGACGCCAGGGTACACACGTACCATTGTGACTGGAACGCTCGCTGGGTTACCCTGCGAAAAGACGTAGGGGAGGTCCCGAAAATGCCACGAATCCTTTTGGCCGCAGCTCTTGCCTTCTGCACCCCGTTGCCCGGTTTCGCACAGCAAACAGCCCAAACCGCTTCCGACGCGCCCGCAACGAAGGAAGACATTCAAGAGTATCTCGATGTGATGCATTCCCGTGAAATGATGACAAAAATGGTGGACGCTATGTCCGCGCCCATGCACAAGATGCTTCACGAACAATACTTGAAGGACAAAGACAAACTCCCGCCCGACTTCGAAGCGCGCATGACCACGATGATCGATGATTGGATGAAATCGTTCCCGTGGGACGAAATGCTCGACTCCATGGTGCCGGTCTATCAGAAGCACTTCACCAAGGGCGACGTGAGCGCTCTCATCGCTTTCTACAGTACCCCTACAGGACAAAAGCTGCTGCGCGACATGCCCGTCATCATGCAAGAAGCCATGGAAAGCATGATGCCTCTCATGCAAAAACAGATGCGGGCCATGAACGCGCGCGTCCAGCAGGAAGTGGCGCAAATGATGAAGGATTACAAGCCCGCGCAGAAACCAAAGTCGCAAGAAATCAAAAACTAGCTTTCCTTCGCAATTAGGATTTTTTTGCGGATAAGCAGCGCGAATGGTGCTGGCTCAATCCACGAGTGCCTCATGCAAGCTTCTAGTTAGCCGCTTTGTTTTTGCACCTGTGCCAAGGGAGACCGGCCTCGCCGTTTGTCATTGTAAAGAGACTGGTCCGCGGCGCTCAAGAGATGCTCGATGGTTGCGCCGTCGCGCGGAAATTCGGCAATCCCGATACTTACCGAAAGGCGCGGCTCCTCCGTATCCAAAGACAGACGGTGAGCGACGCGCTCCGCCACCAGCGCCGCGGACTCCGCTGAGGTTTCCGTCAGCACCAGGGCAAATTCGTCTCCGCCGTAGCGCGCCGCCGTATCCGTCTCGCGGCAACTCAGGTGCAGCACTTCCGCGAGGCGGCAAATGGCCAGGCTCCCCACCAGGTGCCCGTGCTCGTCGTTGATCTTTTTCAGACCGTCTAAATCCATCAGCAAAACTACAAAGGGTTTGTTCGTCCGTCCATAGCGTTTGATCTGCTCCTCTACGCGCTCTGTCAACAACCGATAGTTCGCCAATCCCGTGAGCGGGTCGCGCACAGCAAGCTGCTTCGCGTGTTCTTCCTGTCGCCGGCGTTCCGATACTTCAGCGGCAAACACTAGCGTCATCAGCGCCTGAATCGATAGAAACGATTGTAGTAGGAAAAGCGAATGGTTCGGCGATCGACGCGCAAATGGCCCGTAACCATGCATGCTTCCTACCACCGCAATCGCGCACACGATGCAGATGATCGCCGAAGCTTCGCGCGGCCCGAACCGAAAGGCCGCCCAAATCAGAAATGGCGTGCAAAGAAATGTCCAGGGATCATTTTTGACTTGCAAGTGCAGTACCGGACCGAAAACGATTCCGGAGATGAGCAGCGTTGCAGCTAACAGCGCCGCCGCTTCGCCAAACTGCCGCGGGGACCAGCGCGGGATGGGATTGGCGCTCCACAAAAGCAGGAACGGCGCAAAAACCAATGCGCCCGCTGCGTCTCCGAGCCACCATGTGCGCCAGATAATTCCGTATTCATGCCACGGTGCGAAGCCGCCCAAGGCTAGGCTGGTCACGCCAAGAGTCGCGGCGATGCCCGTGCTCAGAATTCCACCGTAAAGCGCAAAGCGGAGTATGCCCCAGGTGCTCTCAAAAACATCCTTGCCACCTGCGAAGCGGGAAACGAGATAAGCCGCCGCGACGGCCTCGAGACAGTTCCCCGCCCCAATGCCAAGCGAAGTGAGCACCGAGCCCGCGGTCGTCACGTTTGCAAGAAAGGCACCAACAAAAATCGCTGGCCAGTAGCGAAGCCCCAGAAGAAGCAGCGTCACCATGGCAAGGCCCGAGGGCGGCCAGAAGGGACTCGCGCTCGGATGCACCGTGGCCAGACGCAGGCTGAGCTTCGCAGCTAGGATGTACGTGGCACACACCGCCACCCCGATCAGTAGTTGCTTCCCTAAGGGCGAACGCCAAACGTTCAGGTTACGTTCCATAAGGGCACGAGAGGGCGCCCGCGGGGACAGGGTTCGGCGCGCACTTTCTGGGCAGATAGCCCGATGGGCTCTCCTATAGTTAGTGTCAAAAAACGGGGCTTGGGCAGTAGGCTATACCTCTTCGGTTGCGTAATCGTTATTCAGGCAAAAACCTTAGCACTATCGAACAGGACCGTGAGGCTGCGAGCTGCCCTACCGGACAGCTGTACGCGCGATGCAGGAAAGAATCTAGCGCACCACGCCGCTCAAGGGGCTCGACGCTGACGCATAAAGTCGCTTCGGCATTCGCCCTGCCAGATACGACTTGCGCCCCGCAATCACTGCGTCGCGCATGGCTTCCGCCATGAGCACCGTGTCTTCCGCTTCCGCGATGGCGGTGTTCATCAGAACGCCATCGGCGCCAAGTTCCATGGCGATTGTGGCATCGGAAGCTGTGCCGACGCCGGCATCCACAATCATCGGCACTTCCGTGATGCGTTCGCGCAGGATTCGCAGGTTGCCAGGATTCTGAATCCCTAGCCCGGAGCCAATGGGCGCGGCAAGAGGCATCACCGCCGCAGCCCCGGCGTCAATCAACTTCCGCGCGGCAATCAGGTCATCGTTGGTGTAGGGCAGGACAACGAAGCCTTCCTTCACTAGCACGCGCGTGGCTTCGATAAGCTGTTCGGTGTCCGGAAAGAGCGTCTGCTGGTCGCCAATGACTTCCAGCTTGATCCAATTCGAAAGCCCCACCTCGCGCGCCAGCCGCGCCGTGCGAATGGCTTCATCGGCTGTGTAGCACGCGGCCGTATTCGGCAAAATAAAAATCTTCTCGCGGTCGATGTAGTCGAGCAGCGATTCCTTCGACTTGTCCGTCAGGTTCACGCGCCGCACGGCCACCGTGACCATCGCCGCGCCGGAGGCCGCGTGCGCCCGCGCCATCTCCTGAAAGCCGCGGTACTTTCCCGTTCCCACAATGAGACGCGCCTGAAACGCGCGCCCGGCTATCACCAAATTGTCCTGCATACCTACCTCGATCAAAGCGACGTGTCATCCTGAGGCCGCGTCTTTTGAGGCCGAAGCCTGCCTGCCGCCGGCAGGGATCTCAACCGATCCATGCCCAGCGGAATCCGCGACCCAAAAATGATTCCGCAATCCACATTGGATTTTAGCCCCTGCGCGCCGCAGGGACAAATCCAAGAGCGCGCGTTCGTATGAGGTCCTCCTTCATGGAGTGACCTAGCGTGGCTGGGGTTGACGGCGACCGCCGAGCGCAAGCATTGGCACTAGGAATGGAATCAACAGAAGCACCGACTGACACCGGTATTTGGACATGGCCCTGCTCTTGTCTCCTAATTCATCGCCCAATTCCGCGCGGGCGCTTTCCCGCGTCGGAATTCCCACGGCTTCCGCGAACATCGCCAAATAATTGAGCCCAAGGCAGAGGAAATACACGCCAAGCACAATTTGCCAGAAAGAGTGTTGCCGGAACAAAACAAAGAGGCCGACCGCTGCCGAGAGAACGACCCCGCTTGCAAACTCGGCGAGGATGACGCTGCGGCCAAGAAAAGAGATATCGATCGCGGCAAGTTTTCGAAGATCGATGGACACGCAAACGCCGTCCGCTGCATCCTAGCCGACTAGGGCCGCCCGAACCAATCAGCTCTGCAGATGCGCTTCCAAGAACCACAGGTCCTTGTCGAGCGCCCGCGTCAATGTCGTGAACAAATCCACGGTAATGTCATCGCCAAGGTCTCCAGCTTCCTTGACCGCGGTGCGCAAAGCGTTCGCGTGGTGCGCCACATTGTGGACCAGCCACTTCAACTGCGCCTTCCCATCGCTGGCGCTTAAGTCCGCTTCCTTCAAACCGCTCTTGGAGGCTGCTTCGCGAACGGTGCCGTTGGCCACTCCGCCCAGCGCCACGGCGCGCTCGGCAATGTCATCGGTCTGTTCCAAAACGTGACCCGCCACAGAGTCGAACAACTCGTGGAGCTGAATAAAATCCGATCCCTTCACGTTCCAATGCGCCCACTTGATCTGGCTGTAGAGATCCAAGCTGTCGGCGAGGCGCGCATTGAGCAGCGCGATCAGGGCCTGGCGGTTTGATTCCGGTACGCCAATGCTGCTTTTGAAGGTGCGGACGGTAGCGGTTGCTGGTGTTGGCATGATGATTTATCTCCTGAGCACAATCTGGGATTCCCAAACCGTTGGATGCAGCACGGAGCAAAAAAGCTCCTAACTCGCAAAGAAGGGGCTGGTACGCCCGCGAGCCGCTGCTACAACTCCGGCTGCGAACCTAGCCAAGACCACCGAGCGTCACTATAATCTGCGTTCAACAACCTGCCATGGCATGGGAGGGTTACCGATGAAATTTCGAGTCGTTGTGCTGGCCTTCGTTTGTGCGTTTGCAGCATGCGGCCTTTTCGCGCAGGAGCCGCCTCGGCAGACAGGCGGTGGAATTGACATTCCCTTCCAAGCATTCGTGCTGGACAACGGGCTGACCGTGATCGTCCACGAAGATCACAAGGCCCCTATCGTCGCGGTGAATCTCTGGTACCACGTCGGCTCGAAAAACGAGAGGCCCGGTAAGACCGGCTTCGCCCATCTCTTCGAACACCTCATGTTCGGTGGCAGCGACCACGCTCCCGGCCGCTACATCGACGCCATGGAAAAAATCGGCGCCACCGATCTCAACGGCACCACCAACAATGATCGCACCAACTATTTCCAAAACGTGCCGACTTCCGCGCTCGATTACGCCCTTTGGATGGAATCCGACCGCATGGGCTACCTCACGCTCGATCAGAAGACGCTCGATTTGCAGCGCGGTGTCGTGCAAAACGAAAAACGCCAGGGCGAAAACCAGCCTTACGCCGTCGCCTTCCAACTCATCACGCAAAACACCTATCCGGCCGGGCATCCCTATTCCTGGACGGTAATCGGTGACATGGCTGACCTCAACGCCGCTTCCATGGACGACGTGAAGGAATGGTTCAAAACTTACTACGGTCCCTCCAATGTTGTGCTTTGCCTCGCCGGAGATATCGACCTCAAGACTGCCAAGGAAAAAGTGGAAAAATATTTTGGCAATATTCCTCCTGGGCAGCCCGTCTCTTACCAAAAAGCTTGGATCGCCAAAAGGACTGGAACACACCGCCAAAGGGTGCAGGACCGCGTCCCCCAAGCGCGCCTTTACAAAGTTTGGAACGTTCCGCCCGACGGCACGCCCGACGCCGACTACCTGGACCTCGTGAGCGACGTTCTCAGTTCCGGCAAGACTTCGCGGCTCTACAAACGGCTGGTCTACGACGACCAAATTGCAACCAGCGTGTTTGCGTATGTGGATTTAAGAGAAATTGCCGGTCAGTTTGGCATCCAGGCCACCGCAAAGCCGGGAGAAGGCCTTGACCAGATCGAGAAGGCAGTGGATGAAGAATTGGCTCGCTTTTTGAAAGACGGCCCGACCGCCGAGGAGCTGCAGCGAGTGAAGGCGCAATACGCAGCTAATTTTGTCCGCGGCATCGAGCGCATCGGCGGTTTTGGCGGGAAATCCGACCAGCTCGCGCGTAACCAGGTTTTTCACAGCGACCCGGCGCACTACAAGGTTTCTCTCCAGCGCGTGCAGCAAGCCACCGCCGAAGATTTGAAAGCCGCCGCCACCCGCTGGCTGTCCGACGGGGTTTATATTCTCGAACTATATCCCTTCCCGGCGTTCAAGGCCGCGGCGACGGGCGCCGATCGCTCGAAAGGGCCGGTGCCAGGCACTCCGCCCGATCTGAGACTGCCGAAACTGCAGCGCGCCGCCCTTTCCAATGGCCTGAAAGTGATTCTCGCCGAACGCCACGAAGTTCCGGTGGTGCAATTCTGGATGGCCGTGGACGCCGGCTACGCCGCTGACCAGTTCGCCGCTCCCGGAACCGCCAGCATGACCTCTTCCCTTCTCGATGGAGGAACCAGCTCGCGGAACGCTCTCGAGATCAGCGATCAACTGGCCTTGCTCGGCGCTCAGTTGCGCGCCTATTCGAATCTGGATTTGTCGATCGTGCAGTTGTCTTCGCTCAAGGAAAAACTCGATCCCTCGCTCGACCTTTTTGCCGACGTGATTCGGAATCCTGTCTTCCCCGACAGCGATTTCAAGCGCCAGCAAAAGCAAACGATCGCAGCGATCGAGCGCGAGCAAACTGTGCCGCAGCTGATGGCTTTGCGCGTGCTTCCCGGTTTGCTTTACGGCTCCGGGCATGCCTACGGAAATCCGCTCACAGGCTCCGGCACCATGGACAGCGTTTCGAAGATGACGCGGGAAGACCTCGCGAAATTCCATCAAACCTGGTATCACCCAAACAACGCCACACTCGTGATCGTGGGCGACACAACCCTCGCGGAAATCAAACCCAAGCTCGAAAAGCTCTTCGCCAACTGGAAACCGGGACAATTCCCAAAGAAAAATATCGCCGGCGTCTCGCTTCCCCAAAAATCTGCGGTATACCTCATCGACAAGCCTGGCGCAATGCAATCCGTAATCATTACTGGAAGCGTCGCCCCGCCAAAGGCTAATCCTCAGGAAATCGCCATGGAAGCGCTGAATGACGCGCTTGGCGGAACATTCAGCTCCCGGTTAAACCTGAATCTGCGCGAAGACAAGCACTGGTCTTATGGCGCAAGAACCTTGCTCTTCGCGGCTCGCGCGCAACGCCCGTTCATCTCCATCTCACCCGTGCAAACCGATAAGACAAAGGAATCGCTCGTGGAGATAAACAAGGAGCTTCGCGGCTTTCTCGGCGAACGCCCGGCGACCGCTGAAGAGCTCGAGAGAATTCAAGCGAATCAAACGCTCAAGCTGCCAGGCTCGCGGGAAACGACAGGCGAAGTGGGCCAGTCGATTCTCGACCTCGTTCAGTTCGGCCTGCCCGACGATTACTACGAAACGTACGCCGGCAGAGTCCGCGCCCTGAAAATCGCGGATGTCCAAGCGGCCGCGAAAGCCATCGTGCGTCCCGACAATTTGATCTGGGTGATCGTCGGCGACCGCTCAAAAATCGAAGGCGGAGTGAAAGAGCTGAATCTCGGCGAGCTCCGCTTCCTCACCCCCGATGGCAAAGCCATGTGAGCCCGAGATTCCTTAGGGTCACCACAGGCGAAACCCATCACGTTGCGGCAGCCGCAGGGGCACGATATAGGTGCCCTCTTCTAGCAGTCTTTCTGCTTTTTGTCGTCTGCCTTCTGCCTTTCCTCAATGCGCCCGCGGCCGCACAAGCGAACTCAAATTCACCCCGATGCCAAACGAATAGTTGTTCAGATGCAGCGGCACACTGCGGCTGTAATCGAATTCAAGATCCAGGTAATACGCGGGCTTGAAGTCGAACCCGGCTTCGTAGCCGTTGTCGCGCGTCAAGCTGGCGCCTCCCGTAGTTACGCTGGAGCTGTTGAATCCGCCACGGTTCGTCGACGTGCCGCTGCCACCGCACTTCGCCGCAGAGCCGCAACGGAAAACGCGGCTGACCACCGTCTGATTTCCCCACGGCGCGACGTCGTACGCCCCCCCCTGCAAACTGAACGGCCCCTTGTCATATTCCAGGCCGCCGTTGAACGCCGCGTTGTAACCGAAGCTCGTGAACGGCCGCGTGAAATATCTTGTGTCCAGGATGCTGTTGCCCACTCCCGCATCCAGGAACGGCGACCAATCACCAAAGGCACGGTCAATGTGATTCGTGTAGTTCCACGTAGCGTGGCCGGTACTGAATCCTTTCTTCGTGTCGGCGATGGGCGCGGTCAAATGAATTGCCGAACTGTAATTCAGCGACGGATTCGGATAGGTGAGCAGCAAATCCAGAAAAGTGTTGCCTATTCCAACTCCTGAAACTGCGCCAGGGTTGGCTTGCTTCGTGGCGGTGGGAGTGGACACGAAGTAGAACGGAACACCGGCGTCAAGTCCAAAGTGGCGCGAGAAGTTGTAACCGAGTGCCGTCCCCACATTGTAGACGCCAGCGTCGCTGCTGTAGTCCCCCTCAAATCGCGCGCCAAGCGTCCATCCCGGCGAGAAACCGCCTTCCTCCTTGCCGGCCGGATGGGTTGCCGCCGGAATCGGCGCCTGCGCCACCACTATCGGACTAAACGCCAAAAAAAGTATGCAGAGAACCCCCGCGCTGGCAGTGGTTGTGCCACGAGAGATTCCATTTCCCCCAAACGATCTGTGAATGAAGTTCACAATCGCCTCCAAACTAGTTTTTCGTTTTTACTGCGCTTGCTACCTTCCGTTACGCAACAAAAAGCAACTAGCGTTCACGCTTGCAGGTGATCCGGGAATTGAGGAGGGCGTTGCTTTGTGTGATTCCAGTTTACGAAAAGAGGATGCCTCCTTTTTGCGAGCTCACGATGGGCTGTTCCTGAAAAGCAAAACTGTACGGGAGAACAGGCACACAGACCATTGGGAATGCCACGGAGGCGCAGAGACACAGCAAAAAAAGGAAAGTTCCAATTCCCCCTTCTGTCTTCTTACTCCTGGAGCATGGGGCGGGGTTCGGCGACGTCGACGTAAAGGGACTCGATCACGTTGCGGTATTTTTCCTCGACGACACGGCGCTTGAGTTTCAGCGTGAAGGTGAGCGTGCCGGCGTCGAAGGTGAAGTCTTCGGGGAGAAGCGCGAAGCGCTTGATGGTTTCGTACTGCGCGAGGTGCGCGGTGAGGCGCTTGATTTCTTCCTCAATCAGGACGTGCGTGCGCGGATGCGCGGCCAGTTCGGAATGTGATGAGCATTTCACGCCCTCGTCGGCGAGGCGCGCGGAAACGGTCGTGGGATTGGGCACGATGAGCGCGGCAATGAATTTGCGCTTATCGCCGACAACCATCGCGTTCAGAATGTACGGGCTCGTTTTCAAAACGTTTTCAATCGGCTGCGGCGCGACGAATTTTCCGCCCGCGGTCTTGATCAAATCTTTTTTTCGGTCGGTGATGTACAGGTAGCCGTCTGTGTCCACGTGGCCGAGGTCGCCGGTGCTGAACCAGCCGTCTTGCGAGACAACCTCGCGCGTAGCTTCCGGATTTTTGTAATAGCCCTGCATAATGCAGGGGCCCTTCACTTGAACCTCGCCGTCTTCCGCCACGCGTACCTGCACGTTGGCGATGGGTTTTCCCGAGCTGCCCACACGATTCAATGGATAGTTGCTCGAAACAATCGGCGAAGTTTCCGTCAAACCGTAGCCTTGGTAGATGGGCACGCCCACAGCCCAGAAAAATCCCGCCAGCTCTTTGGAAAGCGGCGCTCCACCGGAACTGATAAGACGCAGGCGCCCGCCTAGTCCGGCGCGCACTTTTTTGTAGACGAGCTGATCCGCGAGCAGCCATTGCAGCTTCACCGCGGGGCTGGCGTGGCCGCCGCTCGCCTTCCACCGTACCGACTGACCGGCGACTTCCATGGCCCAGTCGAAGATCTTGCGCTTCAGGCCGGTGTTCTTCGAGCCTTGTTCGACCATGCGCACGTAAATTTTCTCAAAGACACGCGGCACCGCTGCAACCACGGTGGGTTGAACCTCCAGCAGCGCCTGAGCAACTTCGTCAACCGATGGGACGTACGCGATGGGGCAGCCCTGAAAGATGTAGATGTAGTCGATCGTGCGCCCGTAGACATGCGAAAGCGGGAGAAACGAAAGCGCGACGTCTTCCGAGGGATTGAGGCGGAAATCGTGGCCCACGTCGGTCACATTGGAGCAAAAGTTGGTGTGCGTGAGCATCACGCCTTTAGGCTCGCCCGTGGTGCCGGAGGTGTAAATGATGGAGGCGAGCTGGCCAGGGAGAACCTGCGAAGCGCGCAAGCGGTAGGACGAAATGTCCGTCGCGCCAGCGCTGGCGATCAGCGTTTCGTAGCGCAGGCATTCGGCAGGAATGCCTTCGCCCGCGTCGGCGACGACAATGTTCTCGAGTTCGGGAAGATTGCTGCGCACGGAGAGCAGCTTCTCGAGTTGCGCCTGGCCCGTTACGAAAACCACTTTCGCGCCGCAGTGCTTCAGGATGTAGGTCATGCGGTCGGGCGATTCGTGGAAATAAATGGGAACGGTGATGGCGCCCGCGCCGTTGACGGCAAAGTCGGCGGTGTGCCATTCCGGGCGGTTCGCGGAGAAGAGGCCGACGCGATCACCGGGCTTGACGCCCAATTCCACAAACGCGGAGGACAGGCCGGCAACACGCCGGAGAAACTCCTGCGAGGAAACGGGCTCCCACCGGCCCTGGTGGTGCATCATCTGCGCGCGCGGGCTCGGCAGGTTGTCCATGGCGTTCAGGAAGCGTGAGGGAAGCGTGCCGTAGCTCATGGTCGGGTTCGTGGTCTGAGTTCACTGTAACCGATGATGCTGCGCGGCGCAATGAACCGCTGAGGGCCGGTTGACCGTCGACTGCTCATAGCGGATCGCCCGGATTCCCGCACGCATCGCCTGAGGAAAAAGAGCCGGGCTGAAGCACGACCTCTAGAAGACGAATAACCGGCTTGAAGCTACGCTGGAGTAGACTCTTTTCATGACGTTCACGAAACGGCGGCGCGTGGGAGGGAGAAGAGCGTCTGAACGTCCAAACTTCTGAATGTTGAAACGTCGAGGAAAAGGGCGATAAGGCACAAGGCTCTGGCTATGACTTTCACCAAACGGCTTCGCGAGGGGATTCGGCGCGGAGGAATTACGTGTAGCGTGAGATTCTGGATGAGTCCGCGCGTGAGAGTGGGCGGGCGATACCGCATGGAGGAAGGCGAGATTGAAGTGGATTCGATCGAACTGATTGGGTTCCCGGACATTACTCCGGAGCTGGCGCGGGAGTCGGGGTTCCTGGGCGTGCTGGACCTGTTGAAGGTGGCGAAGCACGGGAAGGGCGAAAAGATTTATTTGGTGCGGTTTCATTATGAAAAGAAAGGCGGAAGGCAGAGAGCGGCAGGCTGAATGAAGAAAACAGAAAGCGACGTCGGTTCAAGCGGAGCGGGAGGCGAGTTGGCGGAGGGCGATGAGGCCGAGGAGCATGAGATTGGGGAACAGGAGCGGCGCCAGGGGCGGGGCTCCGTAAATGAAATTATCGAAGGCGTGGATCGAAGGCCCGCGGAGATTCGCGGCGGCGTGCAAGGCAAAGCCCCACACGCCCACGGCTCCTTCAAGCAGCAGAATGGCCCCGCAGACATGGATGTAACGGCGTGAGACCCGCATCACCAATGGCACCGCAAGGAAACCTACCGCGGTCGCGCTCGCGACGACAGGCACCCACTCGAGCGGGCGGAAGAAGCCATTTTGTGCGTGATCGGTCACGCTGAAGATGAAATTGCCGACGAAGCCACCGAGAGCCAGAAGCAAGATCCAATGCGCCCATTCGACCGTTTCCGCGTCCAACATGCGGTTCAGAATGATCAGGAAGCCCAAGCCGGTATACGCCAGGGGCGCGGCAAACGGCGCCGAGTAGGTGAGACTGCGAAGAGTGCGCTCATAAAAAAAATGACTTTGGAGATGAAAAATTACGCCGCTGAGCCCAACGAGCAGGGCAACCCCGCCTACCAGATAACCCAGGTACTTCCATGCCGCGGGCGAGCGGTATCGCGCAGCGAGAGCAAAAATCAACAGCAGGGGCGCGATGGTGGAAAAAACCAGCGGGATATACTCCGCTCGATTGCGAAACTGATTTACGGAGTGGGCCAGATAAATATCGAAGGCGAGAAATCCTACGTTCAGAATCGCGAAGAGATCGACCAAGATCATTGGGCTGGTCCACATCCGGGCTTGCCTCACGGCGGGCCAGAATTGTCCCAAGTCGTGGACGCGGTCACTTGCCTCGGCCATGCTCTCTCCTGAGCGCCGCGGCCATCGATTGCAGCTCGACCATCTTTTGCATCATGGGGTAGTTGCCGTGCCATTGCACAAAATCCGCTCCGCCCATGAACGCGCCGTGTTTGCTGGTGCGGCCGTCGTAGTGCCACAAATCGAAATAGAGAAAATCGATGGGGTGCGTGAAAGGCTTTCCAGGGAGTAGGCCGTCCTTGCGCAAGCCATTGACGAGATCCTGCGCCGCGCGAACGCGCTCGTTCGTGGACAGGATCACTTGCTCGGCCTGGCGGTAAACCCGGTCAATCAATGCGGGCGTGTGGCATTGCGAACAAATCTGCTTCATCTTGGCCTGACGTGCCGCGTAGTTCGGCCTTTTTTCGCTGATGGCATCCGCCAGATAGTAGGACAACCGCTCCGACGGATCGTGCGTGAGACCCGCGCCATTGATGCCACTCATGTGACAAGTGGCGCAGGTGGGGACGAACATGTCGCGCGTCGTAAGCGTCTTTGGCGGGGCGTCCAGGTTCAGCAGGTGCCCTTGCGCCTGGAACATGACGCCGTGCGTCGATTCTTCATAAATTTCGATCTGCGAATGATCGGGACCCATGTGGCACTGCCCGCAAGTGGTCGGCAAACGCGCGATACGCACAGATGTTGTGTGCCGGCTGTGGCAGGCGGTGCAAGTTCCGATGGTTCCATCACTATTCGGTTTTCCCACGCTGTGGCACTGCTCGCATCCACTGGTCATCGCCGAGGCCCCTTCCAGTTGAACAAAGGGATGCGGCGGACGGCGCGTTCCACCCGGCTGGTAGGTCTCTGAGAAGTTTACCTGTTCGGGAGTGAGCCCCTTCTCGCCATAGATCGCAGCCCATGAAGGAGCCGCGTGACGGCTGCGCAGGAACTGCTGATAAATACTTTCGTGGCAGCTTCGGCAATTCCCTGCGGTGAGTTTCGTGGAAATGATAAAGCCGTTATGGTCTTTCTTTTCCTGGCCGGCTGCAGGCTGGTGGCAATCGAGGCAGTTCACGCCACTTTGGGCATGCAGGCTCATTTCGTATTCGTGGACCACGGAATACTGTGTTCGTGCGTGACATTCCGCGCACTTTCCCGTAGCGCGCACGAACTCGGCGCTGGGCTGGTCGGTTTCCACCTTGGGCCTCGCGCGGTTGATTAGGAACGCTCCGAGGATCAACGCAAAAGCAATTACCACCGCCAGGAAGACCGATCGAAAGGACATCGAAGCTCCTTTAGGCAAGAGTTCAAGCGCCCTGGAGCGAATCAGCGAACCCTGCATATTGTAGTTGGAATAAAGGCAAAAGGGTGACGAGCCCTGTGAGTTTAGAAAGCAGGCAAGGGAAATGCATAAGCAGAAGAAAGAACGGGTCGGGCGTCGACCAGAAGCCTCAGCCTAAAAAGACCTGCCACTACAATGACTACGACCCCTTAGGTGGGTCGTCGCTTTGCGTGGGGGTGGCGGGGTGACCAATCTTTGGGGGGGAAGGCCACGTGCCAGAAAGTGGGATTGGGGAGAAGGAACTCGACGCCGACTTTGACTTGCTCTTCGGGGAAGCGGTCAATGTGCGCGACGACGCACTCGAGCGAATCTTTGGTCTGGGGATTCGCGAGCGTGAGGCGCTGGCCGCGGTACATCGGGGCGCTAACGGCGATAAGCGCGCCGTGAGCGCTGACCGCCAGCGTGAACGTGTCTTCTTCCTTGAGCGGCGCGGCGCCGGCTTGTACGGAGACGCAGACGGGAATTTTCATCAAGACGCGCTGGCTGCGGCGGCGGTTGTTGGCAAGCCAGGAAGTTTCGCGAGACTCGTTGATCCAGACATCGAGAGTGCCGCCATGTTCCGGCTTGACCGCCGTGAACATCAAGCCCATTCCCTTGCCCGGCTGGACGTAAACCACGCGGCCCTGGACTTCGAGCCATTTGGCGCCCTTGGTCATACGCACGTTGGCAGTGGTTCCCAAGGGGAGCGGAGTGTCGGTGTCGAGGTAGCAGCCTTGCTGGCTGAGGTCGCGGACGCGCGTTGTGGTTTTGATGCTGGAATGGGTCGCAGTGACTTCGGCGGTGGCCTGGAAAGCGTAGCGAGGATTGGCGCGGCGGTCGGCGGCGGCTGGAGGCGTTGAAGCGGACGTGCCGCTGGCGGCGGGCGGCTCGACGGCGGCGGGCGCTTTGGCGGAAGCGGGAGGCGTGCCGGGGTGCCTTTGTATGTGAAAGGAGTTGGTGAAATTTTCTATTTCTTGCTGCAGCTCGCCGGAGATTTCGAAACTCTCGATTTCGGCGTCTGATGGGGCGGGATTCGCGGGGCTTGCAGGAGGTTGAGGCCCAGCTTCCACAGCGATTTGTGAGGGCGGAACTCCCTGCTCAGTATCCGGGTGGGCCGGCTGCGGGTCCCGCTGAGGTTGATGCGCGTGCGGCTCGCGCTTCTGCTTGGACTTGCGACGTTTCATGGCTACATGATTTTACTGTAAGCAGCACAGCGCGGTCGTAGGTAGTCGAAAGTTGCGAGAACAAAGAGGAAATAGCTGTAAAGGCAAAATTCCGGGCTCGAGTCCAGCTTCTATCAGGCGAGAGAACCGAGCGCGAGTGCAAATGCTGAAGCTGTGCGTTAGTATGGGCGACGGAGAAGGAAATTCATGAGCTCGACACTATCACGGAGCGCACGCGAAACGGCGGCGGAGGCGGGATTGTCGAAAGGGCCATATCGCGCGCCGCGCGGGACGCAGATTTCGTGCAAAGGCTGGCAGCAGGAAGCAGCGCTGCGGATGCTCCTGAACAATTTGGATCCCGAGGTGGCGGAGAAGCCGGAAGAGTTGGTGGTTTACGGCGGGACGGGCAAGGCGGCGCGGAATTGGGAATGCTTTCACGCGATGGTGCGGTCGCTGAAGACGCTCGAAGCGGACGAGACGCTGCTGGTGCAGTCGGGAAAGCCCGTGGCTGTGTTTCGCACACATGAGTACGCGCCGCGGGTGCTGCTGTGCAATTCCAACCTGGTGGGACATTGGAGCAACTAGGACAAGTTTCGTGAACTGGACCGCGCGGGTTTGATGATGTACGGGCAGATGACCGCGGGAAGCTGGATTTACATTGGGACGCAGGGGATTTTGCAGGGCACCTACGAAACCTTTGCAGCGGCGGCGAAAAAACATTTTGGCGGCGACCTGAAGGGCAAGCTGGTGGTCAGCGGCGGAATGGGCGGCATGGGTGGAGCGCAGCCGCTGGCGGCCACGATGAATGGTGCTGCATTTCTGGGGATTGACGTCGATCCGGAGCGCATCAAAAAGCGGCTGAAGAGCGGTTATTGCGATGTGATGGTGACTTCGCTCGACGAGGCGCTGCGGATTTTGAAAAACGCGGTGCGCAAGGGCGAAGCGACTTCGGTGGGATTGCTGGGAAATTGCGCGGATCTGATTCCGGAGCTGGCGAAGCGCGGCGTGGTGCCGGACTTGCTGACGGATCAGACGAGCGCGCACGATCCTTTGGGCGGCTACGTGCCGAATGGAATGACCTTGCCAGCGGCGCTGGAACTGCGCAAAGAAAATCCGGAGGAGTACCAGAAGCGCGCGCTGGGGGCGATTGCCGCGCATGTGCAAGGCATGCTGGACTTGCAGAAGCTGGGCGCGGTGACATTCGACTACGGCAACAATATTCGCACGTTCGCGTTTCAGCAGGGCGTGAAGAACGCGTACGACTTTCCGGGATTTGTGCCGGCGTATATCCGGCAGCTGTTTTGCGAAGGAAAAGGGCCGTTCCGATGGGCAGCACTTTCGGGCGAGGCTTCGGACATTGCGCGGACGGACCAGTTGGTGCTGGAAATGTTTCCGCACGACGAGCATTTGAAACGCTGGATCAAGCTGGCGCAGAAGCGCGTGAAATTTCAGGGCCTGCCTTCGCGGATTTGCTGGCTGGGATATGGCCAGCGCGACAAGTTCGGGCTGGCGTTGAATGACTTGGTGGCGCGCGGAGAGATTAAGGCGCCAGTGGTGATGGGTCGCGATCATTTGGATTGCGGGTCGGTGGCGTCGCCGTACCGCGAGACGGAAGCGATGCGCGATGGATCGGACGCGGTGGCGGATTGGCCGCTGCTGAACGCGCTGATTAATACGGCGAGCGGCGCTTCGTGGGTGTCGATTCACAATGGCGGCGGCGTGGGGATTGGGTATTCGCAACATGCGGGACAAGTGACCGTGGCGGACGGAACGAAAGAAATGGCGAAGCGCATTGAGCGTGTGTTGACCAATGATCCGGGGATGGGCGTGGCACGACACGTGGACGCGGGGTATCCCGAAGCGATTGCGTTTGCGAAGAAGACCGGCGTGACCGTGCCAATGGCATGAGAGAAAAGCGAAAAGCAGATTCCTCGCTTCGCTCGGAATGACAGTTTCTGAGATTTCAGCAAACGACTCGTTCCTTGCCATCCTTCCGAATGCACAAGCGGAAGCCTGGGCTAGTGAAAAGCTTTCCGGCATAATACCAGGGCTTTGGCAAATTCCCTGCTCATTACGGGTGCCTCGCAGTTGTTGACGCTTGGCGTACCCAGCCCGCGGCGCGGCGGTTCCCTTTCCAACTTGGGCCTGATTGAAAATGGCGCGCTGCTCGTGCGCGACGGTTTGATTTCCGCGGTCGGAACACGGGCGCAGGTGGAGGCGTTCCCGGAAGCCCGCGCGGCGGAGAAACTTGATTTGGGCGGGCGCGTGGCTTTGCCGGGCTTTGTTGACTCGCATACGCACCTGGTCCACGCGGCGAGCCGCGCGGAAGAATACGAGCTGAAGATTCAGGGTGCGAGCTACGAAGAGATTGCGCGCAAGGGCGGGGGGATTCTCAATTCGGTGAAAAAGTTGCGGGCAGCAGCCGCCGACGAGTTGAAAAAGCGTGCGCTGAAGGCCCTGCAACAATTTGCGGCGCACGGAACGACGACGCTTGAGGCCAAGAGCGGGTACGGACTCGACGTCGCGAGCGAACTGAAAATCCTTAAGCTACACAAGGAATTGGCCGCGGAGCAGCCGCTGGAGATTCGGTCGACATTTCTTGGCGCGCACGTGGTGCCCGAGGAGTTTCGCAAGAAGGCGAGCGGTGCACAAAAGTACATCCAGTTAATTGAGGAAAATCTTTTACCGGAAATCGCGGAGCGCAAGCTGGCGGAGTTTTGCGATGTGTTTTGCGATCGCGGCGCCTTCACCGTGGAGGAGTCCAAGCGGGTCCTGCAAGCGGGGCGGCAATGGGGACTGGCTCCCCGCATGCATGCGGAGCAGCTTTCACGGAGTGGAGCAACGCGGCTGGCGATTTTGTTGCGTGCGGCGAGCTGCGATCATCTGGAGTATGTGAATAAGAGTGACATTCGCGCGCTGGGAAAATCCGAGACTGTGGCGACGTTGCTTCCCGGCTGCGACTTTCATCTTGGATTGAAGAAATACGCGCCGGCCCGAGAATTGATCAACGCCGGCGCGATCGTCGCGCTGGCCACGGACTACAATCCCGGGACGAGTCCCACGCTGAGCATGCCGATGATTCTTTCGCTGGCTTGCACGCAACTGCGCTTGACCCCCGCGGAAGCGATCACCGCGGCAACCATTAATGCTGCCTTCGCGCTGCGGCGTGAGAAGCAGATTGGCTCCCTGGAGGTTGGCAAACAAGCGGACATCGCGGTATTCGAAGTGGCCGACTACCGCGAAATTCCTTATTATTTTGGAGTGAACCACTGCTGGATGACGATCAAGCGCGGTCGCGTGATCCATGCCGTTCAAAGCTCCAGGAACTAGTTATACCGGCAAGCCCGTCCGGAGATTGAAACTTCCGAAAATCGGGCCCACGAAGACGAAGAACTTCTTCGAAGAGTATCTTTATGCACTGCTGGCGTTCGTTTTTCTTGCGGTAACCATTCTAGGGAAGGCGGGAGGATTCAGCGCTTACAATGCGGTAGTTATCGGCGCGTGGGTGACCGCAATTCTTTGGAGTGCGCATCAATTAAAGGAGTATTTTGCGGAGAAATCGAAAGTCCGGAATGGGGAAACCCCCGGGTCAGAGCCGCAAGCGCGAGCCGAAACGCCGAAAGGACCTTTGCCGCTTCCACCCAGCATGAAACCCATGATCGGACCGCAATGGCCGGTGAAGCTGGGAGCGCAGCGTTCGTGGCCCAAATTGCCAAAGCAACAACAAACAGCGGCAGCACAGCCGCAAGCGATTCGGCCGCCCGCGGGAGCGCCCATTCAAACATCACAGACAAATTCCAATGAGAAAAAGGTTTTCGTTTACGAGCGCCCCACGCTGCCGGACCGCAAGCCGAAACTGCCGAACAATTGGGTCGATCTGAATAAAAAGAAGGAAAAGGAGAAGAAGAGGGACCACAAAAAACCAAAGCGATGAAAAGACTGATTGAGTGTGTGCCGAATTTTTCAGAAGGGCGGGATCCGGCAAAAGTGGATGCCATCGTCGCGGCCCTGAGCAGCGTGCCGGGCGTTTACGTGCTGGACCGCGAAATGGACCCGGACCATAACCGCTCGGTGATTACGTTGGCGGGCGACCCAGATTCCGTGGCTGAGGCGGCTCTGCTTGGCGTGGGCAAGGCGATGGAATTAATCGACCTCACGAAACACACGGGCGCGCATCCGCGCGTGGGCGCGACCGATGTCGTGCCGTTCATTCCCATTGACGGCGTGGCGATTGAAGATTGCGTGGCCCTGGCACGGCGCGTAGGCAGTGAAATCTGGAACCGCTACCGCATTCCGGTTTTCTTTTACGAAGGGGCGGCGACGCGCCCGGATCGCGTGAACCTGGAAAACGTGCGGCGGGGTCAATTTGAAGGGCTGCGCGAGGAGATGAAGAAAAACCTCGAGCGGCAGCCGGATGTGGGTGAGCCGAAAGTGCATCCAACGGCCGGCGTGACGGTTGTGGGCGCGCGGAAGTTTTTGATCGCGTACAACGTGAACCTGAACACCTCGGACGTGAGCATCGCCAACAAGATTGCCAAGGCCATACGGTTTTCTTCCGGTGGGCTGCGCTACGTGAAGTCCATGGGCGTGGAACTGAAAGGGCGCAACGTGGCGCAGGTGTCCATCAACTTGACGGACTTTGAACAAACGCCGATGCATCGAGTGTATGAAATGGTGAAGCGCGAAGCGGAGCGCTACGGAGTGATGCCGCTGGGAAGCGAGATCGTCGGGCTTGTGCCGAAAAAAGCGCTGGAAATGGCGGCCGACTTTTTCTTGCAACTGGAGAATTTTTCTCCCGCGCAGGTGCTGGAAAACAGGCTGGCCGATGCGCTGAGCGGTGCGCCGTTGCTGGCTTCAAAAGACGGAAAGCTGGCGGGACTGGCGCGGCCGTTTTTGAATGCAGTGGCCGCGCCGAGCGCAACCCCGGGCGGCGGAAGCGCGTCCGCGTTTGCGGTAGCGCTCGCGGCATCGCTCGGGCAGATGGTGGCGGGACTTTCGCGGAAAAAGAAATCGCAAGCGGCGTATGTGGATCAGCTCTCGATGGCACTGGATGAAATGCGGAAAGTCGCCGATGAGCTTGCCGAGGCGATTGATCGCGATGCGGAGTCTTACGATGCGGTGATGGCGGCATTCAAATTGCCACAGGGAAACGCGGAGGAAACCGCGCAGCGTGAGGCCGCGATTCAAAGAGCGACCAAGGGCGCCGCGGAAGTTCCCCTGCAAGTGGCCGAGCGGGCGGTTGCGCTTTGTGAACGCCTGGGACAACTGGAAGGTATCGTCGCCGCATCCATGCGTTCAGACTTGCATGTAGCACGAATGATGGCCGATGCAGGGGCCCGCGGAGCATTGGCCAACGTCGCGATCAACCTCGACGGACTGAGGGATGCGGCTTACGTGGCATCCATGCGGGCGAAGGCCGCGGCGCTGCGCCAGCGATTGAGAGATGCGCCCCGCGCCACAAGCGCATAAAATAGAGGGCGCAAAAAGTAGAGGCGTGTAGAACAAAGATTCCCTCGGCCCTTTTTCGAAAGGAGCATTTCATGAGAGTGATGACGGCGATCGGCAAGGCCGGAGCCGCGGCAATTGTGACGGCGATTCTGCTGGCGGCGCCGAAGCCCGCGCACGCAGGCCGGCTTAGCACCGACGTGATCGCGCTGTTCCCGAAAAATATCGGCGAATTTGCCTATGCGGACCTGAAGAAAGCGCGGTCGCAGAAATGGTTTCCACAGTTGCAAGACCAGATGATTCCGGAAAAGTTCAAGCAATTCGAGAAGTTCCTTGCTTCGGCTGGCGTGGATCCCAATTCGCAGGTAGAGGAACTAGCCTGGGGGCTGGTGGCGGAAGGGCTGACTTCGAAGACCGAAGGCACAGGCTCGTCGGCAGTCCCCACGGGCGAAGAGGTCGTCGGTGTTGCGCTGGGCACATTCAACCCCAACTCGACCGAAGCATATTTCAAGCAGCAGAAGCTGCCAACCTTCAAGGCGCGGAGTTACACGCTCTATTCTTTCGGCAGCGGCACTGGGGCGAACGACTTATTTTTCCTGTTCATTGATTCGAATACCGCGGCGTTTGGACACCGTGAGGTGCTCGAAAAAATGGTGGAAGTACGTTTTGGGGCGGAAGAAGGGCTGCTGACGAACGACCGGCTCTTCCCACTGATCAATGAAGCCAATGGCAACGGCGTGGTCTGGGCGGTGCTGAATCCCGCGTACACCCGGCTGGCCATGCAGCAGCTTGCGCCGGAAGTCGAGCAGTTTCCCGAGGCGGCGAAACTGGTCTCGCGCATGCAAAATCTGATCATCAACGTGGACGCGAGCAGCGGAATTGATGGAAAGTTCCAGGCGGTTTGCGGGTCCGTGGAAGACGCCAACACGCTCGGCCAACTGCTGCAGGCAGGATTTCTTTACAAGCGCTATCAGGCGCAGAAAGAAAATCCGGAGTTGGCGGATCTACTGGACCAAGCCAAGATCGTACCCGCCGGTGACCGCGTGACGCTGCGCATGTCGCTGAGCGACGACCAGATGACTTCACTCATTCGGAAGAATACGTTCGCGCTGAAGATGTAATTCTTCCGGAGGCTCGACGGTTATACTCCGAGGCCTCTTCCAATTCCTCCTATTGTGCTTGCCAATCTTGCAGTTGTGGAATCCTCACGGAACGAGTGGCCGGCTTGAACGGCGAGGCTGTCCGGGCAAGCAGCGGGGCCTTGGCCTAAAGGCTAGGGGCAACCTGTGGGAGGTATTTGGTCAGGCGGGTCACGATTTCCTTGCCGTGTGTTTCGTGTTGCACGCGATCCACGCCAGCCGGGGCTGCCGAGCTTGCAGAGTCTTCCAGTTGGTTCGCCGCAAAGCCCGTGATCGTGTGCATGTCAACAGCAGGGCCAGCGTCTTCGTGGGAGAGGGAAACTTCGAGCCGATCGGAGAAACGCGCAAAATCAATTTCCAAATGAGGATGCATGTCGGCCAAATGTTTGAACGCTTCGAGGCACGCCTCGATGACCGCGGATTGCAGCCGGGCGACCGCGTCGCTTTCGAGACCCGCGGCGTCTGCCAGAAAACGGGCTACGCCACCCGCCGCCGCCGCCAACCGAGCATCGGCGTCAATGTACATGTGTAGATTCTTGGGTTCAGTGGCCACGGCTCGTAGCTAGTGCAACGTCGCAGGCTTCCCGGCAATCCGGACAGTAATAGAGGCCGTCGGCACAAAGGCGGACATTGGTCTGGCCTTTGCAAATGGTGCAGTACTTCTCGCACGTGCAACGTGATTCCGGCATGTCGCACTGCACACAGACAGTAGGACCTTGCATGGTGCCCTCTCTCTAGAAAAACTTTACCTGAGGCAAGCCGCGCGCGGCAAGGCGAACATGAGATCGTGGTCAATTCTTGGTACAGCTCCTCAGGGTGCTCATTCATTTCTGTTTCGTGTTTTTGCAGCCTGGTATTGGTATAGCCTCATTTTTTGACGCGTTTTCGGCTGCATGTTAGTATCGGTCTCTGCCCGAGCGATAGGGATGGATTCCTCCACAATTTCTCCTGTGAACGAGCTACGCAAAACGTCGTTGAATGCATTGCACCGCCGCCTTGGCGCGAAAATGGTCAACTTTGGCGGGTGGGATATGCCTGTCGAATACCCTCCCAGCGGCGGCTTGATCGCAGAACACAAAGCGGTGCGCGGAAATGTCGGAGTTTTTGACGTCAGCCACATAGGAGACATTCGCATCCGCAGCGGAGAGAAGCCTGGCGGGGCGCTGGCGGCGGTCCAGCACCTCACGATAAATGACGCCTCCAAGCTCGCCATCGGGCAAGCGCAATACTCCGCCATGCTCTATCCGGAAGGCACATTTGTGGACGACGTGATCGTTCACCGTCTGGGAGAAAACCACTATTTGCTGGTGATTAACGCGGGGACGCGAGAGAAAGACATCACCTGGGTACACGAGAACACCAAGGGATTCGATTGCGTGGTCGAAGATTTGAGCGACGTGTACACGCAATTGGCGATTCAGGGGCCGCGATCCGCGGAGGTCGTGCAGAGACTCACGGACGCGGATTTAGGTGCGATCAAGAATTATTGGTTCACTCATGGCACGGTGTGCGGGTTGACAAACACGTTGATTGCGCGCACCGGTTATACGGGTGAAGACGGATTCGAGATCTACGTGGCATCCGATGTTACGACCAGCGAACGTGTGTGGGATCAAGTGATGGAAGCTGGGCGCGGATTTGGAATTGTTCCCTGCGGCCTCGGCGCGCGCAACACCTTGCGCCTGGAATCGAAGATGGCGCTTTACGGGCACGAGATCAGCGAAAAGATCAACGTGTGGGAAGCGGGGCTGGACCGTTACTGCAAAATGGAGAAGAGTGACTTCATCGGCCGCGCTGCGCTGGAACGTGCCAAGGCCGCGGGAGTGACGCGCACGCTGGTGGGCATTGAAATGATCGACCGCGGAATTGCGCGCGACGAATACCGTTGCTGCAGCGAAGCGGGTGAACGCATCGGCGTGGTGACGAGCGGCTCACCTTCTCCAACTTTGGGCAAGAATATTGCGCTCGCGTACGTGTCGCCGGCATTTTCAGCGATTGGCACCGTGGTTTACGTGGAAATTCGCGGGCAGAAGTATAAGGCTCAAGTGGTGGCCACTCCGTTTTACAAGCGGCAGAAAAAAGCAGCGGCCCCGCAGGCGGTTTGAAACTTAGGGTGAGGACACCAGACAAGGAGTGGTCGGATGGCGTATCCGAAATCGTTTCGCTACACCAAAGAGCACGAATGGGTCGAAGTAAAGGGAGATATTGCGACGATCGGCATCACGGATCACGCGCAGCATGAGTTGGGCGACGTGGTGTTCGTGGAACTGCCCAAGCCCGGCGCCAAGATTGAAGCGGGCAAATCCTTCGGCACTGTGGAATCGGTGAAAGCCGTCAGCGAAATTTACGCGCCAACGAGCGGCGAAGTGATTGAAGTGAATGGCGAACTTCAGAACAAACCAGAAACCATCAACAGCGACCCGCACGGAGCCGCGTGGCTGATCAAAATACGCCTGACGAACGCTGCCGGGATCAGCGACTTGATGGACGCGGCCGCCTACGAAGCGTACATCGCGGAGAAGGGCAAGGAAACCTCCGCCTAATGCGCTACCTCCCGAAAAGCCCCGTCGAGCGGCAGGAAATGCTAGCCGCCATCGGCAAAAAATCCATTGATGAATTGTTTTCGAGCATTCCGGAAAAGTACCGGCTGCGCGAAGCCTTGAAGATTCCGGGGCCCTATTCGGAAGCAGAAGTCATCCAGTATTTCAAGGAGCGCGCGGCGGAAAACGCGGCGGGTTACACGAGCTTTCTCGGCGCGGGCGTTTACAACCATCTGCGTTCGGTGGTGACTGACACCATCATTCAGCGCGGGGAGTTCCTCACTTCGTATACGCCGTATCAGGCAGAAATTTCACAGGGCACGCTGCAAGCGATCTTCGAGTTTCAAACGTTGATGTGCCAGCTTACCGGCCAGGACGTGGCGAACGCTTCGATGTACGACGGATCGACGGCGACCACGGAAGCAGTGTTGATGGCGGAACGATTGACGGGGCGTCGCCGCGTGCTGGTGGCGCGGTCGGTGCATCCGGAATATCGCGAGGTGCTGAAGACTTATGCGAAGAATTCCGGGTTGCGCATTGAAGAGATTCCGTTTACGACTAGCGGAACGGTCGATGCAAAAACGCTGCGGAGCGCGATAAAAGATGACGTAGCTGCCGTCGTAGCGCAATCGCCTAATTTTTTGGGGGTCATCGAAACGTACGCACCGCTGGCCGAAGCGGCGCACGCCGTTGGCGCGATGTTCGTCGTGGCGATTGCGGAAGGTGTTTCGCTTGGGCTGCTTCGGCCGCCCGTGGAAGCGGATATCGTGGCAATGGAAGCGCAGAGCTTCGGCTTACCGCCGAGTTATGGCGGACCCTTTGCGGGCGTCATTGCTGCGCGCGAAAAGTATGTGCGGCAGATGCCGGGGAGACTCGCCGGACAAACAACGGACTCGGAAGGGCATCGCGGATTTGTGCTGACGCTTGCAACGCGTGAGCAGCACATTCGCCGCGAGAAAGCCACTTCGAACATTTGCACGAATCAGGCGCTTTGCGCGCTGTCGGCCGCGGTCCACCTGACGCTTCTCGGCAAAGAAGGCTTGCGCGAGATGGCGGAACAGAATCTTGCGAAAGCACAGTTCGCGTTGGGCGAATTGCTAAAAATCCCTGGAGTGCGGCGGACGTTTGATGCTCCGTTTTTCAATGAATTTACGGTCGAGCTGCCGCGCTCCGTGAAAATCGTGAACTCGCACCTGCGGCGTGAAAAAATTGTCGGGCCATTGGCGCTAGGCACGCCCTATCCGGACCTGACCAAGCACGCGCTCGTGTGCATCACGGAAACGACGCCGCGCGCGGAGATTGAGCGATTTGCGGGCGCGTTGAAGCGGGCGCTCGAACAACCGGTTTAGAAGAAGATGAACAAAAAAACAAAAAAAGCATCGCGGCACGTGAATCAGAACGAGGGACTGATCTTCGAGAAATCATCGCCCGGAAAGCGCGCTTTCGAATTGCCGCCTCTGGATGTGCCCGCCTCGGAACCGGCGAAAGCCCTGGGAGCGCATCATCGGCGGGACGGCGTGGAAAGCTTTCCGGAAGTCAGCGAGATCGAAGTCATTCGCCACTTCACGCGGCTTTCAACCTGGAACCACGCCATCGATCTCGGCATGTATCCGCTTGGTTCCTGCACCATGAAGTACAACCCACGCGTAAATGAGTTTGTAGCGCGGCTGGAAGGAATTGCGACGGAGCATCCGTATCAGCCTCAAGACCTTTCGCAGGGCTGTCTGAAAATTCTCCGTTTATTGGAAAAATGCCTGGTGGAAATCACGGGTATGGACGCCATCACTTTGCAGCCGGCCGCAGGCGCACAGGGAGAGCTGACCGGACTGCTGCTAATTCGCTCGTACCTGCAAAAGCGTGGCAATCCTCGCAAAAAAGTGTTGATTCCGGATTCCGCGCACGGGACGAATCCGGCTACCGCCGTGATTGCCGGTTACGAAGTGGAGAACATCAAGTCTGAGGCGCACGGGCAAGTCGACGTCGACGGCTTGTGCAAGGTGGTGACGGAAGACGTTGCGGCGCTAATGATCACTAATCCTTCGACGCTGGGGATTTTCGAGCAGCGCCTGCCGGAAATTGCGGAGATTTTGCATGCCAAGGGCGCGCTGCTTTATATGGACGGCGCCAACATGAATGCGCTTGCGGGAATTACGCGGCCGGGCGATCTTGGCGTTGATGTGATGCACCTGAATTTGCACAAGACGTTCTCGACGCCGCATGGCGGAGGCGGTCCGGGTGCGGGTCCCGTAGCGATGAAGAAGATTCTCGAACCGTTCCGGCCGGTGCCGATCCTTGTGGAGAAAGAAGGAGGAAGGTTGGCGTTGGAGCCGGTGCGGCCGGATTCGATTGGCCGGGTGAAGGCGTTCAGCAGCAACTTTGGTGTGCTGGTACGCGCGCTGGCGTACATTCTCGCGTATGGCCCCGGGGTGCAGCAGGCGACCGAAGACGCCGTCCTGAATGCAAATTACATTCGAAAGCACCTTGAAGGCGTTTACGATCTGCCCTATTCCCTGCCATCGATGCACGAAGTGGTCTTTAGCGACGCCATTCAAAAGAAAAACGGCGTGAATACCGTGGACATCGCGAAGCGGCTGATCGACTACGGCTTTCATCCTTACACGACGGCGTTTCCGCTGATTGTTCCCGGAGCGCTGATGATCGAGCCGACGGAATCGGAATCGCGGGAAGAGTGCGATCTATTCATCGATGCCATGAAATCCATTGCGGAAGAAGCCGCAACGAAGCCGGACATTGTGAAGACCGCGCCGCACACGACGCGCGTCCGCCGGCTGGATGAAGTGGGCGCGGCGCGCAAGCCCGTGCTACGCTGGAAACCCGCAGCACCTCGAAGCACTGCCGCGGATTAGGCTGCTTGGCGAAATCCCTTTTCCTGGCCCGGCTCCCACAGACGCCAGCGCTGCTCTGAGTTGACCACAAATTTTTGTGCCGCAAGCATAACGCAAACAAGAATGCGGAAGAATTGACGCCCAGCCACTCGGAATATAAATCCGCCTCGACCATCTGTTTTCTATTCCTAAGAGTTTCAGTACCCAGCCGCTGTGGTGATTCACGGAGCCGACACGCTCCGTTTTCTCTTCTGTAACAACGCACACCTACTGTTTTCGACGGGACGATCGTTTCTATTTTTCTTCCCAATTAAAGGAGATTGAATTGAAAGAAAAAATTGTTGCTGCTGTTCTGTCTTTCGGCCTCATCGGAGCCACTGTCCCGGCCTCCGCACAAAACTTCAACGGGCCTAACATCAAGCACGTTCTGCTCATCAGCATCGATGGCATGCATGCGGTTGACTATGAAAATTGCGTGGCATCAAACACTTGTCCCAATCTGGCTGCTCTCGGCAGGACTGGAGTGCACTACACACGCACGAGCACAGCGAGGCCGTCGGACTCGTTTCCCGGCCTGATGGCACTCGTGACTGGCGGGAGCCCCCGAACGGTAGGCGCTTTCTACGACGTGGCTTATGACCGCGTTCTAGCACCACCGACGATTGCTACGGGCAACGGGCTGCCGGCCGGGGATTGTGTCCCAGGTCAGATCCACCGAAACTCGGACGGGTCAACCGGAACCCAGACCGAATATGAGGAAGGCAACGAAATCGACCAGAACCAGCTCAATGGCGGGTTTGCCGGATACTCCACCACGGACGGCGGCGTCAAATCAATCGATCCCAAAAAGCTGATCCGCGATCCCTTCAACAATTGCCAACCCGTCTACTCCTGGAACTTCGTTCGCACAAATACCATCTTTGGCGTGATCCACGCCGCGGGCGGCTACACCGCCTGGTCCGATAAACACGCTGGTTACGCCTCAGTTTCCGGGCCCACGGGGACCAATCAACCCAGCAACGTGGATGATTACTATTCCCCCGAGGTCAACTCTCTTCAGATCACGCTGCCCGGAATTAAGACGGCAGGCCTCACTCCCCAAGCGAGTTTCGACTGCAGCACGCTCGTTCCCAATGGCGATGACTGGACCACCGATTTCAATGCCATCAAATGCTATGACCAGTTAAAGGTCAACGCGGTAGTCCACCAGATCAACGGTAGGACGCATCTTGGTGCGGCCAACGCCCCAGTCCCGGCGATTTTCGGTATGAACTTCCAGGCCGTCAGTGTTGGACAAAAGCTGATTTCGCCCAAATCCGCCATTAGAACGGACCTAAACTCTGGCGGTTATGAGGATGCGCAGGGCACGCCCAGGCCAAAAATGCTGGCGGAAATTCAGTTCGTGGATGCGGCGATCGGACAGATGGTCTCTGCCCTCAAGCACCAGGGCCTTCTGGATTCGACTACCATCATTATCACCGCGAAACACGGCCAGTCGCCGATCGACCCGAACCGCTTCTTCCCCATTCCCGGCCATTCCGGCACCAACGGCACTCCGCCGTCTGGGATCGTCGGAAATCTCCTCCCGGCGATTTACAATGACCCCAATAACGGCCTCGGACTGGCCGAAGACGACATTTCCCAGATCTGGCTGGCAGATTCGAACCAAACCGGGAACGCAGTAATGGCTCTCGAGAGTGCCGCGACGGCGATAGGACTGGGCCAGATCTACTATGGCGGCTCATTGGACGTGATGTTTAACGCACCTGGAGTTCCCGACCAGCCCGGCCCCTGCTGCCAGCTTCGCCCAGGAGGCGACCCGCGGAGTCCCGACATCGTGGTGATTCCAAACGTCGGCGTGGTCTATACCGGAAACCTGAAGAAGCAATCCGAGCATGGCGGCTTCGCCTGGGATGATACCAACGTAATGCTGTTGGTATCCAACCCCAGCATGCAGGCCCGAACCGTCAACAGCTTCGTGGAAACCGCTCAAGTCGCTCCCACGATCCTGAAAATCCTGGGCCTGGAACCCAACGCCCTGGATGCTGTTAGGCTGGAAGGGACGCCCGTGCTGCCGACTCTCTTCGGCGGAAACCAGCAATAGCTCGATCGAATTAAGACGAAAGTAAAAAGGGCGTTCCCGAGCGGGAGCGCCCCTTCTATTACAGCCCTATTCCGTTAAGTGACCGACGTTACTTTTTCGCGAACCGCACGCTGTCGAGGATGACGTTGAACGTTTTGTCGTATTTTTCATACGCCGGTTGCGGAGCCACGCAAACAAAAGAGACCAGCCCTTCGGGGCGAAGCGTGGTAATGATCCAATCGGTCTCCTGGCCGCCCACGGGAGAATCGTTGCTGAGGTACGTGGCGAGCCCCGGCTGGCCGTTCAAGCGCACGTGTTCAGGCTGCCTGGTAATCTTCATGTTTGGATTCGATTTCTGAAGCTCTTGAATCATCTGCTGCGTGGCATTGTTTAACGCATCCCAATCGTTCGAATTGCCGCTGGCCTGCGTCATACTAATGATTAAGCCGTACGCCAAGGCAGCGTGCCCGGTGCCGTCGTCCACTACGCCGCCATCAGGCGCAAACGAAGCGCCATTCCCATTGTTGTCGGGATACTTCTTCCAATTGTCGGGATACTTCAGCGAATAACCGTTCGCTTTATAGGCAGCGAAGTTTCCCGAAGGCGGAACCGGAGGCTTTCCAGCTGCGGCTGCCGCGGGCGTCAGCTTCTTTGCTACGGGCAGAGCCAGCACTTCGCGCTTGATCGCTTCGAACTCCGGAGAATCCCGCCTGGGGTTCGGCGGAACGCCACCCAGCTTATCAATCTCTTCGTCCACGCGCTCGACGCGGTGCTCGGGATTGGGATGATCGGAGAAAAACTCCGGCGGATTCTTCCCTTTCGTCTCCGCTTCGAGCTTCTCGAAGAATTGCGCCATCGCGCGCGGATCGTAACCGCTGTCGTAAAGCACCTGCGTGCCCATCACGTCCGCCTGCGATTCCGCAGTTCGTGAATAACGGAGCAAAACTCCTCCCGCGGCAAACGCGCCTAGCTTGGTCAGCAACGCTCCGCCGGTTGACCCGCCAAAGATTCCCCCCGCAATGCCGAGAAAACCCTCGGCGGCCTCTGCCTTAGTGGCCTGATTCGTCCCGTGCCGCAGCGCCACATGAGAAAGCTCATGCGCCATGACGCCCGCAAGCTGCGCTTCGTTGTCGGCCGCCTCAATGGCTCCGCGATTGATAAAAACGTATCCCCCAGGCAGGGCGAACGCGTTGATGGCTTTGTCATTCACACAATGAAATTCGAACGGATACTGCACTCCATTGGTCGGCAGCTTGGCGACCAGCCGCATTCCCAGTTGCGTTAGATACGCGTCGACTTTGGGCGCGTTGCAAAGAGGCAACTGTTTTGCAGCGTCCGTCGCCGCTCGCTTCCCCAACTCAATATCCTGCTGAGGGCTGAACATGTTCCATCCGGGCTTCAGCGCCGTGCGTTGAGCCGAAGCCACCGGCGTGAGGCCTAAGGACAAGCACAGGAGGCCGCAACACACCGAGGTTGGGTGCGGCACCAGCCGCCTCGCTTTGACGGTCCGCCCTCGGGACGGATTCTCTTTCCCACGCAAAGCGTTCACTCCGGCCTCCGCAATGGTTCGAACCCAGCTCATGAGGAAATTTCTCGCTCCGGAATTACTTTAGCACTTGGCGGAGTCAAAAAGAAAAGCCCGGGTGGCTGGGCACCCGGGCGTGGGGGTAGAGCAGGGCCGAAAATTCAATTTATCGAGCTAGACGCGGCGACGGCTCGGGAGCGGGCGTAGCGTTCGGCGCATCCGCCGCCTTGCCGCTTCGCGCGGGCACCGCTCGCGCTGCTGGCGGAGGCTCCGGCTTGCGAGCCGGCATGGCCAGGTTTTCGCCTTCGCGGACAAACGTCAAACCGTTCTGTTCCTTATTCCAATCAATGCAAATCAAGTCGCCGAGGTGAACTTGCTCGGTGGCAAGCAGGTTGGCCAAGGGATAGACGACGTGGCGCTCGATGGCCCTCTTCAAATGCCGTGCGCCGTAGCGCTGGTCGGTGCCTTCGTGCAGAAGAAATTCGCGGCCCTGCGGCGTCACACGGAACAGGAACTGGCCCTTGGCGGTCTCCAGAACGCGGTGCTGCACCTGGCCCAACTCAATTTCGAGGACTTGCTCCAATTGTTCGCGGCGCAGCGGATGGAAGACCACCACTTTGTCCAGGCGGTTCATGAATTCCGGAGAGAACTTGCGGCGCGCCGCTTCCACGGCGGTACGCTCGACTTTTTGATCCAAACCGGCGGCAGGCTTGTCCGTCGGCTGAACGAAACCCATTCCGCCCTGCATCAGTTCCGTGATTTCGCCGCCGCCAAGGTTCGACGTCAAAAAAATGACTGTCTGAGAAAGGTCTACGCGGCGATTGTCCCCCAGCGTCAGCGTGGCCTTATCCAGCATGCCCAGCAGCAGCTGCCAGAGCGCGTCGCTGGCTTTTTCAATTTCGTCAAAAAGCAGGAAGCTGAGCTTCAGCTTGTCCGTGTGGCAGGCCGCCAAGGCTTCCTGGGTAATCAACGGATGAGTCTCCCGGTGACCCAGGTAGCCTGGGGGAGAGCCAATCAGCTTGGCGATTTCGTGTGAGTGCTGGAACTCTGCACAATCAACCTTGATCACGGCGCGGGAGTCTCCAAAGAGGATCTCCGCGGCCGCTTCCACGATGCGGGTTTTACCTGAACCAGTAGGGCCGAGAAAGAGTAGGTTGCCCACCGGGCGGCCGGGGGAGTTCAATCCAGCACAGAAAACCTGGAACATGTCCACCAGCGACTGCACACCTTCTTCCTGGCCGACAATCTTGGAGCGCAGGGAGGCGTGAAAATCTCGAGTGTCATTGCTGCGGATGCTTGGGTCCAGTTGGTGGCGGACGGCGGCTTTCATCGCTTTGACCCTTCTCCGCGTCCAGTTCCCCCCCAAACGCGGCGCGCGTCTCAAACGATCGCGCGAAGACTAAGATAGTGCATGGAGGGTGCCAATCCTTTTCACGCTGTTGCTGGAGAGGAAACACACTGATTTCAATGACATACGAGGTTTCAAATTCCATATCCTGTCTCACGGGTTGAGACGGAGTTCCATTTGCGTCAAGAATGAGAGAATGAGGTGAGGCGGCAGAACACTTTGTGTCAGCCCACGGGCGACAAAAAGGGGCGCGGCTTCATGCGCCCCCCGGTGCTGGTTAAAGCTTTACTTTAGGAGCGTTCTGCCCTGAGCCACTTAAGAATTGGAACGATCCTGCTTCTTCCGGCTTTGCGGTGCGGCGGCAGGTCCCCCGCCCGGTTGCGCCGCGCGCGACTTCTTCTCTTCAGCGACGGTTTCCTCCGGTGCGCTCGCAGATTTGCCATCGGTGGCTTCGGCGCCGGCGGCAGCCGCCCCAGCTTTTTTGGCAGCCGATTCCACCAGCGCTCCCTCGCCCTCGCGCACGAAGGTGAGGCGGTTGTTTATCTTGTCCCAATCGATGCATACCAAATCGCCCAAGTTCACTTGATCGGTCGCGAGGAGATTTGCGAGTGGATAGACGACGTGGCGCTCGATGGCCCGCTTCAAGTGGCGGGCGCCATAACGCTGGTCCGTGCCTTCTTGCAGCAGGAAATCGCGCCCCGAAGGAGTCACGCGGAAAAGGAACTGCCCCTTGGCGGTATCCAGAACGCGCTGCTGTACCTGACCCAATTCGATGTCGAGAACTTCCTGCAACTGTTCCTTCTTGAGGGGATGGAAGACCACCACTTTGTCCAGGCGGTTCATGAATTCTGGAGAGAATTTCCGCCGCGCCGCTTCTACGGCTGTCCGCTCAACCTTTTCGTCCAGGCCGGTTGCCGGCTTGTCAGTCGGCTGGATAAAGCCCATGCCCCCCTCCATCAGCTCGGAGATTTCGCCTCCGCCCAAGTTGGAGGTAAGAAAAATGACCGTTTTGGACAAATCGACTTTGCGATTGTCGCCAAGCGTCAGCGTGGCTTTGTCCAGCATCCCCAGCAGCAACTGCCACAAGGCATCGCTAGCTTTCTCAATTTCATCGAAAAGCAGGAAGCTCAGTTTCAGCTTGTCGGTGTGGCAAGCCGCCAGCGTTTCTTGCGTGATTAGCGGATGCGTTTCCCGGTGTCCCAAATAGCCCGGAGGCGAGCCAATGAGCTTCGCGATCTCGTGCGAATGCTGAAACTCCGCGCAATCCACCTTAATGACTGCCCGCGCGTCTCCAAACAGAATCTCCGCGGCCGCTTCCACGATACGCGTTTTGCCGGATCCGGTCGGCCCCAGAAAAAGCAGATTGCCCACCGGGCGGCCCGGGGAATTCAGGCCGGCGCGGAACACTTGGTACAGATCAACGAGCGCCTGTACCGCCTCTTCCTGGCCGACAATCTTCGCTCGCAGCGCCGACTGGAAATCGATCGTATCCGAACTGCGCTTGGTTGGATCGAGAGAAAGAGTGTAGTCGCTCATAACCGCCTCCTAGCGAACCCGCCCCTGCTGGCTGCCGTACCGCCCGCGTCCCCGGTCAAACTGTTCCAATTTGACCTGGATGGTAGACTGGAGGAGCCGCAATTGTACCAGCAGCTCCTTTGCCACAACGGGCGATTCTGAAATTCGGAGGAGCGGCGGAAACACGTCCGCCAACTCGAGGTTGAGGGTACGAAGCGAGGATACAAGTTTTTGGACCGCCGGAGAGTGGGGATCCGCCAGGTCCGCGGAGTGCTTGCACTGCTCACGCAGAGCTCTCCAATTGAGCTCCACGAATGGATGCTTCCTGGAGACTTCCTTTACGACCTCCTCGGTAATGCGCGCGCGTTGTCCCAAGCGCGCCAAATGTAGCTGCTGTACTTTTTCGCCGCGGCGCACGTTGTGCACCAGGTAGAACGAATTCCCTTTGCGGCGAACAAAAGCCATGACCTTACCTCATCTCCTGTTGCTGGCGTAGTGTAAATGGCTTCCACTACGCCCTGCAATATTAGACACAGAATTTCACCAAAAGTTGCACAGTATCAGTAACCCCTTCGCCCTAAACGCGCTGGCGGCCAAAACCTCCTCCCTTTTTTGCTCCCTTCCATCGATTCTTCACCTCTATGGTTGTTCGGTTTTACCAATTTCCTCTTTTGCGCGCTTCTCTACACTCGCGCAACTCGCGCTTCGCGTTCAATAGGCGCTCTTTGGGTTTCACCCACAGAATCGGCTACTTCATTAAACCCGACAGCGGCATTTTTCTCTTGTCCTTCCCGGTCCTCCTACCTACCATGACCCTTCCTTTTCTTTGATCGTGAGTCGCAGTTGAGGAGTGAAAACCAACAATGTCCTGGGCTCCCGTCTACCAGCTCGTGCAACGAATTCCTCGCGGAAAGGTTCTAACGTATGGAGGGCTGGCCAAAGCCCTGCGTCTGCCTGGCGGCGCGCGAACGGCCGGACGCGCCATGGCCGCTACACCCTCCGGAAGAGGCATACCCTGGCATCGCGTGATCGGCGACCGCGGCGAAATTCTCATTCGCGGACCTCATGCCTTGCTTCAAAGAAAACTTCTCGAAAGTGAAGGCATTACGCTCGTAGAGTTTCGTGTGGACCTGAGAAAGCACCTGTGGAAGCCAGCCAAAAAGACTACGCCGCCAAAAAAGAAAACACCGCCCAAAAGGCACGCTGAAAGATAAAACCGCCCACAAGCGTATCCGAGAGTGAATCCGCTCGCAGGTCGCCGCCGCGCATTGTGTGGGGTCCGGCGGTCTGCGGTATGCTATAGGCTCTTCTTTCCCGATCAGCCTCTCGTGGTGGGGGCGAGGAAAATGGCGAATCCCATCCTTCAAGTGGAGAACCTCGTCAAGCGCTACGGCGAAGTGGAAGCCGTGCGCGGGGTCAGCTTTTCCGTCGAAGAAGGCGAGGTCTTTGGTCTCCTCGGCCCTAACGGCGCTGGAAAAACGACCACCGTCGAAATTCTCGAAGGATTGCGCACCCTCGACTCGGGCCAAGTGTCGGTTTGCGGCCTCGACCCGCAACGCGAATCGGTAGCCCTTAAACACGAAATCGGTGCCGCCCTGCAATCCACTTCCCTTCCGGACAAACTTCGCGTCATCGAAGCCCTTCGCCTCTTTGCCAGTTTCTATAAGCGCGGCCGCAAGCCCGAAGAACTGCTCAAACGTTTCGGCCTCGAAGAAAAGCGCCACACTTTTTATCACCAGCTCTCCGGTGGCCAGAAGCAGCGCCTGGCTCTGGCCATGGCCCTCATAAACGACCCACAAGTTCTCTTTTTCGATGAGCCGACCGCCGGTTTAGATCCTCAAGTGCGCCGGGAAATCTACGACATCATTGAGGAGCTGAAGCGCGAAAAGAAAACCATCGTGATGACCACACATTACATCGAAGAGGCCGAGCGGCTCTGCGACCGCGTGGCCATTATCGATCACGGAAAAGTAATAGCCTTCGGTACGCCGCGCGAGCTGAAAGCCCACTCGGGCGGCACCACGCGCATTGAAGTGCGCCTCTCCAAGCCCGAGTCCAATGGAAGACTAAAGAGCCTCGAAGGTGTGGTCGACGCACGCGAACTCGACGGCGCTTACGTCTTGCATTCGCAGCGCCCGCCGCAAACCATCGTCTCTTTGGTCAAACAACTCGAAGCCCAAGGCAACGACCTCGTCAGCCTTGAAATCGCCACGCCCTCGTTGGAGGATGTTTTCATTGAAATGACCGGAAGGAGGCTACGCGATTGACCAACTTCACCACATTGACCCGCACACGCATTCAGCTCGCCATGCGAAATAAGATGTTTTTCTTCTTCAGTGTGGTCTTTCCGCTCGGGATGTTTTTCCTTTATGCTGGAATTTTCGCCCGCGGCAATCCCCGTGTGGTCAGTTATTTCCTGGGTCCCGTTATCGCTTTCAATGTGATGGGCAGCTTCTGGGGACTCAGTGCCGCACTCGTGATGTTCCGCGAACAGGGAATCCTGCGCCGCTTCCACGTCACCCCCGTCACCGCCACAGATATGCTGGCGTCAAGCCTCCTGGCAAATTTCGTTCTCACGGTTCCGACCGTTTGTGTTGAGCTACTTCTCGCGCGATTCATCTTTCGTGTGCCGAGCCTCGGTAACCTTCTCTCGCTCGCCGTTCTGGTTACCGTAGGCACCGTTTCTTTTGGCTCTCTCGGTCTCGTCGTAGCCAGCGTGACCAACACCATGCAAGAGACCCAGGTGCTGAACCAGCTGATTTGGCTGCCATTGATTTTTCTCTCCGGCGCTACATTCCCGCTTGCGTACTTGCCAAACTCCGTCCAGCACTTTAGCCTCTTTTTGCCGGCTACGTATCTTGTGACTGCCCTTCAGAATGCCCTTTATCAATCGTTCCCCGTATGGAAGCTTTTGGTACAAGTCTTCGCGCTCGCGTTATGGGCAATTCTCACGTTTTTCGTGGCGGCGCAGCTCTTTCGTTGGGAGCCCGAAATCAAAATCCCACGCAAAGCTAAACTTTGGGCCTTAGCCACGGCGTTGCCTTTCTTTCTCTTGGGGGTCTGGGAAAATGGCAACGGCGATATCCTTAGGCAGGCGCAAACCGCTTTCCACTCTTTGGAACGGCCAGCGAATGCTGACCAGCAAGCAAAAACCAGCAAGTAACAGCCTCGCGCAGCCGCACCAGGCGCGCCAATTTGGTTCGAAGGGGCCGACATCCCTAGCTTTGCTGCATTGACGCTCGCTTTCCCATACCGTATTCTGAATTTTGCAGCCGCACTGCTTCACGCGGCCTTTCCAAGGGAGCACCTATGGCGATTCAGCCGACGGAGAAAATCTGGCATAACGGAAAATGGATTAATTGGGACGACGCCACTCTGCACGTTCTCTCTCACGTGGTCAGCTACGGCTCCGCGGTTTTTGAAGGCATCCGCTGCTATGAAACCAAGCAGGGCCCGGCTATCTTCCGCCTCCGCGAACACATGCAGCGGCTCATCAACTCCGCCCGCATCTATCGCATGGAGCTTCCCTACTCCGTTGACGAATTCTCGAACGTCGCCTGCGAACTCGTTCGCGTCAACAAATTGAATTCTTGCTACGTGAAGCCCATCGTCCTTCGGGGCTACGGCGACGTCGGCGTGAACCCGCTCAATTCTCCCATTGACCTCTACATGGCCTGTTGGAGTTGGGGCGCCTATCTCGGTCCAGACGCGCTCTCGAAAGGCGTTGACGTGGGCGTCAGCTCCTGGACGCGTATCGCGCCGAATACGCTGCCGGCCATGTCCAAAGCCGCCGCGAACTACATGAACTCGCAGCTCATTCGTATGGAAGCGTCGTTCAACGGCTTCACCGAAGGCATCGCGCTCGATTCCGACGGCCATGTCAGCGAAGGCTCCGGCATGAACGTTTTCCTGGCGCATGAGGGCACGCTCTACACGCCGCCGCTGGCCACCAGCATTCTTCCGGGCATCACGCGCGACGCTATCGTCAAAATTGCCGAAGATCTTCGTATTCCGTGCAAAGAAGCCGTCATTCCGCGCGAAATGCTTTACATCGCCGATGAAGTTTTCTTCGTAGGCACGGCTGTGGAAGTCACGCCCATCCGCTCGGTGGACCACCTTCAGGTGGGCAAAGGCGTGGCTGGACCGATTACGCGCAAGTTGCAGGAAGAATTCTTCGCCATCACCACCGGCAGCAAACCCGACCGCCACAATTGGCTCACGCCCGTGGGGGCTCCGGTCGGCGCCGCCATTCGCTAGGATAGTAATCTCAAACGGACCAGGTCTTTCGCAATTGGATCGAGACCATTCCCGAAGTTGCACTTTAACCAATTTGGCCCTGTGCTCTATTAGCCCGATGTGTTCTGATGTGACCTGCTTGTTCCATTCTTCGGGAGGCCAACCGTGTCCAACGCCCCCATCCGCATCGGCATCATTGGAGATTTCGAGCCCAGTTATCACTCGCACTTTGCGACCAACGCAGCGCTTTACGATGCCGCCACAAAATTGAGAGTCCCACTTACGGTGCGTTGGATTGCGACGCCGACCCTCGAAGGCGATGACGCGTCACAAACTCTTTGCCAGTGGGACGGACTCATCGCTGGGCCAGGGAGTCCCTACAAAAGCTTCAACGGAATGTTGCGCGGCATCGAGTTTGCTCGAACCCGCGACTGGCCTTTCACCGGAACTTGAGGGGGCTTCCAATATACTCTGGTAGAGTATGCGCGAAACGTTTTGAACATGGACGACGCCGACAGCGCAGAGAACAACTCCGGTTCCTCGCACTATGTGGTCACTCCGCTTTCCTGCAGCTTGCCGAATCGTCGCGAAGCCGGCCCGAAAGCCTCAGGCGACGAACGTTTGACGATTTTGCCGGGTAGCCGGCTTTATTCCATCTGCGGAAGTGAGGCCCATTCCGAGCAGTACTACTGCAACTACGGCGTGAACGAAGAGTACGAAAGGCAGTTTCAGGCCTCGGGGCTTCGCGTGAGCGCGCGCGGCATCCAGGGCGAGACTCGTGCCGTCGAACTGCCGGACCATCGCTTTTTCATCGCGACTTTGTTCCAGCCGCAGCTTTCGTCGCGCCCGGAAGCTCCGCACCCCTGCTTGCTGGCGTTTCTGCGAGCGGCTATCCAATTCCAGAAAGCACGGCGTCGCGTCGCTCACACAAAAGTGCGCGCGAATGCCGCCGCACCATAAGGTCAGCGTACCTCCGTCTTTTGTGACGCGGCCGCACTGACCGCCGCAGATTCTTTGTCCTTCTCATCACACGCGCTCACTCGCCTCTCCAGAAATTGCCGCTCCATCGGGCTCCGCGCCAGCAACAAGGCTGCCTCGAAGTGCTCGCGCGCAACCTTGCGTCTCCCTCGGCGCAGTTCTAATTCGCCAAGCGCTGCGGAATAGAACGGGTAGCTCAGGAGCCGCTCCCTTCCTTCAATCGCATGAAGCTCTCGCAGCCCGCTTTCGGGTCCTTCCATCTCCGCGACCGCAATGGCCCGGTTCAGGGCCACCACCGGCGAAGGTCGAATGGACATCAACATGTCGTAGAAGGACACAATGGTCCGCCAATCCGTATTCTCCGCGCTGGTGGCCGTCGCGTGAATCGCGGCAATCCCTGCTTCGACGTGATATTCGCTCATCTCGGGCCCGGTTGCCGCGAGGTCCAGCAGCCTTTGCCCTTCGACAATAAGCTCGGTATCCCACCTCGACCGATCCTGCTCATAAAACGGACTCAAGTTGCCGGCCCCGTCCACGCGGCTCGGCAAACGCGCCGCGTGCAAATGCATCATGGCCGCAAGCGCGTGAGTCGCCGGGGTAGCTGCCGGGGGATGTCCGAGGAGAATTTTTGTCAGGCGCATCGCCTCCCGGCAAAGTTCTGCTCGCACTGCCGCCTTGGTTGACGACCCATGATAGCCCTCGTTGAAAAGCAGATAAAGCGCCCGCTGCACGGCAGGCAGCCGCACCGAAAAGTCGGCGTCGTCCGCGATTTCAAACAGCCGTTTGGACTCGGCAAGCACCTTCTTGGACCGCGTTATGCGCTTCTCCATGGCGGCGTGGCCGCTTACGAATGCCCCAGCAACCTCGCTGACGCTGAATCCGCACAGAATATGCAAGATCAGCGCGATCTGACTCTCCTCCGCCAGCCGCGGGTGGCAGCAGGAGAACATCATGCGCAGCTCATCGTCTTTGATCGCCGCCGGTGAAAACAGTTCTTGGATCGCGGGGACCAGCGTCCACTCGCTTTCCAGCAGCCTCCCCAATTCCGGCGCGTACGTGCGCGCCGTGCGCTCACGCCGCAGCACATCCAGCGCGCGGTTTTTCGCCGTGGCCATCAACCACGCCGACGGGTTCTCCGGCACCCCCCGGAATTTCCACACTTCCAGGGCGCGGCAGAAGGCGTCTTGCACGACATCTTCCGCCAGCGCCAGGTTGTGTACTCCAAAGAGGCGCGTGAGCGCGGCAGTGATTCGCCCCGCTTCGCGCCGGAAGAGATGCTCCTCGAGTTCCATTTACATGCTCAGCTGCATGATCGGCCGAACTTCTACCGAGCCCCCGAACTCAAAAATGGGACAACCTAAGGATAGCTCCGTCGCCTGCGAAAGGTCCTTGGCTTCGATCAGCGTGTAGCCGCCCACGATGTCCTTTGCCTCGGCGAACGGGCCGTCAGTCACCGCCTTCTTCTGGCCTTTGACCAACTTCCCCGTGCGCTCCAGCGGGTGGCCTTGGTCCTTGATATGGCCCTTGGCTCCAAGTTCCTTCATCCACGTCATCCACTTTTGTATGGTTTGCTGCGCCACCTCCGGGGATCTGCCGCCCTCACCACCGCGATAAAGAAATAGGAATTCACTCATGTTCTTCTCCTGTGCGTCGGATTTCGTACTTCACTCCCTAGACGTTTGAAGAGGTCCCTGCCGGACACCCATTGTTCCTTATTCGCCATGCCGGAGATTCTTTCTGCCATTCCCCCCAAAGCCAGACGAAAACAAGGGCCTCAAGACTGCCGCTTCCTCACAAATTCGTAAGCTTCCCACGCGAGTTCCACCCACCCGGATTCTCCGTCCTTCAGAGCCACCCATTCCTTCATCAACCGCCCCTGCCCCGGATCGAAGCGCTCGCCCCTCTTCGCCTCCACCAGTTCATTGACTCGCTCTCTTGGAAGCTTGACCACCATCTTCCCTCTTCCATACATCGCAAATATCTTGCCTTTCGCTTTGAGGCCGTAGGAGGAGAAAAGCTTTCTCGTCTTCACGCCCAAGACTCTTGAGAATGCCCGAACCACGGGAGCAAATCTCGGATCGATCTCCGGTGCCTCCGTTTTTCCCGCTTTTTTCTTAGCCTTCTTCTTCATGGTGGATTGCCCCTCGTCGCTTGCTCATGGAGTTCTGGCTTTTCCATTTTCCCTTTTCCACCTTTCCATTTTCCCTCCTTCTTACCCCAAGTGTTGGCGGCGAATGGTAGAAGAGGGCTGGCATTCCACGCCACAATGTGGCTAGAATGCACGCGTTCGAATCGCGTGCATCTTCCTTTCCACCCTGGGAGGAATTCTCATGTACAGCATCACGAAAAAGCTCGTCGCGGAATTCATCGGCACCTTTGCACTGATTTTCTTTGGCGCCGGCTCGGTCTGCGCGGACCAGTATCTGCGCAGCTCCGGAGGCGTCGGACTGCTCGCTATCGCCCTTGCGCACGGCCTTGCTATTGCCATCATGGTTTCCGCCTTCGGTCACATCTCCGGCGGCCATTTTAATCCTGCGGTGACCATCGGCATTTGGGTCACCAAGCGCGTGAACACCGTCGAAGCCCTTTTGTACTGGGCCGCACAGCTCTTGGGAGGAACCGTCGCCGCGTTCGTTCTGAAAGCTGTTATTCCCGATGACATATGGCGCGCGGTCGCTCTGGGCACGCCAGAACTGGCGCGAGACTTTCCGCGCTGGGCGGCAATGTCGCTCGAAGGGGTCACGACTTTCTTCCTCGTGCTCGTAGTCTTCGCTACGGCAATCGATGAAAAGGGCGCGTTTAAAGCGATTTCCGGCTTCGGTATTGGCCTGACGATCACGTTGGGAATCCTGGTGGCGGGTCCGCTGACCGGCGCCGCACTCAACCCCGCCCGATTCTTCGGACCTGCTCTCGCCGCCTGGCATTGGGCCAGTTGGGGTGTCTACTTTGTCGGTCCGCTCGCGGGGGGCTTCCTCGCCGGCCTGCTCTATGACAGCCTCTACTTGAAAAAAGCCTAATAGCGTGACCAAAGAAGGCCGGCTTGCTAGCGACGCATGCGACTTCGAACCATTTTCCTTCTTCCATTTTCTTTGGTCTTCCCACTAAGAACTTATCGCCAAAAACGGAGAACTTCCCCTCCGTACAGGTAACTACCGCGCAACCAGCCTGTCCGGGCCTCCTTGCCCGCCCTTCGCTCGGATGCTAGCTTCGATTGATCGCTGCACGTTTGCGGGGTTAATTCACATGCCGACTAGCGTTGACGATCTGCTCCGCCGAGCCGTCGAAAACAAATCCTCCGACTTGCACCTTAAAGTCGGCAACCACCCGTATCTGCGCGTGGACGGCCTGCTTACACCGCTCACCGACGTCGCCCGCATCACGCCCGAGGAAATGCTTTCCATGGCCTTCAGCATGATGACCAACCGCCAGAAGCAAAAGTTCAAAGAGACGGCGGAATTGGACATGGCGTATGGTGTCGCGGGCCTGGGCCGCTTCCGTGTAAACGTCTTCCAGCAGCGCGGCAACGTCGGCATGGTCCTCCGCGTCATCCCGACAAAAATCCGTACCTCCGAGGAATTGAATCTTCCACCGGTCATCAACAAAATTTGCGAAGAACAGCGCGGCCTCGTCCTCGTCACGGGAACCACCGGTTCCGGTAAGTCCACTACGCTCGCGGCCATCATTGACCGCATTAACGCATCCCGCGCCGACCACCTTATCACCATCGAAGACCCAATCGAGTTCCTGCACCGCGACAAAAAGAGTTTCATTAATCAGCGCGAAGTGGAAGTCGACACAGCGAACTTCTCGACCGCCTTGCGCGCCGCCCTTCGTCAGGACCCCGATGTGATTCTCGTCGGCGAAATGCGCGACCTCGAAACCATTTCCACCGCTCTGCTGGCCGCCGAGACCGGCCACCTCGTGCTGTCTACCTTGCACACTCTCGACGCTACGGAAACAATTCAGCGTATTATCGCGGTCTTCCCGCCACCCGAGCAGAAACAGATTCGTTTGCAGCTTGCCGCCACGCTAAAAGCCGTCATTTCCCAGCGCCTCGTCCGCCGCGCCGACGACAAGGGCCGTGTGCCCGCGGTCGAAGTCATGATTGCCACTGCATACATCCGCGATTGCATTATCAATCCCGACAAGACTCGCCTCATTCATGACGCCATCGCCGCTGGCACCAGCCAATACGGCATGCAGACCTTCGATCAATCGCTCTTCGATCTCTACTCCAAGCAACTCATCACCATTGACGAAGCTCTGGCGCGCGCTTCCAACGCCGACGAATTCAAGCTGCGTATCCAGGGCATACGCTCCGCCTCCGACGCCGCCCGCGAGGAAATGGAACGCCAGATGGCCGACTTCGAGCGCTTCGCCCGCAAGTAAGGTTCGCGGTCGACAGACAGCTCACAGTCAAACCGTCCTATGAACTCTAAAGCGTTCTTTGCTCCCCCTCTTTGCATTGCCCCCTTTTGCTTTTTTCCGCGGCGCTCTCAAAATCGACTACCAGCACTCCTGAGCATCCCTTCCCGATGTTCCAGGGGACTTATTGGGATTACCAGGGACTGGTGCGCTGGACACATGAAAACTCCAATCGTGCCAGCGAAACCAAAGTCTCATGGCATATGGAAGTCCGCCGATTCAGTCAGCATGGTGATGCTCGGGCTGCTGTCATCCGTGGTTTTCCCTCTGATCGGGTCAGATGGCAATTCGCAACCTCCCGACTCCCTCCTGATCGAATCGGGCGGCAAATTCTACCTTGTCGACTCTGCGCGCTTCGATGGCGCGCTTCACCAGCTTGAACAACAACCTTCCGGCAATCTGTCTACGACTATCACCATCACGGAACCGTGGCCGACACTGAACTAAAGCTGACCTCGTTCCATCAAGGTTCGGACGCCAATCGATGAACTTACATGCCTGCACTTCTTCTCAGTGCCCTCGGTGGTCCGGCCTCTGTGTTAAATTCTTCCTTCCCGTTTCTACCCCACTGCAAATAACACAACCGGAGTCGCCATGGACGACCGCTCTTTGCTTGAACAAGTCCTCCAAGCCTGGCGCGTCAACAGCGCGATCAACCTGAAGCTGGTTTCTGCCATTCCGCTAAAAGGTTTCGAAGCCGTGCCTCTCGGTTCGCGCGGACGCACCGTCGCCAAACAGCTTGCTCATATGCAGAAGGTTCATTCCGGCTGGCTCAAGTACAACGGCGCGCGCCTTTCCCGCGACGCTCGGCCGCTCCACCGCAACGCGAAGCTCGACCGCAAGCGCCTCGCCTCTGCCTTCCGAGCCTCAGGCGCCGCCGTCGAAACCTTTCTCCGCGAAAGGCTGCAATCCGGTCAACGCATCCAGTTTTTTCAGGGCAAACCGATCCGCTGGATGTGCTACCTCATCGCGCATGATTCGCATCACCGCGGCCAGATCGCCCTGGCCCTCAAGCAAAACGGCATGCGCCTGCCGAACAAAGTGGCTCTCGGGGGCATCTGGTATTCCTGGTATGGCGGCAACTTCTGAGTCCCAAAGCGCCTCCGCCCTTCAATTCCCTTCTCTTCAGTTTGGCGCTTGCCGGGACGTTGTTGGGGCACCTCTAAGTTACCTTCATCGCTCTTCTCGTCGACCTTTAGCTCTCAGCTCCCGAGCTCATTTCACGAAACCTTTTCCAATCCCGGGCGTATAATCCTCAGAAACCAATCTGGGGTGTGGCCATGCAAATTCCCTCAAGCATGCTTCGCGCTGTTGTAGTCAGCGCAGTAGTCACCGCTGCGGTCGCACTGCCGTTTGATTTCTTGAGTGCACAAACGGCCACCTCGGTCGGTGCTTCTCGCACTTTCGTCATCCGCGGTGCCCGGATCTTCGACGGCGACAAACTCCTGCCCGCTGCTGACGTCTCTGTAGAGCACGGCGTCATCAAAGCAATGGGAAAGAATCTGAAGGTTGCTCCAGGTACCAAAGAAATCGACGCATCCGGTGACACGCTCCTCCCCGGCCTGATTGACTCGCACACCCACACTTGGGGCAAGGCGCTCGAGCAAGCTCTCGTCTTCGGCGTGACTACGGAACTCGACATGTTTTCCGATCCCAAGTTCGATGCGGATGTTCGCAAACGCGAAGCCGCTGGCCAAAACCTCAACGCCGCGGACCTTCGTTCTTCGGGCACGCTCGTAACGGTAGCCAAGGGCCATGGCACGGAATACGGGATTCCAATTCCCGTTCTCGCCAGCGCTGCTGACGCGCAGTCTTTTGTGGATGCCCGCCTGGCGGAAGGCAGCGATTACATCAAAATCATCTACGACGATGGCAGCCCCTACGGCTTTTCTATTCCCACTCTCACAAAAGAAGAACTTGCCGCCGTCATCGCCGCGGCTCACAACCGCAAGAAAATGGCGGTGGTTCACATCGGTTCGTTGTCTGGTGCCCGCGACGCGATCGAAGCCAACGCAGATGGCCTAGTCCACACTTTCGAAGACGCGACTCCCGCGCCCGATTTCGCTGCGCTCGCCAAACAGCATCGCACCTTCGTCATCCCCACGCTCTCTGTCAACGAATCTGTCACCGGCAAAGCTTCCGGAGAGTCGCTCCTTAACGATGGGCGCCTCTCGCCCTACATCAACGATCAAACTGCAGTCAATCTTAAAAAGGCGTTTCCGCACCGCAACGGCAGCAAAGCGGACTTTGCCAACGCGATCGCCTCCGTGCGCGCGCTCCGCGCCGCAGGCGTTCCCCTCCTAGCCGGCACGGATGCGCCGAATCCCGGCACGGGTCACGGCGCGAGCATCCATCGCGAACTCGAGTTATTGGTGCAGGCTGGCCTCACGCCGACCGAAGCCCTTCGCTCGGGTACTTCCGTCCCGGCAAAAGCTTTCGGTCTCAACGACCGCGGCCGAATCACCACCGGCCTTCGCGCGGATCTTCTTCTCGTAAGGGGCGACCCTGCGACAGACATTACCGCCACGCGAGACATTATCGCCATTTGGAAAACCGGTGCCGAAGTGGATCGCGCCGCAACCCGGGCGGCCGTCGAAAAAGAACGGCAGGAGGCTGCCGCCGGCAAGGCCATGCCTGCTCCGGCGGGCTCCGAGTCCGGCTTAATCAGCGATTTCGAAGATGGAGGCACAACCGCAAGGTTCGGTGCGGGGTGGTCCGTCTCGACGGATTCCTATGCAGGCGGCAAGTCCGCAGCGGAAATAAAATGGATCGCTGACGGCGCCGACGGCAGCAAAGGTGCGCTTCAGATTTCCGGCACAATCTCCGACGCGTTTGCATACGCTTGGGCGGGCGCTTTCTTTTCGCCCGGCTCCGCGCCGATGGATCCCGTCAACCTTTCTTCCAAGAAAGCGATTCGCTTCTGGATTCGTGGCGATGGCCGTCCCTACCGCTTGATGATCTTCACCAAGTCCGGTGGGTACAATCCGGCCGTCCAAAATCTGACGGTCACTACCGAGTGGAAGGAAACCACCCTCCCATTCTCGGCTTTCGGCATCGACGGTCACGACATTGGCGGCATTCTTTTCACTGCCGGCGGCTCTCCCGGTCCGTTTCAGTTCGTCATCGACAACGTGCGCCTCGAGTAGCAACCCCTCGAGAATCTCGCTTGGTCGCTGGCGTCAAATCAGAGATTCGATACCGCCCTAAGTGGTTCTTCCCCGCGCCGTATTCGACTTCGTGAAGGAGGAAAGCCGCCTTTTTTCTGAACTTTTGGACCTAACCACTGGTCACTCGCCACTTCTTCTTCTATGCTTTTCTCGTGTTCTCCAAGCCCCGCCAGCTCGACTCCGAATCCGCCCTTTACGACGCCGCCATTAAAATCCTCAAGCGCCGCGCGCACTCCGTCCACGAAATGAAGCAGGCCCTCGACCGCCGCTGCGAAGACACTGCAGTCGTCAAAAACGTCATGGCACGCCTCAAAAGCTCCGGCCTGATCGACGACGCGCGCTACGCCAAACAGTTCGCCCGCCACCGCACCGAGTCCCGCAAACAGGGCAAATTCCGCATCGCACGCGACCTTCGCGCCCGCGGCGTCCCCGACCGCCACATTGAAGCCGCCCTCGATGAAGCCGCCGAGCAAACCGACGAAGCCGCCCTGGTCCGCCAGCGCATCGAACGCAAGCTCCGCGCCGTCCGCGGTGAAATTGATGACCGCAAGCTCGCTTCCCTCTACCGCAGTCTCCTGCACTCCGGCTTTTCCGCCGAGGTCATCCGCCGCGAGCTGCGCGCCCTAACCCGCGAAGAGGTTCCCGACGCAGAAGCTGCACCAGAAGAATGAGGGCCAAGCACTTGGCCCACGAAACGCGGGTCGGCAATTGGGACAGGATTCGTCGCGATGCCCGCGGATAAAGAAGCAACCGAGGGCGTGATGCTGTACCCTCACCCTTTCCGCTTCATCACCCGCGAGGAGTGCTCATGCGCAATCTCGACCCCATCGCGGTCGTGTATCTCGCGTTCTTTGGTTTTCTGGTCCCTCTCATGGTCATTCGTGGGGGTTCGCGTGGCCAGGAATCGGCAACCCCCCGGAACAAACAGGCCACTCAAATCGTCTTCATGGAACTATTCTTTCTTCTGATTGCTTCTCTGCCGGCTTCCTCTTCATCCGCATCGCGCGCCAACACGACGCAGCCCCGATTCCCCGCAACCCGGCCCGTCCACGAGGCGTCTGGGGCGCAATAAACGTCCCTAACACGCCTCGCCCCGCGCGAAGCTTCCGCCTTCCGGTCCGATCATTCTCACGCCGCAATGGTGGTATCGTTCCGCCTCTGCAATAATGGGAAGCGGGAACGGAAGGAATGCGCCCACAGACGCCACCAAAGCAAACATGACGACGTGCAACTCCAAATCGAAAACCTTCAGCGGGAATGAGATCCGCGAGGTGTTTCTGCGCTTCTTCGAGGGCAAGGGGCACAAGCGCCTGCGCAGCTCGTCGCTGGTGCCGCATGGGGATCCCACGTTGCTTTTTACCAACGCCGGGATGAACCAGTTCAAGGACGTGTTCCTCGGCCTCGAAAAGCGCGACTACACGCGCGCCACCACGGCGCAGAAATGCGTGCGCGCGGGCGGCAAGCACAACGACCTGGAAAACGTCGGCTTCACCAAGCGCCACCACACTTTTTTCGAGATGCTCGGCAATTTTTCCTTCGGCGATTATTTCAAGAAGCAAGCCATTGCCTACGCGTGGGAACTGGTCACTTCGCCCGATTGGTTCGGCATCGACAAGAGCAAGCTGTATGCGACGGTGTTTGGCGGCGCGGAAGTCGCTCCGGGCAGCACGTTGGGCATCGACGAAGAAGCCAGAGGTTTCTGGCTCGAACAAAAGGTTCCCGCAGACCGAATCATCGCCATTCCCGGCCTGAAAGAGAATTTCTGGGCCATGGGTGATACCGGGCCCTGCGGCCCATGTAGCGAAATTCATTATGACATGGGCCCCGCCGCCTCCGAAGAAGGCCACGGGGATTGCAAATTCCCCTGCGATTGCGGCCGTTACGTCGAAATCTGGAACCTTGTCTTCATGCAGTTCAATCGCGACGCCAGCGGCAAACTCACTCCCCTGCCCAAGCCGTGCGTGGACACCGGCATGGGCCTCGAACGCGTCGCTGCCGTCCTCCAAGGGGTCATCTCCAACTACGACACGGATTTGTTTACCCCTCTGACGGACCGTGCTGCGCACCTGGCCGGCATCAAACCGATGGCCGATTCCGCTACGCAGGTCGTCGAGAGAGGCAAACATGGAATGGCGACGAAGGACGTCCAGCCTTCCCTGCGCGTTATCGCCGACCACTCCCGCGCCGCTACCTTTCTAGTATCCGATGGTGTCGTTCCCTCAAACGAAGGACGCGGGTATGTCTTGCGCAAGATCATTCGACGAGCGTTGCAGCACGTTCGGTTCATCGGCGGCGAGTCGCCGTTCCTTTCACGAATGGCCGACACGGTGCTGGTGGTGATGAAGGATGCCTATCCAGAGTTGGCGGAAAGCCTGACTCGAGTCATCAGCGTTCTGGATGAAGAGGAACGAAGGTTCGTGCGCACCATGGAAACCGGATTGAAGAGACTCTTTCAACTTTCTGAACCCCTACGGAAGCCGATGCAGAAGTATGTGGGGAAACCAACTCCATTTCCAGGAGAGAAAGCCTTCCAGCTGTATGACACATTTGGCTTGCCTCTGGATTTTATGCGTGACGTTTTGCGAGACGAAGGGTTTGTTCTGGACGAAGCCGGCCTAGAAGCCGCGATGGAGGAGCAGCGGAAGCGTGCGCGGGCGTCGTGGAAGGGCGGGGCGAAAGAGGCGGCGAATCCCGCGTATGCGAAGCTAGCGGAAACGTTCCGGACAGAGCCGGATTTTTACTGCGCGACGAGAACGAAGGATTGCCGCATTGAAGCCATCATTTTTACCGGCGGCGCTAACCGCGCCGACGCCAAAAGCGGTCTCGTCAAGGAATTGAAAGCGGGCGAGAGCGGCGAAGTGGTGCTCGACCGCACCGCGATTTACGCGGAATCGGGCGGGCAGGTGGCGGATACCGGCTGGTTCTACGACAACTCGGAGTCGCGGGAACTCGCCGAAGTGAAAGGCGCGTTCTACCCCGTCGCGGGACTCGTCGCCCACAAGGTGATCGCAAAAGAGACGCTGCGCGTGGGCGACCGCGTCGCTATAGTCGCTGACGCCGAGCGCCGCGCGCGGATCATCCGCAACCACACCGGCACGCATCTGGTCCACGCGGCTTTGCGAAACATTTTGGGCACGCATGTGAAGCAGTCCGGTTCGCTCAACGCGCCTGACCGCCTACGCTTCGACTTTTCGCACTTCGCGCAGGTCGACACCGAAGAGCTGCGCGACATCGAGCGGCAGGTCAACGACGAAATCCGCCTGAACACGCAAATTGAAACCAATGTCACCTCGCTCGAAGATGCGCTCCACTCCGGCGCGCTGGCGTTTTTCGGCGACAAGTATCCCGAATTGAACGTGCGGGTTGTGACCATTCCCGATCCTCGCTCGCCCCGCGGCTTCTACTCGAAGGAGCTGTGCGGCGGGACACACGTCACCCGGGTGGGCGACATCGGCGTGCTGAAGATCGTCAGCGAAGAGTCGGTCGCCGCAGGCGTGCGCCGCATCGAAGCCGTCACCGGCATCGCCGCGCTGGAGCACTACCAGCAGCAAGCGCAAACCCTGCGCCAACTGGCCAGTCAGCTCAACGTTCCCGAAGACACACTCCTGGCTCAGGTGGAAAAGCTCTCCTACAGCGCCAGGCACCTCGAAAAGGAGCTGGAAGCCCAGAAGCGCAAAGATGCCCTTGGCCAGCTCGACGACCTTGCCTCTCGCGTGCAAGTCATTAAGGGCATTAAGGTTATTGCCGCCGAAGTGCAAAATGTTGACCGTGAAGGACTTAGGCAGCTCGTCGACAGCCTGCGCCAAAAGCTCGGCTCTGGCGTAGTCGCCCTGGGCATGCCCGAAAACGGCAAAGTGGCCTTGATCGCCGGGGTCACCAAGGACCTCACCGCGAAAGTTCATGCTGGAAAGCTGATCGGGGCTCTGGCGGAGAAACTAGGCGGAAGAGGCGGCGGCAGGCCCGATCTGGCAGAGGCTGGCGGAAAAGATACAGCTGGCCTGAAAACGGCCCTGCAGACAGTTCCCTCGTACATCGAAGGTCTGCTATAGTGCGTTTCGATTTGACGGAGTTGTGTCCGCAGGGGTGTGCAATCAACTCCTAGCATAAGTGCCAAAAGGACGGAAGCAAAGGGCGTGACGGGTCCGTGCCTCGTGCCCCTACCGGAGCACCAATTGTTAGGGGTGCCTAGTACTCGCGGTTTATTGACGCCCCAACCGCGGAGGCGATATCAAGGAGGGAATGGGTTTAGTCTTAAGCCAAGTCCCCTTGGCCCGTTCGCCAAAATGGAGTTAAATCGAAGACGAGCATGAGCTTTCCCCGAGCCATGATGATGACCAGCAGCGTGAAACTGACGGTATGCCTGATGCTGGGTTCGCTGGCGCTCTGTGCGGGGCCAGTGAGCGCCCAGATCACCAAGATCACGGACGACAGCGGCCGCCGCTTCTTCGTTGACGCCAACCCCCAGCCAGCCAAACTGGCCGCCGCCACAAAGCACACGAATATCTATTTGCCATCGGAAGTTTCGCTCACCGGACGCTCGCGCGCTGCGATGAACGTGGACCGCGACGGCGTCGAGAAGCTGGTACGCGAAGCCGCCGAACGCCACCGCATGGATCCCGCGCTGGTCCGTGCGGTCATCGAAACGGAATCCAATTGGAACACTAAAGCCTATTCCCATAAAGGCGCCGGGGGTTTAATGCAACTGATCCCCACCACCGCGCAACGCTATGGCGCCTATGACGTTTTTGACCCGCAACAGAACATCGACGCCGGTGTTAAATATCTGAGGACGCTTTTGGAACGCTACAATGGCAACCTCGACTTGGCGCTGGCGGCGTATAACGCGGGCGAAGGCGCAGTTGACCGCGCCCACGGAGTCCCCTCCTTCCGTGAAACGCGCGATTACGTCCAAAAGGTTCAGAACGCCTACTTCCGGCCAGGCTCCGGCCGCATGCCAGACGCGTTCGTCAACTCGCACGCCATCCACAGAGACGTCTCACCCGAAGGCCGCATCATATTCACGAACGACTGAAAACGGACATAAGTTCTCGGTCCTAAGTCTTCAGTTTTGCCCCCGAAGCTGTGGGGGTCGAACGATCTTGCGTTCCGATTCTGGACTCTCTTTCTCCGGGGGGACCAGTACTGAGTGTTTAATACTTGGAGTAAGTCCCGTAAAATCACTGCGAAACGAGTTCGGGATTGCATTAATATTTCAAGAGAATACCGAAAACGTGAAGTTGAAAATGAATTAGGCGGCGCGGGATGTTGGGGGATGGAGGAAGATGTTCGCGCGGGATAAAGAGGTGATACGGATCTTCGCTTCCCTTTCGCTGGGTTGTTTCCTCACGTTGCCGTGTGCGTTTGCGTCCTCCGCGAACGCAAGAGGAAGTTCGCCGGACCCGAATCCATCGGTAAAACGCCAGTCCGCTTCTGCACAATTCGCCCGTGCCGAAGATCAGCGCACCGCCCTAAATGCCAAACCAGGCGACAAGCGCACGCTCGCGGAATACAAGCAAGTGGTGATGAGTTACCGCCGCGTGGCGTTGATTACTCCGCGTGCGCCAGAAGTGCCCGATTCCCTGCTGGCCGTCGCGGAACTCTACACGGAAATGGGCGACCGTTTTGGGCGCAGCTATTACCAACAGGCGGTGGATTCCTACGAGTTTCTTGTCCGCGAATATCCTTCGCACAAAAATTGCCAGGATGCTTTGCTGCGTGTCGCAAAATTGCAGCGCGATCAGCTTGCCGAAACTGCCCAAGCGCAGAAAACTTTCGAAGAATTTTTGAAGCGCTTCCCGCGTTCGCAAAGGAGACGCGAAGCGGAAGAAGCGCTGGCGGAATTGGCGCTGCTTCAAAACAGCAACAACAGCAGCGATGACGCGATGGCGAAAAGCAACGCGCGTGAAGGTTCGGCGGCAAGAACCGTCGGCGTGGAGGATACGCGGCCGAGCGCTCCCGTGCATTTCGGCGGCAAGTCGGTCGCTTCCTCGAATCCCGCGGAGATTCCGCGGGTATGGCGAATCCGCACTTCGCTGAACGGCGACGCCACGCGGGTGACGATCGACCTCGACAACTCCGTCGAATTCACTTCCGGCAGGATTTCCAATCCAGACCGGATCTTTTTTGATTTGCACGCAGCACGGCTGGCGCCGGAAGTGGCGCGAGGCAGCATCCGCGGTGAAGGCGATCTCCTGACGGCGGTGCGCGTGGCTCAAAATCAAGCGGGCGTGGTGCGCATAGCACTGGACGTAAACAGCGTGAAGGACTACACCGCCGTGCTGACCAACAACCCAGCGCAACTGGTGATTGATCTTTACGGAAATTCTTTCGGGTCGCAACCGGTGAGGACCGCGAGCGCCAAACGCAGCGAAAAAGCTCCGGAAAACGACAATGCCGCGGCCAACCCGCCGGCGGCAAAGAATTCCGGCGAAGAGGGTGCGCGCCCAGCGGAACAGTCGCCGGCCTCGAACGCGAAAAACGTTGTCACCGGCACGCTCGAAGCCTCGAACTCAGGAGCTAATTCGTCGCCGAGCCCACGGAACAAGCTGCCAAGCGGGAAAAAGTCAAAGTCATCAAAAGCGTTGCGCGCGGACGAAAACCCGGATTTGGTCCGCTCGGCAAGCGTCCCGCAACCCACGCGCGATGGACAAGCCACCTTGACGCGCACGCTGGGGTTGAAAATTGGGCGCATTGTGATTGACCCGGGCCACGGCGGGCACGATACAGGAACCATCGGACCGACGGGCTTGATGGAGAAAGATTTGTGCCTGGACGTGGCGCTACGGCTCGGAAAAATCATCGAGCAGCGCCTTCCCGGAGCGGACGTCATTTACACGCGCTCGGATGACACGTTCGTTCCGCTGGAGGAGCGGACCAACATCGCCAATCAAGCGAAGGCGGATTTGTTCATTTCCATTCACGCGAATTCGAGCCGCGATTCCGGGGCGCGCGGAATTGAAACCTATTACCTGAACTTGAAAGGCTCAGCGGAAGCGATGGAAGTGGCCGCGCGCGAAAACGCCACGGCGCAGGAAGGCGTCCACAACCTGGAGAGCCTGGTCAAGAAGATTGCGCAAACCGAGAAAATCGACGAGTCCAAGGAATTTGCGCAGGACATTCAAGATTCCCTGGCGAATCGGATCCAGAAGAACGCGAAAAATATAAAGAACCGCGGCGTCCGCAAAGCGCCCTTTGTCGTGCTGATTGGCGCGGACATGCCTTCCATCCTTACGGAGATTTCCTTCCTGAGTAATCCTGCCGATGAAAAGCTTTTAAAGCAGCCCGAGCAGCGGCAAAGACTGGCGGAAGGGCTATTTCAGGGCATTTCCAGTTACCTGCAAAACATGAACAGCATGACCGTAAACCTGCCGGGCAAGAAACGCCCGGGGCAACCGGTTTCCAGTGCAGCCGCCTCGGTTGAACAATCCCGCAACCAAAGGTAGCCTGTTGGTGTCCAATAATTGCTAGGGATGCGACGCCACACTAATCTTTTGTTCAGCCTTTTGTTGCTCTTAGCGCTTGCGAGTGCGCCGGATTCCCGCGCGCAGAGCAGCGCCCCGGGCGCACTCCCAGATCGCTTTGGGAGCTGGGTGTCCGCCGCATCCCCGCTCAAGGTGAAACCTGCAGAGCAAGACGCGGCGCTCCTAAGCGAGGCAGGACTGGAAGAATCCGTCACCCGGTCGTATTCAAGCGGGTCGCAGACCTTAAATGTGATCCTGAGTAGATTTCACGATCCGTCAGGCGCGTACCAGGGATACACCGCGCTTCTTGATACAGACTTGGAGCCCTCCACAGTCGGCCAGTTGACAGCGATCGGTCACGGCCGGCTGATCATGCTGATCGGGAATTTTCTGGTGATTGTAGAACAGCCGCAGCTTGCGTCCACCGCGGACCTGCGGGAGCTTTCGACCACTGTGCGAAAATCTGCCGACACTACACCGCTGCCGCCGATTCGCGCATTTTTACCCCAGGGCTTTGCGGACGGGACGCAACGGTATGCTCTGGGGCCAATGGCCTTCAGGGCAGCCCTCGACAAGCTGGGTGACGGCGAGTTCGCGCCGCTCACGAAAGAAGTCGGTTTTGATTTTGGCGCGGAAGCCATCTTCGCGAACTACCAAAAAGCAAAAGAGAGCGGCGTGCTTCTGCTGATTGACTACCCCACACCACAGTTAGCCGAGCAACACTTGCGCCATCTGGACGCAGTGCTTTCCGCCGCTGAAAAACAAGCCGGGACGACGGTGGAGCGCAAAGGTTCGCTGCTCTCGATCGTATTGCGACCGTCTTCCACTGCGTTCGCTGAGGAATTGCGAAACGGCGTCCACTACCAGACGGAAGTGACGTGGAATGAGCCGACGCACAAGATCACCGATCCTCCTTGGGTGGTCATCCTCGGGAGGATCATTATTCTCACGCTCTTGTTCATGGGCCTTGCCGTGGCCGTGGGCGCGGCGTTCGGCGGCGTGCGCGTGCTATTGAAAACCTTCTTCCCCGGTAAAGTTTTTGACCGTCCCGGTCAAATGGACGTGTTGCAGCTCGGGCTCTCCGGCAAACGAATCGATTCCCGCGATTTCTACTAAGGGCACGGGCCAAATCCCTTCTAACCAGACCTTTGACCGGGCGTCCCACTCCGTGTCGATCTCGCCGGTCTAGTGTCTCAGCACAAGAATGTCGTAAAATTCCAGATACCTGGACAAGCATGAATCTGCCTATTGCAATTCGTGGCGTTGAAGGCTTGCTGCGAGCAAATAGGCGAGCGGCCGGATTGGCGATGGTTTTCGCTCTGGGTGCGGCTGCGTCCGGCTGCGGGAAGAGCTCGGCAAACGCCCCCGCCGGCGAAGCCGCGGCCGTGCCGGTCCAGGTGCGCGTTGCGGCTTCGGCGAAAATTCCTGACACGACGGAGTACTTGTCCATCCTGAAGTCGCGGCATTCGGCCGCCATCAATCCGCAAGTGGAGGGACAAATCATAAAAATCCTGGTCAAGTCGGGCGACCGCGTGAGCGCAGGAACGCCGCTCTTACAGATCGATCCGCTGAAGCAGGAAGCGACCGTCAGCAGCCAGGAAGCGTCGCGCACGGCGCAGGAAGCCAATATGCGCTACGCGAAAACTTCCCTGGACCGCACGGAAAAGCTCTTTGCTGCCGGAGTGGTCAGCAAAGCTGATCTCGACAACGCGCAGACGGCTTATGACGCGGCCGTGGCGCAGCTCAAAGCGCTCGACGCACAGGTAAAGCAGCAAAGAGTCGAATTGCACTACTACAGCGTCAGCTCCCCGAGGGACGGCATCGTTGGAGACATTCCGGTACGCGTGGGAGATCGTGTGACGGTGGCGACGCTGCTGACGACGGTAGACGAGCCGGGCGCGCTGGAAGCGTACATTTATGTTCCCGCGGAAAGGGCGCGGAACCTGAAGCTCGGTTTGCCGGTGCGCTTGTTCGACGGCGCGGGAAATACTATCTGCGAGACGAGCACCACCTTTGTTTCGCCGCAGGTGGACACTGATACGCAGATGGTGCTGGCCAAGGCCACGGTTCAGAGTCCGCGATCGAAGGTGCGGATTGCGCAGCAAGTGCGCGCGCAGGTTACCTGGGGAATCCACGAGGGGCCGGTGATTCCCGTGCTTGCGGTCCAGCGGATCAATGGCCAGTTTTTTGCGTTTGTGGCGGTTAACGACGGCAAGGGAACCGTGGCTCGCCAGCGGCTCGTGAAGCTGGGGGACACGGTGGGAAATGATTTCGTCGTGCTGGACGGCTTAAATCTGGGGGACCACATCATCGTTTCCGGAACGCAATTCCTGCAGGACGGAATGCACGTGACCGAACAGCTGCAACCCGACGCTAATAGCAGTGCTACGGGCACGTAATCTTCTGGACAGAATGAGCGGAGACACTCCAACCCAAACGCGGACGGAACCCGGCCTTGTTCGTTGATTTCTTCATCGAGCGCCCCGTGTTCGCAACGGTGTGTTCGCTTTTCATCATTTTGGCCGGCGCGATTTCCATTCCCACCCTTCCCGTTGCGTATTTTCCCGATCTTGCGCCGCCGCAGGTGATTGTCAGCAGCGTTTATATCGGAGCGAACGCGCAAACCGTCGAGTCCGCCGTCACCATTCCGCTCGAGCAGGCCATCAACGGCGTCGAAGGCATGAAATACATCACCTCAACCAGCGGAAACGATGGAACAAGCCAGATCACCGTGGTCTTTTCCGTGACACGCAACGTGGACCTGGCCGCCGTGGACGTGCAGAACCGCGTGAGCCAGGCGCTGGGACGCCTGCCAAACGAGGTGAAAAATACCGGCGTCATCATCACCAAACAAATCGGAGGATTTGTCTTTGGCGCCGGCGTTTACTCCGAAGGGCAGTACGACAGCCTGTTCCTGAGCAACTATCTCGACGTTTACGTGAAAGATTCCGTGAAGCGCGTCAAAGGCGTGGGCGACGCCGTTATTTTTGGTGAGCGCAAATACGCCATGCGCTTGTGGCTGGATCCTATGATGATGGCGCAGCACGGACTGACGGCGACAACCGTCCTGAACGCGCTGCAAGAGCAGAACGTGCAAGTGGCCGCGGGGCAGATCGGGCTTCCCCCCATTCAGCAAGTACATTCGTTTCAAATCAGCGTCCGCGCCGTGGGGCGGCTCAGCGAGGCCTCACAATTCGACAACATTATTTTGAAGACGGGGACAGATGGAACGCTGGTCCGGCTGAAAGACGTGGGCCATGCCGAACTGGGCGCCGAGAATTACGGAACACTCCTTCGCTTTAATGGCCACGACGCCGTCGGCCTTGCGGTTACGCAATTGCCCGGCGCGAATGCGTTGGATGTGGACAAAGCCGCCAAAGCCGAGCTGGTGCGCCTCTCGAAGAATTTTCCCCCCGGTCTGAAAGCCGCAGTAGCCTTCGATACGACGACCGTCATTGGCGAATCCATTCAGGACGTGCTCATCACGCTCATCGAAGCGATCGTCTTGGTCATTTTGGTGATTTACCTCTTCTTGCAGGATTGGCGGAGCACGCTCATTCCGGCGATTGCCATTCCTGTTTCGCTGATCGGTACATCTATTTTTGTAAAACTGCTCGGCTTCTCCATCAACACCCTCACTCTGTTTGGTATTACGCTCGCAACGGGATTGGTCGTCGATGATGCGATTGTGGTCATTGAAAACGTGGAGCGCCACATCACCGAGGGCATCACTGAACCGCACCGCGCCGCATCCGCCGCGATGAAGGAGGTTGCCGGGGCGGTCATCGCGACTTCTCTCGTGCTGGTTTCCGTGTTTGTGCCCGTGGCACTCTTTCCTGGCACCACCGGAATTCTTTTCCGCCAGTTCGCCCTCACCATCGCCTTTTCCGTGGCGATTTCTGCTTTCAACGCTTTGACGTTGACGCCATCCCTTTCCGCCATCTTCCTGGGGCATCACCGCGAACGCGCGCAGTTCGCTTTTTTCCACTGGTTCAACCAAGTGGTTACTCGAAGTACCAACCTTTACCGCCGAGGCGTGCGGCGCTTGCTCGACCTGCGTGTGGTTGCGCTTGTGGTGTTCCTGGCGCTTCTCGCCGCCACTTATTTCGTCTACCAGCGGGTCCCGCGCGCGTTTCTCCCTGAAGATGACCAGGGCTATATCATTTTCGTCGTGCAGGCGCCGCAAGGCGCTTCGCTCGGATACACCAGCGAGATCTGCGCAAAAGCGGAGAAACGAATCGAGGCCGACCCGGAAGTCCTGGGAGTTTTCTCGATTATTGGACAAGGGGCCGCCGGCAGCGCGCCCAATCAGGCACTGATGTACGCAAGCTTGAAGCCGTTCGGAGAGCGCAAGGGAGAAGCCCATTCGGCGCAAACAGTAATTCGCCGCTTGCGCGGAGGCCTCGCGTCCATTTCCGGCGCCGTCGTGGTGGTGTTCAATCCGCCCGCCGTCTTTGGCCTGGGGCAATTCGGCGGATTCACGTTTGAACTCGAAGACCTGGGACGCAGCTCGCTTCAAACGCTGGCCACTACCGCCAACAAGCTCGCGGCAGAGGGAAACGCCGGCAAAGATTTGGTGGGTCTCTTCAGCAGCTTCACCGCCAACGACCCGCAATATATCGTCCACATTGACCGCGAAAAAGCCAAAAGCTTGCAAGTTCCGTTCAGCCAAATCACCGACGCGCTCCAGGTGTACATGGGCTCCGTTTACGTGAACGACTTCGACTTCAACAACCGCTCCTACCGCGTGTACGTCCAGGCCGACAGCCAGTTTCGCTCGCAGCCCAAGGATATCCGTGAGTATTACCTGCGCTCTGACAACGGCAAGATGATTTCGCTCGACAACCTCGTAACCGTCGAGCAGACCGCGAATCCCCAGGTCATTCGCCACTACAATTTGTTTCGCTCGGCGGAAGTCAACGGCAGCGCAGCGCCGGGACGCAGCTCTGGCGAAGGCATCGCTTCGATGGAAGCGCTGGCAAAGAAAATTTTGCCCAATGGCATGACGTTCGAATGGAGCGGGCTCTCACTCGAAGAAATCGAGTCCGGCGGCAAAGCGCTCATTTTGTTCGCGCTCGGCCTGGTCGTCGTTTACCTGACGCTCGCCGCGCAATATGAAAGTTACGTGTTGCCGTTCATCGTGCTGCTCGCGGTTCCGGTGGCGCTGCTCGGAGCCCTCGGCGCGCAAGCGTTGCGCGGACTGCAGAACGACGTTTACTGCCAGATTGGGCTGGTAATGCTCATCGGCCTTGCCAGTAAGAACGCCATCTTAATTGTCGAATTCGCCGAACAATTGCGGGGGCAAGGAATGACGCTCCTCGAAGCCGCCGTGGAAGCTGCACGCATCCGCTTGCGCCCCATCCTGATGACCTCGCTGGCGTTCATTCTGGGGGTGATTCCTCTGGTACTGGCGCAGGGCGCGGGCCGCGCCGGCCGCATTTCGGTGGGAACCACGGTTTTTGGCGGCATGATCGCCGCCACCACCCTGAATCTGCTCTTTATTCCCGTTTTGTACGTGATCGTGCGCAGCATCGTGCCAGGACGCGCACCGGCACCTGTGGCCGAGCAGGCGACCGAGCCTGGGTCCTAAGGGCATTTCCTTATTGTGCTGGCAGCGGTTTCCGTCTACGATTCACGCCGACAGGATTCGCCAATGACTCCGAACAGAATCTCGCGCAGAGCTTTTGTCGCTTTTTCAGCAGCACTTCCCTTCGCGCTGCGCACTCGGGCCGCGCCTTCCATTCCCGTTGGCCTTGAGCTTTACTCCGTCCGCGAAGAGCTTCAGCGCGACCCGCAAGCCACCGTGCGCGCCGTCGCAAAAGTCGGCTACCAATGCGTTGAATTCTACGCGCCCTATTTCCAATGGTCCGAGGACGAAACGAAGCAAATGCGTAAGCTCCTCGACGACCTCGGCATCCGCTGCTTTTCGACGCACAACGACAGCTCCAATGTGAACCCGGAAAACATCGCGAAGACACGCGATCGAAACCTGATCCTTGGCTGCAAATACGTCGTGATAGCTTCCAGCCATCCGCAGCCCACCACGCTCGACGGCTGGAAAACCGTTGCCGACGCGCTGAACTCCGCTGACGAGCAGTTGGGAAAATCCGGATTGCACGCCGGCTACCACAATCACGAACCGGAGTTCACGCGAATTGATGGCGGGCGGCCTATGGAAGTCCTCGCGAAAAATACGAAGCCGTCCATCATGCTTCAGCTCGACGTCGGCACCTGCGTCAAGGCCGGCGCCGATCCTGTCGTGTGGATTCGCGCCAATCCCGGCCGGATTCGCTCGCTGCACTTGAAAGATTGGTCGTCCGATCCCACGAAGGGCTACTCGGTTTTGTTCGGCGAAGGCAACGCCGACTGGAAAGGAATTTTTGCGGCGGCGGAAAGCGTCGGCGGCGCCGAATACTATCTCATCGAGCAGGAAGGCAGCCGCTTCTCCGAACTCGAAACCGCCCAGCGCTGCCTGCGAGCCTTCCGCGCCATGCATTCCGGCTAACGCAGCCGCCCAAGCCTAGACTGGCCGTCTCCTGGTGTCGTCCCACGCCGCAATGCGCCACACAGGCCCCCGCCTTGTCATCCCGAGCGGAGTCGGGGATCGTGGCTTGATTCCAACTCCACACCGCTCGACGTGTGCGCGTTATCTTCTTCCCTTTTCCCATTTTCAATTATCCAAATTCTGTTTTCTGCCTTTTCGACGCTTGCCTACGCTTCCGCGCCTCCGTTTATCCCTCTTGAATAACGTTTTTTCTCGACGCTCCAATCTGCGTTTTAATAATCGTTGACATCCGAATTTCGCGTGCATATACTCCCGCGCAAACTAGTAGTTAACCGATTTAGCTGAGGGTGCGGGGCCATTTCGAAGTCATCTCGGGCGAGGCGAGGGATCTTCTTTTCGTTCTTCTGGGGTCGAGAATTCTTTTTGGGGTGAAGGAGCAATTCATGAGCCTGACCAAGCGTTCTATCGGGGTTGTTGTGTTTGCGGTCCTCTCCCTGTTTCTGGTGGCATCCACTCACGCGCAGTATCGCGCCTCGATTCAAGGCGTAGTGACCGACCCGCAAGGGGCGACTGTTAGCGGCGCGACGGTCACGCTGACAAATCACGAAACGAACCAAACGCTCACAACCACCACGGACAACAACGGAATCTACAATTTCACGGGCCTCGGTCCCAGCCAATACACACTGAGCGTCGAGAAGTCGGGCTTCAAGAAGAAAATTCTCGACAATGTTGGCATCATCGCAGAACAAGGCAACGCCCTAAACGTTCAGTTGGATGTTGGCGACGTTGCAATGAGTGTCACTGTCAGCGGCGATTCCACGCCGCTGATCGATACCGAGACTTCCAATCTGTCGGGAACCGTCAATGCAAAAGAGTTCCAATCGCTGCCGTCAATCGGTCGCGATCCCTTCCAACTTCTTCAATTGGCTCCTGGGGCCTTCGGCGATGGCGCGCAAGGAGCGGGCGGCGGAACCAACAACTTACCGTCCACCACGGTTGGCGCCACCGGCGCCACTGACGGCGTCTTCAAGATTGAAAACGGTGGCCAGATCTCGGCAAACGGTGCTCGCACCGGTGAGAACAACTACCAAATCGACGGGGTTGGCACCACTAGTGTCACCTGGGGCGGGACCTCCGTGGTCACACCGAACGAAGACTCCATCAAGGAAGTCAAAATCGTTACGGACAACTACGACGCGGAAAATGGACGCTATCGCGGCGCACAGGTTCAAATCATTACGCAGAACGGCACAAACGAGCTTCACGGCAGCTTCTTTTTCAAAGCGCACCGCCCGGGTCTGGACGCCTACACAAAGTACAATGGTTATCCAGGCGCTTGCTGCGGCGGCGGCGCCAATGTGCGCGATAACAACCGCTTCAACGATTGGGGCGGCACCGCCGGAGGGCCCATCCTCAAAAACAAGCTCTTTGCCTTCTTCGGCTACGAGAGGTTGGACAACAATGCCGCCAGCGCAACGTCGAGCGGTTGGTACATGACGTCTCAGTTTGCTGCCCTAGCACCTTCTGGCAGCAATGCAGCAAAATTCTTTGCTTTCCCGGGCTCTGGACCAAACGGCGGCAAACAGGTGGATATCCCGTGTGGCGGCGCGACCGGAATCGGTTTAGTCGAAGGGACCAATTGTCATATGATTCCCGGTCAGGGACTAAACCTCGGCTCTCCTCTGACTGCTCCACTCGGGACTCGAGATGCGGGCTACACAAGCAGCAGCAGCCCCGGCACGGGCGGCAACGGCGCCGGCGGTAGTACCAACCTGGGAACCACTCCCGACATCGCCTTCTATACCGGCATTCTCAATCCCAGCAGCAGCAGCCATACGCAGTATAACGGTCGGCTGGACTACAATCTGACAAGCAAGGACCTCATTGCCTTCAGCCTTTATCATGTGCCGAACACGTCGACAGGCATTAACGGCAATGGTACTCGGCTGATGAACACCTTCAACAGCAATTACCTCAATCATGCCGAGACGGTCCTTTGGGATCACACCTTCAGCCCCAGCCTGCTAAATGAGGTCCGTGTTAATGCGGCGGGCTGGATGAACAAAGATCTTAGCAACAATCCGAACGCCCCCTGGGGCCTCCCACAAATCGGGATCAACGGGACAGGCAGCATTTCAGTGAACGGCTTCGGAATCGGCTCGTTCAACGGCTTCGACCAGTGGACCTACGCCGCGAAGGACGTCCTCACCAAAGTTCACGGCGCACACACGATGAAGATGGGTGGGGAGTTTACCCGCCTGCTTTCCGTTGACGCCCCATTCTGGGCGGATCGTCCGGGCTATACATTCAACAACATTTGGGATTTTCTCAACGACGCTCCAGTCACAGAGAGCGCGCAGTCCGATCCCAAGACTGGAGTGCCATCCGCTCTCCGCAAGGACGTGCGAGACAATATCATCGCTTTGTTCTACCAGGACAACTACAAGGTGAGGCCTAACCTCACGGTCACCGCGGGACTGCGCTGGGACTACTTCGGTCCAATCACCGCAAAGAACGGCCTCTTGGCCACTGTGGTCTTCGGGTCGGGGGCTAGCCGGTTTACGAATATGAGCGTCCGCACCGGCGGCAGCCAATACAATGCCCAGAAAGGAAACTTCGGTCCCCAGCTCGGCTTTGCTTGGAGTCCGAGGCAACTCATGGGACACGACTTCGGCAGTCGCCTCGTCTTTCGCGGCGGCATCGGAATCGCCTATACCGGGTTAACGCAGTCTAACAGCCTGGATACCAGGTTTAACCCGCCCTTTGTAGACAACAATCCAACTTTTTCATGTCCCGCGGGGCAGTTGGATACCACGAAGTGTTCGCTCCTCTACATAGGGGGCTTCCCCTCAAACATTCACTCACCGACGGGCTATGCGGCAAATCCAAACGCGATCGTAGCGTTTGGCGCCAACAATCTACCCTTGCCAAGTTGCCTGACCCCAACCTCGACCAGCGGGTGTCTCTCTTTGACAGCGCTGGCGGCCAATTGGCCTACAGAGTACACTTACCATTATACGCTCAGTGGCGAATACGATTTAGGCCACCAGTGGGTGGCTTCGGTTGGATACCAAGGAAGCAACACTCGCCACTTACTTGAGCATTACAACCTCTATGACGCCGCCACCGCGAGCGGTATTGCATTCAATCCGCTCGTTGGAGGCATCACCTACTACGCCGATGACGGCTCAGCTCGTTTCAATGCCCTACTATTGGAGTTGAAGCATGTCTTTAGCCAGTCCTTCTCCTTGGACACCCAGTATCGCTTGAGCCACACCTTGGACTCCGGATCAAACGCCTATTCGAGCGGCTACTACCCGTGGAACCTCGCGACGGGCTTCGCCACGTCGGATTACGATGTTCGCCATTCGTTTAAGATGTTCGGCGTGTGGACCCCCACAATCTTCAAAGGCAACCATGACTGGAGAGAAAAGATCATCGGAGGCTGGAGTTTGTCCGGCATCCTAAACGCTCACACCGGTTTCCCCTGGACGCCGCTGTATAACTTCCAGGGCGCCAATGACTTCCCGGGAGTCGGTGATCCGGTTTTTAATTTCGGGGGACCAGGCGCGGGAGGCTCTTCCAGCAATTCGGGAAACCAAGCCGGCCAATATATGCCAGCAGCTTACAACGGAGGTTTTAAGCCTAACTACGGCAGCAGCGTCAGCACCACCGGGGGGGGAAGCGGGTTCTTCACGCCGCCGAATCTTTCCGGAGGCGTTCTCTTCCCATGTCTCTTCCCGAATCCGCCGGCATCGCTGTGCCCTGGCGGTCAGCGACCTCTTGGTCCCTTGCCGACCAGACCGGGGATTGCGCGCAATTCCTTCACGGGTCCAGGCTACTTCGATGTAGATGCGACTCTCAGCAAATCATTCGGGCTTCCCACCATGAAAGTCTTGGGGGAGGGCGCGAAATTTGAGATTCGCGCGAACTTCTACAACTTGTTCAACAAGCTCAATCTAAATGGAAACAACCAACAATGGACGGGAGGCATCATGGCCGACATCAATAACGCGCACTTCGGTGAGTCGCAAACGGCCTTGGGTGCGCGTGTCATCGAGATGCAGGCGAGATTCAGTTTTTAGTACGCTCGAGCACTCCAAACTTCAAGAAGGGAGGCGGGCAATCCGCCTCTCTTTCTTGTTTTTAGGGGTTTGTATTTGCGTGGATAAGCCCCGTTCGCGGAGTAGAATGGGTCTTAGTTGGCGCGACTTGAAGTGTCGGGGGATCTACATTTTGAAAGATGTGGTGCGGAGTCCAATCAAGAACACTGTTTCAGGCAATCTTTCAGTGATCTGCCTTGCTTTATGCGCAGTGCCGGCGTTTGCGCAAGCTCCTACGAGCCCATCTTCTGTAGGTTCACAGGATCGTTCCGAACAAGCGAGCCCTGTGGATCGCGGGATTGAGCTTGCAGCAAAAGGACGCTGCGAGGAAGCGCTCCCGCTCCTACAAAAGTCCAGGGCCGGCATCAAAGACAAGCAGCTCAAGTATCGCGCGCTGATGGCCACGGTCCGCTGTTCGATGAAGCAGCGGGACGACCGGGCAACCGCCGACACACTTTTGGACATGCGGCGCGACTTTCCAGAGGATCCTGAGGTGTTGTACATGACTTCGCAGTTCTTTTTGGGAATTGCGGAAGGCGCCTCACAGGAGCTTACCCAGGTTGCTCCCAACTCGTATCAAACCCGCGAGTTACAGGCCGAGACTTTGGAGTCACAGGAGAAGTGGGAGGAAGCCGCCGCCATTTACCGAAAAATTCTGGAAGAGAATCCCAAACTGCGGGGCATCCATTACCGGCTGGGGCGGGCCGCCCTTGCGCAGCC